>Ga0136640_10001053_pt1 | contig 10900 bp, 11 predicted proteins | sample AntDrymUQ8642106_2_FD_105498 | JGI IMG/M metagenome (GOLD analysis project Ga0136640, IMG submission 105498) | Polar desert sand microbial communities from Dry Valleys, Antarctica - metaG UQ864 (21.06) | ecosystem: Environmental > Terrestrial > Soil > Desert | place: Antarctica: Dry Valley...
ATCCCGAGCGAGTCGATGGTGCCGACCCTGACGATCGGCCAGCGCGTCCTCGTCAACCGGATCGGCCACAGCTTCGCCAAGCCGGAGGTCGGCGACGTGGTCGTCTTCCACCCGCCCAAGGGCGCCGACGTGGCCCGCTGCGGCGTCTCGCATCCCCGCCAGCAGGTCTGCCCCAAGGCCGTGCCCGTCCGCGACGACGTGAATTTCATCAAGCGCGTGGTCGCCGGGCCGGGGGACCGGATCAAGGTCGAGGAAGGCCACGTGGTCCTCAACGGCAAGCGCCAGGAGGAGGACTTCATCAAGGCCTGCGGTCCGGGTGGCGGCTGCAACTTCCCGAAGGAGATCAAGATTCCCGCCGGGTACTACTTCATGATGGGCGACAACCGTGGGTCTTCCGACGACAGCCGCTTCTGGGGACCGGTCCCCGACCGATGGATCATCGGTGGCGCCTTTGTCACCTACTGGCCTCCCGGCCGCATCGGACTCCTCTAGCGACGCGGCCATCGACGGGAGATCTGCGGCGCTGGACGCCACCTCCGATGCTCGCCGTACAACCGGTACGGCTGTGCTCGGAGGCGCCGCCCAGCATCCACAGCTCACCCGTTCTGGCCGCGCCTCTGGCGCCAAGAAGAACGGCAAGAAGCGGAAGCGCTCGAGCGGCTCGCGGTTGTTCGCGCACGACCGGGCGCTCGGGGTGCGGTTCGTCGCCGGCGCCGACGAGGCGGGGCGGGGGTCCCTGGCCGGGCCGCTGGTGGCGGCGGCCGTGCTCTTGGACATGGAGACGCTGTCGCTGGCCGACCGCCGGGCGCTGTCGGCGCTCAACGACTCCAAGCTGCACACGATGGAGATGCGCGAGGAGCTCTACCCGCGGGTGATGCGGGTCGCCGCGCGGGTCGCGGTGACCTCGCGCTGCGCGCGGGGCATCGACTCCCGGGGCCTGCACGTCACGAACCTGGCAGCGCTGAGCGACTGCCTGCGGCGCGTGGGCGTGCCCGGTTGCCTGTGCCTGTCGGACGGGTTCCCGGTGCCCTCGACGGGCTTCGAGCAGCGCCCGCTCGTGGGCGGGGATCGCACCAGCGCGGCGATCGCCGCGGCCTCGGTGATCGCCAAGGTGTCGCGCGATCGCTTCATGCACCGGGCCGCCGAGCGCTATCCGCACTGGGAGTTCGAGACCCATGTGGGCTACTCGACGCCCGAGCACCGTGCGGCGATCGAGCTGCACGGCGTCTCTCCGCTGCACCGCCTGTCGTTTCAGTCGGTGGCGTATTCACAGCTTGCGCTGTGAGTCGGCGCTGATTCGTAACCGGTAGGTGCTGATCGGTTGCGCGGCCGTCCGTAGCTTTCGGACACGTGAGCACCGACCTTCGCCACGCTCTCGGGATCGCCGGGGAGGACCTCGCCGCGCAGCACTTCGAGCGCCTCGGCTTCGAGGTCCTCGCCCGCCGCCACCGCACGCGCTTCGGGGAGCTCGACCTCGTCGTGAGCGACGGCGGCCTGCTCGTCTTCGCCGAGGTCAAGACGCGCCGGGCCGGCTCGGGCCGCCCCTTCGACGCGCTGGGTGAAGCCAAGCAGAACCAGGTCCGCCGGATGGGAGCCGCCTGGCTCTCCGACGCCGTCGGCCGCCCCTTCTTCGAGTCCCTGCGCTTCGACGCGGTCGGGGTGACCATCGACGCATGCGGCGGGCTGGTCTCCCTGGAGCACCTGGAAGGCGCCTTCTAGATGCTTTCCCAGGTCACGAGCTTCGCCATCGACGGCGTTGAGACGCGGCGGGTGACGGTGGAAGCCGACATCCGCCTCGGCCTGCCGGCCTTCAACGTGGTGGGCCTGGCCGACAAGTCGGTGCGCGAGGCGCGCGAGCGGGTGCGCGCGGCGATCACCAACTCGGGCTTCGAGTTCCCGCAGAAGCGGATCACAGTCAACCTCGCCCCGGCCTACCTGCGCAAGGAGGGCCCGCACTTCGACCTGACGCTGGCCATCGCCGTGCTGGCCGCCAGCGGGCAGATCGAGTCCGATCGTCTGCGCGACTGCGCGGTGGCCGGCGAGCTCGCCCTCGACGGGACGCTGCGCGCCATCCGGGGCGCCCTCGCCCTCGCCGAGGGCGCGCGCCATCACGGTCTCGGGCGCCTGCTCCTGCCTTCGGCGCGGGCTCGCGAGGCCGCGCTGGTACCCGACCTCGAGGTGTTGGGGGTGACGACGCTCCAGCACGCGGTCGAGGTGCTGCGGGGCTCCGCACCCACGCCCGAACTGCCGGACGCCCCGCTTGGTGCGGCCGGGGATCGCGACGACTTCGACCTCGCTGACGTGCGCGGGCACAACGGCCTCGTGGCCCAGATCGAGGTCGCGGTGGCCGGCGGGCACCACCTCTTCCTGCAGGGCCCGCCCGGAACGGGCAAGACGATGATCGCCCGGCGCCTGCCCACGCTCCTGCCGCCGCTGAGCGAGTCAGAAGCCGTCGAGGTCACCAAGATCCACTCCATCGTCGGCCTGCACCAGGGCGACGGCCTCGTCGGCGAGCGGCCCTTCCGGTCGCCGCATCACCTGATCTCTCCCTCGGGGCTGGTCGGCGGCGGCGCGACGCCGCGGCCGGGGGAGATCACGCTCGCGCACCGCGGCGTGCTGTTCCTCGACGAGCTGTCGGAGTTCAACCGGGCCGCCCTGGAGGCGCTGCGCCAGCCGCTGGAGGACGGTCGAGTCGTGGTCGTGCGCGCACAGCGGGTGCTGACCTTCCCGACGGGCTGCATGCTCGTTGCCGCCTCCAACCCCTGTCCATGCGGCGACGGCGGGGACCGCTGCCGCTGCTCGGCCCCGGAGCTCGCCCGCCACCAGCGCCGGCTATCCGGGCCGTTGCTCGACCGGATCGACATCTCCGTGACGGTGCCCCGCCCGACGGCTGCAAAGCTGCGCGACGAGCGAGCGCCGACCTCGGCCGAGGTGCGCGCCCGGGTCGCCGCGGCGCGCGCGCGCCAGGTTCTGCGGCTGCGCGGGACCCCGGCGACGTGCAACGCCCACATGACGGCCGCGATGCTGCGCGAGCTCGCCCAGATCACGCCGAGCGCACGGAGGCGGCTGTTCGAGCTGCACGACAGCGAGGGCCTCAGCGCTCGTGGCCACCACCGCGTGCTGCGGGTCGCGCGGACCATCGCCGACTTGCAGGAGAGCCGGGAGGTCGGCCCGGAGCACGTCCAGGCCGCCCTGATCCTGCGCACCGACGCGGCGCCGGCCGCGCTCGCGGCATGATCGACACCTGCGCGGACTGCTTGCGCCGCACGGAGCTGATCGCCTGGCTGGCCGGGCGCATCGAGCACGAATGGCGGCTGCGCTGCGGGCGGCCCCAGCTGCTCGCCCTGCCCGACACCGAGCTGTTGCGTTGGGCGAAGGACCCGGACGCCGAGCGGCGATACTCGGCCTTCGCGGCCGGCTTCGCGATCGACCGGCTGGTCGCCACCGGCCTCGGGGCGGTGTGCCGCTGCTCACCGGCGTATCCGGCCGGGCTGCGCGAGCTGTGCGACCCGCCCGCGGTCATCCACATCGCCGGGGATCCGGCCCTGCTCGCAGCCGACGGGGTGGCGCTGGTGGGCGCGCGCAACCCCACGCCGTACGGCCTGGAGATCGCGCGGGCGCTCGGGCGTGCCCTCGGCGCGGCCGGGGTGACGGTGGTCTCCGGGATGGCGATGGGCGTGGACTCGGCGGCTCACGCCGGCGCGCTGGAGGCTGGGCGGACGGTGGCGGTGCTCGCCACGGGCGCGGACCGGCCCTACCCGGCGCGGGCGCGAACGCTGCACCGCCGAATCGCGGAAACGGGCTGCGTGGTCTCCGAGCTGCCGCCGGGCTTCGCGCCGCGCCGCTGGGCGTTTCCGGCCCGCAACCGCCTGATCGCCGCACTGTCGGCCGGTACGGTCGTGGTCGAGGGCGGCGAGCGCTCCGGCTCGCTGATCACGGCCGACTTCGCCGCGGAGCTCGGGCGCTTCGTCGGCGCCGTGCCCGGCCCGGTCACCTCGCGGATGTCCGCCGGTCCCCACGCGCTGCTGAAGGCCGGGGCCGAGGTGATCCGCAGCGCGGAGGACACCCTCGACCTGCTGCACGGGGCCGGGGCCGCCGGCGGCCTCGGCGTCGCGGATCCTGTGGTCGTCGGGAAGGGCCCGCGCGCGCTGGCGCCGCGGCCGGAGCCCGCGCCGCCGCCGCCCGACCTGCCGCCGGGCCTGCGCCGCCTGCTCGACGAGGTCGAGCGCGGCCGCGGCTCGCTTGCCGAGCTCGTGTCCGATCCGGAGCGGGGCTTCGCGGTCAGCCGCGACCTCGGCGAGCTCGAGCTCCGCGGCCTGATCCGGCGCGTCTCCGGCGGTCGCTACATCCGGTCGGCAGACGCCGCCTGAAGCAGGCGGGAGTGACCGTCCCGGGACGTCTCGCGAATCGATGCCGGCTGCCCGCCCCCGCGTCATCGCCGGCGGCCTACCCTCGACACCCATGGTCCGCCGCGTGCCCGCCGTGCTGTCCATCGCCGGCTCGGACTCGGGTGGCGGCGCCGGGATCCAGGCCGATCTCAAGGCCTTCGCCGCGTGCGGCGTGCACGGCATGACCGCCATCACCGCCGTGACCGCGCAGAACACCGTCGGCGTCATCGGCGTCCACACCGTGCCTGGCCCGTTCGTCGTCGAGCAGGTGCGCGCGGTGCAGGACGACATCGGCGTCGCCGCGGTCAAGATCGGCATGCTCGGCACCGCCGCGACGGTCGCGGCCGTTGCCGAGGCCCTCGACCTGCTCGACCCCGGCACGCCGGTGGTGGTCGACCCCGTGATGGTCGCCGAGTCGGGCGCCGTGCTTCTCGACGAGACGGCGCGCGAGGCGCTCATCGAGCGCCTGCTCCCGCGGGCGACCATCATCACGCCCAACGTCCCGGAGGCGCGCATGCTCGCAGCGGACGACGGCCCGCCCGAGGTCCTCGCCCTCGCCCTCCACGCCCTGGGCCCTGCCAACGTGATCGTCACGGGCGGCCATCGCGAGGAGGTCGTCGATCTGCTCTTCGACGGCATCCTCCTGCACCCGCTGCCAGGCCCTCGCCACCCCGGCGGCGCCGCCCACGGTTCCGGCTGCACGCACTCCTCCGCGCTCGCCGCGCACCTTGCCCTGGGCCTGTCGCCCCTGGAAGCCGCGCGCCGGGCGCGGGCCGTCGCCGGCGATGCCGTGCTCCACGGCCTGCGCGGCATCGGGGCCGGGGCGGGCCCCGTCGACGCGCTCGCCGGCGCGGCGATCGCGCGCCAGCTGCCCGAGGCCGCGGCCGGGCCTCTGTCATAATCGCCGGCGATGAGGTTCCTGCGGATGCGACCGGGCCACGGCGACCAACTGATCGCGGAGGGCGACGTGGAGGTCGCCGAGGACGAGCGCGCGCTCGTCGAGGAGTTCCGGCGCCAGCTGGACGCGGGGATGTGGGCCGCGGTTCCCGTGACGTCTTCTGCGGGTAGACGGCGAGCCACGATGGTCCAGGCCTTCGAGCAGATCCCGCGCGACACCGACCGCGTCATCTTCTTCCCCCGCGCGGCCGGCGGCGCGCGCTAAGCCCGGATGGTCGCCGCTCTCGTCGCTTCGGCGATCGTCGTCATCGCCCTGTTGTGGGAGGCGGCGACGCCGCTCTTCGAGCGCCTTTCCCAGCGGATCCGCGCCGCCCGCCAGGCCCGGGCCCAGGGCATCCCGGCCTACGATCCCGGCCGCGAGCGGCGCGCCGAGCAGCGCGCGCGAGAGCTGCTGCGCTCCTGCGTCAACGACGAGGAGTGGGAGATGTACAGCGATCTCGGCTTCCTGCGCATGTGGGGCGGCCAGGCCGGCGGCCCGGAGGCCGGCTGGGATCTAGGCGGCGCGCCGTACGCCTACCTCATCTACCCCCACAAGCCGATCATCGCCTACCTGCCGCAGACCGGCCAGCTGCTCAACGAGTACTGCGTCGTGTTTCCCGACGAGACCAAGCCGTTCGGGTCCGTGCGCCTGCCCGACTCCGACGACGTGCTCGCCAAGTGGATGGGCATCAAGGGCGACGAGGAGCGGCTGATCACCTCGGCGAACCTGCACCTGCCGGGCCGTCAGGTCGATCCGCGCAAGGTCGCGCGCGACCTCTGGCGCCTGCGCCAGTGGGAGCGCTCCCGCCTCGAGCGCGCCGCCCGCGTGGCGTCTGACAGCGTCGAGTCGTGACGACCTTCGATCTCAAGCACCGGTCCCGTCAGCTGACCGACGGGCCGCATCGAGCTGCCGCCCGCGCCTACCTCCACGGCATCGGCTTCGACGCCGAGGCGCTGAGCAAGCCGATCGTCGGCGTCGCCTCGACGTGGATCGAGACGATGCCCTGCAACTTCCACCTGCGCGCGCTCGCGGCCAACGTCAAGGAGGGCGTCCGCGAGGCCGGTGGCACCCCGATGGAGCTCAACACCATCGCGATCTCCGACGGCATCACGATGGGAACGAGCGGGATGAAGACCTCGCTGGTGTCCCGCGAGGTCATCGCCGACTCGATCGAGCTCGTCGCCGAGGGCCACCTCTTCGACGCGCTGATCGTCCTCACGGGCTGCGACAAGACGATCCCGGGGGGCGCGATGGCCCTGGCGCGCGTCGACGTGCCCGGCGTCCTGCTCTACGGCGGCTCGATCATGCCCGGCCGCTGGCGCGGGGAGGACGTCACGATCCAGGACGTCTTCGAGGCCGTCGGCGCCCACGCGGCCGGGAAGATGACTGACGAGGAGCTCACCGACCTCGAGCTGCACGCCTCCCCCGGCGCGGGCGCCTGCGGCGCGCAGTTCACCGCCAACACGATGGGAATGGTCTTCGAGGTGCTCGGCCTCTCGCCGATGGGCTCGAGCATGGTGCCCGCCGAGAACGGCGCCAAGCCCGACGTCGCCCGCGCCGCCGGCCGCCTCGTCATGGACGTGCTCGCCCGCGGCCAGCGCCCGAGCGAGATCATCACGCGCGAGAGCATGGAGAACGCGATCGCCGCCGTCGCCACCAGCGGCGGCTCGACCAACGCCGTCCTGCACCTGATGGCGCTGGCCCGCGAGACCGGCGTCCAGCTCGAGCTCGATGACTTCGACCGCGTCGCCGAGGAGACGCCGGCCACCTGCGACCTCAAGCCGGGCGGGCGCTTCACCGCCTCCGACCTCTACGAGGCCGGCGGCGTCCCCGTGGTGGTCAAGCGCCTGCGCGAGCTCGGTCGCCTGCACGAGGACGCCCCGACGGTGACCGGCCAGACCATCGGCGAGGTCGCCGACGCCGCCGAGGAGACGCAGGGCCAGGTGGTCGTCCTGCCCGCCGACGCGCCGCTCAAGCCGACGGGCGGCCTGGCGATCCTGCGCGGCAACCTCGCGCCGGAGGGCTCGGTGGTGAAGCTGTCGGGCCACGAGCGCCGCTATCACCAGGGCCCCGCCCGCGTCTTCGAATGCGAGGAGGAGGCGATGCAGGCGGTGCAGACCGGAGCCATCGACCGGGGCGACGTCCTCGTCATCCGCAACGAGGGCCCCGTCGGCGGCCCCGGGATGCGCGAGATGCTCGCGGTCACCGCCGCGCTCGCCGGCAACGGGATGGGCGAGCACGTGGCGCTGCTCACGGACGGCCGCTTCTCCGGCGCCACCCGCGGGTTCATGGCCGGCCACCTCTCCCCGGAGTCCGTCAGGGGCGGTCCGATCGCCGCGGTGCGCGAGGGCGACACGATCACGATCGACGTCGACAACCGCCGGATGGACGTGTCGCTGTCCCTCGAGGAGATCGCGCAGCGCATCGCCGACTACCCCGTGCCCACCCCGCAGCACACGACGGGCGTGTTGGGCAAGTACGCCAAGCTGGTGTCCAGCGCGGCCGAGGGCGCCGTCACCCGCTGATGGTCACGGCCATCTCGAACGTGATCGCGGCGCTCGGCGGGATCGGCCTCATCGGCGGCCTCATCTGGGCCGCCAAGCGCGGCAACGGCGATCGCGAGGCGGAGTACGCCGCCCGCGACTACTACTCAGAGCACGGTCGCTGGCCCGACGAGGTCTGATGCATCCTCCGCCGCGAACGCCTCGACCTCGCGATTGAAGCGCTCCGGGCGCTCGAGCATGACCACGTGGCCCGAGCGCTCGTAGAGCGACTTGCGCGCGTCCGGGATCAGCTCCTCGAGCTCGATCGCGTGGCGGACGCCGACGAGCGAGTCCTCCGTGCCCCAGACGATCAGGGTGGGACAGGCGACCGCCTCCAGCTCGTCGCGCAGGGAGTAGGACGCGAGCGCCTTCAGCGCCGGCAGGAAGGCGTCGGTGCGCCTGGCGGTGAGCAGGATCTCGCACTGCAGCTCCGGCGAGAGGAGGTGAGGAAAGCGGATGCCGCCGAAGCCGAGCGCGGCGGCTCGCAGCTTGGGCCGGCGGATCAGCGCCGGCTCGCTGCCCACGATCGCGCGCCCCAGCGTGCTCTCCGTGACCTGCGCGAAGACGACCAGCGGCTTGGCGTGGCGGTACTCCTGCCATAGGACGGCAGCCGAGACCAGCACGAGCCGGTCGACCAGGGCCGGGTAGCGGATGGCCGTCTCCAGCGCGATGAACCCGCCCATGGAGTTGCCGAGGAGCACGCAGCGGTCGATCTCGAGGTGGGCGAGCAGGTCTTTGACGTTGCGGGCGAAACGCTCGACCGAGATCTCGCCGTCCACGGGCCCGGAAGCGCCGAAGCCCGGGAGGTCCAGGGCGATGCAGCGGTGCGAGCGCGCGAAGTGCGGGAGGTTCTCGAGCCAGGTCTGCCAGCAGGCGCCCAGGCCGTGGACGAAGACCATCGCCGGGCCTGAGCCGATGTCGACGTATTCCATCGAGGAGCCGTCGACCGTCGCACGCTGGCGGTGCGCGTCCCAGTCGACGTCGAGCCAGGCGGAACGGCCCGGCGTGCCGTAGCCGGGCTCGGATTGGGGGGCCAGCAGCGACTCGAGGACGGGGGAGCGGGGAGCCATGCGACCCACCGTACCGCGGCTGGATCGAGCCAGAGTTGGCGCGCACTGACTCGCACCCCGGCTTGCAGGTTCACAGATGCAGGTGAAATCAACCTAAGATGCCGGCAACCCATGAGCTCGAAATCCCTCATCCTCGTCATTGGCCTTCTGGTCGTCCTGCTCGGCGGGGTGGGTGGCGTGTATGCGTATGACTCCAGCCGCGAGGATCTGATCGGCAAGAACGTCTCCGTCGGGGGCGTCGACATCTCCGAACTGCGCGCCGAGGAGGCGCGCGACAAGCTGCGCAGCGATCTCGTCGCCCCGCTCAACCGGCCCGTCGTCGCCCGTCACGACGACAAGCGCTTCAAGCTCACCGCCGAGCAGGCGCGCGTCGCCGTGGACATCGACCGCACGGTTCAGGCCGCGCTCGATCGCTCGCGCTCGGGCAACATCCTCAGCCGCACCTTGCGCGGGCTGAGCGGTGGCAAGACGAACGCCCGCATCGACGTCGACGTCTCCTACGACCGCGCCGCCGTCAAGCGCCTCGTCACGCGCGTGAGCAAGAAGCTCGAGCGCCCGGCCGTGGACGCCGATGTCGACATCTCGGCCAGCGGCGTCGCCACCAAGGAGTCCCACCGCGGGCTGAAGGTCAAGGCGGTCGCGCTGCGTCGCGCGCTCGATCGCAGGATCGTCTCCACGACCGCCCGGCGGGTCGTGGCGGTGCGCACCGAGACGCTCGAGCCCAAGGTCACGACGAAGGAGCTCGGCTCCAAGTATCCGTCGGTCATCGTCGTCGACCGCGGCTCTTTCACGCTCAAGCTCTACGAGGACCTCGAGCCGAGCAAGGACTACCGGATCGCCGTCGGGATGGCCGGACTGGAGACCCCGGCGGGCCTGTACGACATCCAGGACAAGCAGGTCGACCCGACCTGGAACGTTCCCAACTCCGACTGGGCCGGGAGCCTGGCCGGGACGTCGGTGCCGCCCGGCCCGAGCAACCCGCTGAAGGCGCGCTGGATGGGCATCTACAACGGCGCCGGCATCCACGGGACGGACGCGGTCGGCTCCCTGGGCACTGCGGCCTCGCACGGCTGCATCCGCATGGCCGTTCCCGACGTGGAGGAACTGTTCGAGCGGGTCGACGTCGGCACGCCCGTCTACGTCGCCTAGCTCGCTAGGAGTCGAGCCCAGTGCCGATATCGGGGACCGGCACCTCGGTCCATCCCTGGCCCAGCAGGGAGGCGTGATGGTCGGAGTGGCGAATGCACAGGGCACCGATGTGCACTCCCCGTGTCCGCTTGCGCAGGACGGCGTACCACAGCGTCGTCGCGTCGCTGCCGCCCTTGATCCTGTGCCACGGCGGCTGCGGCCCCTGCACGGGGTCCGCGACGCCGGCCTCGTCGAGCTGGCGCCCCGTGGCGACCTGACCGGACGACGTGTCGATGAAGAACATGGCCACCGAGGCACAACCTAGCTCCGCTCCGGTCCTCCCGCCGGCCTGGCGCGAGGCCCTGTCGCTGTTCGACAAGGACCTCCGGCGCCGCGGCGCCGCCGAGCGCACGCGCCGCGCCTACGGCATCGACCTGGGGCAGCTCGCCGCCTGGTGCGGGGCGCGGCCTCTCGACCCCGCCGACGTCGACTACAAGGCCCTGCGCCGCTACGCCGCTCACCTCTCCGACCGCCGGGTCGCGGCGACCACGGTGGCCCGGAAGCTGGCGGCCGCCCGGCAGTTCTTCGGGTCCCAGGTCGAGCACGGGCTGATGGGGGCCAATCCCGCCGACCTGCTGCCGCTGCCGCGCAAGGCCGACCCGCTGCCCCGCGCCCTGAACGCCGAGGACGTCGGCGCCCTGCTCGACCGCATCCCGACCACGACGCCGCTGGAGCTGCGCGACCGGGCCCTGTTCGAGATCGCCTACGGCTGCGGCCTGCGCGCCGAGGAGCTCGTCTCGCTCGACGTCGGCTCGGTTGACTTCGAGGACGAGG
>Ga0136640_10001054_pt1 | contig 10899 bp, 9 predicted proteins | sample AntDrymUQ8642106_2_FD_105498 | JGI IMG/M metagenome (GOLD analysis project Ga0136640, IMG submission 105498) | Polar desert sand microbial communities from Dry Valleys, Antarctica - metaG UQ864 (21.06) | ecosystem: Environmental > Terrestrial > Soil > Desert | place: Antarctica: Dry Valley...
CCCCAGATCCGTTACCGTTGCCGACGCCCCCAGATCCGTTACCGTTGCCGTTACCGTTGCCGAAGCCCCCAGATCCGTTACCGTTGCCGTTACCGTTGCCGAAGCCCCCAGATCCGTTACCGTTGCCGTTACCGTTGCCGTTACCGTTGCCGTTACCGTTGTCGTTACCGTTGTCGAAGCCTCCAGATCCGAAGCCTCCAGATCCGAAGCCTCCAGACCCGAAGCCACTGCTAACCTGATCCACCGAGACGTCGAGGTCCTGGTCGATCGACGCGTCGGCCTCGGAGTCGTCAATGGCGACGGCGTTGGCGTCACCCGTGTTCACCTGGCTTGCGCCCACGAATACCGACTGTTCGCCGAAATCGTTGAAGCTGTCCTCGAACTCCACGTCGTTTCCACCACTAATGGCCGTCGCCTGCGCGAAAGCGGGTGAGGCGGCCACCAGCACCATCGCCAGCATCGCCGCCAGAATCATCAACTTCCTCATTTTCCTGCCTCTCTTTCGTCCACGCTTTGCTTCAACAAGACCCTCACTTGCACCACGGTCAGCTCGTCCTGCGCCGCACCTCCTTCGCTCTCCGTCCATTGGTTCAAGCGTATGCGACGAACCTTACGTGGACCTTGCCAATTACTTACAAGATGCTAAACAGTCGGATTTCGGGGTACCACGCCGGCGCCGGCGGCGGTCGCTACATCGGGAGAAGATGCTCTGTTCTTACCCCAACATTACCGGCAGCATCACGCCCAGGCCCAACACGAAGAGCCACAGCGCGGGTGCTGGCGTTCCCACGGGGCGTTGCCGGCGCTCCTCGCGGGCAGCGATGCGTGGATCGAGCCGCGCCCAGTCGGCGTGGCGGCGTTCGAGCAGCAGGAACAAGAGCGCCAGCGCCGCACCGTAGATCAGGTGTCCGATCAACGACGGCAACCCCGCGGCAGCGGCCTCGGTGGTCCAGACGAACGGACCACCGAGCAGGACCGGCAACAACGTCAGGTTGCCCACGAACCACCAGACCAGCCCGTAGAGCATGCCCCAGACCACGCTCGACCCGGCGTCGGGTGCTTCGTAGCTGAACAGCAAGCCGTAACTCATGCCGATCAGGGTGCTGATTCCCATGTGGACCACGAAACCGAGCACCGGCGACGAGCCGCCCACCAGGTTGGCTATCATGGGCAGCACTCCGGTGGCGACCATCACCAGACTAAAGAGCAACCCTCCCGCCAGGCTCGCCAGGGCGCCCCAGCCCAAAGAGCGCAGCGTGCGCTTCCCCGGCCCCTCGACCTCGCGGTTGATCGGGTCGGAGTCGAAGAAGAAGCCTACCCAGAGCCGGTCGAGCACCGCGTAGACCAGGCCCAAAAGCAGTCCGTATATCACGTGCCCCACCAGCGATCCGAACAACGCGCCGCCCTGCTCGTACGACCAATCCGGCGCGCTACCCTGCAAGACGGGCAGGAGCGTGAGCGGCCCCAGAAACCACCACAAGAAGCCGTAGGCCATCCCCCAGCCCAGGGACGACCCGAGGCCACGGACGTCACGCTGGAACAACACGCCGAAGCTCGCGCCGATGAAGACCGCGATCACGAAATGAAGCATCATGCCTACCGTGGGAGAGTCGGAGCCAACCAGACCCGCGATGAGCGGGAAGAAGTCGACCTGCGCCATCCACCTGCCGAAGGCCCAGCCGCCCACGATACCCGCTGCCCCGCCGACGAGCAGCGCCCGCGGCAAGCTGAAGGGCGCCTGTCCCGGTGGCGGGCGCAGGCTACCCAGTATTCCCAGCGCCAGCCCCAGCGGCAGGCCGAAAAAGAGCAGATACGCGACCAACTCGGGGAAGTGGGCGCGGGCGGTGTCGAGCATCCCCATCGCCGGGGCTTCGCCAGCGCCACCCAGCAACGGGAACAGCCCAGCGGGGCCGGCCAGCCACAGCAGGAGCGCGTAACCGAGGCCCCAGAGCAGCCCCGCGCCCGGACTGACAGCCCGCCGCACGATCAACAGCGCAAAAAGCAGACCGTACAGCCCGCCGAGCGCGACGCCGGTCACGAACGAGGCCAGTCCTAGCCACCAGATCACGGCCCCGCCCACAGCCCCGACGACGAGGCCGGCGATCATACCCGTGGTGCGTGAGGAGCTCAACGGTCTAGCTCGATCGTCTGCACGATATCGCGGGGAAAGAACAATTCGATGTTCCAGTCGACGAACACGCGCACCTTGCGCTCCAATCCCGGCAGCTTGCCCAGGTAGACGGCGCGCCACATCATCCAGGCCAACAGCCCCGAGAAGCGCACGCCTCTGATCTCGGCGCACGCGGTCTGGTGGCCGACGACGCACAGCGTCCCCAAGCCCTTGTAGTGAAAGGGCTTGGGCGATTTTCCGCGCACGCCGGCGTGGATGTTGTGCGCCAGCGTGTAAGCCTCGTGCAGCGCGAACTGGGCAGTGGGCGGGCAGGGCTCGCCGGTCCTGGCGTCCGTCACGGCAGCGCAGTCCCCCGCCGCCCATAGCCCCTCGTGGCCCGGCACGGCCAGGTTCTCGTCCACCGGCACCGCGCCGCGCTTGTCGAGCTCGACCGGCAGGTCCTCCAGCAGCGGACTCGGCGCCGTCCCCGCCGTCCAGACCAGCGTCTCAGCGCGGATCTCCTCGTCGGAGTCCAGCACGACCACGCCCCGCATGGCGTCGGCCACGCGGGTCTCTAACTTGAACTCTACGCCTCGTTCCTTCATGCGCTCGAGGGCGTAGGTGGCCAGAGACTCGCTCAGCTCCGGCAGGATGCGCTCCCGCGAGTGGAGCACCATGACCCGCACTTCCTCCTCCGGGACGTTGGGGTAGTGGACCAGCATGCCGCGCACGAAGTCGTTCAGCCCGCCGGCCAGTTCCGCGCCCGCGAAGCCGCCGCCCGCGACCACGAAGGTCAGCAGCGGACGGCGGACCTCCGGGTCCGGCTCGCGGTCGGCGCGCTCGAACACGTCGATGACGTGGTTGCGGATGCGGATCGCATCCGAGAGCGTCTTGAAGTCGAACGCCTCGTCCTCGAGGCTTTCCATCCCGTGGTAGTTGGAGACGGACCCCACGGCCAACACGAGATGGTCGTAAGCCAGCTCCTCGCCCTCGGGCGAGCCGGCATCCGGCGCCAACAGCACCTTGCGTCTCTCCGGGTCTATCTTGTCCACGCGCTTGCGCACGACGGCGGTGCGGCGCAGGCTCGTGCGCAGCGGGCAGCTGATGTGCGTGGGCTCCAGGCTGCTCGCGGCCACCTCGGGCAGCATCGGCGTGAACAGCAGCGCGTTGGTATCGCTTATTAGCGTGAACTCCACCGACGGGTCGGGGCCAAACTTTCTCTCCAGGCGCTCGGCGGTCGCCACGCCCGCGAAGCCGCCCCCAAGGATCACGATACGCGACTTGATGTCGCGTTCGGGTGGGGTTGGTGTATGCTCCGACCCCAGCCACCTGAGGGCCAGATCACCTAACGCCTGCGCCAGTAGCCCCAGAGCCGCGCCGTACAGGACCCAGCCCACCAGCCCCGGAAACAGCGCCAGCATTCCCTCGGCCGTCCACTGCGGCTGCCGACCCGCTAGCAGCGGCACCGCGATCACGCTGACCCCTGTCCAGAGGGGCACGCCCAGCGCCGCGGCGGCCATAACGCTGTCCACGTACGCGTGCGGCGTCGGACGAAAGGCCAGAGCATAGCCGATGCCTGCCAGAGTCCCCAAAAGCAATCCCAAAAGGGCGTCGTCCAGCGTCGCCACCAATATCCCGCTGCTCGCTCCTCCGGCCAGCCACCCGATCACCGCGCGCCGCACGTATTTGTTCATGGCCTCTCAGCCTCCCGGTAATGTGAGTGTGTCACCTTATTGTTATTTTAAGACATTGCCGAAGACTCGCACGTTGGTTGCGACATCCTTGCGGATCGTCTTCGAGCTCCTTTTCGGTTAGCTTTTTTCGCTCTCCGGTTCTTCCTCTCTCTCGCCCCGCTCTTCTGTCTTCTCTCGCGCCACCGAGCGGTCTACGACGACGACGAAGATCAGGGTACACACGACCGCCGCAGCGGCAAATCCGAGCAATATCAGCAAGATCACCACGTTAGTGGACAACCGTATCCCCCCTTTACGTAAAGGCCACGAGTAGTCGGCTCAGGCGGCTACCGCGTTCGCTCAACAGCTTGAGCCGTGGGCGTAGCAGTCGGTCCAACCCGAAGTAGCGGCCCGGCGCGAGCCCGAACATGGCTATCGAGAGCAGCATCATGAGCTGATAGCTCCACTCCCACTCGTTGGGAGCGCCGCCGAGACCCAGCATGAGGTGGGTGGAGACACCGAGGGCCGCCAGAGCGCCCAGACGACTGAACAATCCCAGGCACAGGCTCAGGAAGGCTAAAGCCTCGGCGCCCCATAGCACCCACCCCATATAGCGGATGTTGGGCTGCACGACGTTCTTGACAAACGCGCCGTTTGCTTGCTTCGCCAACCCCACGGGGAGAGCGATTTCGGGACCAGGCTGCGAGCCTACTATGTTGGCTTGAAACCTGGTGAGCGGCGGTTCGTCCGCGAGCTCGGCTTCACGACCGACCCAATAGCACAGGCCGCCCGACTCGAAGTTCTGATTGCAACCGAAATCCGGCGGTGCCTTCCACCAGAGCTGCGTGAAGAAGAGGTACCCCAGCCCGATGCTCGCTATCGCAATAGCCATGATGGTGATGCTCCGTTCTGCGCGCGAGGAGGAGTATATGCCCTCCCTGGGCTGCCTCGGTTCCTGGCTCTCTGGAGAACTCATCTCTGACATATCGATGCTCCTTTCAGCAAAGTGTCAAGGTCATGCGCCGGACGATGATGGAGTCGCCGTACCAACGCGAGGGTGATGACGAAGTGACCTCCTCCTTTCCCGGCGTGCATCCTGCCGTGAATATGTAAGGACTCATACTTGCTCTCTGCGGGCCAAAATACCACGTTCCCCGTTGGCGGGTTGGGACTCTTCCTCCAGCAGCCCGAGTGATTCGAGGGCGTCCCGGGTTGCCGCGAGGTCGGGACGTTCGAGGACGAGTGGCCGCAGGTGCCGGATGTCTTCCACCACGTCGACGTCGAAGGTGGTCTCGAGCAGAGCCACCGACAGGCCGGAAAGCCGGGCTCGGGCCACGATGCCGTCGAGCTCCGTGCCCACGCTCATCGGTGCTTCTTGCAACACGTCGTGGTAGCCGCGCATTCCGATCAGGTAGTAGCCGCCATCATAGGTCGGCCCGAAGACGATATCTTGCCGGTCGAGGCAGCGGAAGGCTTCCTCCACGATCCCGACGGTGAGGTGCGGCGAGTCGGAGGCGATCAAGACGGTTCGCTCCTCTCCGCGGCCCGCGGCCTCCCGGAACAGCTCCCTCTGACGCTCGGTCAAGTCGCCTTCTCCCTGGAAAAGGACCTGCCCGGACTCACCGACGAGCGGCGAGATCTCCGCCCAGGCGTCAGGCGGCGTCACGTACCAACCGAGCGCGAACGGGGCACCCGAAAAACGCGCGGCCAGATCCTGCAGAAAGGCCCGATATAGGGTTACTGCCCGCTCGTGGCCGATGGTCCGGCCGAGCCGCGTCTTCGCGAGCCCCACCCTGGGTGCCTTGGCGATAACGTAGAGCGCGTCGCTCACCGGCTCGCCTCCCTGGAGGATAATTTCTTATGCTCCCGGGGCGTCCAACGAGAGTAGCGGAGTATGGTTGAGATGATGCGCCAGCCGACCTTGAGGCTTCCCAATATCGTGTCGCCCACCTTCGAGACCCCGACCCGCTGATGGTACCGTACCGGAACCTCGCGGTAACGATAGCCCGCCCGGGCGGATTTCACGATCATCTCGGACGGCCAACCGTAGGTCATCTCCCGCATCTCGAGTGCCAGCAAGTCGTCCCGGCGTATCGCCCGGAACGGTCCCACGTCGCTAACCTGGACCCCGTAGATCGCGCGCATCAAAAAGGCGGCCAGATGATTACCGAAGATCTGCTGCCAGGTCATCGCCCCCCGTGCCCGCGAACCGAGGGCGCGGGATCCCACGACCAGATCCGCCTCTCCCTTCAGAAGCGGCTCCAGCACCCGTGGGAGGTCGTCTGGATCATCGGCGGCATCCCCGTCGAGCAGGACGATCACCTCGGCGTCCCGGGCGGCGAGAATCCCGGCGAGGCAGGCGTATCCGTAGCCGCGCCGCTCCTCGCGCACGACCCGCGCCCCGGCACTGCGGGCGATCTCCCCGGTTCTGTCGGTCGAGCCGTTGTCCACGACTATGACCTCACCGGCGGCCAGGAGTGCCTGCTCCCGCAAGCCCTCTACCACCCGCGCGATCGAGGTAGCCTCGTTGAGAGCGGGGATGACGGCGGCGATGCGCAGCTCGGAGCACCGCCCGGAATCCGCGCTGTCTCCCGCATGGTGGTCGGCGAGCGTCATGCCGGCAGGTGTCCGGCGGTCTTGATGACGGTCGTGCAGGCATTGCCCGCCTTCGGAACGTCCTCCGGGTCACTCAGAGTGTAACGGAGCATCTCCTGGATACGCCGGACCTCCTCTTCTCCACCCCGCACCACTGGACAGTACTCGTCCGGCTCGTCCAATTTTCCCCGCAGCGCCCGGCGGCTCGCGCAGCCACCGGCGCAGCTCTCGACGAACCGGCACGACTCGCACGCCTCCGGTACCTGCCGGGACTTCTCGAACTCGCGCTGGTCCCAGATATTCTTGTTCCTGTCCGCGAGGTGCGGTATAAGACCAGCGGCGGCGGGCCAGTAGGGGCAGGGCGTGATCGTGCCCGCCGGCAGCGCGCGGATGCTACGTTGCCCGCACGGATTGCCCCGGGTCGTCTCAAGCCCCATGATCGCGTTCACCAGCGGCTCGCTGCACACGACCACGGGCCCGGCGGTGAACAGGTTGGCGAATCCTTGCCAGAACTGCTCGTATGAGAGGGTGAAATCTTCGCCCGTCACGGGCTGATAGACGTTGACGCGCAGGTCACAGCCGTGCCCGAACGCGAACCGCGCCACTTCGTCCATCTGGTCGTAGTTGGTGTTCATCATCACCGCGGCCACGGAGGTAGGGATGTCCAAACGCCGGCAGCGCTCGAGGGAGTTGATCGCCATCTCCCACGCACCCTCGCCGCGGAACTCGTCCATCTCTTCCTTCGTGGGAAAGTCAAAGGAGAGCTCTACGGAGTGGAAGCCCGCGAGCTCCCCGTCGGTGAGCATGTCCAGGCTGAAGCCGTTCGAGGTAATGGCGGTCTTGACCTCCCGCTCCCGGAATAGAGCGAGCATCTCCCGGTACTCGGGGTGTACCCCATTCTCGCCGACCCCCAGGTTGACCGATCCCACGTCCAGGTTGTCCAGGATCGTCTCGACCTGCGGCACGGAGAGCCGCTGTTGTGTCAGCGTGGGCCGGTAGCAATGCGGGCAGGCCAAGTTGCATTCGTTCGTGAGACCAATACCTACGGCAACGGGCATATCCCTACACCTTTCAATTTCCTACAACTCCCTATCGTACGTAGCATCGCATATATTGTCTATTGTTGCGGAATGAGCTTATGATTTTCTTGCGGTTTTCTTACGATTTTCTTACGATTACGGCAGCTTTGTAGATCATCCGCTCCCCATATCGAAGAGCGGGTCGTGGCCAAGCTCATCCAGATGTACTGGATTCACGATAAAGGATAATAGCGGAGCCCAACGTAATCCTACGGCAAACGAACTGGTGACAGAGTATGTCCGCGACTACTGGACCGCCAGTTGCGCGACTTCACGGCCGGACGGCAATCGCGCTTCAGCGTCTGATCGCCATGACCTCCAGGTAATCGGAGGGTACCACCATCGTCTCGTCGCCTGATTCATTGAAGCGTTCCACGAGATCCGTCAGGTCACTCGCAAGATTCTCCCGCTCCGCTGGATCAAGTGACTGGAAAGCCTTTCGAGTGGGGCCGAGGTAGATCTGCAGACTCTCCAGGTAGTGCCAGATCGAGCGGTAGCGGAACACGAAGCTACGCCGGGTGGTCCTGAGATGTCCAACGCCGCCGCCAAGGAGATCCCGTAACCGCTCTTCGGTACCCCAGAGCACGGGCAACTCCAGACCGGGAGGCGGGGGCACGTACCGGCCGAAGACCCCGGCCATCTCCCCGGCGAAGCTATCCGGCGTCCAATTCGCCAGACCGATCTTTCCTCCCGGCCGACAGACCCGGAGCAACTCGCCGGCCGCCTTCTTCTGATCGGGGGCGAACATTACCCCGATTGTAGAGAGCACGACATCGAAAGAAGCGTCTGGGAAGGGGATCCTCTCAGCGTCGCCCTCCCGGAAAGCGACCTCCAGCCGCTCGGCGGCGGCACGCTCCCGTCCCCGCTCCAGGAGAGTCGGGACGTAGTCGATGCCGATCACCTCACAGAAGCGGCGGGCGGCGGCCAACGCCGTGTTGCCGCTTCCGGTCGCCACGTCGAGCACCCGCTGACCGGAGCGTAGATCCACAGCCTCGCAGAGGAGTTCGCTCATAATGAGCAGCGTCGCGCCGAACATCGCGTAGTCGCCCGAGGCCCACGCCTCTCGCTGGCGCCCCTTGATCTCTGCCAAGTCGGGTTGGTGCCGCGTATTCATCTCTTCCTCCCTACCATTTATAGGCCGCGCCAATAGGCGTGCCTCTTAGCCTGTGAACGGACACGGGCTGCTTCATTATTCGGGGAGTTCTCGAAGCTTCCCGACGAAGGAGCGAGCCTATGCTCGCGGTGCCACCATACATCATCGAGCCCATCAGGGAGCAGTTCTCGGCCCTGCTCCCTGAGCGAAACATCGATCGCTCTCTAGGCTGTCACCGTTCCCGAGTGCCCGACAAGGTGGTCTTCGAGCAGCTGGTACAGGCCTTGGTGTTCGGTTATGCCTACCGCCGAAGGCTACGAAAGAGCGGTCTGCTCCACGAGATCTCCCGGAAAGGTGAACCGGCCCCGTTTCGGGCCACGAGGCGGTGGGTGGTGGAGCGCTTACGATTTACTTACGGTGCGCGTTGACGGCTTTTCGCTGCAGCGGAAGAGATCGGCACTTCACCGCCTCGGAGTCAGCGGCTCTCGTTTCGTGTTTCGTAAGGGTCCGACAAGAGTTTCTTAAGAACCATCGCCTAGTATAAAGAGGGATGAGGAGCGGTCGAGCGTGGAATGGAGGGCGGCGTTGAAGCAGTTGGCTTCGCAAGCGGCTGAGGTTCTGCGCCGCAACGACATGGGAGGCTGGACCAAGGCCGCGCCGGACCTGTACCCCCACCAGTGGAGTTGGGACTCCGCGTTCATCGCCATCGGCCTGGCCCAACTCGACACCCGGCGCGCCTCCCGGGAGCTCGTCTCGCTCTTCGACTGCCAGTGGGCTACCGGCAAGGTCCCGCACATCGTCTTCAACCAAGAGGCCCCGCCGGAGAGCTACTTCCCCGGCCCCGAGCACTGGGCCGCCGCCGCGCCGGGGTCTCCCGACGCCCCGTCCACGCCGGCCCTCACGAGCGGCCTGTGCCAGCCGCCAGTCCACGCCGTGGCGGTTCGGCACATCTGGGCAGTCGCCAGGAATCGAGGCGAGGACGTACTCGCGGAGGCCCGAGCTTTCCTGTGCGACATCTACCCCAAGCTGTTCGCCTGGCACCGATACCTCGCGACCGTCAGGGACCCCGAGGAGTCCGGGCTGGTCACGATCTTCCACCCCTGGGAGAGCGGCACCGACAACTCCCCCCGCTGGAACGCCGCCCTGGAGAGGGTCGAAGTCGGCGAGTTGCCGCCCCACCCTCGCCCCGACCTCGAAGGTGTTACTGACCCCTCCCAGAGGCCCACCGAGGAGAAGTACGAGCGCTACATCTGGCTCGTGGAGCTGATAAAGCGCGTGCGGTGCGAGGAGGGCGAGATCTACGCATCCCACCCGTTCCTGGTCAAGGACGTCCTCTTCAGCGCGATCCTGGTGAGGGCAAACGAGGCACTCCTCGACATCGCCGAGGTAGTCGGGGCGGCGGAGGTGGAACACGCAACGATTCGCGGCTGGATCGAACAGGGCCGAAAAGGCCTGGAGGAGCGCTGGGACCCCGAACTCAAGCTCTGCCTGGATTACGACCTGCGGGCCGCCGAGCCGCTGCCGGCGCGTACCGTGGGCGGCTTCGCGCCGCTCATAGCGGGCACCGAGAACCCCGACCGCCTCGAAATCCTCCTCGCGGTCCTCGACTCGTCCGATTTCGCCGGAGACCCGATGCTACGCTGGCCGTTGCCGCCCAGCACTAGCCCAGGAGACCCAGAGTTCGACCCCCGTAGGTACTGGCGCGGACCCGTATGGCCGGTCTTCAACTGGCTCTTGTGGTGGTCCTTGATACGGATCGGCGAGCCCGAGAGGGCCGAGCGGCTGCGGCTAACCTCGCTGGAGCAGATCTCGAGCGGGGGTTTCGGGGAGTACTTCGAGCCCTTCACCGGCGAGCTTTTGGGCTCCAAGAACCAGTCCTGGACGGCGGCCGTCACCCTGGATTGGCTGGCGAACGGTCCACGCGGGCGAGCAGGGCAGCTCGAGAGCGAGATCGCATAAACTCTTCCGAGAAGCGGCCCTCGGCGGCTCCGCTGCCGCCGTCCACGCACGTTACGTCTGCCACGCGGGGACTACGACGAACTCGCCAACCCGGCCAACAGTGGAGCAGACGATTCCGGAAGATGCCGGTATTCCTTATGCCCGGCGCAGCGTGAAGTAGAAACGCGCGCCTTCGCCGGAACGACTCGCGACCTCGATCGTGCCGCCGTGCGCCTCGATGAGGCCCTGCGCTATCGCCAGGCCCAGGCCGCCGGCCCCAGAGGCGGATCCGTCCGCCTCCGCTTCCGGGCGGGTCTGCGGCTCGTCGCCCCGAAATGAGCGCTCGAAGACCAGACCGACTCATAGAGTCCGGGTTCTGTCGCGCTCCTGGTGAATAGGCCTTACCGTTAG
>Ga0136640_10001055_pt1 | contig 10897 bp, 9 predicted proteins | sample AntDrymUQ8642106_2_FD_105498 | JGI IMG/M metagenome (GOLD analysis project Ga0136640, IMG submission 105498) | Polar desert sand microbial communities from Dry Valleys, Antarctica - metaG UQ864 (21.06) | ecosystem: Environmental > Terrestrial > Soil > Desert | place: Antarctica: Dry Valley...
AGCAGAATATTCGGCTCGCATAATAGCATTCCACGAGTAATTTCTGAATGATCGATGCCGCCCAGATTGACGGCCACGCGGCGTCCGGCTGAGACCGATTTGACGGCTTGCCCGTGGGCATGGAGACCCCGGACGCGAACGATTGTGCCTGCCGGAAGCAACTGCAATTCCGAGCCTTCGACTATCTCACCTGACGCGAGAGTTCCCGTAACGACAGCGCCGAAACCCTTCATCGAAAAGCTGCGGTCGATCGGAAGACGCGTAACGAGTTGGTCGCGCCGTGTCGGCAGTGCGGCTGCGATCTGCGCAATCATCTCTTTGAACGTCCCGATCCCTTCACCGGTTTTTGAACTGACGCAAACGACCGGGGAGTCCTCGAGGAATGAGTTTGAAACCAACTCGGCAACATCCAGCTTTGCTAGTTCAAGGGTCTCTTCGTCTGCAAGGTCTGCTTTTGTCAGAGCTATCAGACCTGAGCGAACGCCCATCAGTCGGCAAATCTCGAAATGCTCGCGCGTCTGCGGCATCACACCTTCCGTCGTCGCGATCACAAGCATTACAAGATCAATGCCGCTTGCCCCCGCGAGCATATTTCTTACAAAGCGTTCATGGCCCGGCACGTCGACAAAGCCAAAATGAACATCACCGATACTCATCTCGGCAAAACCCAGATCGACTGTAATGCCTCGCCGCTTCTCTTCCGGCAGACGGTCCGCGTCGACGCCCGTCAGCGCTTTGACCAGGGCTGTTTTACCGTGATCTATATGCCCGGCGGTGCCGACGATTACATCCATATCGACTCATTTAGACAGGTCTGGGAATTAATCCGCATCAAACTGTTCGAGCTTGCGGTAGAGTGTTTTACGTCCGATATTTAATAGGCGTGCGGCTCGCGATTTGTCGCCGTCGGTGTAATCGAGTGTTGCCGCGATGACTTGTTTTTCGATTTCATCCATAGCGGACGGCAGTTCGATCTCGATGCCGATGGGCCGGCCGTCGCCCGCTGCGGTCGCTCGCTCGTGCCGGACCTGAGCAAAGGCCTGGCTCGCACTACGGCCTATCGCCTCCGGCAAATCGTCAAGCTCGATCTGGCGCCCTGAGGCAATTATCACGGCCCGCTCGACCGCGTTTTCGAGCTCGCGAACATTGCCCGGCCAGCTGTAATTCACGAGAGCCACCATCGCAGCTTTCGAAATACCTGAGATAAACCGGCCCGATTTCTGTTTATATTCCTCAAGAAAATGGAAAACGAGAAGATGTATATCCTCGACCCGAGTCCGCAGCGGCGGCAGCGATACCGGGAATACCGACAGCCGGTAGAAAAGATCTTTTCTGAATGTACCTTCCTCTATCGCCTTTTCAAGGTCCGAATTAGTCGCTGCGATTACGCGGACATCCGTCTTGATTACCTGCTTTCCGCCTACACGTGTCAGCTCGCCGTCTTGCAGAATGCGGAGCAGCCCGACCTGAGCCTGCAGCGACATCTCGCCGATCTCGTCTAAAAATAAGGTCCCGCCGTTGGCTTCCTCAAACCTTCCTTGCCGCTGATTTCGCGCATCGGTAAATGCACCTTTTTCGTGACCGAAGAGTTCAGACTCGAGCAGCGTTTCGGGTATCGCCCCGCAGTTAATCTTTATAAAGGGTCGGTTTTCGCGGGGCGAATTGTAATGTATTAGATTGGCGATTAGCTCCTTGCCGGTTCCCGATTCGCCTAGGATTAGGACGGTCGTGCTCGTGTCCGCCACGTTTAATCCGAGTTCAATCGCCCGCCGGATTCCCGGTGCCTGGCCGACGATCTCGCTTTGTTTTTGATGGAGTGCGCTCTTAAGTCGCATCACCTCGGTCGAGAGCTGATCGCGTTCGAGCGCCGTTCCGATCTGATCGGCGATACCCTCAATTAGGGCGATATCGTGGTCTTCGAACGTGCTCTGCTTACTCCACACAAAGCCCAGCAGCCCAAAGGCGCGACCCGCGACGTTGACCGGCGTAACCAGTGCCGCCTTGCCGCGAAGCTGCGTGTTAAAAAAAATGCGGATCGCGAGCGGCAGTTCGGAATCGGCAAGTTTTAAGGTCTTTCCGTCGCGCAGCAATTCGCCCAGGGCCGCAAACGAATCGACCGCCAGCGACTTATTATGCTGCTCGATCATCTTTAAAATCTTGCCGAGCTTGATGCCTTCGGCCGATTTAAAGGTCGCGAGCGAGATGCGTTTCTCCGTCTGATCGAGGACGCCGAGGGCTCCATAATCTGCCCCGACCAGGTTTATCGCCCGTTCCATTACGCGTTCCGATACCTCCTTAAAATCGGAATGCGAATTCAAGGTGTTGGCGATCTCAAGCAGAGCGTTCGTGCGCCGACTCTCCTGCTCCTGAGCGACGTAGAGGCTTGTGTATTGATAGCCGATGGCCAATTGCCGGGCGATAGACTGAAGAAAAGTTACCTCATCATCCAGCCACCGCCGCGCCTTGCGCGTATCGTGGAGCCCAAGCAAACCGAGCACGCTGCCGTTGAGCTTGATCGGGATGATGAGCAGGGAGCGGGTTTCAAGAGCCTTTGCAAAGAATTTGAGTGTCGCGTCTTTGCTCGCCGAGGTGTCGTCAATTCGGATAGGCTGACTAACGTCAAAGCGCTCGCCTAGCTTTTTCGCGGAAAAGGGAATCGTCGTCCCCTGACTCTTAGGCACCGATTTGTCGCGCCGCCACTCATGACTAATGACCAGCTCGTCACCGTCGCGCAGCTGCAGCAAATCGCACCGGTCCGCATGAAGCATCCGCCCGATTTCCGAAACCACGACATTCAAAAACCGTTCAAGATCAATATTAGTCGGCAGATCGCGAGCAAGACGATCAATAATCGCCTCGCGAGCATCATGCATACTCATACGCCGCTCGAACGAGAGCTGTGGTGCATCTTCATCCATTCGTTAAGGGCCAATGTGTGATTTTGTGACACGAATGTCAAGTTGACACACTTTACGGGTGGCGGCAGGACTCATCGGTCGGGGAGGACCCTAGCCGGTGCAGTCATTTTTTCGGCTTTCGCGGCGTGACCAGGATCGCATCACCAACCCTTCGCTCGCCTTCTTTGTCGGATGGTTTGTTGACCACCCTACCGTCGAGAAACATCGTCGTCGAACCGCCGCCGTCGAGATTCATCGCGTCGAGCGCTCCGAGTTCGAGCAGGTACGCCGCGAGATCGTAGAGGTCGATCCCAGCACTCGCCTCGCTCCGACCATCGACTGTTACCATCAGAAATTTGCCGTCTTTGAGCTTTGCAACCGCCGTTCGCGGATGACGGGTCTCGACAAAGGCTTTGCTCGATTTTTCCTGCTCCCAGGTGATGTCGATCTTGCCGTTTTTGATGAGTTGGGGGACGCCGCCGACAAAATCCCAACCATCTTTATTAACCATCAGTTCCGAGTATATCGCGTTCGGCAAAGCATTTCCGCGATGAAGCAGAGCAACGCGTGTATTCCGAATGGCTGCTTTTTTAAGTTGCTCCGAGAGCTTGCCGCTAGCGGAGAGTACAAATCCGCCTGATGGAATTGAGGTACTTCCAGAACCGCCGACGGTGGAAAAAATCCGATCTCGCACGACAACCACTTCAACGCCTGCGTTGCTTGTGAGCGTGGTTCGGTGAAATTCAGGCGTATAAATGACTAAATCGTCGGGTATTCGTTCTCGATTAACGCCCACTGTTTCAAAGATCGTCTTACCTATCTTCACTGCATAAGCACCGCCGTGACGAGCCATCAATACCTGGGTACTATTTAGATCGTTATTTATGAGAAGTTCTGTTCGCCACCCAGCAGATTCACTCAACAATTTTCCGTTGATTTGTAGAAGACCGGCAGACTCACCTGCAAAAATACTCGTATCCAATCTAAAAAATCCAGCATTTATTGCCGCAAACGCTCCGTGTCTCATTGCGATAGACGAGGTTTTCTCCGTCCCGATCGCGGCATCCATGGCGTGGTGGACGTCGAGGCGGACTTTTTTTAGGTCGAGGCGGAGAAGGTTGATATTGACCGGCTTTCCGCTAAACTCGCGTCGCACCTCGGCGTGCTCTATTCCATCCTTGAGAGTTTTCCAATCTTGTGCGGATATTGAAACGCAGAGAACGCAGAGAATGCTGAGGTATGAAAAGAAAATGCTAATACGTGCGAACGTCGCCTTAACTTTATCTCTCTTCATACTGACCTTATCTCTGCGTCCTCTGCGATCTCCGCGTTTAAGACTCTTTTTGCGATTGTATTCGAGATAAGCAAAACTTGAAACACGATATGCGGATCAACGAAAGAGTTCTCTTGCTCAACGACAAACTGGTCAACCCAAATGCGCGATATGTGCTGTATTGGATGCAGATGTATAAGCGTGTTGAGAATAATCACGCGCTAACTTATGCGATCGGGCAGGCAAACGAACTGAAACTGCCGCTCGTTGTTTACGAAGGTCTGAAGTTTTACTACCCGTGGGCGAGCGACCGGCTGCATACGTTTATTCTCGAAGCAGTTGAGGAAAAGCGTAAGGCGTTTGAGAAATTGGGGATTCGGTACATTTTCTATCTCCAGAGAAACAAGAAATCGCCGAAGCAGACGGTTGCAAAACTCGCAAAAGACGCGGCGATGATCGTGACCGACGATTTTCCGTGTTTTATTAACCCCGGACACAACCGGCGGATTTCGGAAAAGGCGGATATTCCAGTCTACGCGGTCGATTCAAACGGTATAGTGCCGATTTCGAAGTTTGATAAGGAAGAATACGCCGCCTACACGATCAGGCCGAAAATCAACAAGCTGCTTGACCGATATCTTAAGCCGATTCCTGAAGAGACAATCGATATCAAAAAACCCAATCTCGATGTCGATTGCCCGGAAACGATTGTGACAGCCGAGAATATTGCCGAACTTGTTTCGGAATGCGACATCGACCACGCCGTCAAACCCTCGGAGCATTATCGCGGCGGCACGGCGAATGGGCGGAAGCGGCTTAAGAAGTTCGTCAAACATATATTGCCCGATTACGACAAAGCACGAAGTAAGCCCGACCGAGATGGATCTTCGCGACTCTCTTCATATTTGCACTTTGGATTCCTATCGCCGCTTGAGATCGCCCTGTCGGTGCAAGATGCGGACGTACCGCAGGAATCGATCGATGCGTATCTCGAAGAACTGATCGTCCGCCGTGAGCTCTCGTACAATCTCACGCTGCATAACGCTAAATACGACTCGCTTGAAGCGCTCCCCGATTGGGTGCAAAAAACGATGCGCAAGCACAGCGAAGATGAGCGGCAGTTTGATTATTCACTCGAAGAACTTGAAGCGGGCGAAACGCATGACGAGCTATGGAATGCGGCCCAACGCGAAATGGTCGTGAGCGGCGAAATGCATAACTACGTTCGAATGCTATGGGGCAAAAACGTCATCGCGTGGTCGAAATCGTACGAGATCGCATTCGAAACGCTAGTTCATCTCAACAACAAATATTGCCTCGACGGCCGCAATCCGAATTCATACGCGGGTATTCTGTGGTGCTTTGGCAAACACGACCGCCCGTGGATGGAGCGACCCGTTTTCGGCCAAATGCGCTATATGACGAGCGCAAGCACGGGGAAGAAGTTCGATTCGAAAAAGTATATCGAGTGGACGAAAAATCTGGCAGAAAAGGATGTGTGAAGAGTCCCTGAGAGGGACTCATGCAATAGCGTCGGGAGCATCCCGACGATTTTCCAGTTTCGGTGGCGCAGTCCCTGAAAGGGACGTATGTCAATGACTACGGTCATTTGTCCCTTTCAGGGACCGAAACCGATCACCTCGCCCAACCGTCGGGTTTCACCCGACGCTATTGAATCTGTCTCATTCAGGGACATTTCAGACTGCCTCAAGAAACGCCGGCACTCGAGTTCCGATGCAATCCATTTGCATCAATGCGTTCGGCCCACCCGCTTACGCAGGCGGTTCTGCTCCGCTGGCGGAACGACCGGCTTACCCATTTTCGTTTCGCCGCGGATCCAACCGCCCGTCACCGACACTGGCGCATCTGTCGCAGGTGAGATTCCGCCCGGCACCACGGGATAGGTCGGGACATCGCCCATCGTTACGACCGTACCCATCGTTCGTTGTGGTGCAGATTGCAATGCATTGTAGCCGCCGACGCCTGTTATCAATCCTGCTATTGCTGAAAACGCCGCGGTTGCAACTCGCGAAACTCTGCGCTTTACGGCCTGCCAACCGACCGGGCAATCCTTGGTTAAAACTGTACCGTCGGCACGGCGGAAGAATCTGACGCATAGGCGGCCCTCTGAGTTGATCAGCAGATTTTCCGCTTCGCGGTGGGTCATGTTTGAGAGGTTATAAACGTTCAGCTTGCATTCGCCGCAGTGGCGTTTGCGCTCATTGCCAAGCATTTCGTCCCAGTTGGCCCCGCATGGGGATGCGACGTGGATGTTATCTAGCGGACTCGTGAATTTGCTCATTGGGCCTCCGGTTGATTAGACGCTTGAACGCCTGCTTTGTTCCCGAAGAACGAATGGAAAATCGGAATTTGCACTAAATGCGCATGCCGATCAAATTAAATTTGGAACCCCGATGCCAGCCAGCCGCGTTTCCAATCGTATTGTTCCAATCCCGAAAAGCGTTTTTTGTAATCGTAGTAAGAATTTCCCTCATACGCGTAGCCGTGGTAATAAAACGTTTTATCAGTCGCGATGCAATGCTCCATCACTTTGAGCATCGTAAAAATCCCGAGGCTCCGCGAAAATTCATCCGGATCGAAACACCCGTAAATGGCGGAGACGCTATTAGCGCCGACGTCAAAAAAACTGGCGGCGAGTAGTTTGCCTTCGCGGCGCACAGTGATCTCGAACCCGTCGGTCGGCACATTCGCGGCATCTCGTGAAAGAAAATCGTATATCGAATCTGGTACGCCGCCTTTGAATCGCCGCTTGTGCCGCTGAAAAAGATCGTGGATCTCAGGCGTTAAATTGGTGGACGATATTACAGTTTCCAGGTCGGCGTTTTTGCGCAAAACTCGGCGTTGGCTCTTTGAGAGTGCGAGGTCGTCGAGACGTATTCGGAGAGGTATTACACGGCGAATTTCGTTCTCATAAATCCCGATATTATATCGAAAGAAATGATTCCCAAAATGACGCCAGGCGTCCGCCAAAAGGGTATCGTACGTCTCCGGTTTTACGGACGCAGCATGAAATTCGTCGTTGATGAGTTGGAGCCCCTCGAGCATCATTTAGTTTACAAAGAAGACGACTCCACGAATGCGCAAAATGCCACGAAAAGAAGATGTTGTTTCGCGGTATTTCGTGCATTTCGTGGTTTTCTTGTCCCTAGTGTCCCGAGTACCAATCGTAACCGGATTCGGCCCAAAAATCTCTGGGCCGTTCGGCGGTAAATTCGATGCGGCCGATGCGTTTAATGAGCTTGATGCCGTACTTGGTTGCGGATGCGATGCGCAGCGGCGCGCCGTGTTCGGGCGTGAGCGGCGCGCCGTTCATTTCGTAGGCAAGCAGCGTTTGCGGATGCAGAATGCTCGGCATGTCCCAGCCAACATAGTATTTTTCGTCGGGCGTTGTTATCGAAACGTACGGCAGCAAATCCTGCGGTCGACCCTTCACATCGGGTTGCGTCCCGTTGACCGTTTGCGGCAGATAAACGGACGCAAAATCTGAGAATCTTACGCCAGCCCAATGAACGTTCGTGCTCCAACCCTCGATACATTTTAGCTCCGTAATCATTTCGGTTCGCGGCAGCCGTTTTATGTCGTCGAGCGTCAAGATAAGATCGTCGACTCGTCCGGCAAGTCCGCCGATAGCAAGACGCCACGCCGGGTCGATCTCGTCCGCCATGCCTTCAAAGCCGTTAACACGGGCTGCGGTGATTTGTTCGGGAGGAAACTCGGGGGCGAGACGCGCCGGGCTATAAAATATTTGACTGAGCTTCTCGTTGAATTGGAATGTCCGCCTCAGCAGAGCTTGTTTCGTATCGTCGCCCATCCAGCGCCATCCGAATACGCCGACGAGCGTGGCGGCACCACCAACCAGAAATCCGCGACGCGAGCGGGAGCCCATTCGCTTTCGAGCTTCGGCCTCGGTCATCGGCTCGGTGAGGTCGCGTTGTTCGTTTAATAATAGGGCGGTGTTTGAGGATTTATCAGGTTTTACGTCCTCGAATCCGCGTACCTTTTCAATCAGGATTTCGTCGTTGTTATCGCTCATGCTTTTGCCTCCGCCTGGGCCGCGGGCCGATTCTCCGGCTGATGCGTTTCGGCATCGACGATCTCATGTCCCGTAATTATCGACCGAAAATTGCTCCATCCGGCCAAAATAACCTGGACGACATGGACAACAAAAAACAGGACAAAACTAACCGTCAGCCAGAAATGCATCCAGCGAGCCCAACCGTATCCGCCCAGCAGTGTCGTCAGCCAAGCGAGCTGCAGCGGCTTATAGATCGCGAGACCTGTGATAACCGATCCGGCGCCCATTACGATCACGCTCGTGTAGGCGATTCGCTGCGCGTCGTTGTATTTACCCTGCGGCGGCAGCTTTTTGACGATGTGCATGTCGTGGAGGGTCACCAAAATCGCCCGCTTTAGCGAGCCCGGAACCGGCAACAACGCTCGCCAGTCGCCCGAGATCATCAGGTAAATGACATACGCCACGCCGTTTATTAAGAACAGCCACATAAAGAAGAAATGCAGCTGCATGCCCTCAGCGAGCCGTTGGGGAATGCCAAGGGTGTCGTAAAACCAAACCGGGAAAAACTTGAAAAGCTCGTATCCAAATATGCGGATCGCGTAGACCGGATTTGCCCAATAGATGAGTAGCCCACTCCATATCATCATCACGAGAAGCGGGAAATTTACCCAATGCAGCCACCGAAGCGCAAGCGTGTGCTTTTTTTCAAGCTGTTTTTCCATACGGATCGTGCTTGGTCGATTATGCCCCTACTTTCTCAGCGTGTAAACGGATCGCCGGTGCGACCACCCTTGCAATCGTCACGTTCTCGGTATTTGATAAATCGGATACGACGAATACGGCGCGATGGCCCACATGCAGCCCAGCCGCATTCGTTTTTCCATCGGCGGTTGAGGTCGCAATTTCGCCGTCATTCATCGGCAAGTCGGTATCCGTTACGAGAACGGACACCATCTTTCCATTTTGTTCGAGCACAATGTGGGCAAACCGGCGTCCCTCGAAAACGCACGAGTGCGACTCGATAAACTTCGTCTTGGCGGTGCCCGTAAACTCAGCCTTGACCGCCGCAACGACCGTTTTATCGAGGCCCTTGTCGAACGGGCCGTAAATCTGTGCGGCCTCATCGAGCGTTATCGGCTCCTCGCCCAAATTATATTCGACCGCGCAGTTCTTGTGGTCGCCGATGGCATGACCGGTCAATTCACGCCACGATGCCTTTACGGCTTGAACGATCTCAAAATCCGGCGTGGCCACGCCTCCAACGTTCGTTGGCGGAACATCTTGCAGACCGGCAGTCGTTTGCGGTCGATCTAACCACCCCAAGGAGCCTAAACCGAAAAAAAACAGAGCGATCGCAGCAACCGCAAAGCCTGCGGTTAGAGCGCGGCCGTGATTTTGGATTGCATCCAGCCACCGGGGCCGCAAACCCTGATCGCGCAGATTGGACCGCAGCCGCGTCGTAAAAACAGGATCGATGGAGTATTCGATGGAGTTTCGGACGCTATGACGAAGTCGCAACCGCAGATCACGCCGGTCGGCAAGCTCTGTACGACAGCTCGGGCAATTTTCCAGATGCAGCAGCATCTCGTGATTGGTTTCGACCAGCAATTCATCGCCGATGTAAGAATCCATCATTCCTTTTAACTCTTTGCAATCCATAACTAAATCTCAACCTTCGGCGGCTATGCCAAACGTTCTGCGGTATTCGGTCAATTCCTGCCGCAACAAACGTCGCCCGCGATGCAGCCGGGACATGACGGTTCCGATCGGGACCTGCAGCAGTTCGGCGACTTCCTTGTAGGAAAAATCTTCAACATCGGTCAATAGCACGATCTGGGAAAACTTTGGCGGAATGCCCGCAATCGCTTTCAAAATGTCTTCATCGGTCAATTCCTGCGGAATCGGCGGCTCGAAAGCGACGGTTTGAGCGATCTGTTCCTCGGTGTCCTCGACTAGTTTCAACTGTCCCAGCTTTAGCCGCCGCTTTCCGTTTAACCGGTAAAGGATAGTTACGAGCCAGGCCCGGCAGTTTGTGTCGGGCGTGTAACGGTGAAAGGATTTCAATGCCTGCGAAAACGTTTCCTGCGTCAAATCCTCCGCCTCTTCGCGATTTCGGACGAGCCAGTACGCCACCCGAAATACATCAGGCATCAGCGGCACAGCCTCTGCTTCAAAAGCCGCCCATTCCTTTTCCCGCTCCCGGCCGATACCGAACATACTGATTTTAATTCGCTGGCAAATCCCCCTGGGCAAGTATAGTTATGCTAGGCGATCATATCTTTATTCCCGTAGATAGTTGTCCTACATTCAACGGATGGATGAATCTGGAATAATTTGACTACCGAAATGCATCTCATTGGTGGGACAGTTATCCAAGGCTGTCGGAATATAAATATTATGAGATATCTAACTTTATTCGCAATTTTAGCCATTTCCGCAGCGGCTATCGTTTTGGCATCGACGAGTTGTTCACAGATGGCGTCTTCTGAGCCTCGTAAAGACACACTCGCAGCCGCACCAATCGAGACAGTTGATACCGCGTCATTCTCGCCGTTGGCGGTGGATGAAACTGCGGGATCGGATGCGGTGGACGTGTTGATCTCGCCTGCAAAGGCGAAGCAGGCTCCCGCGTTGACGCAGGGACAATGGATCAATTCCGAGCCGCTTACGCTGGAAAGCCTTCGCGGGCGC
>Ga0136640_10001056_pt1 | contig 10892 bp, 9 predicted proteins | sample AntDrymUQ8642106_2_FD_105498 | JGI IMG/M metagenome (GOLD analysis project Ga0136640, IMG submission 105498) | Polar desert sand microbial communities from Dry Valleys, Antarctica - metaG UQ864 (21.06) | ecosystem: Environmental > Terrestrial > Soil > Desert | place: Antarctica: Dry Valley...
GCCCCAGATAGTGCCCGAACGTCGAGGGCTGCGCGGGCTGCAGGTACGTGCTGTCGGCCCAGATCGCTCCGGCGTGCTCCTCTGTTCCAGCCGCGAGCGTCATGGCCAGGTCCGAGACGTCGGCGTGCAGATCGAGCAGCAGCTCCCGCAGCGCCATCCGGAAGGCGATCCGGCCGGCTTCACGGCGGGTCCGCCCCAGGTGCAGCCAGCCGGTGACCGGCCCCAACGTCTTCTCGAACTCCCGCTCTCGGCTGTTGTAGGCATCGCCGTACACCGGGTCGTAGGGAAAGTCGGCCGGGTCGCTCTCGACGAGGTCGAGCAGGCGCCGCAGCAGCGGTCCCACGACGTTGGGATCGACCGCTCCGACCTCCACCAGCGACACCTGATGGGCGAGGTCGGCCAGGGTCAGGCCCCGGTGCAGCAGCGGCGCATCTGCGGTCTCCAACCGGTAGCCGGCCTCGACGAGTTCCGGCGCCGGTCCCTTGCTGATCCGGCCGTGCGTGCCGAGGTAGCCCTCCGGTCCGCTTGTCACGGCTGGGCCCCCGGCGCGAAGAGCGTCGGCGCCCCGCCGCTGACGAGGAACAGAACGGGGCCGGCCACCTGACCCGTCCGGCAGGCGTCGATCAGCCCGGCCATCGCCTTGGCGCCGAAGACCGGGTCGAGGAACAGGCTCTCGGTCCGGGCGACCAGCGCCGCCGCCTGATCACCCTCCGCCGAGGTGAGGCCGTACCCGGGTCCGGTCCACCCGCCGCGGATGTCGACCGCCGGTTCGGACACCGGCGTCCCGACCAGCTCGCCGGCCGCCGCCGCGAGCCGGCACACCTGCGCGGTGATCTCCGGCACCGGTCGGCTCACCGTCACGCCAACGACGTCGTACGACGTGGGCAGCAGCGCTGCGCCTGCAACCAGACCGGCACACGTTCCACCCGAACCGGCCGCCAGCCACAGCGTCGTCGGCGGTTCCGGCAGCGGGGCCAGCTGGGTGGTCAGCTCGATGCTCGCCCGCAGGTAACCCAGCGCGCCGACGGGGGTGGCGCCGCCGCGCGGTACGACGTACGGCCGTCGCCCGAGGGTGCACAGCTCGGTCGCCAGCTCCTCGATGCCACCGTCCACTGAGGACCGTTCCGGGTCGCCGGTGAAGCGGATGGTGGTGCCGAGCGTGCGGTGCAGCAGCAGGTTGCCGCGGTCGGGGACCGGATCGCCGTAACAGACGACGTACGGTTCCAGTCCGCACCTGATCGCGGTCAGGGCAGCCAGCATGGTCCAGTTCGACTGCGGACCGGCCCCGGTCACCAGGCAGTCGCAGCCCCGGCCGAGTGCGTCGGCGAGCAGGTACTCCAGCGTGCGGACCTTGTTGCCGCCCAGCCCGATCCCGGTGAGATCGTCGCGTTTGAACCACACCGGTACGCCGAGGGCGTCGGAGAGCCGGGGAGCCGGATGCAGCGGGGTCGGCAGGGTGGCGAACTCGACCCGGGCGATCCCGGCCAGCCCGCTGTGCACCTCGCGGGTCATGTCGGGCTGCCCAGACCGGCCAGCACCCGGTCGACGAACTCGCCCGCGGAACCGAGCGCACCGCGTACGTCGAGCAGCGAGCGCAGTTCCTCGTCGGTGATGACGTCGAGCCGGCGATCGGCGCGCAGCGCGGTCGCGAAGTCCTGCCCGGCCTCGATCCCGGTCATGGACGCCTCGTAAACCGCGTCGTGGGCGGTGTGTTTCCCGAGCCGGTCGGACAGCGCCCGGAGCACCGGTTCCGACATCAGGTATCCCCGGTGCGACGCCAGGTTCTGGCTCATCCTTTCGGTGTCGACCTCCAAGCCCCCAAGCATGGCGACGCCGAGTGTGCAGCTGGCGGAGAAGGCCAGGCAGGCTTCGGGCAGCAGCAGCCACTCGGTCTTCCATGCCCGGCCGTCGCGTTCGTGCTCGGACACCATGCCCTCGAGGGCCAGGCCCGCTTGCGCCCGGATCACGCGGGACAGCGTGACCAGTTGCTCGGAGTTCTCCGGATTGCGCTTGTGCGGCATGGTGATCGATCCGACGGTGCCCGCCCGGAACCCCTCGCGGACCTCGCCGATCTCCGGCCGCTGCAGCTGGAACACCTCGTTGCCGATCTTGGCGACGGTGGCGGAGGTGGCGGCCAGGAGGCAGACGAACTCGGCCACCCGGTCGCGGGCGGTGAGCCAGCAGATCTCCGGTGCGCCCAGACCGAGCCGTCGCGCAAAGCCTTCCAGCAGGTCCACGGAGCGCTCGCCCCAGAACTCCATTGTGCCCAAGGCCCCGCCGAGCTGGGCCACCTCCCATCGGCGCCGGCCTTCGGCCAGCCGGCCCAGGTGTCGATCGAGTTCGGCCGCCCACACCGCGGCCTTGAAGCCGAACGTGATCGGCAGTCCGGGCTGGCCGTGCGTCCGCCCGCACATGGGCGTGTCCCGGTGTCGGCGGGCGAGGTCGGCGGCCAGGTCACGCAGGGCAGTGACGTCGCGGGCCATGATGTCGCCGATCGCCCGGCACGTCAGGGCGGCCCAGGTGTCGGAGAGATCCTGCACGGTGGCGCCGTAGTACACCCATTCCCGAGCACTGTTCGGGAGGGTGGCGCGCAGCGCCCGGATGAGGCCCATGGTCGAGTGCCCGCTGGCGCGGGTCTCGGCCGCGACGAGATCGAGGTCGATCCGCTCGACCTGCGCATGACCGCGGATGACCTCGGCGGCGGCCACAGGTATCAGGCCGACGTCGGCCTGCGCCTCGGCCAGCGTGGCGAGGATGTGCAGCCAGGACTGGACCCGGCCCTCGTCGGCGAGCAACGCCCGTGACTCCGCCGTCGACCACAGGTGCCCGATGAGTCGTGAGTCAGCCGGGTGCGCGCTCATACCCGCCTGTCGACCCCGCCCCGCCGCCCCGACCCGCGACGATCCCTTCGACCCGCGTGCCGACCAGCGTGCCGACCGCCCCGCCGCCCCGACCCGCGACGATCATGAAGATCCGGACACCCCGAGCGGGGCATTTCGGATAACTCGGGCCGCACATCTTCATGATCGCCGGAGAACGGCGGGGATGGGGGCGGCGGCGGGGGCGGAAGTCAAGGCGGGGGCGGAAGCAAGGGCAGGAATGGGTCCTTCAGCAGGGGACGGCACCAACTCGACGGCCGCGGACGGGGCCAGACCGCACAGGGCGCGCAGGGCCACCCGCACCTCGTCCAGGTTCGAGCCCCAGGGAACGACAGCGGATCCGTCGCTGACGGCGATTCCTCGTTCGAGCAGGCAGCACTTGGCGAGCACAGCGGCCCCGTCCGGATGCTTGGTCCGGGCGCGGGGACACAACTCGACACGCTCCGGCTCGGTGCCGTAGAAGTGCTCGTGGAACTGGCGCGAGCGGTCGCAACCGATCAGCAACCAGTCCGAGCGCATCTCGGGTCTGGTGTCCAGGAAGCTGACCTCGCCGGGCAGGTCCACGCCGCTGCCGCGGCAGGGCAGCAGGTAGTGCGGCGCCGGATTCGCACCGGCCAGCGCGCGGATGTCGACCGCGTCGAGGACGAGTTCGACGGGTGGCAGGTCCTCGTCGAAGGCCACCACCTGCTCGGCCATGGCGTACAGCTTGGGCGGATCCGGCGGGACCACCTCGGTCACGTGGATCCGGATCGGCGCCGGCCGCCAGATGAAGTTCACGTGCTCGTAGCGACCCTGTACGACGTACGCCGACGCGCCGGCCGGGCCTCGCTGCAACGCCGTACGGGCCAGCGCGGTGGCTATGCCTACATCGGTGTCCGGGTCGTCGATCCAGACCGTGTCGGCCGGTCCGGCCAGCACGCGCAGATCGGTCACGGGGGCGAACAACGGGTCGCGATCTTCGGCGTGTACGGCGACGAGCGCGGTCTGTGACCCGCGACGCAGCGCCAGGAAGTCGGTCCGGCGATAGATCTCTCGCCCGAGCAGCAAGGTGGTGATCGCCTTGTCGGTGAGCGGGACGTCGACCTCCTGGACCGACAGGCCGCGGTAGGGCCGGGTGACGGTGTTGGGCGCCGGCTCGGGCAGCGTGTGCCCTGCGCCGGTCATTCCGGCGTCCTCGCCGACGCGGTGTCCGCGCGCAGTCCGAGCCGCAGCGTCTCCAGCGGCAGTACCGAGGACGGCTCGATGTTGCCCAGATTCACCTCGGTGCCGAGGGTCTTGATGAACCAGGTCTGCTGTGCCTTGACCGGCGCCTCGAAGATGATCCGATCCTGCGGGATCTGAGTCAGGATCTCGTTCACGATCTCCTCGTGCACCTCCTGATCGGCGTGGTACAGGCCGACATTGCCGCTCTCCCTGCCCTCGGCCACGACGAACTGGGCACCCGCCTCGAGGTCCCTGCCCATCTCCTCGACCCACTCGTGCGGCTTGGTCGGGAAACTGCCATCCTTGGAGCCGGTCTCGGCGAGTACGACGAAGTCGGCCGACAGCTCCTTGATCAGACCCAGCTTGCAGTCATCGCTCAACGCCTGCAAGCCGTTGGAGACCTCGATATGGCTGATGCCGATCGACAAGGCCCAGTCGCGGAACTGCCCGACCCGGTCCTGTTGCGCGACGATCTCGGTCAGGGTTCCGCCCAGGCACACGGGGACTCCGGCGTCGGCGTACACCGTGATCCGCCTTGGCAGCGTCGGGTCGACGTAGCCGATGCCCCAGCCGATCTTGACGATGTCGATCAGGTGGGCCGCCTGGTCCAGCAGATCCCGCGTCGCCGTCAGCGGCAGGCCCTTGTCGAGCAGGTGAGTGATGCCGCGGGTGCGGGGTTTGGACATGCGGGCGGGCAACTCGAGAAAGGTCGGGCCTTCCGTCACAGTCGGCCTCCTGCCGGGGTCGCCCCCACCGTATGCGGCACCGCAGCGCCCTTCGCTGTCCTCTCGGGCCGAGGTTTCACCGAAGCCTTGCCCCGGCACGACGCCGCTTATTGCAGACAGCGTCGCGCCGGGAGCCGTCAGCCGCTCAGCTCGGCGCGCACGATGTCGCGACCGGCCACCAGCGCTCTGAGCTTGGCTGCACCGATCATCCGCGGCAGGTTGGGCAGGCCGCAGTCGGTGGACAGGCCGAGCCGTTCCGCCGGCACCACCTTCAGCACCTCGCGGATGCGGTCGGCGACCTCCGCCGCGCTCTCGGTGATCGTCGACTTGACGTCGATGACGCCGGCCACGAAGTCCTTGTCCCAGTTGTGGTCACGCAGCGGGGTCAGGTCGTCCACGCCGGTCCGTCCGACCTCGTAGTTCAACGCATCGATGTTCGCGTCGAGAACGTGCGGGAAGATCGCGTGGGCGCGCTCGGGAGCCGGGGCGTCCTGGGCCCGGCTCCCGAAGTTGTAGGCGCCGAACTCGGTGGTCGTGTCGTCCGGGAAGTACGCCGGCGTACCGGAGTAGTTGCCCCAGCAGGTGTGCACCCAGAACTGGCAGTTGACGCCCTCGACCGAGGCGTTGAGCGCCTCGATCTCCCAGTCGCCCATGCCGTAGGGCCAGACGAACTCGTCGAGCTGGATGATCTCGCAGCCGTTGTCGGCGAGTTCCTTGAAGTCCTCGTTGAACGCCTTGGCCAGCGCCATCGCCAGCTCCTTGGTGTCCTTGTAGTGCAGGTTCTGGGTGGCGGCCGCGATGACTCCGAGGCCGGTGTAGGAGATCTTCACCGGCTTCTTGGTGGCCTTGCGCACGGCGCGCAGGTGGGCCAGGTGGAACGGGTGCTCGCGGTTGATCTCGCCTACGCAGGTGGGGGAGTACAGCGTGGAGTAGATCGGCAGCCCCACCGGGGGGCCGGACAGCCGCCAGCCCGACATCCGCTCGGAGTAGTAGTAGAGGATCGTGCCGTACGGCGAATCCCCGCCGTACACCTTGCCGTCGGCGATCACGTCGAACCCGGCGGCCTCCTGATCATGCACGATCGCGCCGACGGCGTCCTCGAACGCCTCCCGGCTGATCGCGTCGAAGATGAATTCGCCCTTGGGGACGGTGGCGTAGGCCTGGCCGTCGTACCACCGCGGATTCGGGTAGTTACCCACCATGGTCGTGGGCAGCATGATGTCCTGCGTGCCGATGCGCATGTGCGACTCCCTTGACTCATTGGATGAGAATTCCAGGCTAGGGCCGCTGTGATCGCCGTCACCTCCGCTCGCCAGGACAGTTCTGGCTGGCGCTGTGCCCACCGTGGGGCGAACCGGTCCCCGGTCCTGAGTAACGCCGGAATGTGGGGAAGCGCACCTCTCAGACCCGAGGAACACGTCCACTTCCCCGTGTTGATCATGGACGCGGCGTTATGAGGTCAGGATTCGCCAGTCCACAGCCAGCGCCCCGGACGCCGTGGCCAGCACCGGGTTGAGGTCGATCTCCACGATCTCCGGTACGCCGGCGAGCAGGTCGCCCACCGCGACCACGAGACCGGCCAGTGCTGCCACGTCGACCGCTGCGGCTCCACGCACGCCGTCCAGCAGCGCGGCACCTCGTAGCGAGCGGAGCATTCGCTCCGCGTATCCGGCGTCGATCGGCGCGACGGCAAACTGGACGTCGCCGAGCACCTCGACGGCAGTCCCGCCGAGCCCCACCATGACCACCGGCCCGAACCCCGGATCGCGCAGTCCGCCGACCACGAACTCCACCCCACCGGCCTGCGGCTGCACCAGCACCCGGGCGCCGGGCCGCAGCGCCAGCAGCTCGTCGGCCGCAACCCGCACGGCGGTGGCATCGGACAGTCCGACCCGGACCCCGCCCACGTCGCTCTTGTGCGACAGCGCCGGGTGAATCACCTTCAGTACGGCGGGGTACCCGAACCCGTCAGCAGCGGATACTGCCTCGTCGGCGTCGGCGCACACAACGGTCTCGACGACGTCGATGCCGGCCGCGGCGAGGAAGTCGCGTGCCTGCATCGGATCGGCCAGGTCGGTATCCAGGTCGGCGTCCGGGGGCAGCGACGCAGCTGCGCTGACCTCCCGCACCGGGGCTTGAGCGCCCAGGGCGGCTGCGCACCGGCGCGCGGCGCCGGCCGCAGCCGCGGTCCGCTCCGGCCACGGCAGGCAGGGGACCCCGGCGGCTTGCAGTGCGTCGGCCTGCGGTTGCCGGGACCGCTCGGCCACCCAGCAGCCGTAGACGGGAACCGCATTGCTGTTGGCGCGCAACTCAGCCACGGATGCCGCCAACCGCTGGACCACCTCGGCCGAACCGGCCCGGGCAAGCAGGATCGGGATCACGATGTCGACCTCGCCGGACCGGGCCAGTACGTCGACCAGCGCCGGGTACAGCTCGGCGTACCGGGACCAGATCGGTGTCATGTCCACGGGATTGCGCGGACTGCCGTACGACGGAAGCAGCCCGCGCAACTCCTCCTGCAGCGCCGGGGAGAGCTCGGGCACCTCGAGACCTTCCTTGTCGAGCAGGTCGGTCAGCTCGACGCCGAGCCCGCCGGAGTTCGTGACGATGCCGACCCGGCTCCCGGCGGGCATCGGCTGCGTGGCCAGCAGCTTCGCCGCATCGAGCATCGCCAGGCCCGAGGACGCCCGTATCACCCCGGCCTGTGCCAGTGCGGCATCGCGGATCGCGGTATCCGAGGCCATCGCCGCGGTGTGCGAGACGGCTGCGCGCTTGCCGGCGGCGCTGCGCCCGGTGACGGCGGCTATCACCGGCTTGACGGTCGTGGTCCGGCGCGCCTCGGCGAAGAATGTCCGTGGGTCGGTGATCGACTCCATCAGCAGGCAGACCACCCGGGTCGCCACGTCCTCGCGCAGGTAGGCCAGCGTCTCGGCGTCGGAGATCTCCGCCTTGTTGCCGGCGGCGTACACCTTGGCGAAGTGCATCTGCTCGTCCAGCCCCAAGGCGTGCACTGCCATGCCGTAGGACCCCGACTGCGTCACCAGGCTGATCCCGCCCCGGTCGTCGCCCGCCGGGGCGGCCGGCGCGATGGACGCGTTGAGCGGCAGGTCGCAGTTCTGTACGCCGAAGCAGTTCGGACCGACCAATCGCACGCCACCCGCGCGGGCGGCCGCCACCAACTCCTCCTGCAGCCGCGCACCGTCGGCACCGATCTCGGCGAAGCCGGCGGACAGTACGACGGCCGCACGCACCCGCTTGCCGGCCGCCGACCGGATCGCCTCGACCACGCGCTCGGCTGGTACTCCGACCACGGCAAGGTCGATCTCGCCCGGTACGTCGGCCAGATCGGCGTACGCAGGGGTGCCGTCGATGCTGGCCGCGCGACCGACCGGAATCACCTCGCCGGGGAAGTCGCGCAGGTTGTCCCACAGCAGCCGCCCCAGGGTGCCCGGCCGGTCGGAGACTCCCACCAGCGCGATCCGCCGGGGGTTGAAGACGGCGTGCAGTCCGTCGGTCAACAGGCGCATCCCACGGCCGGGTCGTGGTCGAAGACCCGGTCCAGCTCCTTCGGGGCGAACTCACCTCGCCGTACGCCGAGGGAGTCCACCGCCCGCAGCGCGGACAGCTCGGCGCCGGACGGGGGTTGCACCGTCCGCAGATCGCCCGCGACCCGCAGCTCGAAGCCGGTGGCCGCCCGGATCTCCTCGACGGTGACGTCGGGGAAGTGGTGGGTCAGGCGGGCGTGGCCGTCGGGGAAGTCGAAGACGCCGAGCTCGGTGACCATCCACTGTGGACCACCACCGGTGAAGCCGAGTTCGGCCCGGTCGCCGGACGGCGTGCGGTGTCCCATGTCGGTGATGAAGTCGCAGGACTCGACCAGGGCCCGGCCCGATCGATGGCGGCTGCTCCACAGCGACAGGTGCGGGATCGTCGCGGCCAGGTTGCAGCCGCCACCCCCGCCGCCGAGCTTGACCTTCGGACGCTCCAGCGGTCCTACTGCGGTCACGTTGGTGTTGCCGTAGCCGTCGATTTGTCCACCGGACAGGAACATCCGGTCGACGTCGCCCCGGATCGCCGCGTCGAAGAACTCCTCGAACCGCATGCTGTACGCCGCGCCGCGTTTCAAGCTGGCGTCGTTGCTGGTCGGCGGGATGAACGGCGGATCCGGGTTGACCGCGTACATCGCACCCTCGATCAGGGTGATGTCCCGGGCATGGGTCCGCCGCGCGACGTGCATGGCGACCTGCGCGCAGGGACTGCCGAAGCCGTGGAACACCGTCTCGGCCGGCCGGATCGTGCGTGCGAGCAGGACCACGAACCACTCGTCGACCGTGAACTTCACTGGAAGAGCCCCTTCCAGTCCACAGTGGACTCAGGCCACCGGCCGAGCTCGGCCAGCCGCTCGCTACCGATCAGGTCCCGGTACTCCCGCTCGTCTGCGACGCCGTACACATAGGTCTTGAGGTAGCCGGCGAGATCCTCGCCGCCGGACTGGGCGGCTTTCACATAGCCGGACAGGTGCTCGCGGTCGTAGGCATAATCGGGGTAGCACGATGCCGGGTGTGCACCGAACGGTACCTCAGTCACGGCAGCCACCAGGTGCGCCGGGATCGTGACGCCGCTCGCTGCGACGTCCTCAGTGGACACCAGCCGCTCCACGGTGGCCACGACCCGCATCGATGCCGACGCGAAGCGCTCGTCGAGCACGTAGGGCTGCTCCAGGTGCAGGTTGCCGTACCGGTCGCCGAGTGGGGCGTGCAGCAGCGCAACGTCGGGCTTGAGGGCCGGCACCGCGACGAGCACCTCGCCGGTGAACGGGCACGTCACCTCGCCGTACTCCGGATGCAGCCGGCGGATGTCGGAGCCGCGGACGCCGCGGACCGGCAGGAAGGGCAGGCCCATCTCGGTGGCCCGAAGCTGCGCCAGGATCGTGACGCAGCAACTCTCGGCCACCTCGATCGTGCCGGTTTCAGCGGCCCGCCGGTACGCCGGCGCCAGCCCGAGATCCTGCTCGAAACCGACGTAGCTCTCCTCGCAGCGGTGTACCGCCTCCGCGGCGACGAGGAGGTCGACGTCGATGCTGTGCGCGGAACCGACCAGATGCAGATCGCGCCGACCCTGCCGGATCACCTCTCGTACAGCTGCCATCGGCAGCCGGGCGGACAGCCCGCCGCCAAGCGCGATCATCGCGCCGTCGCGGACGTCGGCGATCGCCGCGGCGAGGTCTACCACCTTGTTGCGGTGCGGTTGCAAGCCCATGAAGCCTCCTCAGGACACTGCTGCCGGCAGTGTCAGCATGGCGCGCTGGGCCGCGATCAGCAGCGGGTCGTACACCGGCGCGAACGGCGGGGCGTAGCTCAGGTCGAGCGCGGCGAGGTCGCTCAGCCCGAGGCCGGCGTACAGCGCGGTGGCGAGAACGTCGATGCGCTTGGCGACGCCGTCACGCCCGGCGAGCTGCCCGCCGAGCAGCCGCCCGGTCGGCTCGAAGACCAGCCTGGCGTGGATCGGGTGCCCGTCGGGGTAGTACTTGGCCCGTGAGCGGTGCACCACGTCGCAGGTCAGGGCATCCGGCCCGGCCTCGGCGGAGCTCAGGCCGGTGCGAGCGACTTCGAGGTCGAACACCTTGACCACGGCGGTGCCGACGATTCCAGGGAACGAGGCGTGCCCTCCCGCCGCGACCGTGCCGGCGACCCGGCCGGTCTTGTTCGCCGCCGGTCCGAGCGGGATCCAGGCGGGCGCGTCGAGCACCCGGTGCTGATGCGCGACGCAGTCGCCGGCGGCGAACACGTCGGCGATCGACGTGTGCATCTGGTCGTCGACGACGAGCGCGCCGCCCGGAAGGTGCTCCGCGCCGGCTTCGGTGAGGAGGCGGCTGTCCGGCCGTACGCCGGTGGCCAGCACGACGGCGTCCACGTCGACGGTGTCGCCGTCGGAGAGGTGGGCGGTCAGGCCGTCGGCGCCCGGCCGCAGCCCGGTGACGGCGGTGTTCAGCCGCACGGGCACGTGGGCCCGCAGTTCGCCTTCCACGACGTCCGCGATCGAGCTGTCGACGCTCATCGTGATGTGGGGCAGCGCCTCCACCACC
>Ga0136640_10001057_pt1 | contig 10887 bp, 8 predicted proteins | sample AntDrymUQ8642106_2_FD_105498 | JGI IMG/M metagenome (GOLD analysis project Ga0136640, IMG submission 105498) | Polar desert sand microbial communities from Dry Valleys, Antarctica - metaG UQ864 (21.06) | ecosystem: Environmental > Terrestrial > Soil > Desert | place: Antarctica: Dry Valley...
ACCTCGCGGCTCTCTTGACACAAGAATAAAGTAGGAATAGATTAAGGTAATAATGTCTTTACATTGAGGATGTAAAGGCGGGGAAGGGATCAGATGATTGATGCACTTGCGGGGGTAAGGCTGGTCCACGGCAGCCCGGTGCCACTGTACCATCAGGCGGCGCAGGCTCTGGAGGCTGCCATCGAGGATGGCCGGTTGCCGAGGGGGAGCAAGCTCGGGGGCGAGGTGGAGTTGGCGACGCGGTTGGGGATCAGCCGCCCTACGATGCGGGCGGCGATGAAACAACTCGTGGACAAGGGTTTGCTCGTCCGGAGGCGGGGCATCGGGACCATGGTCGCGCCCATGCCGGTGAGGCGGTCGGTTGCCTTGACCAGCCTGTATGACGACCTCAAGGAGGCGGGGAGGGAGCCGCGGACCCGGCTTCTCTCGCTGGAGAGGGTCCCGTGTCCGCCGGACGTGGCCGAGCACCTGGGGCTCGAACCCAACGCCACCGTGCTGCGGTTCGACAGGCTGCGGGTGGCGGGGTCGGACCCCATCGCGCTCATGCACAACGTCGTGCCGGATGGGTTGTTGGAGATCGAGGAGAAGGACCTGGAGCGGATCGGGCTGTACGAGATCTTCCGGGGAGCCGGGATCGCGCCCAACATCGCGACGCAACGGGTGGGGGCTCGCAAGGCTGGTGCCGAGGAGGCCGAGCTCCTGGAGGTGGAGCCGGGCGACCCGGTGTTGACCATGACCCGCATAGCGTACGACACCGACGGGCGGCCCATAGAGTACGGCTCGCACAGCTACCCGGCCGAGTCCCACTGGTTCGAGATGATGCGGGTGGATCTGTAAGCAAGAGTTCCACGTCGGGTGGGGACCCGGCGCAGCAAGACCAAGTGCAAATGACCGTCTGGCAAAGACAGGACGGCTGGGGAAAGGGGAAGCGTGGCGAGAGAGATCGGCATAGGAACGGTCAGCTTGGGGTGGATGGGCCAACTGCACACGCGGGCTTATCGTCGTCTGTTCGACCATTACCCCGAATGCGAGCTCGAACCGAGGCTCGTCATAGCGGCCGATGTGGTCGAAGACCGGGCGCGGGACAGCGTCGAACGCCTCGGGTACGAGAGTTGGACCACCGACTGGCGGGAGGTCATCGAACACCCAGAGGTCGAGGCGGTAAGCATCGCCGCGCCGAACTACTTGCATAAGGAAGTCGCCGTCGCGGCGGCACGGGCTGGCAAGCACATCTGGCTGGAAAAGCCGTGCGGAAGGTATCCGTCCGAGACCTTCGAGATCGGACGCGCGGTCGAAGAGGCCGGGGTCAGGAGTATGATCGGCTTGATGTACCGCCACGCCCCGGCGGTGGAGTACGCGAAGGAGCTCATCGCGGCTGGGGAGCTAGGGGAGATCACGCACTACAGGGGCTACTTCCTCGCCGACTATGCCAGCGACCCGAACGGTGCCCTGACCTGGCGATATAAGCAAGAGGGCGCGGGCCTCGGGGTGCTCGGGGACATCATGCCCCACACGGTGGACATGGCCCAGAACCTCCTCGGTCCCATCGAGAGTGTCTCGGCCCAGATGGAGACCTTTATCCGGGAGAGGCCGGAGGCGCCGGAGGGAATGGGAACGGGCCACTTCGTGGTCCAAGACGGAGAGATGGGGACGGTGGAGAACGAGGACTACGTGGGCGGCCTCGTTCGGTTCGAGAACGGCGCCCGCGGGACGATAGAGAACAGCCGGACCTGCATCGGGCCGCACGTCAGGATGAGCTTCGAGGTCAACGGCACGCGCGGCACCCTATCCTGGGACTTCCAGCGCCTCAACGAGCTGGAACTGTACAGGCCGGACGGGACGAGCGACCGAGGCTACAGGACGGTCCACGCCGCGCCCGGCATGGGGGACTTCGCCAACTTCCAACCCGGCGCGGGCATCTCGATGGGCTACGACGACTTGAAGGTCGTCGAGGCCGAGCGGTTCCTCTCCTCCATAGCAGACGGCCGCCAGCGAGCGGCGAGCATCCACGACATCGTCTCGACTATGCGGGTCGTGAACGCGATAGACCGTTCGTGCGACACGGGCCGCTGGGAGGACGTCGGGGAGTTCGCTGAAGCGTCTGACCTGCAGGCGACGACGGGCGCGCCGGATCAAGGGCGAAGCGTGAACGGGCCAGACCTCGTCTGCATCGGACGCACCAGCGTGGACCTCTACGCCGAGCAAGACGGGTCAAAATTGGAAGATGTCCAATCCTTCCGCAAGTACGTGGGCGGGAGCGCGACGAACATCGCGGTCGGCACGGCCCGGCTCGGGGTAAAGAGCGCCATGCTCACTCGCATCGGAGACGAGCACATGGGACGCTTCGTGCGGAAGACCCTGGCCGCGAACGGGGTTGACGTTAGCCAGGCCCGGTCGGACCCGGAGAAGCTCACGCCCTACGTCCTGCTCGCCGTTCGGGCGATAGAGGATTTCCCCAGGATCTTCGCCTACGGTGACGCCGCCGACCTCGCCATTGAGGAAGAAGACGTGGCCCCCGAGTTCATAGCCTCCTCCAAAGCGCTGCTCGTAACGGGTACGCCCTTCTCGCGGCCAGGGGCCAGGGCCGCTTCCGCAAAGGCGATAGACGCGGCGCGGCAGAGCGAAACGAAGGTAGTTTTCGACCTGGACTACCGCCCCGTCTTCTGGGGCGTGGCCTCCCACGAGCAGGGCGGGGAGATGTTCGTCGCCAGCGAGGAGGTTACTGAGGTCTACCGCTCCGTGCTGCCGGACTGCGATCTCGTCGTCGGCACCGAAGAAGAAATCAGGATCGCCGGCGGCTCGACGGACACCCACGAGGCGCTCCTGAGCATCCGTGGCCTCTCCGAAGCGACCATCGTGCTCAAGGTTGGCGCGATGGGGGCGATAGTCTTCCCCGGAGACATACCGGAAGACCTCGAAGACGGTGTCAAGGTTCCGGGCTTCCCAGTGGAGGTGTTCAACTCCGTGGGCGCGGGAGATGCCTTCATGAGCGGTTTCCTGAGCGGCTGGCTGCGCGAGGAGCCGCTGGAGGAGTGCCTGCGCCTCGGCAACGCCTGCGGTGCCATCGTCGTCTCCCGGCACGGATGCTCCCCGGCCATGCCGACAAGCGAGGAGCTGGAGTATTTCCTGGAGCTTGAGGAGAAGCTGCGGCGTCTGCGCGAAGACGGATGGCTGGATCACCTCCACCGGGCGACGACCCGCAACGACCCGGAGGAGTTGCGGGTGCTGGCCGTGGACCACCGCTGGCAGCTCGAAGAAGCGGCCGACGAGCTCGGGGTTGATCGCGGGTGCCTGCGGGAGCTCAAGGTGCTTCTGGGGCGTGCGTTCCGGCGCGTGGTCGAAAAAGACGAGGCGGCCGGCGTGTTGCTCGACGACGTCTACGGGGACAAGGCGTTGGAAGAATTGACGGGGAGTGGGGCTTGGATCTCCCGGGCCGTCGAGGTGGCGAAGAGCCGACCAGTCGAGTTCGTCGGCGGGCCGAACATCGCCGCCACCCTGCGCGCCTGGCCCGAGGAGCACGTCGTCAAGTGCAACCTGTACATGCACCCGGAAGACGACGCGGAGACGAGGAAGATCCAGGAGCAGAGGGTCATCCAACTCTACGACGCCTGCCTTGCGAACGACCGGCAACTGCTGCTGGAGGTCCAGGCGACGCCGGGGACCAGTTACGACGGTGACAGCGTGGCGGAGTTGCTGGAGCAGTTCTACGAGATCGGGGTGCGTCCGGAGTGGTGGAAGATACCGCCGAATCCGGCCCCTGCGGTCTGGGCCAGGATCGGGGACGTTGTCAGGAAGCACGACCCGTACTGCGCGGGGCTGCTCGTACTCGGGCAGGCGATGGAAGAGGAGAAGCTCGCCGAGAGCTTCGCCGCCGCTGCCTCCGAGCCGTTGTGTCGAGGGTTTGCCATCGGCCGGTCCATCTATGGCGAGCCGGGCCGCCGCTGGCTGGCCGGCGAGATAGACGACGAGGAACTGGTCTCCTCGGTCGCTGAGAGGTACGGGCGCATGAACGCGCTCTGGCAAAACAGGAGCGAGCAGCACGCACGGCAGGGTGAGGCGGGATGACCGTCCCGTCAGGCAAGCACACTGAACAGAAGGGGGACTAAGTGGAGAACGCTGAGAAGCGCGGGGGCGACGGGAGAATACTGGTCGGCGTTGTCGGGACCGGTGGCATGGGCGGGATGCACGCGCATTGCCTGCACCGGAAGGTAGCGGGGGCGCGGGTGGCGGCCGTCTCTGACGTAGACGCCGAGCAGGCTGGGAAGGTTGCGGAGGAGTGCGGGGGCGCCGCCGTCTTCGGGGACGCGGTGGAGATGATTCGGGACGATGGAGTCGAGGCCGTCGTGATCGCCTCCCCAGACCCCACGCACGCCGAATTGGTGCTCGAATGCCTCCGGCTCGGAAAGCCCAACCTGTGCGAGAAACCGCTCGCGACGAGCCCGGAGGAGGCGATGGGCGTTGTAGAGGCGGAGGTGGAGCTCGGCCGGAAGCTTGTGCAGGTCGGCTTCATGCGTCGCTACGACCCGCAGCACGTGGACGTCAAGGACGTGGCCGCTTCAGGAGCTATCGGACGGCCGGTTCTGTTCAAGGGATGGCACAGGAACGCGGAGATTCCCACCGGTGCGGACTCCGGGTGGGTCGTCATCAACTCCGCGATCCACGACCTCGACTCGGCCCGGTGGATGTTAGACGCGGAGATCAAAGAAGTCTACGTCTGCGGCCTGAACACGACCGGATCGCGGGAGGGCGAGTTCGACCTGCAGCTCATACAGCTCTCCCTGACCGGCGGACGCCTGGCGACGATAGAGGTCAACGTGGATGCAGGCTACGGCTACGAGGTAGGCGTCGAGGTCGTTGGCGTGAGCGGCACGGCCTACACCGCGCCTCCATCCGGCGCGGTCGTGCGCCTGGACCGGGTGTCTTCCCAGAACGTCGAGGCCGACTGGCTGGAGAGGTTCGAGGCAGCTTACAATATCGAGCTTCAGCAGTGGGTGGAGTCTATAAACAACGGCTATCCGACTGGACCGGACGCCTGGGACGGATATGCGTCGCTCGTGGCTGCCGAGGCGTGCATCGCTTCCATTAAGTCCGGAAAGCCGGAGAGTGTGCCGGTGCCGGAGAAGCCGGTACTCTACGAGAAGGAAGGATCGGTGGTCCGGTGAGCCGGCGCATCGCGGGGGCCCCGGTCTCGTGGGGGATCATCGAAATCCCGGACTGGGGCTACCAGATGCCTGCCGAACGGGTACTAAAGGAGGCGGCGTCGCTCGGCCTCGGGGCCGTAGAGGCCGGCCCCGAGGACTTTCTACCGTCTGAACCTTCCAAGGTCTCAGACATCCTGGCCCGGTATGGCCTGAAACTCGTCGGAGGGTTCGTGCCAGCCGTGCTGTACGATCCGGACCAGCGCGAGGAGGAGTTGGCCCACGTCGAGGAGCGGGCAGAGTTCTTCGCTGCGGCCGGTGCCGACGTGGTGGTCCTGGCCGCTATGGCGGGATCTGAGAGCTACGAGGAGGTCGTCGAAATCGACGAGGGCTCGTGGAGGACGCTCTTCGAATCTTTGAAATCGGTGGAGGAGATCTGCGACCGGCGCGGCATCGCGGTCTCGCTGCACCACCATTACGGAACCGTGATCGAGCGCGACGACCAACTCAAACGCTTCCTGGAAGGCTCGGAGATGGGGCTCTGCCTGGACACCGGGCATCTTGTCATAGGGGGCAGCGACCCCGTCGAGATCGCCGATCTCGCGGGATCCAGGGTCAATCACGTCCACCTCAAGGACGTAGATCTCGAGGTGGCCGGAAGGCTCGCCGCCAGAGAATTCAGCTTCAAGGAGGCCGCGCAGAAGAATGCGTTCCGACCTCTCGGTGACGGCGACGTGGACGTCGGCGGGGTAGTGGACCGGCTCGAGAGCTCGGACTATACCGGCTGGTACGTGCTGGAGCAGGACTCCGTGGTCGAGACCAAGCCGGACGAGGGCGAGGGTCCTGTTGTCGAGGTGCGCAAGAGCCTCGATTACCTGAGAGAGAAGTTGTAGCCGGAGACCAAGAGGAGGAGGCCCGATGACGGTTCGGTTAACGATGGCCCAGGCGCTGGTCCGCTTCCTGGCGAACCAGTACGTCGAGCGCGACGGCGAGGAGCAACGCTTCTTCGCTGGCTGCTTCGGCATCTTTGGGCACGGCAACGTCGCAGGCGTAGGCCAGGCGCTGCTTGAGTACGAAGACGACCTGACCTACTACCAATCGCGCAACGAGCAGGCGATGGTCCACACGGCGACCGCCTACGCCAGGCAGAAGAATCGTCTGCAGACCTTCGCCTGCACATCATCCATCGGCCCCGGCGCGACCAACATGGTCACGGGAGCCGCGCTCGCCACCATCAACCGCCTGCCCGTCCTGTTGCTGCCCGGCGACGTCTTCGCCTCGCGCGGGCCTGACCCCGTACTGCAGCAACTCGAAGCACCGCATGACGGGGATCTTTCGGTCAACGATGCCTTCAGGCCAGTCTCCAGGTACTGGGACAGGATCAACCGTCCGGAGCAGATCATCCCCGCCGCCCTCGCCGCCATGCGCGTCCTGACAAACCCCGCCGAGACGGGCGCCGTAACCCTCGCCCTGCCCCAGGACGTCCAGGCCGAAGCCTACGACTACCCTGAAGAGTTCTTCGAGAAGCGCGTCTGGCGCATCACGCGCCCCGTACCCGACGCGGCGGAGCTCGAGCGTGCCGCAGAGCTCATCCGGGACGCCCGGCGGCCCATGATCGTGGCCGGAGGAGGCACGATCTACTCCGAAGCCACGGAAGCCCTCCGAGCCTTCACGGAACGTACCGGCATCCCGGTAGCCGAGACGCAGGCTGGCAAGGGCTCGATGCCCTACGACCACCCACTCGCCCTCGGGGCCGTCGGAGCGACCGGCACTTTCGCCGCGAATCGCGCCGCGCGAGAGGCCGACGTGGTGATCGGTGTCGGCACTCGCTGGAGCGACTTCACAACAGCCTCCAAGACCGCCTTCCAGAACCCCCACGTGCGGTTCGTGAACGTGAACGTCGCCGACCTCGACGCCGCCAAGCACGCTGGCATCGGGCTCGTCGGGGACGCCCGCGCAACCCTGGACGCCCTCGACGTAGCCCTCGCCAGCTACGAGGTGGACGCCGCGTGCCGGGAGGAGAGTGGGAAGGCCAACGCCGAATGGGACGCCGAAGTGGAGCGGTTGTATACGCTAGGCTACGGGCCGTTGCCGGCGCAGAGCGAGGTCATAGGGGCGGTCAACTCATTCTCGGAGCCCGAGGACGTGGTGGTTTGCGCGGCGGGGTCTATGCCGGGGGACCTGCACAAGCTATGGCGGACGCGCGACCCGAAAGGCTATCACGTCGAGTACGGCTACTCTTGCATGGGCTACGAGATAGCGGGCGGCCTCGGCGTCAAGATGGCGGCCCCCGAACGCGGGGTCTACGTCATGGTCGGCGACGGCTCGTATTTGATGATGAACGCCGAGATCGTCACCTCCATCCAGGAAGACAAAAAGCTCACCATAGTCCTCGTGGACAACTCCGGGTTCTCTTCCATAGGTTCGCTCTCCCGCTCCGTCGGAGCCCAGGGCTTCGGTACCCAGTACCGTTACAGGGAAAATGGCTCCATCGGCCTGGACACAGAGGATGCGCCCGGCGACGTGTTGCCGGTGGACCTGGCACAGAACGCCGAGAGCCTGGGGGCGCACGTCATCCGGGCGAAGAGCGTCGGCGAGTTGAAAGGCGCTTTAGCGGAGGCGAAGGGATTGAACCGGACGGTCGTCATACATATTGCCGTGGACCGCTACGAGGGCGTGCCGGACTACGAGTCATTCTGGGACGTGCCGGTTGCTGAGGTCTCGGGGATGGAGTCCGTTGGCGCGGCCTACGATGAGTACGCGAAGAACAGGCAATCGGAGCGCCGTTACCTTCGGGGAGGAGATTGAGATTGTGTCGGATCTTATAGTGAGCATCAACGAGAGGCCGGACGAGGACGGGAGCGTCGTGAAGGTCACGCCTGAGTCCGCAGGCTGGGAGTACGTCGGCTTCGAGGTACTGCGGCTCGCGGATGGAAGGACCGTCGAGCGCCACACGGACGCCGAGGAGATCTGCCTGGTGGTCCTCTCCGGCTACTGCAACATCTCCACGTCCGACGACGAGTGGAGGGGTATAGGGGAGCGTGAAACCGTCTTCGAGGGGCCGCCGTACGCACTCTACCTATCGCCGGGGACAGACTACAGCATCGAGGCCGTGAGCTACCTGGAACTGGCGGTCTGCTCGGCGCCCAGCGTCCCTGGGATGGAACCCTTCGATCCCCTACTCATCAGGCCAGAGGACATCGAGGTCGAGGTGCGTGGCTCCGGGAGCGCGGAGCGGCGCATACACCCTATCCTGATGGATGATCGGCCTGCCGAGCGGTTGCTCGTCGTCGAGGTCCTCACGCCGACCGGGCACTGGTCGAGCTACCCGCCGCACAAGCACGATCAGGACGACCTGCCGAACGAGAGTTATTTGGAGGAGACCTACTACCACAAGATACAACCCGTCCAGGGCTTCGCCGTCCAGCGGGTCTACACGGAGGACCGCTCGCTCGACGAGACGATGACCGTACACGACGACGACACCGTCCTCGTGCCCCGCGGCTACCACGCTGTATCGGCGCCCCCAGGCTACGACCTCTACTACCTCAACGTCATGGCCGGCCCCGTGCGCGAGTGGAAGTTCAAGAACGACCCGGATCACGAGTGGCTGCTGGGGTAGCGGCGGAGAGGAGCAGGGCATGGACGGCGAAGGCGGAAAGACTGCGACGAAAAGGGCCATCTCGCGCCGCGAGTTCCTGAAGATCGGGGGCGCCGGGATCGCGGGTGTGACCCTCACTGGGGTTGCCGGGTGTGGCGGAGGCGGGCAGTCTGGGGGCTCGAGGGAGTTGATCTTCAGCTCTTCGACGGACGACACGGGGACCGCGAAGAAGCTCGTGGATAAGTTCAACGAGCAGAACAAGAGCAGGATCCAGGTCGAGTTCCGTCCCGGCAACGCCGATACTGGGCAGCGCTTCGACCAGCTCAGGACGCAGTTCCAGGCCGGTGGGGAGGATCTCGACGTCATACTCGGGGACGTCATTTGGACGGCGCAGTTGGCGGCGCAGGGCTGGATCTCCGACCTCTCCGACCGCTTCACCGAAGACATGCGCGCGGACTATCTTCCCGGCTCCGTCGAGGCCGTGACCTACGAAGGCAAGATCTACGGTGTGCCGTGGTTCACCGACACCGGCCTTCTCTACTACCGCAAGGATCTGCTGGAAGATAACGGCTTCTCCGGCCCTCCAAAGACCTGGGACGACCTGAAACAGATGACGGAAGAAGTCCGTCAGGGCTCGGGAACTAGGTTCGGCTACGCCTTCCAGGGGGCGAACTACGAGGGCGGCGTGTGCAACGGCTTGGAGTTCATCTGGACGCACGGTGGCGAGGCGTTGGACCCCGAAGATCCCACCAGGGTGCTCATCGGCGGCCCCGAGGCGGTCGCCGGGCTCGCCGAGTACCGGTCCATGATCTCCGACGGCGTGGCGCCGGAGACGATGAGCGTCTACAAGGAGGACGAGTCGGCCGGAGCGTTCTTGAGGGGAGACGCCGTCTTTATGCGCAACTGGCCTTACGTGTACGATCTCATCAGCGACCCCGCCCAGTCGAAGGTCAGGCCCGAGCAGGTCGGTGTCGCCGAGCGCCCCTCGTCGGATGGCGAGCCGGGCAACGGCACTGTCGGGGACCAGCCGTACTACATCAGCGCGACCTCCGCGAACGCGGACGCGGCCTGGGAGTTCATCCGGTTCATGACGGCGCCCGAGCAGCAGGTGTTCCGGGCGACCGAAGGATCCCATCCGTCAGGCGATCGAAGAGGGCTGGGTAGCAGTGCAGCCTCTATACGCCGATTCCGTAGAATACGGCATCTTTCTCGAGCTACGGGCGAAGGGCTTCGGTTTGGGGGAGGCCTCCTCGATTGCGGCTTGCTCGACGAGCAGGACGTGGGTCTTCGTGAGCGACGATCTTGATGCTCGTCGCGAGGCTAGTCACCGGGGCGTGGGGTGGTCGGCACCTATGGGGTACTGGCTCGCTGGGTGGCCGAGGACAGGATGGACCTCAAAGAAGGCAATGCGTTGCTCAGGCGGATGATCGCTTTCGGCTTCCGGTCGCACTCAGACGACCTGCGTGAGGAGAGCGAAAGACTAAAGTCTCGCTGGTGAACCTCATGAATCATCCAGCGACCTCTTCCCAAGGAACAAAGTGCTCGCGACCTTTGCGCGCATTGCTTGGAAGAGGCCAGCTGAGATTGCCAAGGCCACTAACCATAACTCTTATTTCACCCGCTTCGCCAACGGCCGACGAGGGCGGGGGCGAGGACTCGACCGACGGCACGATCCGGAGCCAACAACCGTACCAATTGCGGTCAAATGGTGTTTCGGCCCTCGACGAATACGTCGAGAACAAAGTAAAAAGTCCCGCTTTTGCGGGACTTTCTGGGGCGCGCTCGGCAGGACTCGAACCTGCGACCTCCTGATTCGTAGTCAGGCACTCTATCCAGCTGAGCTACGAGCGCATCCGAGAGCTCATGATATCGTCCGAATGAGCTTTACTCAAGGCTCGTGTGCTTATCTGATATTTTTGGAGATATACTGCGGGGGATGATTCTGGAGAATATGGGGAGAAATTCGCGGAACATCGGGAGCCTGGCGCATTGAGCGCGGTGGTTCTGTTGGTGATCGGGGACGATGAGGAGCGGCTGCACCTGCGGCGGGCGTTGTCTGGGGAAGGATGGAGGGTTTTGCCGGCCGGCTCCGGGGCACAGGCGCGCCAGATCTCCGGTCGGGAGGAGTTCGAGATCGCGGTCGTGGAC
>Ga0136640_10001058_pt1 | contig 10881 bp, 10 predicted proteins | sample AntDrymUQ8642106_2_FD_105498 | JGI IMG/M metagenome (GOLD analysis project Ga0136640, IMG submission 105498) | Polar desert sand microbial communities from Dry Valleys, Antarctica - metaG UQ864 (21.06) | ecosystem: Environmental > Terrestrial > Soil > Desert | place: Antarctica: Dry Valley...
CCGGCCGAGGTGATGGTGAAGAGCACCAACTTCTGACGGAAGGCCGGCTTGCCCAGGCTGCGCGCCAGTCCCTCGTTCTCGCGGATGCTCACCAGCAGCCGGCCGTAGGGCTGGAGGCGCACCCGCCGCGCATACCAGATGAGCGCACCGGTGAGGACCACGAGGATGCCCAGGAAGGCCAGCTCCGTCGGGCGGCCGATGTCGAAGGGGAAGGGCACCGTGCCCAGGCCGATGACGCCTCCGGTCAGCCACTTCTCGGTGGTCACGAGGTACAGGACGATGGTGGCGAAGGCCAGCGTGGCGACCAGGATGGCCTGTCCGTCCAGGTCGAGGATGAGACGGCCCAGCACGAAGGCCAGCACCCCCGAGGCGAGCGTGGCCGCGGCAAGCGCCACCAGGTAGGGCACCTCGAAGTCGACGAGCAGCACGCCCATCGTGTACATGCCCACACCCCAGAAGCCGACCACGCCGAAGTTGACGATGCCGGTCAGTCCGAACTGGAGGTGCAGCAGTGTGCCCAGCGCCACGCTGATGACCATGGAGGAGACCACGAAGATGACGAAGTCCATGCCTAGGCCCTCGCCATGCTGGTCGCGCGCGTCACGCGCAGGACCACGATGAACAGGACCAGCAACAGGATCTGCGCGTAAAGAGGCTGGATGAACTGGGTGGCCAGGACGGTCAGGATGCCCGCGCCGATACCCACCACCACCGCGCCTCGGACGTTGCCGATGCCGCCGATGACGGTGATCATGATGATGATGAGGATGAGCGACCAGCCCAGGTCGGCATGCACGAACGAGAAGACGCCGTAGAAGATGCCGGCCAGGCCGCCCGCAACGCCGGCGATGAACCAGATGAGGATGGAGACCTTGGTGGGGTTGATGCCGCTCACCTGAGCCAGGGCTTCATTGCCCGCCAGCGCTCGCATCCGCTCTCCATAGTTCGTCTTGAATATGACCAGGTAGAGCGCCACGGCGAAGGTCGCTACCAACGCCAGGGCCACCAGCTGGAAGCTCGTCACGCCGGTACCCAGCACGGAGATGGAGTTGATGGGTCCCGTGTCGAAGAGGTACAGCTCGATGCCGAAGATCAATCTGGCCGCATAGCGGATGGCGAACGAGAGCCCCACCGAGAGGACGATCAGCTCGGCGCTTCCCAAGCCCCGGCGCAGCGCCGGTCGGAAGACCAGCAGGTAGGCCAGGACACTGACCACGCCGGAGAGCAGCGCCGAGGGCACGATGGTGAGGTAGAAGTCCAGCCCCAGCGTGGTGTTGAAGAAGACCGCGGCGTAGGCGCCCAGCGTGATGTTCTCGGCGTAGGCCACGTTGATGAACCGATTGAGGTAGAAGATCAGCGTGAAGCCCATGGCGGCCAGGATCAGGGGGGCGGCCTCGAACACGCCGAGGACCAGGGAGTCGATCAGGACCGATGTGAGGTCCATCGCCTAGCGAACCCTCGGCGAGGTCTCGCCGAACTCAGCACCGGGCCGGGCGCCAAGGAGCCGCGTCCCTCTCCTGAGGGCATGCTCGCGCACTATCGGATCATCGCCGTTAGCGGAGTGCAGGCGCGCACGTCATTCCTCGACCGCTGGTTCTGGGCCCTGCGCGGGCGATGGTCGATAATCGATTGTTGGAGCCTACCCGGGCCCTGAGGGTCCCGTCAAGCGTCATGCCCTTGCGGACCCTTGCATCCGGGAGACCTATCGTCGATAATCGATTACGCCGTGCGACGACGACGGTCGCCACAGGCCAGCGCGACGGGAGGCAGAGTCGGATGCTCAAGGTGACGAGGCGCGACGAGGCTGAGGTCCACCACCTGGTGGGTCGCGATTTCCTGCACTACATCGGCCCGGCGAACAGCTCTGCGCGCAACCTGACCGTGGGTGTGGCCACCTTCCCGCCTGGATCCACCCCTCCCGGGCACGTCCATGACGCCCAGGAGGAGGCCATCTATATCGTGTCGGGCCGTGGCCGGCTGGTCACCCCGGCGGGCACCGCCGCGCTGGAGCCGGGAACGGCCGTGTACATCCCCATCGGCCTGCACCACGCGACGGAGTCCCTCGGCGATGAGCCTCTCGAGCTCGTTTCCGTGTACAGCCCGCCGGTCGTGCCGGGCTCGTATGAGCCCTCTTCGTGACCAAGGACATCCAGCGACTCCGGGAGTTCGCCAGGCGCGCTCGGGTCGAGATCGTGAAAGCCATCGACCATGCCAAGGGCGGTCATCTTGGCGGGCCGCTCTCGGCAGCTGATCTCCTGACGGCGCTCTACTTCCAGGAGCTGCGCATCCGTCCCGACGAGCCTGACTGGCCCGATCGGGATCGCTTCATCCTGAGCAAGGGCCACTCATCCATCGGCCTGTACGCGGTGATGGCGCTGCGCGGTTACTTCCCCACGCAGGAACTGCTCACCTTCGACGCCACCGACTCCCGCCTGCAGGGACATCCCGACATGACACGGCTGCCTGGACTCGACATGTCCACGGGGTCGCTGGGGATGGGCATCTCAGCGGCACTCGGCATCGCCCTCGGTGCGAAGTTCGACGGCCGGGCCGTTCGAGCCTACGTCATGCTGGGCGACGGAGAGTGCCAGGAAGGCGAGGTGTGGGAGGCGGCCCACGTGGCCCAGCGCTACCAGCTGGACAACCTGGTGGCCATCATCGACCACAACAAGCTGCAGCAGTACGGTTGGCAGGGCGCGACCGCAAGCGAGCGCCTGGCGCCATATCACGGCACGGAGCTGCTCGATCGATGGAGCGCCTTCGGCTGGCACGTGATCCAGATCGACGGCCACGATATGGCCGCCATCGTGGGCGCTTTTGACCAGGCGCGCGAGGTGCAGGGCAAGCCGGTGGCACTCTTGGCACACACCGTGAAGGGCAAGGGCGTGTCGTTCATGGAGGACCGATACTTCTGGCACACGCGCATCATCAAACCCGATGAGTTCGCTCAGGCCATGCACGAGCTGGGCGAGCCAGCGGAGCAGGGCTCGACCGGATCGGCCGAGCCCGTCACAGCCGGAGCCCGCCCGTGAGCCCGCTGCCGATGGGGCGTGCCATGCGTGACGTCTTCGGTGAGACCGTGTCGGACCTGGCTGACGGCGACCCACGCATCGTGGTCCTCGACGGCGACCTGGCCAGCTCCACCAAGGCCGACATCTTCCAGGAGCGCCACCCCCAGCGGTTCTTTCAGATGGGCATCGCCGAGCAGAACATGATGGGCGTGGCGGCGGGGCTAGCCACGATGGGCTTCAAGCCCTTCATCAGCACCTTCGTGAGCTTCGCCGTGGTGCGGCCGCTCGACCAGATCCGCGTGCTCATCGCGCAGCCCCGCCTGCCCGTCCGGATCACGGCGGGCTACGCGGGACTCTTCACGGGGATGGCTGGCAAGACGCACCAGATCGTGGATGACATCGCCATAATGAGGGCCATGCCCCAGCTGGTGACGGTCTCGCCGGCCGACGAGGTGGAAGCGCGTCAGGTGCTGGCGGTGGCCGCAGATCATGATGAAGGCCCGATCTACATCCGCCTTGTTCGCGACCCGACTCAGCGCCTCTTCGACGACGACTACCGTTTCGTGCTCGGGCGTGCGGTCGTGCTGCGGCAAGGCTCCGACGTCACGCTGATGAGCACCGGGACCCAAACGCCGCGGGTCATGGATGCGGCCGAGATCCTGGAGGCCCACGGCATCGATGCACACGTGCTGCACATCCCTACCATCAAGCCGCTGGACGAGGCGGCCATCGTCACCGCAGCCGAGCGCACGGGTTTGGTCGTGACGGTCGAGGAGCACACGGTGCTGGGCGGCCTGGGCGGCGCGGTCGCCGAAGTGCTCTCGGAGCACAGTCCGCAGCGGGTGCGGCGCATCGGCATCCAGGATACGTACGGTGAGTCCGCCCCAAACGACGCGCTGCTCGAGAAGTTCGGGCTTTCCGCGCCCCGCGTCGCCGCCCAGGTCCAGTCGATGATGACCCTGGTGCCGGCATGAACGACACGAGCGACCCGAGCGATCCGAACGACGCGAACGACGAGCTAGCGCGTTTCCGTCTCGATGGCCGCGTGGCGGTCATCTCAGGCGGCAGCGGCGGCATCGGCCAGCGCCTCTCCGTGGCCCTCGCTGCGGTCGGGGCGCGCGTGGCCATCATCGGCCGCAACGGCGACCGGGCGGGCGAGGTGGCCGAGCAGGTCGAGGCGGCGGGCGGTGAAGCGCTGCCGGTCGCGGCCGATGTGACGCGCAAGGCGGAGGCCGATCGCGCCATCGACGAGACGTTGACTCGGTTCGGGCGCGTTGACATCATCGTGAACGCAGTGGGCGGCGGGGCAGGCACCGCGCTCTACCCCGCCGAGGAGTATCCCGAGTCAGAGTGGGACCGCATCGTCGACCTCAATCTGCGCAGCGCGTTGCTCCCCACGCAGGCGGCTGCGCGAGCCATGATCGAAGGTGGTCGCGGTGGGCGGGTGCTTTACATCTCGTCCGTCCGTGGCCAACTGGGCATCAACCAGGGATTCTCAGCCTACGTCGCCGCCAAGGGCGCGCTGAACGCGCTGACCCGGCAGCAGGCGACCGAGTGGGCTAGGTACCAGATCAACGTGAACGCCATCGCCCCTACCTTCGTGGCCACGCCCCAGGTCGAGACCTTGCTGGCCGACGAAGATTTCAAGCGCGGCCTCCTGGCGCGCATCCCGCTCGGTCGCGTGGCGGTGCCGGACGAACTCGTGGGACCCGTCCTCTTCCTCTGCTCCGACGCCTCATCCTTCGTCACCGGCCAGATCCTGACCGTTGACGGCGGATTGACCGCCACGCAGTGATCACCAAGGTGGTCATCACATGGAAAGCGTGACCGGCAACGTCTTCACGGACACGCGGCTGCGAGGCTGCAATCCGAGTCTCGTGACGACCTCTGACGGAGTGGTCGTCATCGACACGCCTCAGTTGCCGACCCGTGCGGTGGCCATGCGACGGGAAGCGGAGACGCACGGCCCCATTCGCTACCTTATCAATACCGAGCACCACGTCGATCACATCTTCGGGAACTACTACTTCAAAGGCGCCGGGACGGTGGTGCACCACCAGGGCGTCTACGACAACTTCATGGTCGTCGCTCCGATCCTCGATCCCTTCGCGTACGCTGCCGAGGCGATCCCCACCGATGATCCTGGTGGGGCCGTTATCTTCCCCGACCGGCAGGCCTACTACGCCGATCCGAACAAGGGGCGCATCGTCTTCGACGGTGACCTCACCCTGCGCGTCGGTGCCCACACCTTCGAGCTCATCCACACGCCGGGACATACATCGGGGCAGATCGCCGTGCTCGTGCCCGAAGAGGGCGTGGTCTTCACGGGCGACACCGTCTTCTCGGAGTGCCAGACGTGGCTGATGACATCCAACGTCGACCAGTGGCTGGAGGCACTCAAGACGATCCGTTCCCTGGATTTCGAGCACCTGGTGCCCGGCCACGGACCGGTCACCACGAAGGCGTACCTCGACACGCAGCGAGCCGTGCTCCTCGACTGGAAGGAGGCGGTGTCTGACGCCATCGTGCGTGGCTGGTCACGCGAGGAGACCGTCGAGCGGGTCGACTTCGCCGCGCGCTTTCCCGTCGACATCGGGCAGGAGTACATGATGGAGTACATCCAGACGCTCAACGCCGGGTCTCTCTATGACACCCTGAGCGACGAAACGAATGGGGCGCCCCAGACTAAGGCGGTCACCGCCGACGAAGGGGTCATCGTCAGGGCGTAACGATGATCTTCAGCGCTCCGCTCGAGCGCTCGTTGAAGGTCTCCAGCGCGGTCGCGTAGTCTGAGAGCGGAAAGCGGTGCGTGATCATCTCCCGCACGCGGATCCGACCGTCGGTCACCAGCGGGATGACTCGTCGCATCTCTCCCGCCGAGGCGCGCACACCGACCAGTTCCAGCTCGTTGAGGACGAGGGCCTGCAGGGCGAGCTGTACCTCGTCGGTGGGGATGCCCACCGACGCGCAGCGTCCACCTTTGCGCAGTGCCGCGAGTGCCCAGCGCGTCGTCTGGGAGGAGCCCGCACATTCGAGCACGACGTCCACGCCCCTCCCCTCCGTCAGGTCGCGCAAGGTGTCGACTGGATCACGCGCGGTCGTCTCCACGGTGTGGTGGCCCAGGGCCGCCGCGGTCGCCAGCCGGACGCCGCGTCCCACGACCATCACGCGTCCCGCACCCAGCGCACGCGCGGCATCGGCCGCCAGCAGACCGATGGGGCCGGGGCCCATGACGGCCACGTCGTCGCCCGCTCGCACGCCGCCCCGGTGGGCGGTGTGGAGTGCGATCGACGCGGGATCGAGCAGCGCGCCCTCCTCGAACCCGAGCGACTCGGGCAGGCGGAAGATGGCCTTCACGTGGTGCACCACGTAGCTGGCATAGGCGCCCTGCTCGTTGTGTCCGTACTGCTTGTGCAGGCCCGCGCGCCCGTAGTTCTCGCACAGGTTGTAGCGACCTTCGACGCACTTCTGGCATACGCCGCACGCGTCGTGTGACGTGCCCGCCACGCGGTCGCCGATGGCCCAGCCGTAGCGCTCCGCGCCGGCGCCGAGCGCCTCGATCTGACCCGCCCACTCGTGCCCGGGGATGAAGGGGAAAGCCGGCGGCCAGAAACCCGGGTAGTCGCCGCGGATGAGATGCGCGTCCGTGCCACAGATGGAGACGGCGCGGACGCGGCAGCGCACCTCATCGACTCCCGGCGAGGGCATGGGCACGCTCTCGACCCGGAATCGGTTCGGCTCGGAGACGACCAGTGCCTCCATGGTGTCCATCAGACCACCGCCAACGGATCGACCATCGAACCGGTCGCGCCGCGGATCTTGAGGGGCAGTGCCACGAACAGGAACTCATGGACGCGGTCGCGCGCAAGCGCTTCCAGGTCGAGGCTTTCCATCAGATACACCCCATGATCGATGAGCAGCAGGGTATGCACAGGCTGCGGATTCGACGGCTTTCCGGGGTCGGGCGCCGGCTGGACCTCATAGGTCTCCGTGTCGGTGCCCGTGGCGATGACGCCGCGCTCCAGCAGCCAGCGTGCGGCGGAAAGGTCAGGACCGGGTGTCTTGTGCGCGGCCATGCGTGCCGCGTCAGGCCACAGGCTCATGTACCCGGTGCGCACCAGGACCACATCCCAGCGGCGGACCTCGACCCCCTGCGCGGTGGCCACCGACTCGAGCTCTGCGGCGTCGATGGGCGACCCGGCAGGGAGGCAGCTGACTCCGCGATACCCGGCAACATCGAGCAGCACACCGCGCGTGAAGAACGGCGGCAGCTTCGACGCGTCGCCGATCGTCGGTCCAGCATCGGTCAGATGGTCATCAGCACGCCCGCCGCCGTACCAATGCTGGTCGGGACCCACGGTCATGTGGGCCAGTGCATCGACGTGGGCGCCCGAGTGGCTGGTGGCCATGAGGTACTCCGCCATGTAGCCCAACCCGGCCTCGTTGTCGGGACCCCAAGGCTGGGCTCCGGAAACGCCGATACCCCGCGGCGTCCGGAAGTTGAGCACCTGGAAGGGCGGATGACCGGGGAAGAGGGGCATCCCCGGGAAGCGCGTCGCGGCCAGCGAATAGGTCCGCCCGCTGTGCACCATGCGGGCCGCCTCAAGTCGCGCCGAGTCGGGCATCGCCTCCACCGGACCGACCTCACGGATCTGGTTCACGTCGCCCCCTCTCCGATGCCGTGGCGGCGCTGCGCACGGCGCTCACGATCTTGGGGTAGCAGCCACAGCGGCACAGATTGCCGGCCAGGGCGTGGCGGATCTCTTCGTCGGTCGGGTGCGGCGTCTCATCCAGCAGGGCACGGGCGGTCAGGATCATGCCCGGCGTGCAGTACCCGCATTGGAAGGCCGAGTACTCCACGAAGGCGTGCTGCAACGCATCGTCCCCCTCGAGGCCCTCGATGGTGGTGACCGCGCGACCCTCGGCCAGCGGCGCGAGGAGGAGGCAGGTTGCCACGGGCTGACCGTCCAGCAGCACGGTGCATGCACCGCACAGCCCGATGCCGCAGGTCAGTCGGCAACCCCGCAGGTCGCGTGCGCGCAGCGCGTCCAGGAGCGAGTCGTCGGCGCGCACCTCGATCTCCGTCTGGGCGCCGTTCAGGTGCAGCGCGACCTTCATGCCGAGCGCTCCCCGGCCAGGATCGTCTCTGGCGTCATGGGCAGGTCGCGCAGGTCATAGCCGAGCGTGGCCAAGGCATTGCCGATGGCCGGGGGCACGGGCGGCACGGCGGTCTCGCCCAAGCCGTGCGGAGGCGTTCCCGGCACTTCCAATAGGTCGTGCGTGAGCAGCGGAACGTCCAGGAAGGAGGGCACGTTGAAGTCGGACATGTTGGTCGTAGTCAACTGCCCATCGTCGTACACGAGCTGCTCGAAGAGGGCGCTGCCCACGCCCATCACCATCGACCCCTCGTTCTGCAGCTCGGCCCCCGCCCGATCGACCACGCGGCCGGCGTAGACGGCGGCGTGCAGCCGGGTGATGGTGCACAGCCCGGTCTCTGCGTCCACGGCCACCTCGGCCGCGGCGGCACCCTGGTGCCACTCCGATGAGGCGATGCCCTGGCCGGTGTCCGGGTCTATGCCGCCCTGGGAGCGGTACTCACCGTCGCCGCGCAGGCCGGCCAGCGCGGTCAGCGGCGTGCTGCGCTCGGGCGCGGCTTCCGTCCAGACCCTCCCCTTTCCGAAGCGCAGCGGCTGCCCTGGGGCGCCGATCACCTCGGCCATACGTTCCTTCAGCTGCTCGGCGGCGGAGGCGATGGCGAATGACATCATGTGCGTGGAGCGGCTCGAGGTGGTGCGCGTGTCGAAAGGCACCAAATCCGTGTCGTTGCGGCCTACCTCGACCATCTCCAGCGGAGCGCCCAGGGCCTCCGCCGCCAGCCGACGTTGCGTGATGGTCGAGCGCTGGCCCATCTCCGTGGTGGCGCTGCGCAGGACGAAATGGCCGCGCGCATCGACCTCCAGTGCCGCGCTGGTGCGGCTGGGCGTCTGCATCATCTTCATCAGCACGGACAGGCCCTTGCCGCGCCGACCGGCGCCCCACTCGACCGCCTCCGCGGCGCGACGCAGGCAGGCCTCAAGCTGCAGGTCGTGCATCGTCTCGCCCGTCGCGAAGCGGTCCCCCTCGTGCAGCAGGTTCATCAGGCGCAGCTCGAGTGGGTCCATGCCGAGACCCTCGGCCAGCGTGTCCATGCAGCGCTCGGAGGCCCACACGCCCTGGGTCGCGCCGTATCCGCGCAGCGCGCCGTTGGGAGGGCGGTTGGTATAGACACACAACGACTCGACGGCCACGTGCGGGATGCGATACGGCCCGATGGCCGACACGGCACCCTTCTGCGCCACGCTCGGGCCGGCATCGGCGTAGGCGCCGGTGTCCCACCAGGAGCGGACCTCCTTGGCCACCAGTGTCCCGTCGCGCCGCGCGCCGAGCCGGATGACGATCTCCGCCGGGTGGCGATTGAGGGTCAGGAACTCCTCCTCGCGGGTAAGCACGGCGCGCACCGGGCGGCCCGCCTTGCGTGCAAGGGCGGCCACGATGGGCTCCAGCCGCATGAAGATCTTGGCTCCGAACGAGCCGCCCATGGGCGCCACGACCATGCGCACCCGGTCCTCCGGCAGACGGAACAGCTTGGCCAGCGCCTGGCGGTTCACGAAGGGTGCCTGGTTTCCGCTGATCACCACCAGTCGGCCGTCCTCATCCCACCAGGCCAGCGCGGCGTGGGGCTCCATCGAGGCATGGGCCGTGGCGGCCACGCGATAGGTCTCCTCCACGACCACCTCGGCCTCGTCGAAGCCCGCCTCGCCCCGACCGGCCAGGAGCTGGAACCGGTGGCACACGTTGGTGTCGGCCAGAGGCCGCAGGCCCACGATGTTGGCCTCGTTGTCGGAGATGGCGAAGGTCTCGTGGACCAGCGGGCCACCCGGTCGACTGGCCGCGCGCAGGTCGAAGACGCCGGGCAGTGGCGTATAGTCGATCAGCACCGCTTCGGCGGCGGCCGCCGCTTCCCGGTCGGAGGCCGCCGCCACGGCCACCACGATGTCACCGATGTGCCGCACGCGGTCCCGTGCCACGACCGGCTGGTCCTCCAGCAATGGCCCGAAGCCCGGCTCCAGGTCGGCGATGTCCGCGCCCGTGAGGGCCACCACGCCGTCCGGCAGCGCCGACAGGTCGATGGCATCCACGGTCGCGTGCGGGTACGGCGAACGCACCATGCGCGCATGCAGCATGCCGGGTGCCTCCATGTCGATGGAGTAACGGATCGCGCCCGTGACCCGCTCGTCGTGCACGCTCGCGACACGTTGGCGCAGACGCGTGGCGCGCTGGGACAGACTCATGCCGCCTGGGCCATCTGCTCGATGGCGCGCCGGATGAGCACGCCGATGATGCGCCGGCGATACGGCTCCGATCCGCGCAGGTCGGAGATGGCCTCCACACCCGCGGCGTAGCGCTCGCCGATCTCGCGGCCCAACTCCGCGCCGAGCGTCTCGTTCTCGGCCAGGGCGCAGACGTCGGGCAGGTACTGGGGACGTGCCGCCACCGCGCCGATCACCACGCGAAGGTCTCGGCAGCGGCCGCCGTCGTCCGACTCGGCGACCACGGCCACGCCCACGCAGGGCCGATCCTCGCTGGAGCGGGTGCGAAACTTGGTGTAGCTGGCGTGTCGCGGCGCGGCGGGCACGATCGTCTCGAGCAGCAGCTCATCCTCACCGATGGCCGTCTCGTAGTGGTCCAGGATGAGATTCCTCACCGCCACCTCGCGCTCGCCCGCCGGGCCACGCAGCCGCACACGCGCGCCTAGCGCGGATAGGACCGCGGGCGGATCCGAGGCGTAGTCCGCATCGGCCAGCACGCCGCCCACGGTGGCCACGTTGCG
>Ga0136640_10001062_pt1 | contig 10869 bp, 10 predicted proteins | sample AntDrymUQ8642106_2_FD_105498 | JGI IMG/M metagenome (GOLD analysis project Ga0136640, IMG submission 105498) | Polar desert sand microbial communities from Dry Valleys, Antarctica - metaG UQ864 (21.06) | ecosystem: Environmental > Terrestrial > Soil > Desert | place: Antarctica: Dry Valley...
CTGGTGAGCTGGCAGAGGCTGCCTTGGTTGTCGAGCCCTGCGACACGATGGGCGCACGTCCACGTACAGGGAGGTCGAAACCGTGCCGATGCTGTGGCCGGACCGCCCGGAGTTCGCCACCGGCAGCGAGCGTGAGGTGTGGGCGCGACTGCGCGCCGGGCTCGGCGACGACGACCTGCTGATCGCCAACCAGCGGGTCACCGACCATCGCAAGGACTACGAGGTCGACCTCGCGGTGGTCATGCCGGGCGCCGGTGTGGTCGTGGTCGAGGTCAAGGGCGGTGGAGTGGGCCACGACGGGCGGTCGTGGCGGCAGACGTACCAGGGTCGCGAGCGTGACATCGACCCCGTCAGCCAGGTGCGCGACGCGAAGTACGCCCTGCGCTCGTACATCGAGAACGACCCGCGGTGGGGGAGCCGCAGTCGACTGCGGTGGGGGCATGGGCTGGTGCTGCCATATCTGAGCCTCGCCGACGACTTCGCGTTGCCCGACTGTCCGCGCTGGATGGTGACCGCCGCCGGGGATATGGGTGCGATCGTCGAGCGGCTGCGGAGCATCTGTGAGCAGCAAGACACCCACTGCCGCCCGGCGGAGACCAGTGACGTCGACACCATTCGCGAGATCCTGGGCGGCCGATCCTTGCCGCAGCGCGACCTGTTGGGCGAGGCCGCGGAGCGGGAGGACGCCGCCGACCGGCTGACCCAGGAGCAGGCCGCCGTGCTCGACGCGATCCGGCTTCTGCCGCGGGTCGAGGTGCGCGGCGGGGCGGGCAGCGGCAAGAGCTGGCTGGCGATCGAACAGGCCCGACGACTGTCGCACCAGGGGCAGCGAGTCGCGTTGCTGTGCTACTCACGCGGGCTCGCCGCCTACCTCTCCCGACGAGTTGCCGGCTTCCCGAACCGCAAGGACACCCCCGCCTACGTCGGCACCTTTCATGGCCTCGGTGCCGACTGGGGCGCCGAGCCGGGAAGCGACGACGACAGCGACTACTGGGAGCGGCGGCTGCCCGAGCAGATGGTGACCCTCGCCCGGAACCAACGGCCCGGCCACAAGTACGACGCGGTGGTCGTCGACGAGGCGCAGGACTTCGCCGACTCGTGGTGGCCGGCGCTGCTCGCCGCCCTCAAAGACGAGGAGACCGGCCGGCTGTACGCCTTCTCCGACGAGGGGCAGCGGGTGTTCTCGCGCTACGGCGGGGCGCCCGCCCAGCTGGTGCCGATCGTGCTCGACCACAACCTGCGCAACACCCGCCAGATCGCCGAGTCGTTCAACCCCCTCGCGCCGATGCGGATGCGCCTGCTCGGCGAGGACGGACCCGCCGTCCGGTTCGTCGCCTGTGCGCCCGGGGACGCGCTCGACCGCGCTGACGATGAGGTGGACGGGCTGCTTGTGGCCGGCTGGCGGCCCGAAGACGTCGCGCTGCTCGCCACCGGCAGCCGCCACCCGGAGCAGACCGGCCGCCAGGCTGACGGGCAAGACGCCTACTGGGCAACCTTCTGGGACTCCGAGCAGGTCTTCTACGGCCACGTGCTCGGCTTCAAAGGGGTTGGAGCGACGCGCGGTGGTCCTCGCCCTCAACGAGGCGTCACCCAGCGAGCGCTCCACGGAGCGGCTGTACGTCGGGCTGTCCCGGGCGCGCGACCAGCTGGTCGTCTGCGGTGACCCGGCCTTCGTCGAGCAGGTGGGCGGGGGAGCTGTGCTGCGTCAGCTGCGAGGCGACTGACGCCGGTTGGCGGTGGGGGCGGCCCGTCACCCGGAGGCGACGCTCAGCGGCGCCAGATCGTCCGGCGTCACCGTGACCAACTTCCGGTCGTTGGCGACGTGCATCGGCCACAAGCTGACACCGGCCGCGGTTGCTGCTGCATCCAACTGCTGGGCCCAGCTGATCTCTCCGGGGGTCACCCCGGCGCGGCCCGGCCGGGACAGCAGCACCGCGACCGATTCCACGCCGAAGTCACCGCAGATGCGACTGCAGATCTGAATCAGGGAGTCGACCAGTGGCCGGTCAGGGTGGTCGGGCACGTCGTTGATCTGCGGCAGGACCGGCGCGATGCGTCCGTCGGCGGACATGAAGCACAGCCACAACAGCCGCTCGGAGAACCCCAGCGGACCCATCAACGCTCGCCAGTGCCGCCACAGGTCGGTCTGTGTGCGCACGGGTGGCATGTCCTCGGGGCGGGTGAGGGCGGGGATGTTGTCATCGATCATGCCCAGAGACTGGCCCGCTGATCGCTGTCTGAGCAGTTGTCCACACAGCAATCTGAGTGGCGCATCCGACCCCCGCCGATAGGGTCAGCACTCGGCAGATCCAGCAGGGGAGCAGCGATGACCGAGGCAGCAGCGGCCGACGCCGGCGACGACTGGCAGGCCTTCGAGCAGCGGCTGACCAAGTTTCTGCGGGCACTTAACGAGCACGAGTCGCTCGTGCTCGCGGTCGCAGACACCGACCACTCCGCCAAGGTGTTGGGCCTGCCGGGCGGATACCTGCACGGTGAGCTGGCGCTGCAACCGTAAGGCCGACCCCGCCAGCGCACACGAGCTCGGCTGGCAAGACCTGCAGCAGGGCCTGATGGGCAAGGCCCGGCTGGGATCCCGAAAATTGTCCGCCGACGTGGCCCGGCGGGATGCGTCGCGGTTGAGCGCCATGCTGGTGGGCGCCCTGCGTGACCTGTGGTCGGCGACCGGCCCACAGTCGCTGCGGGCGAGCGCCCCCGGTGACGGCCCGCCGGTCAAGCAGCTGAAGGTACCCGTCGGCAAGCGCTAGCTCCGGTTGCCACGCAGCGATCAGCCGCCCGATTCGCCGATCTGCCACGCCCTTTGCGAGGCGCGCTGACCCTTTCCGTGCCGTGCGCGACGCGTGAAGAGCAGGTCCGCCACGTTTACGTGGCGCGCGGGACAGGGCGCGCGGGACAGGGCGCGCGGGACAGGGCGCGCGGCGCAGGGACGGGCGACGCTCAGCCGAGCACCTGCACCGCATAGGTGTCGTCGTCGTTGCGCACCATCCGTACGCCGGCGCCCTCGCCGAGCGGCTCGATGCTGACGCCGGTTAGTCCGAGCACCGCCGCCTCGTTCGTCGGGCTGTGCCCGCACACCAGCGCCGACCCGCCCGCCGGTATCCGGTCGAAAACCCCGCTCAACGCCGCCCCACGATCGGCGCACTCGGCGTCGACGAATCCGGGTTCCACGTCGCGCATGTCCGCTAGCCTGCCGCTGCCCGCCCGCTCGTAGGTCTGCCTCCACCGGTCCTCATCGTCCGAGCGCAGCCCCGGCTCCTGCTGGATCGGTGAGTCGTCGCCGACCGCCTGCTGCCAGATCCTGAGCGTCTCGGTGGCCCGCCGCGCGCCGCTGGAGACGAACAGGTCATACGGCGGCGACAGCGCCGCCCCGATCTGCCGGGCCTGGTGCACCCCCTCCTCGCTGAGCTGGTCGCCGTCGTTGTCGGTGTGCCGGCGTACCTCGACCGTCTTCATCTGCACGCTCCTCGCTCGCCTCGCTGCCGTGCCCATTCTCGATGACCCGGCCCGAGTCGGCCGGGTGGGCACATATTGGTCACCTCGAGCGGCGCGGGTGACGATTGTGTGCCCACCGGCGGACCGGCCAACTGACAGACTGGCCGGGCGCGCTCACACCGCCATGGCGAGCAGATCCGAGAGGTGCTCATCGACCTCGGCTAGGTATGACTGCTCGAAGCCGAACAGGCCGAGGTGGCCTGCGACCGAGTGCAGCGCCCGTAGCTCGCTGCCTGGCAGCATCGCTTGCTCGGCTGCGCAATCGCGCGGCGGGAAGAACATGTCTTCGTCGATCGGCATCACAAACGTCTTCGCGGTCACCCGGCCGAGGGCCGCCTGCAGGTCCCCGCCGGTGTTGCGGGCGACGTCGCCGCGCTGCCACTTCCATGCCATCGTCAGCAGTGCGTTCGGGTCCATGGCACCGAAGACGGCCTCCATGAAGTTGATCTGGAAGTCCTCCATCGACGAGAACTTCGTGTCCTCGATCTCGATGCCACGCCAGAATTCCGTCTTCCAGAATTCCGTTGAGAAGCCCACCACCGACCAGATGCCCGCGTGCCGCCGCAGCCCCTCGGCCACCTCCTCATGTGAGGAGTACTCACCGCCCTTCCAGCCAGGATCGGACGTGATCGCATCCATCAGCGTCTGGGTGAACAGGAAGTCGTGCGGGGTGTTCTGCGCCGTGCCGGCGATCGGCGCCGCCCGCAGCACCTTGTTCGGAAAGCGCACCATCCACTCGTACGTCTGCTGCGCCCCCATCGACCCGCCGACCACCAGCGCGAGGCGCTCGATCCCGAACAGCTCACGCAACAGCTGCTCCTGAGCGCGCACGTCGTCACCGATGCGTACGTGCGGGAAGCCCGCCATCGCCACCGGGCCGTCGCTGTTATGCGGGGATGTCGACAGGCCGTTGCCGATCTGGTTGACCACCACGATGAACCACCGCTCCGGGTCGAGCGCCCGCCCGGCTCCGATGTAGGCCTGCTCCCACGTCTGGTGCGTGCCGGAGAACCACGTCGGGATGAGGATCGCGTTGTCCTTGTCCGGCGACAGCTCGCCGTACGTCGCGTACGCCAACTGGAGGCCCGGAATGGTCCCGCCCTCCTCGAGCTCGAAGTCCCCGATGTCGTGCAGTCGGTAGTCGCCTTGCACCTCGGCGGGTGTAGACGTCGTTGCGGATCATCAGGTCCTCCTGGGAATGGTCGGCACACGGATGGCAACATCCTGCAGCCCACAGCCGCATCGTGGAAGACCGCGGGCTGGACGGAATGCCAGCCGGGTGCCCACGGTTGCCGTCTGCCATGAGAGCTGCATTGCTGACCGAATACGGATCGCCCGACGTTGTGCACCCCGGGGAGGTCGACGAGCCGATCGTCGGACCCGACTCGGTGCTGATCGACGTCGCGGCCGCGAGTGTGAACCCCGTCGACTGGATGATCATTGCTGGATACCTGCAGGGCTTCATCCCGCACCACCTGCCGATGGTGCCCGGCTGGGATGTGGCGGGCACCGTGCTTGCCGTCGGCCCCGCCGTGCGCGAGGTGTCGGTCGGCGACCGGGTCGCCGCGTACGACCGGGAGGACCACGTGCAGTACGGCACCTTCGCCGAGCGCACCGCGGTGCCGGTCCGGTCCGTCGCCCGCGTGCCGGACGGTGTCGACCTGGTTCAGGCCGCCGCCGTGCCGCTGGCGGGGCTGACCGCCGAGCAACTACTGGACGCCACCGGCGTACGCGAGGGGCTGACCGTACTCGTGCACGCAGCCACCGGCGGGGTCGGCTCGTTCGCCACCCAGCTGGCGCTGCACCGCGGAGCCCGGGTGATCGGCACCGCCAGCGAGGCCAACCACGAGGTGCTGCGCGGCTGGGGCGCCCAGCCCGTCACCTATGGCGATGAGTTGGTCGACGGGGTCCGTGAGCTGGCACCGCAGGGTGTCGACGTGATCATCGACCTGATCGGCGGGGACGCTTTGGCGGCCACACCCAAGCTGCTCGCTGACGGCGGTACGGTCGCGTCGGTCGTCGACCCCGAGGCGGTCGCCGATGTCGGCGGCAATTATGTATTCGTCCGGCCCGACGCGGACATGCTCGGTCGGCTGCTGACCCTGGTCGCAGACGGCTCACTGGCCGTCGACGTTGCCGAGACGTTTCCGCTTGAGCGGGCCGGCGAGGCACTGGCGTTGAACGCCGAGCGGCACGTGCGCGGCAAGGTCGTCATCACCGTCTGAAGCCACCCCGGGGATCTTGTCGTGGCCTGCCGATGTCTGCCAGCCTGGCGAGACATCGGCAGGCCCGGCACCTTTGGGAGGCGTTATGACCAGCACGTCACGCGGTGAGGTCGTCGCTCAGCACCTGATGGCGCTCGACGGTAAGCCGGTGAGCGCGTTGTCCGGGCACACCTACGACTCGATCGACCCCTACACCGGCGCGCCGTGGGCGCGGGTCCCCGACGCCGGCGCCGATGACGTCGACGCAGCGGTCGCCGCGGCCCGTACGGCGCTGGGCGGCCCATGGCGTGACCTCACCGCCACCCAGCGGGGCCACCTGCTGCGCCGTCTCGGCGACCTGATCGCCCGAGACGCCGAACAGCTCGCCGAGCTGGAGACGCGCGACAACGGCAAGCTGCTGCGAGAGATGACCGGCCAGATGGCCTACCTGCCGGAGTGGTTCCACTACTACGCCGGGCTTGCCGACAAGCACGAGGGCGCCGTGATCCCCTCGGACAAGGCGAACTACCTCGTCTACACCCGGCACGAGCCTGTCGGGGTGGTCGCCGCGATCGTGCCGTGGAACTCCCCGCTGCTGCTCCTCGCCTGGAAGCTCGCCCCCGCGCTCGCGGCCGGCTGCACCATGGTGGTCAAGCCCAGCGACTACACCCCGGTGAGCACGCTGGCGTTCGCCGCGCTGGTGGACGAGGCCGGCTTCCCCCCGGGCGTGGTGAACATCGTGACCGGGTGGGGTCCCGACGTCGGGAAGGCGCTGGCAGCGCACCCGGGCATCGACAAGATCGCGTTCACCGGCTCCACCCAGGTCGGTCGCCAGGTAGCCAAGGCCGCGGCGGACAACCTGACCCGGGTGTCGCTGGAGCTGGGCGGCAAGTCGGCGCAGGTCATCTTCGCCGATGCCGACCTCGACGCCGCAGCCAACGGAGTCGTCGCCGGGGTGTTCGCCGCGTCCGGGCAGACCTGCATGGCTGGGTCCCGTGTGGTGGTGCACGAGGACGTCGCGGGGGCGCTGGTCGAGCGCATCGCGGGCCGGGCCGCAACCATCACGATCGGCAACCCGCTGGACCCCGACACCGAGATGGGTCCGATGGCCACCGACCGGCAGTACGACACCGTGCTCAGCCACTTCGCCGACGCCCGGGCCGAGGGCGCCACCATCGTCTGCGGCGGCGAGCCAGTCGATGACCTCGGCGGCTACTTCGTACGGCCCACGGTGCTGACCGACACCACCCCGGACATGCGGGCGGTCCGCGAGGAGATCTTCGGCCCGGTGGTCACCGTGTCCACGTTCGCCGACGAGGCCGAGGCGGTCGAGCTGGCCAACGGCACCGAGTTCGGCCTGGCCGGGTCGGTGTGGACCAAGGACGTGCACCGTGCGCACCGGGTGGCGGCGGCGCTGCGGGCCGGGACGGTGTGGATCAACGCGTACCGGGTGGTCGCGCCGCACGTACCCTTCGGCGGGGTCGGAGCCAGCGGCATCGGCCGTGAGAACGGCATCGCCGCCATCGGCGACTACACCGAGACCAAGGCGGTGTGGGTGGAGCTGACCGGTCAGACCCGCGACCCCTTCACCCTCGGGTGAGCCTTCCCGCCCGTCGGGCCGGTGTGTCACCGGCAAGTGGTCACAGACGGCAACATTTCGGCGGCTGAAGTTGTCGCCAGTGACCACTTGCTGGACGGAGGGGCCCCGCCAGCCTCAGCTGCGCATGTGCGACCCGCTCGGGTCGAACAGGCATTCGTCGAGGCGGGCGGCGTGCCACACGTTGCCCCACTGGACCACTGGCATCTCTTGTCCACGCAGACCACCTACGTGTGGACCTCGGCGGACTCGCCGAAGTGGGCGGCGACCGCACTCAACGTCTGCCCCCAGAACTGGTCCTCCTGCCGGCGCCTACCCAAGGTCAGGCCCAGCTCGAAGGTCGGGTCCGAGGCGTGCATGAGCACCTGCGCCTGCGCCAGCGTCTCGCCGTCACGTTCGGTCGCGCTGAAGATTATCCAGCCGGCGCAAGAACTGACTCCACCACAACGAGCCATCGTGCTGGCCGTCGATGGCACGGCCAGTCCCCGGACACGGCGGCGTCGACGCGCGCGGTGCACCCCGGCAGGGCCCGAGTGCACGGACCGGCAAGGGGTCCTAGCACCTTCGGACAGGTTGACCCCTTGCGAATGGTGGGCGTAGGGCTGAGTCAACGGGACCCGCACCGCGTGGAGGGAACAAACCATGTCGCATCGTCGAACCGTCGCCGCAGCTGCACTCAGCCTCAGCCTGGCCCTCGCTATGAGTGGGGGTGCTGGCTCCACGGCAACGGCTGACCACCTGGACGACCCGGCGCGCCCGAGCGTGCCGATCGACGACCCGATCCCGGGCCACATCGAGGACGCCGGGCTCCAGGTGGAGCTGCAGACCGTCGCGGAGGGCCACGGGTTGACCGCGCCGAACTGGGGCACCTTCGCCCCCGGCCATCCGAACGTGTTGTTCGTGGTGGACCAGGACGGCCCACTGTGGGCGATCAATACCCGTACGGGTGCCAAGCACCGGTTCCTGGACACCCGCGACCTGCTGGTCCCCCTGGGTGCGCGTGGGCCGGGCACGTTCGACGAGCGGGGCTTCCTCGGCGCGGCCTTCCACCCGCGGTACGCCAGCAACGGCTTGCTGTACACGCTGACCTCCGAGCGGATCCCCGGCACGGACGGCAGCGCGCAGAACCAGCCCGCCCACCTGGGGACGTTGCGCGAGTGGCGTGTTCCGGACCCCGGCGCAAACCCCTTGGACACGACGCTGCGACCCACCAGCAGCCGAGTCGTGCTGCGGGTCAAGAAGCCGCAGTTCAACCACGACGGCGGCGCGATCTTCTTCGGCACCCGGGCCTCCGACCGGGACCTGCTGTACCTCACCTTGGGCGACGGTGGCTGTGCCGACGACCAGAACGGGCAGCTTGGCCTCGCCGGGGAGGGTCCGTGCATCAGCCACACCGGGCCCGGCAACGCGCAGAAGCTGTCCAACCTATCGGGCAAGATCATCCGGATCGACCCGCGGGCCTCCGCGGGTGAGCCGTACGCCGTGCTGACGAGCAACCCGTTCGTGGGCACGGCCGGTGCCCGGCCGGAGATCTTCGCCTTCGGGTTCCGCAACCCGTTCCGGGCCTCCTCGGACCGCGCCGACCTGGGCGGGACCGGTGCCATCTGGGCCGCCGACGTCGGCCAGAACCACCTCGAGGAGGTGGACGCGCGGGTCCGGGCCGGCGGCAACTACGGCTGGCGGGTCAAGGAAGGCACCTTCCGGTTCAACCCGGCCGGCTTCGCGCTGCTCGGGGTGCCCTCCGACGGGTTTGTCTGGAAGAACTCACCCGGACGTCCCGCCGGGCTCATCGACCCGGTCGCGCAGTACGACCACGATGAGGGCGTCGCGACGATCGGCGGGTTCGTCTACCGGGGAGCAGAGCTGCCACGACTGCAGGGGCGGTACGTGTTCGGCGACTACTCCGACGGGTTCAACTCCGGCAACGGACGGGTGCTGGTCGTCGACGAGGAGGACCCGGCCGACCCGCACCAGCGCACGCCCAACGTTTTCAACCTGACCAACGGCCACATCAACCTGTTCGTGCTCGGCTTCGGCGAGGACGCCCGCGGCGAGCTCTACGTCCTGGCCAACCACGACGGCATCCCGTTCGAGGAGGAAGGGGTCGTCATGAAGGTGGTCCGGCGCTGCGCCGACGGTGCGGACTGCCGAAACTGATCGCTCGGACCCGCGACCCCTTCACCCTCGGGTGAGCCTTCCCGCCCGTCGGGCCGGTGCGTCACCGGCAAGTGGTCACAGCCGGCAACGTTTCGGCGACTGAAGTTGCCGCCAGTGACCACTTATTACGGATGGGCCCCGCCAGCTTCAGCCGCGCATGTGCGACCCGCTCGGGTCGAACAGGCACTCGTCGAGCCTCGTCGCCGCGCGGCGTTGACCCAGCACCTCGATCGAGAAGCCGTTGTCGGCGGACGCTAGCGCCGCCGGCACATAGCCCAGCGCCACCGACGCCTGCGAGGCGTGCGCATAGCCGCCTGAGGTCACCCGGCCGACCACCTCGTCGTTGTGCCAGATCGGCTCGTCACCGATCACGTCGGCGTCGGCTGCGTCGACGGTGAACGTCACCAGCCGCCGGCCCGGCCCTCGCTCGCGCACCGCCTCGGCCGCGTCCCGGCCGACGAACTTGCCCTTCGCCGGCTTGACGAACATCCCGAGACCCGCCTCGTACGGGTCGTACACCGGCCGGTACTCCGTCGCCCACGAGCCGTACGACTTCTCCAGCCGCAGCGAGTTAAGCGCGCTCGCGCCGAACAGCCGCAACCCGAAAGCCTCGCCTGCCTCGGCCAGCACGTCGAACAGCCGCTGCTGATAGGCGGGCTCCACCCACAACTCGTAGCCCAGGTCACCGGTGAACGAGATCCGCCCGGCCAGCACCGGCACCATCTCGACGTCGATCCGGGCGATGTCGAGGAAGTTGAACGCGCCCGCCGACAGGTCGGTGTCGGTGAGGCCCTGCAACAGCTCGCGGGAAGCCGGGCCGGCGAGAGCCAACCCGGTCAGCCCGGTGCCGAGCGTCCGGTACGCCACCTGGTCGCCCGCAGCCGGCAGCCGGGCGTCGAACCAGCGCTGGTGATAGCGCTCGGCGACCCCGGAGCCGAACAGCATGAACCGCTCGGCGCCCGCACTGCCGGCCGACGGCACGGCAGGCAGTGCGGCGACGGTGAAGTCACCGACCAGTCGTCCGGCCTCGTTCAACATCGGCGTCAACGCCAGCCGCCCGACCGACGGCAGCCGGTTGGCGAGCAGCCCGTCGAGGAAGTCGCGCGCCCCCACCCCGGTGAACTCGTACTTGGCGAAGCCGGTGGTCTCGATCAGGCCCACGCCGTCGCGGACCGCCCGCGACTCCGCAGCGACCGCGTCCCACGCGTTCGAGCGGCGCAGCGTCGGCGTCTCCACCCGCGGTCCGTCCCCGCGCTGGAACCACAGCGCGTGCTCCAGCCCGTACGACGCCCCCCACACCGCACCGGCGTCGTCGAGCCTGCTGTGCACCGGCGAGGTCAGCAGCTGCCGCGCGGCCGGCAGCTGCTCGTTGGGATAGGCGATCCGGAAGCGGCGGCCGTA
>Ga0136640_10001063_pt1 | contig 10869 bp, 12 predicted proteins | sample AntDrymUQ8642106_2_FD_105498 | JGI IMG/M metagenome (GOLD analysis project Ga0136640, IMG submission 105498) | Polar desert sand microbial communities from Dry Valleys, Antarctica - metaG UQ864 (21.06) | ecosystem: Environmental > Terrestrial > Soil > Desert | place: Antarctica: Dry Valley...
CCCGGGCGGGGCGGACTCTGCAAACCAGCCCACCCCGGACGCGAGCGAGTCGTCGTCGACCCCCTTGACGATCGGAATCTCATAGTCAGTGCCGAATCGCTGGATGTGCAGAAGCGCCATCCCCTCGCCCCTCTCGACCTGCTCGACGTCCACGCTGTCCTTGACCCCCTCGCCGGCCGGACTGTCCTTGACCCCCTCGCCGGCCGGACTGCCCTTGACCCCCTCGCCGGCCGGACTGCCCTTGACCCCCTCGGACTCCCACTGCGCCTTCAAACCCTTGGTAATCTCGGCCTGACGGTGCTTGGAGACAATGTTCGTACCGATGTACTCCCAGCCGACGTAGCCCAGCAGTCCGACACCGACTGCGACGCACACCAAGCCGACGATCAGGGTGAGCCTCCACGATCGGGACTTGGGAGGCGCCTCAGGAACCAACATGCCTCATGCATACACCATGACCCCACAGACCCGCCGCGCGTCGCCATGCGCTGTGGGGGGCGGAATGCCAGCCGCCGCGGCGATCACGGTCTCGATCTGCGCGAAAAACTCGTCCGGTGCGGCTCGCAGGCCAGCAGCGGCAGTCGCAGTACGGTTCCGCCGTCCAGCGTGACGGCGCTTTGTGGAGCGCATCGGCTACGTGGACGCGCGCCCAGGTGGTGGATGCGTCGATCTCGACGACCACGCGAAGCGGTTCCAGAAGACATCGAGGTACACCGTTCGCCGCGTACACACCGGACGGCCTGCCGCTCCGGCACGGGCAGTCCGCGTGCACCACTCGCGGGCGAATCCAGGCGGGTGGTGCACGCCTGTCCGATGGTTTTGCGCTGTAGCTGATAGATCGTGAGCTGTAGCTAGTCCCCTGCTGCTACCAGTGCGAGAGCGGCTTGGCGGTCCGATTGTGCCCACAGGCCGGCGCGTACGGCGGCCACTTGTGGACGCACTCTCGGCACGCCGCGCGCCCCACGCGGAACGGAAACGCGGATGCCGTCGTGGACGTAACCGCTCAAGTCGGCGGCCTGCAGCGCGCTGGCGCCGTCGAGCACAGCGCGGGGGCCGCGTTCGAAGACAGCGTTCCATTGCTGGGGAGCCACGCTGAGTTCGCCAGTGTGTATGACGCAAGGGAGAGATGGGGAAGCGGGGGAGGGTCAGTCGCCGGTGCGGCGCAGCGACTGCGAGAGGCGCTCGGCGGCGGCGACGACGGCCGGGGCATGCATGCGGCCCGGCTGGCGGGTGAGCCGCTCCAGCGGGCCGGAGACCGAGACGGCGGCGATGGCCTTGCCGGCGGGGGAGCGTACGCATGCCGACACCGAACCGATGCCGGGTTCGCGCTCGCCGACGCTCTGCGCCCAACCGCGGCGACGGACCCCCGCCAGAGCCGCGGCGGAGAAGGCCGCCTTCTGCAACCCGCGGTTCATCCGCTCGGGGTCCTCCCAGGCGAGCAGGATCTGGGCGGCCGAGCCGGCGTTCATCGTGAGCTGGCTACCGACCGGGACGGTGTCGCGAAGGCCGGTGGGGCGCTCGGCGGCGGCGACACAGACGCGGTAGTCACCTTGGCGGCGGAACAGCTGCGCGGACTCGCCGGTGATGTCGCGCAGCCGGGCGAGCACGGGTCCGGCGGCGGCGAGGAGACGGTCCTCTCCGGCGGCAGCGGACAGCTCGGCGAGCCGCGGGCCGAGGATGAATCGCCCCTGCATGTCGCGAGCGACGAGACGGTGGTGCTCCAGCGCCACGGCAAGCCGGTGCGCCGTCGGACGGGCAAGTCCCGTAGTCGCGACGAGGGCGGCCAACGAGGCGGGTCCGGACTCAAGGGCAGCCAGCACCAAGGCGGCTTTGTCGAGCACGCCGACTCCGCTAGTGTTGTCCATGACTTGATATTGCCGTCTCGCATTGTGAAATGCAAGGAGCAGTCATGGGTAGGACCCTTGCGGAGAAGGTATGGGACGAGCACGTCGTCCGGCGTGCCGACGGTGAGCCGGACCTGCTCTACATCGACCTCCACCTGATCCACGAGGTGACGAGCCCCCAAGCCTTCGACGGGCTGCGTCTTTCCGGTCGGCCGGTACGACGCCCGGACCTGACGATCGCCACCGAGGACCACAACATTCCCACGACGGACCTCGACAAGCCGATCGCCGACCTCGTCTCCCGCACCCAGGTCGAGACGCTGAGACGCAACTGCGAGGAGTTCGGCGTACGCCTGCACCCCATGGGCGACATCGACCAGGGCATCGTGCACATCATCGGTCCGCAGCTGGGTCTGACCCAACCCGGGATGACGGTCGTCTGCGGCGACTCGCACACCTCGACGCACGGCGCGTTCGGCGCCTTGGCCTTCGGGATCGGCACCAGCGAGGTCGAGCACGTGCTCGCGACCCAGACCGTGCCGCAAACCAAGCCCAAGACGATGGTCGTGACGGTCGTCGGCGACCTTCGCGACGGCACGTCGGCCAAGGACCTGGTGCTGACGCTCATCGCGCAGGAGACCACCGGTGGCGGCCAGGGCTACATCGTGGAGTACCGCGGCGACGCGATCAGCGCGCTGTCGATGGAGGCGCGGATGACGATCTGCAACATGTCCATCGAGTGGGGCGCCAAGGCCGGACTCATCGCCCCCGACGAGAAGACCTTCGACTTCCTGCACGGCCGCGAGCACGCGCCGCGCGGCGTGGACTGGGACGCTGCGGTCGAGCACTGGCGCAGCCTGGCGACCGACGACGACGCCGCCTTCGACAAGGAGGTCGTGCTCGACGCGGCGGCGGTCGAGCCGTTCGTCACCTGGGGGACGAACCCAGGCCAGGGCGCCCCGCTCTCGGCCGACGTACCGTCGCCAGAGGACTTCGCCGAGCCCAACCAGCGCGTCGCCGCCCAGCGTGCGCTCGAGTACATGGGTCTGACCGCCGGCACCCCGCTGCGTGACATCGCCGTCGACACCGTCTTCCTCGGCTCCTGCACCAACGGGCGCATCGAGGACCTGCGTACGGCCGCGGCCCTGATCGAGGGGCGGCGGGTTGCCGGGTCGACCCGCATGCTCGTGGTCCCGGGGTCGGTACGCGTGCGTCTGCAGGCCGAGCAGGAGGGCCTCGACGTCATCTTCAAACGGGCCGGCGCCGAGTGGCGTGGCGCGGGGTGCTCGATGTGCCTGGGGATGAACCCCGACCAGCTCGCGCCGGGGGAGCGGTGCGCGTCCACGTCGAACCGCAACTTCGAGGGCCGGCAGGGCAAGGGCGGGCGTACCCACCTGGTGTCGCCGGAAGTCGCGGTGGCCACCGGCGTGCTCGGCCACCTCGCCGCGCCGTCCGATCTGGCCACGGTCTGAGACGAGATGAGCTGAGATGGAGAAGTTCACGACCCACACCGGCGTCGCCGCCCCACTGCGGCGCAGCAACGTCGACACCGACCAGATCATCCCCGCGGAGTACCTCAAGCGGGTCACCCGCTCGGGGTTCGAGGACGGCCTGTTCGCCGCGTGGCGCGGCGACCCCGACTTCGTGCTCAACCATCCGGCCTTCGCCGGTGCGAGTGTGCTCGTCGCCGGACCGGACTTCGGCACCGGCTCGTCGCGAGAGCACGCGGTGTGGGCATTGCAGAACTACGGCTTCAGGGCGGTTGTCGCACCGCGCTTCGGCGACATCTTCCGCGGCAACTCCGGCAAGTCCGGCCTGCTCACCGCCCAGGTCGAGGAGAAGACCGTGATCGCCATCTGGGACCTCCTCGACACCGCGCCTGGTACCGAGGTGACCCTCGACCTCCTCGAGCGCACCGTGAGCGCCGGCGTCGGACTCGCCCAGGTCAGGGACTCCTTCGACATCGACGACTACACTCGCTGGCGGTTGCTGGAAGGGCTCGACGACGTGGCGATCACCCTCTCCCACGCCGACGACATCGACACCTACGAGGCGACCCGGCCGTCATACAAGCCCGCCACGCTCTGAGCAGGGCTCCAGCCGTCCCAGCGTCGGAGCGGGTCAGAAGATGCGCAGCGCGGTGACCCTCTGCTCGGCCGCATCCAGCTCCACGACAACGCGCTGACCCCAGCGCAGCAGCCGCACGTCACCGGGCACCGCGACCGTGTCGAACGGCAACGCCACACCGTCGTCGAGCAGCACGGTGCCCGCGCGCACCCGCTCGTCGTAGCTCGCCACCGTGCCCTGCATGAGGCTCAGGCTAGGCGATCTGCGCGTCGATCTGCTGCAGCACGACGGTCGTACGCGGTCCTGGCCCGAGCGCGCGCACCTGTTCGACGTGGGCAAGAACGTCGACGTCCCGCCGCAACGTCGGCCACTGCTCACCTTCCAGCCCAACGGCTCCATCCGCGCGGTGACGCGCAAAGGATGCGCCACCGTACGCCGGACGCACCCGAGCCGGCCATACCGCGCCCAGCAGCGTCGTACCCACCCGCTCGACGTCTCCGACCACGGCGTAGGGGTGCGCGCCGGCCGCCGCCAGTGCCGCGTCCAGCTCCGCGGTGCGCAACGCCGGCAGGTCCGCGGCGACGACGGCGACCCGGGCGCGGGTCGCAGCGACGTCGAGACCGGCCGCGACAGCGACGTTCATGTCTTGGCCGCGCGAAGGATCGTCGACAAGCCGGACCGAACCGCCGTCGACGAAGCCTGAAGCAGTCGCCGAACCGAGGTCGGTCACGACGATGACCTCCTCGACGCGTCCGCTCGCGAGCACCGCGGCGATCGTGTCGGCGGCGAACGCCCGCGCCAACCCCGTCCGCCACGGCTCGAGTGCGCCCGACAGGCGCGACTTGGCCACGTCGGCGCGCTTGACCGGGACCACGACTGCCCAGGTCGGCACCGCAGAAGTATCCATCGACCGTGATCCTGCCGCATGCTCGGGCGAGCGACCAAAGATCCACTAGGCTCGCCACCGAACCGACACAGGAGGAAGGACGGTCGTGCAACCTCGCCCCATGAGCCGCGCGCTGCGCGTGTTCGTCGGTATCCTCCGCCCGATGCTGGTGGTGCTGACCAAGCGCGACTGGCGCGGTGCCGAGAACCTGCCCGACGGCGGGTTCGTGCTCGCCGCCAACCACATCTCCCACCTCGACCCGTTGACGTTCGCGCACTTCTGCGTCGACAACGGGCTGCCGCCGCGCTACCTCGCCAAGGCCTCGATCCTGGACGCACCGATCGTCGGCCGACTGATCCGGACCACCGAGCAGATCCCGGTCTATCGCAGCACCGCCAACGCCGCCGATGCCTTCTCCGCCGCGGTCGAGGCCGTGCGCGACGGTGGTGCGGTCATCATCTATCCCGAGGGCACGATCACCCGAGACGCCGATCTGTGGCCGATGAGCGGCAAGACGGGCGCCGCTCGCGTCGCACTCGCCACCGGCTGCCCACTCGTACCTGCCGCTCAATGGGGAGCACACCAGATGCTTGCGCCGTACACCAAGACACCGAGGCTCCTGCCACGCAAGACCATTCACGTCCGCGTCGGGCCGCCGGTGGACCTCGACGATCTGCGGGGGACGCCGGTGACGGCGGAGGTGCTGGCCGAGGCGACCCGCCGAACGATGGTCGCGATCGGGGACCTGCTCGGCCAGATCCGCGGGCTACCAGCGCCGACCGGGCGATTCACGATACGCGGCCGGCGCGCCGAGGACGGTGGTCTCTGATGGCCAGGACCGCGGTGCTCGGAGCGGGCTCGTGGGGTACGGCCTTCTCCATGGTCCTGGCCGACGCCGGGAACGACGTACACCTCTGGGGGCGCCGCGAAGAGCTGTGCGAGGTGATCAACGCCAAGCACGAGAATCCCGACTACCTGCCCGGCATCGCGCTACCGGACGTGATCGAGTCCAGCCACGACCCCGCCGAGGTCCTGGACGGGTGCGAGGTGGTCGTGCTGGCGGTTCCCTCGCAGCGGCTGCGCACCAACCTCGCGCAGTGGGCAGAGCACATCCCCACAGACGCGATCGTCGTCAGCCTCATGAAGGGCATCGAGCTCGGCACGCACATGCGCATGAGCGAGGTCATCGCAGAGATGACCGGAGCGGGCCCCGAGCGGATCGGTGTGGTCAGCGGACCCAATCTCGCCCGGGAGATCGCGGCGCGGGAGCCGGCGGCCAGTGTCGTCGCCTGTGCCGACGAGACGGTTGCCGAGTACCTCCAGCAGGTGTGCCACACCTCCGCCTTCCGCCCGTACACCAACACCGACGTGATCGGCTGCGAGCTAGGCGGAACCACCAAGAACATCATCGGGATCGCCGTCGGTGTCACTGACGGGCTCGGGTTCGGTGACAACGCCAAGGCCACGGTGATCACCCGCGGACTGGCCGAGACCGCCCGCCTCGGTCATGCAATGGGCGCTGACCCCAGGACTCTGAGCGGGCTCGCCGGTCTCGGTGACCTCGTCGCCACCTGCAGCTCACCGTTGTCGCGCAACCGTACGGTCGGCGAGAAGCTGGGCAAGGGCATGAGTGTCGACGAGGTCGTTGCTTCGACGCGCCAGATCGCCGAGGGCGTCAAGTCGTGCCAGGCCGTGGCGGAGCTGGCGAAGCTGCACGGCGTCGAGATGCCGATCGTCGAGCTCGTCGCCGCCCTGATCAGGGGTGACACCACGCCCGAGGAGACGGTCTCGACGTTGATCTCGCGCCAGGCCAGGCCGGAGTCGGAGTAGCGCGTCCCATCATGGGTCGGGTGTTGCCTGCGCGTCGCCTACGGATGCCAGGCTCGCCTCCAGGTCGTTCCACAGGTCCTCCACGTCCTCCACGCCCACCGAGATCCGCACCAGGTTGTCGGGGATGGTCTGCGGCTCGGACTGCCAGCGCCTGCGCCGTTCCCACGTTGACTCGACCCCGCCGAGGCTGGTCGCGTGCACGAACAGCCGCCCGGAGTGCGTGAGCAGGTCAGCCGCCATCGCGCCACCGGCAACCTCGATCGCAACGACGCCACCGAACCCGGGGTAGCGGACCCGGTCGATCCCGGGATGTCTCCCGAGCCGCGCGGCGAGCTCGCGGGCGTTGGACTGGGCGCGTTCGACCCGCAGGTGCAGGGTACGCAGCCCTCGGGTGGCGAGCCAGGTCTCGAGCGTGCCGGGGGTGGCGCCGACGGTCCGCCGGCGCTCGTCGAGCGCACGGTACGCCTGATCGTCGTTGGTGACGATCGCGCCCAGGACGGCGTCGCTGTGGCCGGCGAGGTACTTCGTCGCCGAGTGCACGACGACGTCGGCGCCCAGCTCGAGAGGGCGTTGCAGGATCGGGGTGGCGAAGGTGTTGTCCACCACGACACTCGCACCTGCTGCGTGCGCCGCGGCGCAGAGGGCGGGGATGTCGGCGACCTCCAGAGCGGGGTTGGTGGGCGACTCGATCCAGAGGAGAGCAGTGTCCTCGCACGCGGCGACGACGGCAGCGGTGTCGTCGATGTCGACGAGCTGCACCGCAAGGGCGCCGCGACGCTCCTTCTCGGCGAGCTGCGACAGCGTGCCGAGATAGGCGTGGCGTGGTGCGACGATCTTCTCACCGGGTGTCACCAGGTCGAGAACGGTGGCGACGGCCGCGAGCCCGGAGGCGAACGCCAGCGCACGACCTCCCTCCAGCGCGCCGAGGACGTCCTCGAACGCCTCCCAGGTCGGGTTGGCGTACCGCCCGTACTCGCGGTCACCCCCGGCGACGTACGTGCTCGCAGGGGTCAGCGGCACGTTGAGCGGGGCATCGGGTTCGTGTACGGGCCGCCCGGCGGTGACGGCAACCGTGGCCGGTGCGAGGTCGGTTCGGGCTGGGAGCGGGCGCGGTGTGTGCATGGATTCATTGTCCATGGCCCGCGATAGGGTCAGCGACGATGACCGACACACCAGACCCCTGCCCGGGGTCGCGCCCACGGATCGCCGTCGTCTTCGGCGGGCGTTCAAACGAGCACGGCGTCTCCTGCCTGACCGCGCAACAGGTGATGGCCGCGATCGACCCCGAACGCTACGAGGTGGTGCCGATCGGCATCACTGCCGACGGGGCGTGGGTCCTGGAGTCGCTGGAGCCCAAGGCGCTGCGACCAGGTGTCCTCCCCGAGGTCGACGCCACCGGGTCCGACGTCGTCCTGGCGTCCAACCACCTCACGGTCACCGCTCCCGGTGACATCCCACGCGAGCTCGGCGCAGTGGACGCTGTGTTCCCGCTGCTGCACGGCCCATGGGGCGAGGACGGGACGATCCAAGGGCTGTGCGAGATGGCCGGTGTCCGCTACGTCGGCGCCGGCGTGCTGGCGAGCGCTCTGGCGATGGACAAGCACTACGCCAAGATCGTCTTCGCCGATGCCGGGCTGGCCCAGCTCCCCTACGCCGTCGTGACGCCGCAGGCGATCAGGTCGGACCCCCAGGCAGTCGACAAGGCGGTCGACCCCCTCGGGTTGCCGGTGTTCGTCAAGCCGGCACGTGCCGGGTCCAGCATGGGCGGGTCGCTCGTGCGTACGCGCGAAGCGCTCGGCGCCGCGATCGCTGCGGCGCAGGAGCACGACCCGAAGGTGATCGTCGAGGCCGGCGCGGTCGGTGCGCGCGAGCTCGAGTGCGGCGTGGTCCAGGGTCAGGACGGCGTGCCCGAGACCAGCGTGCTGGGGGAGATCAGCGTCGAGGACGACGCGGGGCACGAGTTCTACGACTTCTCGGCGAAGTATCTCGACGGCACCAGTGCAAACCTGATCCCCGCTGACGTTCCCGTAGCGGTCGCTGCCAAGGTGCGCACCGCTGCCGTCCGCGCCTTCGAGGCCCTCGGGTGCGAGGGGCTTGCGCGGGTCGACTTCTTCTTGATGCCGGACGACCGGCTCTTCATCAACGAGGTCAACACGATGCCAGGCTTCACGCCGTACTCGATGTTCCCGCAACTGTGGGCGGCCTCCGGCCTGGACTATCCGGCGCTCGTCGACCGGCTCATCCAGCTCGCCCTCGCACGCACGACCAACCTCCGCTGATACGTGACTTATGGCGCGTCCGTACGTGGATGGTGGCGCAGCGCGGAGGGTCAGAAGTGGACGACCGGGCAGGTCAACGTACGCGTGATCCCGGCGACGCTCTGGACCCGCGCGACCACCAGCTGTCCGAGGTCGTCGACGTTGGCGGCCTCGGCGCGCACGATCACGTCGTAGGGGCCGGTCACGTCCTCGGCGAGGGTGACACCTTTGACGTCGGCGATCGCGGTGGCCACCTCTGCGGCCTTGCCTACCTCGGTTTGGATCAGGATGTATGCCTGCACCACCACGGGACGTCCTCCGATTCGTGTTCGTTCCTCCGAGACCCACCGTGGCGGCGGGCCGGACTCACGCTACAGGATGCCTCGACGCGTGGGTACGTCCGCCGTTGCCCCTACCGATAGGCGACGATGGCGTCATGAACACCCACCCGGCCGCTGCCGCCTCGACCCTGGCCGAGCTCGGTGAGTTCGCCCTGATAGCAGCGGTGGCGGGGGTCGCGCCGACGGCCGAACAGGTACTCGTGGGGCCCGGTGACGACGCAGCGCAGATCCGCACGACGACCGGGTCGGTGCTGATGTCGACCGATCTTCTCATCGAGGGCCGACACTTCCGGCGGGACTGGTCGAGCGCGGCCGACGTCGGGCACAAGGCCGCGGCAGCCAACCTCGCCGACATCGCAGCAATGGGTGGCACCGCCACCGCGCTGACAGTCGGATTCGCCGCGCCGCCCGACCTCGACCCGGGATGGGCCATCGAGATGTCCGCCGGGCTCGCCGAAGAGGCGGCGCTGGTAGGTGCCGCCGTCGTCGGTGGCGACGTCACCGCCGCCGACCAGGTGATGATCGCGGTTGCCCTGATCGGGGAGAGCCTCGCCGCGCCGGTGCTGCGCAGTGGGGCACGCGCCGGCGACGTCGTCGCCGCCATCGGGCGGATCGGGTGGGCTGCGGCAGGCTACCACGTCCTCGCGCGGGGTTTCCGCTCACCGCGGGTCGTCGTCTCCGCTCACCGCAGGCCGGATCCGCCGTACGCTGCCGGCCCGGCGGCTGCGGCCGCCGGTGCCACCGCGATGGTCGATGTGAGTGACGGGCTGCTGGCGGACCTGGGTCACGTCGCCGATGCCAGCGGTGTCGCGATCGACGTACGTGCGGCTGCGTTCGAGATCGCCGAGCCGCTGCAGGCGGTGGGCGCCGCGCTTGGCGTCGACCCGCTGTCGTTCATCCTCACCGGCGGGGACGACCACACCTTGGTAGCGACGTTCGGGCCTGACGCGGAGCTTCCCGCGGGTTTCACCGTCATCGGTCAGGTGGCGGACGGTTCTGGAGTCACCATCGACGGGACGACGTACGAGGGCGAAACCGGACACGCGCACTTCCGCTAGGGGGCGCGGTCGGTGGTTAGCGGCTGACCTTGCCGGCCTTGAGGCAGGAGGTGCACACGTTCATCCGTTTGGGCGTGGACCCGACGACTGCGCGCACACGCTGGATGTTGGGGTCGAAGCGACGCTTGGTGCGGCGGTGCGAGTGGGACACGTTGTGGCCGAAGCCAGGTTTCTTGCCGCAGACATCGCAGACAGCAGCCACAGCGAACACTCCCAGAAGATTGGTCGAGCAAACACGAACGACATACGGTATCGGATCCGAGGACACCCACGCCAATCGGCACTTGGTGATGCCGATCGTCAGGACCGGTGACTAGTCTTCCACCACCATGACCGTGCCACTCACCACCGACGCCTTCGGCCTCTGGGCACGGGCCTGCGTCGCCGCCCTCGGCGTGGCGCGTGCGGAGATCGATGCGCTCAACGTCTTCCCGGTCCCCGACAGCGACACCGGCACGAACGTCTACCTCACGTACGAGGCCGCCGCCACGGCCCTGTCCGAGGCACTCGTTGGCGACGCGTCGCTCGATGAGTGCGTCAAGGCGTACGTCGACGGCGCCCTACTCGGCGCACGGGGCAACTCCG
>Ga0136640_10001064_pt1 | contig 10869 bp, 12 predicted proteins | sample AntDrymUQ8642106_2_FD_105498 | JGI IMG/M metagenome (GOLD analysis project Ga0136640, IMG submission 105498) | Polar desert sand microbial communities from Dry Valleys, Antarctica - metaG UQ864 (21.06) | ecosystem: Environmental > Terrestrial > Soil > Desert | place: Antarctica: Dry Valley...
CGCCGTTTTTCGGTACGGGAACCGAGTTGCACCCCTGAAGCCTGTAACCTGACACCTGATGCCTTATCGGTGGTTTGTTGATTTCGGAAAAAGGATCCGATTGCGATCTGGGAGAGTCCGATATGTGGTCAAATTACAGCGCGCTTACGGCGATCGAGCAAGCGTATTTCGAGCGATCCTAGCCCACGTATCCCGTCCCAACAAACTACCGTTATTCCGAATCTTTTCACAGAACGCCGTTGACCGATCCTCTATACTGCTCGCACTGAGAAAACGCCCTAAGTTACAAGTAGGCACAAGCATCTAGACAGGAGAGCAAGCTTGTCAGCGATAGCATCCGCTTGGAAGAGGTTGCCGTGGTGGGTCGAGCCGATGACCGTGGTGTTGGTGTTGAGCTTTTTCGGCCTCTACTCTCTCGTCATAATCGCCCTGTTCCCCGGCGAGTTCAGGCAGTTCGTGTCCCCGTTCTACTCGCCCGAGGTCCCGTTGCCGAACTGGATGCCGGGCTTCGTCACGGCGCCGATGCTGGTGTTGTGGATACCTCTCGGGTTCAGGGCGACCTGTTACTACTACCGCAAGGCTTATTATCGGGCTTTCTTCTGGGACCCGCCGGCGTGCCGGGTTGACGTTCAGGAGAAGGATCGATTCTGGGCCGGTAAGAACGCGGCCGAGGGTTACAGGGGGGAGCGGGCGCTCTTCGTGTGGAACAACATCCACAGGTACTTCCTGTACGCGTCGATCATCGTGGTGTTGTTCCTCTGGTACGAGGCATTCAGGACCCTGTTCGGGGCGCAGGGGTTCCAGATCAGCGTCGGTTCGCTGCTGTGGTTCTTGAACATCGTGCTCCTCTCGGCTTACACGTTCTCGTGCCACTCTTTCCGGCACCTCATCGGCGGCAACAAGGATTGCTACTCGTGCCTTCGGGGGGGGAACGCGCGGCGCAAGACCTACAACCTCGTTAGCAGGCTCAACCTGCGCCACCCGCAGTGGGCCTGGTACAGCCTCTTCTCGTTGCTTGCTACGGATTTATACATGAGGCTGCTGCAGACGGGCGTAATAACCGACTTCAAGATAATAGGGTAGGTGGTGGAGTTGCAGAGAGACGGACACCAGAACGGCTCTCGCGAGCAGTACGAGGTTCGGGAGCACGACGTCCTGATCATCGGCGCCGGCGGCGCCGGCCTGCGGGCGGCGGTCTCGGCGACGCAGCGAGGCCTCTCGGTCGGGATCGTGACGAAGTCCCTGCTCGGCAAGGCGCACACCGTCATGGCCGAGGGCGGCATGGCGGCGGCGCTCGGGAACGTGGACCCGGACGACTCGTGGCGCCAGCACTTTATCGACACGATGAAGAGCGGGAAGTTCATCAACAACTGGCAGATGGCCGAGATCCACGCCAAAGAGTCGCCGGATAGGGTCTACGAGCTCGAGCAGTGGGGGGCGCTGTTCAACCGCACACCCGAGGGCAAGATAAGCCAGCGGCCTTTCGGCGGGCATACGTATCGCCGGCTGGCGCACGTAGGTGACAGGACCGGGCTCGAGTTGATCCGGACGATGCAGGAGAAGGCCCTCGCCACCGACGCCGAGGTCTACATGGAGACCACGGTCACGAAGCTCCTGAAGAACGAAGGGCGGGTCGTCGGCGCCCTGGCCTACACCCGCGAGTCGGGCAAGTTCGTCCACTTCAAGGCGAAGGCCGTCGTGATGGCGACCGGCGGCTGGGGCCGCATCTTCAAGGTCACCTCGAACTCCTGGGAGGGCACCGGCGACGGCGTGGTCCTCTCCTACGATGCGGGCGCCGATCTCGTCGACATGGAGATGATGCAATTCCACCCGACGGGGATGGTCTGGCCTCCCGGTGTGCGCGGCCTGCTCGTCACGGAGGGCGTGCGCGGCGAGGGCGGCCTGCTCCGCAACTCCGAGGGCAAGCGGTACATGGAGAACTACGACCCGCAGAAGATGGAGCTCTCGACGCGCGATGTGGTCGCGCGGGCCAACTACACGGAGGTCCAGGAGGGCCGCGGCTCCGAGCACGGCGGGGTCTATCTGGACATCACACACCTCGGCTACGAGGGCATCATGAAGAAGCTGCCGACGATGTACGAGCAGTTCAAGAACCTCGCAGACATAGACATCTCCCGCGAGCCCATGGAGGTCTTCCCGACCGTCCACTACACGATGGGCGGCGTGAAGGTGGACCCCGAGACCTGCGAGAGCAGCGTGCCTGGCCTCTTTGCCGCCGGCGAGGTCGGCGGAGGGCTACACGGGGCCAACCGCCTCGGGGGCAACTCGCTCTCCGACCTGCTCGTCTTCGGGCGACGGGCCGGGGAGGGGGCGGCGGACTACGTCGCGGAGAGCGTGCACTCGACCGAGATCGAGGAGCAGGAGCTTCTGACGGAGATCGGGCGCGTGCTGGAGCCTCTGGAGAAGAGGGAGGAAGGCGAGAGCCCATACCTCATCCAGCAGGAGCTCCAGGCGGCCATGATGGAGCACGCAAACCTCATGCGCGACGGGGACTCGCTAGAGCAGGGGCTCGGCAAGATCCTCGCCCTCAAGGACCGGCTGCCGCAGGTGAGCGTGCCGGGTTCCAGGCTCTTCAACCCCGGTTGGCACACGGCGCAGGACGTGAAGTATCTCGTTCAGATAAGCGAGATCATCCTGAGGACCGCGCTGGAGCGCAAGGAGCGGCGGGGCGCGCAGTGGCGTCTCGACTACGACGGCCCCGACGAGGAGCTCGGGGGGATCAACTTCATAGTTTCCAAGGACGGGCAGGGCGAGGTCGGCATCGAGCGGCGCGAGATACCGCCGATGCCGGAGCACCTGGCGAAGCTCGTCGAGGAGGAGAAGGCCAAGGCATGACGACAGGCAACGGAAATGGAAAGAACCCAGGCGACGTGACCTCCATGGCCCACTCCCCGGTACCGAATGAGGACCTGGGCAAGAGCGGCGGGACCGCCAGGCTCAAGATCTTCCGCGGTGACGCCGAAGGCGGCCAGGAGGTCGATTACGAGATCCCCCTCGTCGAGGGCATGGTCATCCTTGATGCGGTCCTCGGCATCCAGGCCGAGCAGGCCCCCGACCTCGCGGTCCGGTGGAACTGCAAGGCTGCCCACTGCGGCTCGTGCAGCGCGGAGATCAACGGCAAGCCAGCCCTCCTCTGCAAGTCCCGCGTGGACGAATACGGGGACGATGACATACACGTCGGCCCCATGCGGGCCTTCCCGGTCATAAAGGACCTTGTCTCTGATGTCTCGTGGAACTACGAGGTCTCCAGGGGCATAAAGCCCTTCCAGAGCGACGAGCAGGCGCCGTTCACGATGTACGAGGAGGACGTCGAGCGCCTCTACGAGCCCAAAAAGTGCATCGAGTGCTTTATGTGCCAGGACGTCTGCCACGTACTTCGCACGCACCACAAGCACGCCGAGTTCGCCGGCCCGCGCTTCTTCGTCAGAAACCAGTGGCTCGAGATGCACCCGATGGACAACCAGGAGCGGCTGCACGACCTCAAAGAGGACAACGGCCTCGGCTACTGCAACATCACCAAGTGCTGCACCGAGGTGTGCCCGGTGGGCATCAAGATCACCGACAACTCGATCATCCCGCTCAAGGAACGCGTCGCCGACGAGTACTACGACCCGGCGAAATGGCTTATGCGGAAGATAAGAGGAAGATAGGTTCTAGGTTTTGAGGTTTTAGGCATCAGGACTGATCGACAGGCGGGAGGCCGCTCCGAAGTCTGGGCGGCCTCCCTATCTATTGCACAAGAGATACGGAAACGTGGCAAAGTGCCACACAGCAAGGCCTAAAGCCTTACACCTCGAACCTAAAACCTCTAACTGAGCGGACGACGGGCTTCGAACCCGCGACCTCCAGCTTGGGAAGCTGGCGCTCTACCAACTGAGCTACGTCCGCAAGGAGGCTAATTCTAGCATGCCCGGCGCCGTTCTTCGGCGGCCGGGCACAAGACGATGGTAGGATTCCGATGGATGATGACGACGGTGGAGAGAGCATTCTTTCAGGAGCTACGGCCGGGCAAGATGAGCGGCTGGCTCTGGTACGTTATGGCTGGCGTCGTCGTCATAGTCGGATGCGTAGTAATGGTCGACGGCCTCTTTTTCTCAGGCTTTTCGGTGGTGGGAGGCCCAGCCTGGAGCCCGAGTTGTTGCCGAAAGGCTGGATCGTTCCCGCCCGCTGGCTACGCGTCGGATCCATGTTAGTCGGCGTGACAGGCCTGTTGATGATCCCCCTCTCTTGAACTCCGCCGGGTACAACTTCTGTCCCCGCTGCGGCGGACGGTTCGAGGAGCGCGTCCTCAAAGAAGGCGACCCCGGGAGGCTGGTGTGCGGCAGTTGCGGCCTCGTATTCTACCTGGGACCGAAGCTGGTGGCGGGCGCCGTCTTCGAGTTGGACGAGGAGATAGTCCTGGTCCAGCGGGACATCGAGCCGGGGTACGGGAAGTGGACGTTTCCGGGTGGGTTCGTTGAGAGGGGGGAGAGGGCTGAGGACGCCGCCGAGCGCGAGGTGCTGGAGGAGTGCGGGGTGGAGATCCGGGCGAAAGGGATCATCGGGCTCTACTCTTACGAGGGGCAGATCCCGGCCATCGCCGTCTTTCGCGCCGAAGTGGTCGGCGGCGAGCCCGTCCCCCTGGACGAGACGATGGACGTGAAGGGCTTCCCCCGCGACGGGCTACCGTGGAGCGAGATGGCCTTCCCTAGCACGGAGCAGGCGCTGAAGGACTACCTGGCAAACGGAAGGGGTGATCTCTAGCCTCTGGCGATGCGCGAGAGCAGCACGTCCAAGTCCTTCCAGCCGTAGGCGACCTCGAATAACCACACGCCACCCAGCTCGAAGCCGTCCTCCGCGACGAGGGCGCCCCCGAGCGACGCGTAGAAGTCGCGCGCAAAACGGTTCTCCGCGAACACCCAGAGGAGCATGGAGCCCACGCCGCGCTCCGCGAGATGGCGGGCCACCGCGCCCACGAGCTGTCTGCCCGCGCCGTTACCTTTATGGGATGGGAGGACGTAGACGGTCTTCAGCTCGCCCTCGTACTCCGCCAGGCCTCGCGAGAAACGTTGCCTGCGTTGGCCTGACGCGAACCCGAAGACCCCACGGGCGTCCTCGGCGACGAAGACGCAACCGTCGTCCGCCGTGATGACATCTTGCCAGAGGCGCTCGGACTCGTCGTAGGACAGGCCGTCGAGATGGGCGTCCGGCACGATGCCCTTGTAGGCCGTCCGCCAGGTGTCCACGTGTACTACGGAGATCTCCCGCGCGTCGGAGACCGTCGCCGGTCGTATCAGCGGGCTTGACCCGTGGTCCGTGGGCCGAGGGACGCCTCGACGGCCGCCACGATCTCCGCCTCTTCGGCGAGACGGCCGAGCCCCGGAAGCTCCTCGGTGGAAGCCATCAACCCCTCCGCCGGGCCCACGAAGTGGTGCCCCCAGCCCTTCAGGGTCTCGACGTTGCGGACCGTGACCGGGTTGGACCACATCTCCGGGTTCATCGCCGGTGCCCAGAGCACGTTCTTCGCGCCGGCGAGGACGGTGGCGGAGAGCAGGTCGTCGCCGAGGCCGATGGACGCGCGCGCCATCGCGTCGGCCGTGGCCGGAGAGACCAGGACGAGGTCCGCCCACCGGGCGAGGGAGACGTGTTCGACCCGGCCCGAGCGCTCCCACCAGGTTTCGTCCGTGTGAATGGGCTCCCCGGCGGCCACCGCCAGCGTCACTTCCGGCACGAAGCGGAAGGCGGCTTCGGTGGCTACGACCTTCACGTAGTGGCCGTTCTCCCTGAGGCGGCGGATCACGCCCGGCGCCTTGTACGCCGCGATGCCGCCCGTCACCCCGACGAGTATTTTCGCGGCGTACATGGGCGGCAGTATACCCGTGCCGGACCGCCCGAAGTTACCGGTTAGAAAAGGACCGCGAGATGGTACTATACGTGCCCCGGTCTGGAGGACCGAAAGCGAGTTAGAGACGGAAGGGCGGAAGGCAGTGGTCAGCAAGGTACGGAGCCTGCGCTGGTTGGAGGATCTGAAAGAGTCGCAAAGGCTGACCGCCCGCGAGGAGCGACGCAAGGAGGAGATCCTGGACGTCTTCCGCGGGATCTACGACATCTCCGTCAAGAACCCGAAACCCCCCGTCTTCCCGCCCTGGCGCCCGTTCTGGTAGACACGCCCTTACGAACCCTCGCCCGATTTTCCCGCTAAGATAGCGACCCATGGAGCGTACCCTTACAGGCAAGGTTGCCGTCGTGACCGGCGCCTCCAGCGGCATCGGCGAGGCGACGGTCCTGGAGCTGGCGTCGCGCGGCGCCTCGGTCGTGGCTGCGGCCCGGTCGATGGAGAAGCTGAAGGACCTGGCGCGCAGGGGCGCCGCCTCCGGCGTCTTGGTCTTGGAGACGGACGTCGCCGACCGGGCCTCGGTGGAGGCGATGGTAGGCCAGGTCGTGGAGGAGTTCGGCCGCATCGACGTGCTCGTGAACAACGCGGGGCTCGGGCTCTCCGGGCGTGTCGCTGAGTTGCGGGCCGAGGACCTGCGCTACGTCTTCGAGGTGAACACCATCGGCCCTCTGAACTGCGTGCAGGCGGCGCTCCCGCTGATGGGGAGTGGGGGACGCATCATCAACGTCTCCTCCGTCGTCGGCAAGCGCGCCATCCCGAAGGTCGGCGGGTACTGTTCGACAAAGTTCGCCCTGAACGCCCTGTCGGACTCTTTACGTGTCGAGGTTGCCGGGCGGGGTGTCTCCGTGACGAGCGTCTATCCCGGCACGACCCGGACCTCTTTCAGGGACAACTCCCGCCGGACGAAGGACGAGAAGCGGGGCTGGCGGCCGAAGGGCGTGCCGCCCGAGAGGGTGGCGAAAAAGATAGCCGACGCCGCCGAAAAGGGACCGCGCGACGTGTACGTGACGCCCTCAGACCGGCTCTTCGTCGCTGGGGTGACGCTCCTGCCAAGCCTCACCGACCGGGTCCTCCGGTCCTGGGCCAAGGACTAGGCCCTCCTTTGGGCTTCAGGGAGAGTGCGCTGACGCGCCTGCGGCGCTACCGGGGGGAGGCAGACCGCTCGCTGGGGCTCGCCCGGGAGGTCGAGGACGTCACCCGGCGGTTCTCGGGGCGGCTCTTCGGGGGGCTGGAGCACGCGGCGGTGCTCGGCCGGGAGGCGGGGTTCGAGATCGAGGCCTCGCACACGGGAGGCCTCTTCGTCCTTGGCGTCGTCCTCGCGCCAGGCATGGAGGCGCGGGTGGGGTTCGGGGTGGTCGGGGGCGCCGCGGCCGAGGCCGACGAGGACCTCATGCACGAGGAGTTGAGCCGGTACAGCCTCGACCCGTCCGGGTATTCCGGGCGCGTGCTCGGCTGGTCGCGGGCCGTCGGCGAAGACCCCTGCCAGACCTTCGCCGTCTACCGGGATGGGATCTGGAAGACAAGGGGCGTCTTCGTCGCCAGGGCCCGCGGCAGGGTGGACGACCCCGACGACGTCCTCAACGGGTTCTGCTTGAGGATCCTGGGCAGGCTCATCGACCTCGCCGCGACGACCGGGGGCGTGGGCCGGCGGTGGTCGGAAGCTCGCGGCTACGATCTCGCCCGGTACCTCGACGGGGAGGACGCTCCGACCGAGCTGCGCCTCCCCGGCTAACGCTCTCCTTCGGGCCTTCTCGCGGAACGGACCTCGTAGGTGGGCACCTCCCCGCCAGAGACCAGGCCCAGCAGCCCGTTGCCCACGAGCTCGTCGATGGCCTCCGCGATGGCCTCGTCGGGGTGGTCCTTCAGCGTGGCGCGGAGGTCCTTGCGGTTGATCTCGCCCTGCGCCAGAAACGAGCAGAGGCCCGCGTACAGCACCCTGGCGGCGGGGGAGATGGGGAGCGCCCACACCTCGGGCTCGTACCAGAACAGACCGATGCCCGCCGCGTTCTCCGGCCTTTCGCCGCGGGCGTCCCGGAGCCGGACGACCTCCGGGATCCCGCGTCCTTCCACTACAGGACGGTGCGGACGGTCTCGCCGACGGTCGGGGTATGTATCTTGTGGTCGGGGGCCAGGCGGAAGGCCAGGTCGCTGATGCGGCGGCGGGAGCCGTGGATCAGGATGATCTGGCGTGGAGAGAGCTTCCTGGTTATCCCGAGCAACTCCTCCTGCGTGCAGTGCGCCGCGAAGCTTACCCGCTCGACCCTCCACTGCTCCTCTTCGCCCTCGCCCCTATGCGCCCCGTAGGAGGAGGCGGCGTTTGAGGGCAGGATGACGGCGTTCTTGGGGTCTCCCTCCAGCTTGCGGCGGTAGAAGGCGCTCGCGCCGCCCTGCATGGTCACCGGGGAGGCGATGACGGCGCAGGGGTTGGTGAGGATGCGCTCGCGGGCCCTATCGTCGTTGGAGACGGCCCTGATGTTGTCCGAGAAAAAGATCTCGCGCGGGTCGCTGTGCTGCAGGTAAGGCTTCATGTACCCGAGCTGCTCGGCGTAGAGCCTCTCCGACGTCGTCACCACCGAGCCGTCCACGTAGATAAAGACGTCCCTGTCGAGGCCGTACTCCTTGCCGTAGTGCTTGAGGCCGAGGATGATCTCCTGTGCCTGCCCGAGCGCGTACGTCGGGATGAGCACGCTCCCGCCCCGATCCATCGTCGTGTCGTTTATGGTCTCGACCATGGTCCTTATGGAGTCCGAGAACGGCTGGGGCTTCTGGTCGGCGAGCGTCGCCTCCATGATGAGGAGGTCTATGTCCTTCACGTCGGGCAATCGAGCCGAGGGTATGGAGAAGTGGTCCTCCATGCAGATGTCCCCGGTGTGGAAGACCGTTGCCGGCCCGGACCGGAGCAGCACGCTCGCGGCGCCGAGGATGTGGCCGCTCTCGGTGAACGTCACCGTGGTGTCCCCGATCTTGAGCGGCTTGCCGAACGGCACGGGCACGAGCCTCTTCCTGACCTCGTGGATGGGCGCCCCGCCAGGCAGGCCGCCCCCCATCGCCGCGTGGTCGTTGAGCGCGCTCACTATGAGCTTCGCCGAGGGCGGGGTGCAGTAGATCGGCAACCCCGGCCGGTCCCTGACGAGCAGCGGAAGCGCCCCGCAGTGGTCCAGGTGGGCGTGGGTTATGACGGCCGCGTCCAGCCTGTCGAGGGCCCCAAAGTTGGGCGCCGCGGGGCCCCTGCCGTCAGGCTTGATGCCGGCGTCTACCAGCACCCGCGTCGCCCCGAAGTCGAGCAGGTGGCTGCTGCCGCCCACCTCCCCGGCCCCGCCGAGAGCGCGGAAGGAGAGCGTGGGCCTCGGCCTCGCGTGGCCCCCGTTCCGGTTGCCGTTCCCCGAAGTCTCTACCGGACCTTCCGGCGGCGCGGCCGGGGAAGGGTCCGGGTCTTCGGCCTCTTCCTCGGCGGGCTTGGGGGTTTGGGCGCGCGGGGCGCGCAGGTCGGCCTGGGCCTGGAGGACCTTGCCCATGAACTCGAGGAGGTGCGCCGTCTTGGCGGCGGAGTCGAGCGAGGCGGGCATGGCGCCGACCTCGTTTTTTACCGCCCGCACCAGCAGCTCGCCGAAGCCGTCGTCGGTGAAGCGGGCGTTCTGGAGCGCGTTCTTTATGCGGTCGCGCTCGGCGGCCACGCTCCCGAGCTCCTCGTGCAGCTCATCCACGCGTTCGGCGGCCCGGGAGTAGGCGGTCCGCTCGCCTTCGAGCGCCCGCTCTAGTTGCTTGCCGCGCCTCTCGAGCTCGGCTATACGCTCGTCGAGGTGGCCCCTGGCGTCCAGGGCCGAGGCCGCCTGCTCCTCGGCCCTCCGCACGAGCTCGGAGGTCCCGCTGCGCTCGCCGGTCAGGACGTCTACCTCTTCGGCGAGGGCGGCGGCCCGCTCGTTGGCGGCCCTGGAGGCGAAGGAGAGCCGCTCGTTCTCGCCCTTCAGGCGCTCGAGCTCCGTCTCCAGGTCCCGGACGTGGGCGTCTTCGGAGGCCTTCTTCTGCGCGGCGCCCTTCTCCACGCGCCAGGCCTCCGTCAATGCCTCGACGACGGCGGGGTCCTGCTCCTCATCGGCGCCCAAGGCCGCCAGCAAGAGGCTCTCGGTGGTGTGGGCCTCCGCCATCTCCTCCAGGTTATCCAGGGAGAGGCCTTCGAGGGCGTCGAAGGTCTCCGGCGGGATCTGCTCCTGCACGGCGTTCCTGAAGGCCCCCCACGCCGCCGGGTCCTGGATTATCCTGCGCGCCACACCGCGTAGCAGAGCAGCCCCTCCGCCGGACTTGCGCGTGAGCGCGTCCGCCCGGATGCCCCGGGGTAGGAGGACCTCGTCGAGACCCGGCACGCTCTTGCAGAGCTCCGCCAGCGCCCGCCGGGTGTCCAGACGGCCGAGACGGCCCATCACCAGCTCCTCCGGCAGGTCTTTCGGTGGTCGCCTGTCTAGCGGGGACTCACCGGCGTCCCCTTCCGCGCCCCTTGCCTCAATTTCTTCGTCTTTGGGTTTGGGATCTGACACGAGAACTCCCTCCGCGAATAGGAATGTCATAAGGAGTCTTCATAGAACCTGATTTTATCATGGGGGTTACTAAACCCCGCCCGCTTCTCCTGCGCCCGATCCTCGTATAGACTCCAACCATGAACAAAGCCCCCGAAGACACGGTGAAAGTCCGCGCGAACTCGCCCGGAAAATACCCCATTCTGGTCGTCGAATTGCCCGGTGGCGGGCTCCGCACGGCCTACTTCGAGACGGAATACGACCTCGACCGGGGCAAGACGGTCGGCGAGGACTGGCTCAGGGACAACGCCATCGGCCGCCACAGCTTCGTCGCCGTGGACCCGCCCGCCGAGATCCCAGCCACCTCGCTCGAAGGCCACGTTCGCCGGGAGCTTCTCGGAGAAGTCTAGGGTGCGGACCTCGTAGGGGCGTTTCGCGAAACGCTCCTACGCCGGGGTTCTA
>Ga0136640_10001065_pt1 | contig 10862 bp, 5 predicted proteins | sample AntDrymUQ8642106_2_FD_105498 | JGI IMG/M metagenome (GOLD analysis project Ga0136640, IMG submission 105498) | Polar desert sand microbial communities from Dry Valleys, Antarctica - metaG UQ864 (21.06) | ecosystem: Environmental > Terrestrial > Soil > Desert | place: Antarctica: Dry Valley...
AGCCAGCCGCGCTCGGTCGCGATGAGCACGGCCTGGGCGCGGTCGACCGCGCCGAGCTTGCCGTAGATGTTGTGCAGGTGAGTCCGCACAGTGCTCGTGGAGAGCGACATCTCGTGGGCGATCTGCTTGTAGACCATGCCCTGGGCGAGGCGCTTGAGCACCTCGACCTCGCGGCCGGAGAGCGGGCACGGCTCGATCGCGCGCGGGCGCTGGGAGGTCGGGTAGGGAAGGTCGTAGAGGACGGTCCGCAGCTCTGCCGGCCCGAAGCCGACGGTACGGGCGGCCCGCAGCAGCTCAGTCGGGTTCACAGGCGAGCCCTGGGCGTAGTGGGCGACCATGTCGGCGAGGCGCACGAAGGCGGCGTCACCGTCGGCGTCCTCGGCGTGGTGGCGCTCGATCGCGGAGGCGACGGCAGCCGGGAGGTTCCAGCGGCGGGCGAGGACGCCGCCGACGAGCGCGTGGTCGACGCCGAGCTCGCGCCGCTCGTAGTGCAGTCGCTCCTCGGGCGTGCGCGCCGGCCCGTGGACCTGACGGGGGTAGCCCGGATAGGCGTGCATCAGCACGAGCTTGCCGGTGTCGTGCAGCAGCGCGGTGACCAGCAGCCGGTCGCGATAGCCGTAGTCGGCCTGGGCGGCGAGGCGGTCGGCAGCGCGCTGGACGGCGACGGCATGCAGGCGGAAGCGCTCGGGCGCCGCGTCCCACGTCTTGCCGCGCTCGAAGAACTCGAAGGTCTCGGCCGAGCTGGCGAGGCTCTGCACGGCGTCCGGGGACAGGACCTCGACGGCGTCGACGACGTTCTCGACGCGGCCGTGGCGAGCGCCCTCGAGCTGGTTGGCGAGCCGCAGCACGGCGATCACGAGGGCCACGTCGGACTCGATCGCAGCGACGACCTCGCCCGTCGACGGGCGCTCCTCGGACACCAGCGCGAGCACGCGGTTGCGTGACTCGGCCAGGGCCGGGAAGCACTCGAGCGCCTCGAACGCCGCAGTCAGCCGCTGGCCGTGTCCGGCCGCGCGCCCCGTGCCATAGGCCTGGGCCGGGGAGGCTTGACTGCGGATTGGAGTGGCGGCGCTGGCGGCGGGCAATGAGTCCTCTTCGGGGGGCTGCGGGGGAGGCTCACCGGTCATCGGCGCGCTCTTGACCGTCTATCGGCATCGGTGGACCCATGATTGAGCAACTGCGTGCCCGACACCCGTCTACCCCGCAGTGAACGCGACATCCATGCGCCGCAGCGTCTCCTCGCGGCCGAGCACGGCGACCGACTCGAAGATGCCCGGTGACACCGTGGTGCCCGCGATGGCCACGCGAATCGGCTGGAAGAGGTGCTTGAACTTGATCCCCTCGCGCTCGGCCAGCCCGCGCAGGGACGCCTCGACGGCAGGAAGCGACCAGTCGTCGAGGCCGGCGAGCTCCGCGCGGGCGGCCGCCAGCGCGGAGCGGGCACCCTCGGGCCCGAGCACCTTCTCGCGCGCGGCCGCATCGTCGGCCGGACCGTCGAAGAAGAACCCCGCCAGTCCCCAGAACTCGTCCAGCGTCGAGATCTTCTCCTGGGTGATCGCGACGACATCGCGCCGCAGCTCGCGGCCCAGCAGCGCCTGCAGGCGCGCCTGGAGGTCGTCGACGTCCAGCTCGCGCACGTACCGGCCGTTCATCCAGCGCAGCTTCTGCTCGTCGAAGACGGCTGGGGAACGCGAGACGCGCTCCAGCCCGAACTCGCGCTGCAGGTCCTCGGTGGCGTAGAAGGTCTCCTCGCTGCCGGCGGCGCCCCAGCCGAGCAGCGCGAGGTAGTTGCGGACGGCTTCAGGGAGGTAGCCGGCGTCGCGCAGCGCCTGCACCGATGCCGCGCCGTGGCGCTTGGAGAGCTTCTTGCCGTCCGGGCCGTGCAGCAGGGGCAGGTGGGCGTAGAGCGGCGGCGCCTCGCCCAGAGCCGCGAGGATGAGCAGCTGCTTGGGCGTGTTGGAGTAGTGGTCGGCGCCGCGCACTACGTGCGTGATGCCCGCGTCGAGGTCATCGACCGCGACAGCGGTGTGGTAGACCGGCGTGCCGTCAGCGCGGGCGATCACGAGATCGTCCTGGAGCGCGTTGACGAACTCGCTCTCGCCGCGAACGATGTCTCGCACCACGGTGACGCCGTCGTCGGGAACCCGCAGGCGGACGGCCCCGGTGCCCTCGTCGGTGCCGCGGAAGCCCTGGTTGCCGTGGACCTCGCGCCAGGCGCCGACCTCGTCCGGCCCGGCGGTCGAGCGGTAGGCGTGGCCGCCGTCGACGAGCTGCTCGATCACTTCAGCGTGGCGATCCACGCGGGTGGACTGGAAGACGGGCTCGCCGTCGTGATCGATGCCCAGCCACTTCAGGGCCTCGAAGATCTGCTCGACGTTCGCCTGCGTCGAGCGCTCCCGGTCGGTGTCCTCGATCCGCAAGACCAGCTCACCGTGCTGCCCGCGGGTGAGCAGCCAGTTGAAGAGCGCGGTCCGGGCGCCGCCCACGTGGAGTGCGCCGGTGGGCGAGGGTGCGAAGCGAGCGCGCATGACAGCGTGGACGTTACCCTGCCGCGCCCATGCTGATCGGCGCCCACGTCTCCCCCGCCGGCGGTCTCCCAAAGGCCGTGCAGCGCGGGCTGGAGCGGGAGTGCGACGCCATCCAGATCTTCAATCAGTCCCCTCGCGCGTGGCGCCCCACGGCCTATTCCGACGCGGACTTCGCGGCCTTCGACGCGGCCCGGGAGGGCACGCGGATCCAGAGCGTGGTCATCCACGCCGTCTACCTGATCAACTGCGCCAGCGAGGACCCCGAGCTCGCCGCCAAGTCACTCACCTCGCTGACGCACTCACTGCGCGTCGGCGACGCGATCGGAGCCGACGGCGTCATCCTCCACGCCGGCTCCGCGCTCAAGGGCGACGTCGCCGAGGCGATCGCGAGGGCCGGAACGGTCATCCGGGCAGCACTGGCCGACAGCGAGCGCTGCCCGCTGCAGCTCGAGAACACCGCGGGCACCGGCGGCACGCTCGGCCGCTCGTTCGCCGAGCTCGCCGGGCTGATCGAAGCCGCGGGCGGCGGACCGCGCCTCGGGGTCTGCCTGGACTCCTGCCACCTGCTGGCCTCGGGCTACGACGTGCGCACCCCGGAAGCGATCCGGGCCACGCTCGACGCCTTCGACGAGGAGGTCGGCGCCGAGCGGCTGCGCTCGCTGCACGTCAACGACTCCCAGACGCCGCTGGGCTCCAACCGCGACCGTCACGCGCCGATCGGCGCCGGCGAGATCGGCGTCGAGGGCTGTGCCGCCTTTCTCTCCGAGCCGGCCTTCGACGGCCTGCCGGCGCTGTTCGAGGGCCCCGGCCTCGCCGGCAAGCAGGCCGAGCTGGCGGACATCCAGCACATGCGCTCGCTGCGCGAACAGGGCCTGGCCGCGCGCAGCTAGGGCGGCCCTCGAGCGTTGTCGATGCGTCGTCCTGACGGGCTGCCCTTGTGTGCCGGAGGCTTCGACCTCTCTGTGCTGCAGCCACACAACGGCACTGGCCAGGACATTCTTTAGCGGGTTTCAGATCCGTCAAGCGCCGGCGGGAACGGGCATCCGCGCCGAGGCCACCAGATGCTCGAACTTCGACAGCAACTGGGTCGATCGCGTCACCTTGAAGTCGTGGCCGAGCATGAGGCGGCGCGGACCGTCGGAGGTCGCGACCTCAAGGACGACGTCGGTGTCGCCCGGGTGCTCGGCGAGCAGGCGCTTGAGGTCCTCGATGACCGTCGCGGGCAGGCAGGCGGCGTCGAGCGGGAGCTTGAGGGGGACGGCGACGCGCTCGGCCAGCTTGGCGGCGCTGGCCTTGGCGGACTCGATCTCGGCCTCCGTCGGCTGGAAGCGCTGCGCCTCCGTGACGATCACGCAGACCTTCCCGGCCTCCATCTGGTCCACCTTGCCGCGGACGATGACGATGTTGTCCTCCTCCAGCGCGCCCTCGGACGCGGCGATCGCCTTCTCGAAGACCCGCACCTCGATCGCGCCCTCGAGGTCGTCGATCGTCGCGAACATCATCGTCGAGCCGGAGCGCAGGCGAATCTTCTTGGCCGCCGCCACCATGCCGCCGATCTTCACCCACTCACCGTCCTTGCGGCCGCTGATGTCCGAGCAGGCGCAGTCGACCTTCGCCCGCAGCGCCTCCCGGACCGCCTTGAGCGGGTGCTCGGAGATGAACAGCCCGACGGACTCCTTCTCGGCCGCCAACAGCTCTTGGCGGTCGAACTCGTGGGTCGGGATGGGCGGGTGCGGCGGGCGCTGGAACGCGCTCGCGCCGCCGCCCTCGCCTCCGAACCCGGCGAGATCGAAGATCGAGGACTGGCCGATCTGCGCGTCGAGCTGCGTCTTGTGCCCGGCGGCCTGCGCCGACTCCAGCACGTCGAGCATGCCCCTGCGCGCGGCGCCGGTCGAGCCGAAGGCCCCGCATTTGACGAGCGCCTCGATCGCCTTCTTGTTCACGCAGCGGGCGTCTACGCGCTCGCAGAAGTCCCACAGCGAGGTGAACGGGGCGGGTGGGCCGTCATTCCCTTCCCGCGCGGCCTTGATCGCCTCCACCGCGGCGTAGCCCACGCCCTTCACGGCGTCCAGCCCGAAGCGGATGTTGCCCTCCACGACCATGAACTCGTGATCGGAGAGGTTCACGTCCGGCGGCAGGATCTCGATGCCCATCTGCTCCGCCTGCGCGACGAAGAACGGCACCTTGTCCTTTGTCGCCATCACGGAGGAGATCAGCGCCGCCATGTACTCCGCGGGGTGGTTGGCCCGCAGCCACGCCGTCCGGTAGGAGATCAGGGCGTAGCAGGCGGCGTGGGAGCGGGGAAAGCTGTAATCCGCGGCCTTCTCGTTGGTCGCCCACAGGGACTCGATCACCGAAGGCGCGGTCCCGGAGGCGCGGCATCCCTCGATGAACTCGGGCTTGAGCGCCGCCATCGCCTCGCGGTTCTTCTTGCCGATCGCGCGGCGCAGGTCGTCGGCCTTGGCGCCGCTGAAGCCCGCCAGGGTCTTCGCGATCTGCATGGACTGCTCCTGGTAGAGGATCACGCCGTTGCTCGGCTCGGTGATCTCGCGCAGCCGCTCGTCGAGGTAGGAAACCGACTCGGGGTTCTTCTTACCCCGGGCGTACGTCGGGATCTGGTCCATCGCGCCGGGGCGATAGAGCGCGACGAGCGCGATGAGGTCGTCGAACTCCGTCGGCTCGACTCGCTTGAGCGCCTCGCGCATGCCCTCGGACTCGAACTGGAACACGCCGATCGAGTCGCCGCGGGCGAGCATCGCGTAGGTGCGCTCGTCGTCGAGCGGAAGGGTAGCCATGTCGGGACGCTCGCCGGCGGAGCGCTCGATGATGTCCAGCGCATCCTCGATGACGTCGAGGTTGCGCAAACCCAGGAAGTCCATCTTGAGCAGGCCCAGCGCTTCGATCGGCTTCATGGAGTACTGCGTCACGGTGCGGTAGATCTTGTTGCCGTGCTCGTCGGTGCCGCCGTCGGCGAGCTGCAGCGGGGCGATCTCCGTCAGCGGCCGGTCGGAGATCACGACCGCCGCCGCGTGGATCGACGCGTTGCGGACGATGCCCTCGAGGCCCTGCGCGACGTCGACGATGCGCTTGGCGTCCGGGTCGCGGCCGACCTCCGCCGCGAGGTCGGTGCCGGGCTTCAGGCACTCCGCGAAGCTCGGCGCCCGGCCCATGATCGGGTCCGGGATCAGCTTGGCCAGCGCGTCGCCCTTGCCGTAGTCGTAGCCGAGCACCCGCGCCGCGTCGCGGGTGGCCGCCCGGGGGAACATCTTGCCGAAGGTGATGATCTGCGCCACGCGGTCGGCGCCGTACTTCTCGACCACGTAGCGCATCACGCGCTCGCGCCCGCGCACGGAGAAGTCGATGTCGATGTCCGGCATCGAGACCCGCTCGGGGTTGAGGAAGCGCTCGAAGAGCAGGTCGTAGCGCAGCGGGTCCACGTCGGTGATGTTCAGGGCGTAGGAGACGATCGAGCCGGCCGCCGAGCCGCGGCCCGGGCCGACGGCGATGCCGTTGGACTTGGCGTGGTCGACGAAGTCGTGCACGATCAGGAAGTAGCCGCAGTAGCCCATGCGCTCGATCACGCCGAGCTCGGAATCCATGCGAGCGACGGCGTCGGCCGGCGGCGGGTCGCCGTAGCGCTCGCGCAGGCCGGCCTCGACCAGCTGGCGCAGGTAGGCCGGCTCGTCCATCCCGTCGGGACAATCGAAGCGCGGGATCAGCTGGCGGCCGAGCTCGATGTCAACGTTGCAGCGCTCGGCGATCTCCAGCGAGGCGGCCAGCGACTCCGGCCACTGGGCGAAGGCGTCCGCCATCTCCTCCGAGCTCTTCAGAAAGAACTCGTTGGTGTCGAAGGACAGCTTCGGCGCCTCGAGCGTCGACTTGGTCTGCACGCACAGCAGCGCCCCGTGGTGCTCGTAGTCCTCGCGGCGCAGGTAGTGCACGTCGGCCGTGGCGACGAGCGTGCGACCCATCTCCTGTGCGAACCGGGCGATCGCGTCGTTGACGACGTCCTGCTCGGCGATGCCGTTCTTCTGGATCTCGAAGTAGACGTCGTCGGGACCGAACACCTCGACCAGCTCGTCCAGGTGGGCACGGGCTTCGGCGAGACGGCCCTCGACGATCCGCCGGCTCGAGCGCGAGGCCAGGCAGCCCGTCAGGCAGATGACGCCCTCGGCGTGACGCTCCAGCAGCTCCATGTCCACGCCCGGCTTGCCGCGGTGCAGGCCTTCGAGGAACCCGCCGCTGGAGAGCTTGACCAGGTTGCGGTAGCCCGCGTCGTCGGCGGCGAGCAGCGTCAGGTGGTTGCGCTCGATCTTGCCCTCGTGAACCCTGCGATCGTCCACGAAATAGGCCTCGAAGCCGACGATGGGCTTGATGCCGTGCGTCTTGGCCGCCTTGACGAGCTCGACTGCGCCGTTCATCACGCCGTGGTCGGTCAAGCCGATGGCGGGCTGCCCGAGGGCGGCGGCGCGCGCCGCGAGCGCATCGATCTTGCACGCGCCGTCCAGGAGCGAGTACTCCGAGTGGACGTGGAGGTGCGCGCAGCCGGAGCTCATCGAGAGCCGAACCCTAGGGGCGGCGTCGGATGTCTCGGGAGCCCGCGGCGGGTCCTGGCCGCTCCCTGCGGGGATTCAGTTCGGGTAGCGCCCGCAAGCCCGATCGGCCAGCGCCAGCAGGCGCTGCACGACCTGCTCGTCACCCTCGGTCGCGAGGCTCGGAGCTTCGCCCATGAGCAGGCTGCGAAACTCGGCTTCAGACATCCGCACCCGGGCGTCGGGCTCGGAATGATGCGGTCCCTCCTGGACCTGCAGGCCACCGCCCAGGCGGGCCACCACGGTGAGCGGGCATCCGGCGACGTGCAACTCCACCGCCCAGGTCTCCCCGCGGAGCCAGGCGGGGCGCACGGCATAGGCGAGCCCGCGCAGCGCCAGCGCCGGGTCGAGCCGGGCCCCGGCGCGGACGAGGTCCTCGAGCGCGACATCGGGCGCGAGGTGCCCGGCCAGGCGGCGCGCCTGGCGAACGCTGCCCGAGGCCCGCAGCGGGCCGCGGCGGCGCCGCGGTCGCTGTTGCACGCCGGTGAGGATCTCCGCCAGGGTCAGCGCGTCTGCGCGCAGGTGAAACGCAGCCTGCGGGCGCCCGCGCGGCGCGTCGAGCGGGGTGACGAGCGTGGTCGCGCCCGCGCCGGAGACCGCGAAGGTCCCGACCTCCTCGATCGTGAGGTCGTAGTCCGGCCCGGCGTCGAGGACGAGGTGCTGCGCGCCGAGCATCCCGGCGATCAGCCCGCCCGCGGCGGCCGCGTCGTCGTGGGCGAGCTTGACGAGGGCGCCGCGCAGCGGCGGGTACTCGCGCTGCGCGCGGCCACGCGCGATGTTTGCCGGCAGCTCGTCTCGCGCGGAGACGATGGGCGGGCGCGAGCGCAGCGAGGCCGCGGCGGCGGAGAGGTCCGCGACGACGCGCTCGGCGTCCTGTGCAGGCGCGCGCTCCGCGGCGACGCGGACCTGCTCCGCGGCGGCCGAGAGCAGGTCGGGGGCTACCCGCAGAACCGGCTCCCGGACGGCGGGCGCCGGTGCCGGGTCGAGCTGGGCGGCGGCGCGGAGCTCCGCGCGCACGTCGTCGAGCTCGTGCTGCAGCGCGTGCAGGCGGGCGGACCCGACGGCATCCGGCTGATGGGCGGCGTGAGCGACCTCGGCGGCACGACGCTCGGCGGCCGCAGCGAGCGCCGCGGCCTCGGCCAGCTCGCGGGCCGTCTCCGCGCCGGCGATCGCCGCCTGCGCGCGGACCAGGCGCTCCTCGGCGGCCGCGGTGGCGGCCTCGGCGGCGCCCACGCGCGCGTCCGCCGCGGGATGCACCTCGGCGCGGGCGGCTTCGAAGGCGGCGGCGGCGGCCCGCCCGGCCTCGGCTCGGGCGGCGGCGAGCTCTGTCTCGAGCTGCGCGATGCTGCGGCGGGCTCGTCCCAGCTCGGTGGACTGGTCCTCGTGGCGCGAGCGCAGGTCGGCCTGGGCGGCGAGCGCGCCCTCGAGCGCGGCGGCGGCGGCGGCGCGCGCCGAGCGGGCCTCGCGCAGCTGCACGCGGGCCGCGTCCAGCGCCGCCGCGGTGGTCTGACGCTCGCGCTCGACGACGGCGAGGCGGACGGCATCGGCGCCGGCGGCGACGTCCCGGGTGCGGCGAGCCACCTCGACCTCGTGCAACCGCAGTCGCAGCTCGGCCACGGTCGCGATCGTCGCGGCGAGGGCGCCGCGCAGCCGCTCGGCCCGGCGCTCGGCGTCGGCGGCGGGGATGCGCCCGGCCAGCACAGGCTCGGGCTCGGGCGGCGCCGCGGCCCGGCGCTCGAGCTCGTCGCGCAACGCGAAGAGCTCCTCTTGCAGCACCTCGACGCGCACGTCGGGCCCGGCCGCCTCGCGGGCGCGATCGCGCAGCGCGTCACGCTCGGCGACGGCCGCGATCAGGTTCTCCTCGATCTCCGAGGAACGCAGCTCGAGCACCTCCACGGCTCGCATCGCCTCGCGCGCGATGCGCGCCTGCGCCTGCTCGGACGCCTCCGCCCGCCGGGCGCGCCGCTCGGCGAGCACGGCGCGGTCGACGACCTCCCCGGACGCCGGGGCGGTCTCCTCGTCGGCGCGCGCCTGGTGAGGGGGCACGGATAGCGGAGGCAGCGCGAGGCGCCGGCCTCCTGGCCATTCCAGCCACAGGCGGTCGGCCTCGGCGGCGGGGCGAGCCTCCAGCACGTAGGCGCCGCGCCACGCGGCGGGGTCGCGATCGGCGCTCGGGTCAGGCAGAGAGGCGAAGCGCCGCACCTCTCCCCCACCTTCCAGGATCAGCTCGGGCAGCCGGCCGGCGATGGCCGGCGGACGGTGCCCGCGCACCCGGACGAGGCCGCTGCGCGCGCCCGAGGGCAGCCAGTCGACAGCGTCGATGGTGAAGCCCTCGGGGAAGGTGCCGGGGTCGTTCACGCCCGTCATCGTCCCACAGCCGCGGGCGACCGCCTAACGCCGCACGGCCGCCTGCGGATCAGCGGCCGCTCAGGCGTCGCTGCCGCGCTTGGCGGCGACCACCGCGATGCCGACGACGGCGGCCACGACGGCGCCGGCGATCACCGGCTTGGGGGTGTAGGTCGGGCCGTACTTTCGGCGCAGGAAGACCTTGGCGCCCTTGACCACGGCCATGCCGATCAGCTTGTAGATCATGTCGTTTCCCTACCCGGGGTCACGGGTGAAGAACCCGCGATCACGATTGATCGTGGTGGAGCCGGTAAGCGAGGGCGCTCTGCAGCGACCAGAGCTCGATGAAGCCCGGCGACGCGTGCTGGGAGAACAGGCCGCCCGACTCCGAGAAGGTGGCCAGCTGCGCGTCGTAGACCGCGTTGACCGACTCCCGTGTGACCACCCGGACGCCGCCCTTGAAGAGCTTCAACCCGATCGTGCCGGTGACGTGGCGGTTGACGTGGTCCATGTAGGCCTCGAGGTCTGAGCGCAGCGGCTCCCACCACAGCCCCGCATAGACGAGGTAGGCCCACTTCTGGTCCAGGCCCCGCTTGAACTGGTTCTGGTGGATGGTCCCCGTCAGGCGCTCGAGCTCCTTGTGCGCCTTGAGGACGATCGCGGCGGCCGGGACCTCGTAGATGTCGCGCACCTTCAGCCCGACGATGCGGTCCTCGATGTGGTCAACGATGCCCACGCCGTGGCGCATGCCGATCGCCGCGGTCTGCTCGAGCAGGTCCACCAGCCCCAGCGGCCGGCCGTTGAGCGCGACCGGGATGCCCGCCTCGAAGGTCAGCTCGACGATCTCGGACTCGTCGGGCGCGAGCTCGGGCCGCGTGACGAGCTGGAAGACGTCGTCGTCGGGGGCGTGGGCGAGGTCCTCGATCCACTTGCCCTCGCTGGAGCGCCCCCAGAGGTTGTCGTCGATGGAGTACGGCGCCGACTCCGTGCCGCCCTTGACGGGGATGCCGTGCTTGCGGGCGTACTCGATCTCGGCGTCGCGGCCCATCTGCCACGAGCGCACGGGCGCGATCACCTTGAGCTCGGGGGCCAGCGTCGCGACGGTCGCCTCGATGCGGACCTGGTCGTTGCCCTTGCCGGTGCAGCCGTGGGCGATCGTGTCGCAGCCGGTCCTGCGGGCGTACTCGACGGCGAGCTTGGCGATGAGCGGGCGCCCGAGCGCGGTGAACAGCGGGTAGCCGCCGCCGTAGAGCGCGTTGGCCTTGATCGCGGGGATGACGAAGTCGCGGGCGAACTCCTCGCGCGCGTCGATCACGCGGGCGTCGATGGCGCCGAGCTGCATCGCCTTGCCCTTGACGACGTCGTAGTCCTCGCCGGGCTGGCCGAGGTTCACGCA
>Ga0136640_10001067_pt1 | contig 10834 bp, 8 predicted proteins | sample AntDrymUQ8642106_2_FD_105498 | JGI IMG/M metagenome (GOLD analysis project Ga0136640, IMG submission 105498) | Polar desert sand microbial communities from Dry Valleys, Antarctica - metaG UQ864 (21.06) | ecosystem: Environmental > Terrestrial > Soil > Desert | place: Antarctica: Dry Valley...
GTCGGCTTCATCCGCAAGCTGCCCCACCAGCTCGTCGACGCGTTCGCCGCGACACTCGAGGAGACGATGCGCGCCGACCTGCTGCTGCACGTCGTCGACGCGAGCGCCCCCGCGGACGAGCTACCGGAGATGACGCGCGCCGTGGAGGACGTCCTGCGGGAGCTCGGCAGCGACGACCAGCCGCGCCTGCTCGTGCTCAACAAGGCCGATGCGCTCGACGACGACCGCCGCCGCGAACTCGCGTTCATACACCCGGACGCCGCGCTCGTCTCGGCGCTGACCGGCGAAGGCCTCGATGCGTTGGGCGAGCGGATCGCCGCCGAGTTCGAGCGCACGCTGCGTGATGTGGAGCTGCTCGTTCCGTTCTCCGACGGCGGCACGCTCTCGGAGCTGCACGATCTCGCGGGCGACCTCGAGCGCGAGGACACCGATCACGGCGTGAAGATCAGCGTGCGGCTGCCGGCGGTCGTCGCAGAGCGCTACGACCGCTATGCGGCCAGCGCCAACGGCCGCCCGGGCTAACCGCCCCCAGGGACACATGTAGACCCCTGCGCGCCGCGACGGGGGCGCTGGCAAGGTGGATGACATCACCCGACCCACGCCATCCGGAGACATCATGCAAAACGTCGCGACGGGCCGCCCGGCCCGCAGACCACGAGCGACGTCTCCGACTACCTGCGAGGCAGCTCGCACGACGTGATCACGGACGTCGAGTTCTCGCCCTTCCACGCCGACTACGACACCCGCGCAGGCCGTGCTCCGGCCGCGCCGGCGGAGCAGAAGATCTGGGCCGCGACCGTCCAGGGCGACGGCGAGCAGGCGCTGACCTGGGACGTCCGCGACAGCGACTGGTCGGTCGTCGTGATGAACGCCGACGGCTCGGCAGGCGTCGAAGCCGGCATCAGCGCCGGAGCCAGCCTCGGCTTCCTGGACGAGGCGGGGAAGATCTCGCTCACGACCGGCTTCGTGCTGCTCATCCTGGCCGGCGGGCTGCTGTTCGTCGGCGCCCGCCCGCGCCGCTACGCGCCGCTGGGTGACCCGGGTCAGGCGACCGTCACGGTCGCCTGAACCTCAGCGCCGGCCCGAGGACCCGAAGCCGTCCGACCCGCGCTCGGTCGCGGGCAGCTCTCCGACCACCTCGAGGTCCGGCGCCCAGTACGGCACGAGCAGCAGCTGGGCGATGCGGTCGCCGATCTCCACCGTGTAGCGGCGCTCGCTCGTGTTGTGGAGGATCACCTTGATCTCGCCGCGATACCCCGGGTCGATCAGGCCCGGGGCGTTGAGCAGCCCGATGCCGTGCTCGATCGCCAACCCGGAGCGGGGCGTGACCAGGCCGGCGACTCCCTCGGGCAGCGCGATGGCGATCCCTGTCCCGACGAGCCGCCGCCCGTCCTGCGGGATCGAGACCCGCTCGGTCGCGCGCAGGTCGTAGCCGGCGTCGCCGCTGCGCATCCGCGCCGGCGCGACCGCGGCGGGATGCAGCAGGCGGATCTCCAGCGTGTCCGTGAGCGCGTCGATCATGCCGCTGCACGGTAGGCGAGCGGGCGGCGGAAACTCGACGGCGAGCCCGGAACCAGCGGCGATTTCAGCGCGCGCCGGCGCGACGGCAGACCACCGCGGCCGAGGCGCAGGTGGCGACCGCGAGCGCGACGTCGGCGTCCGCGACCCCGCGCAGCTCGGGATGGTCACGGTCGATCGCGATCGTGCCGGCGTCGTCGAGGCCGAGGCTCGCGCGCCCGTTGCGCGCAAGCTCGGCCCAGAGGTCCCCATAGCTCGCCAGCAGCGCATGGCGGGTGCGCCGCTCGCGCCGGGCGAGCGTCTCGAGCTCGCGCGCCTCCTCGAACGGGTCGACACGCACCTGCGAGTCGGTGCCGATCGCGATCCGCACGCCGGAGTCGCGGTAGGTGAGGGCCGGGAAGTGGCCGTCGCCGAGGCTACCTTCGGTGGTCGGACAGGAGACGACGATCGTCTCGCTCTTCGCCAGCCGCCGCACATCGCCGGCATCGACGTGGATGCCGTGGATGAGGCTCGTGCGCGGGCCGAGAAAGCCGCTGCGGTCGAGCAGCTCGACGGGTGAGAGGCCGTGCTCGGCGCGGCATTCCTCCAGCTCGCGCGGCTGCTCGTGCGCGTGCACGTGGCGCACCAGGCCGTGTTGCTCGGAGTAGGCGGCGATCGCCTCGAGCCAGCCCGCCGGCACCGCACGCACGCTGTGGGCAGCCACGCCGACGTGCACGCCGTCTTGACCGGCGGCCCAATTGCGCAGCGCGTCGACCCGGGCCAGGTAGGTGCCGACGTCGGGGTCGCAGAAGCGGCGCTGCCCCTTGGAGGGCGGCAGACCGCCGCCGTCCCAGCCGGCGCGGTTGTAGGCGGCGGGGAGCAGCACGATCTCCAGGCCGGCAGCACGGGCTGCCTCGCCGACGGCCTTCGCCATCGCGTTGGGATCCGCGTACGGCGTTCCGTCGGGCTGATGATGGACGTAGTGGAACTCCCCGACCGCGCCGTAGCCGGCGGCGGCCATCTCGTCGTACACGCGCCCGGCGACGTCGCGCATCGAGTCCGGATCGTGGCGGCGCGCGAGCGCGAACATCGCCTCGCGCCAGGACCAGAAGTCATCCGCGGCGTGAGCCTCGGGCGCGGGCCGCTCGGCCGCGCCGCGCAGGTCGCGCTGGAACGCGTGCGAGTGGGCGTTCACCATCGCGGGCAGCTCGTGCGCCTTCACGCGAGCCTCGTGAGCGCCGCGCGCATCGCCTCGGCGGCGACGGCCGCGTCGTCGAGCTCGACGTACTCCTCCGGCGAATGGCTCACGCCCGTCGCGTTGCGCACGAACACCATGCCGGTCGGCAGCCGCTGGGCGAGGATGCCGGCGTCGTGCCCGGCGAAGCAGACGAGTCGCGGGAGGTCGCCGATCGCCGCCAGCACGTCGAGATCGAACGTCACCCCCTCGGTCTGCGAGGCGGTCGCGAGCTCGATCGCCACTCCGGAGCGGCCCGCCAGCACGGCTGCGGCGGCCTCGAGCTCGGCGCGCCAGAGCGCCAGTCGCTCCGGGTCAGGCGTGCGGCCGTCGATCCACAAGCGCACGCCGGACGGGACGGTCGTGAAGGCGTTCGGCTCGACGAGCATGCGCGCGGCGGTCACGAGGAAGTCGGGGTCGCCGCCGGTCAGCTCGTCGGCCGCCACGATCATGCGCGCTGCCGCGGCCAGCGCATCGCGGCGCTCGGCGCGGCGGGTCGTGCCGGCGTGGTCGGCGCGGCCCGCGAAGGTCAGCGCGAGGCGCATGCGCGATGCGAGCGCGCCGACCGCGCCGGCGGCTGCGTCGAGCCGCGCCAGGTCCTGCGTCTGGTCGATGTGCAGCTCGAGGAACCCGCGCAGTCGCGCCTGCCAGGCCGGCGCGTCAGCGAGCCGTTCCGGGTCGGTTCCCGCAGCGCGCATCGCGTCGGCGAGCGCGAGTCCGTCGTCGTCGGTGCGCGCCAGCACGTCGCCGACATCGAGCCGTCCGACGAGCGCGCGCGAGCCGAAGGTCGGCGTGTTGAAGCGCGCGCCCTCCTCATCGGCGAACGCGATCACCGCGACCCCCGGCACGCGCTCGGCGACCGCGAAGCCGGCCGCGACACCGAGCGCGCCGTCGAAGCGGCCGCCGCTGCGCACGCTGTCGAGGTGCGATCCGGTCGCCCACCATGGCCCAGGCGAGTCCGGCACAGCCCAGAGCGATCCGGCGGGGTCGCGCTCGACACCCAGGCCCGCGGCGCCCGCCTGCTCGCCGAACCACACCTCGGCCGCGGCGAGCTCGGCGGTCCACGCGAGGCGGGTCGTCCCGTCCGGCCCGCGTCCGATCGGCTCGAGCCCGGCGAGCCGATCGCGCAACTCGGACGCGTCGATGGCCTTCACGGACGTGCCTCGACGGACAGCTGGTCGTTCGGTCGTAGCTTGAAGCCGCGCGTGCCTCGATCCGTCACGACCGCAACCGCCACGCCTGGTCGGGCCGCACCCAGACCGGCTCCCCGGCCGCGAGAACGATCGCGACCGGGTTGTGGCCGAAGCGGTAGGGGATGTGCTCGGCGGGGCCGTCGAGCACCAGCACGTCGGCGCGCTTTCCCGGCTCCAGGGAGCCGAGCTCGTCCGACCAGCCCAGAACCCAGGCGGCGTTCAGCGTCGCCGCGAGCAGCGCCTCGCGCACGCTCCAGCCGTAGCGGCGCACCCCGAGACCGATGATCACCGGCATCGAGGCGATCGGCGATGTGCCCGGGTTGAGATCGGTGGCGAGCACGCCGATCGCGCCGGCATCGGCCAGCGCGCGCGCGGGTGCGGTGTGCTCGGCATTCATCAGCTCCGCTCCGGGGAGCAGGACCGCGGCCGTCTCGGACGAGGCCAGCGGTGCGATGTCGTCGGGGTGGATCAGGGAGAGGTGGTCGACCGAGCGCGCGCCCCACTCCAGCGCGACGGGCACCGAGCGCAGGGTGGAGAGCTGCTCGACGTGGGCTCGCAGCGGCCGGCCGGTGTCGCGGGCGATCGCGCCCATCCGTGCCAGGTGCTCGTTGCCGAATGCGACCGACTCGACGAAGATGTCGAGCGCGTCGACGTCGCACTCCTGCGCCAGCGCCTCCGCCTCGTCCATCCACGCGTCGGCGGTCGTCCCGGCTGGGATGGCGTGGGCGAACAGGCCGGTGACCCGCATCGGCTGGACGACCCGCGCGCCCAGCTCACGCCCCAGTCGTGCGGCGCGCGCCTCCCCCGCGCGCGAGAGCCCATAGCCCGTCTTGCCCTCGAAGGCGGTCGTGCCGTGCTCCAGCAGCTCGGATGCGAGCGCCTGCGCCTGCGTGAGCACGTCCTCGTCGGCCGTCTCGGCGAGCGAGCGCGCCGAGCTCGCGATCCCGCCGCCCGCGCGCGCGATCTCCTGGTAGGGGACGCCGGTCACCTTGCGCTCGTACTCCGTCGCCCGCCAGCCCGCGAACGGTAGGTGCGTATGGCAGTCGACGAACCCGGGCAGCACCGCGCAGCCGGTGGCGTCGATCTCGCGGTCGGCGCCTGCCGCGTCGAAGCCTGCGATCCGGCCGCCGTCGAGCAGCACCTCGCCCGGGTCGAGCGTCAGCTCACCGGCGCGGTCGTGGCGCAGGTAGGGCAGTCCGTCCTGGGGCGGGCGCAGCACCTGCGCGGCGCCGCGGATCGCGACGCTGGTCACCGCAGCGCTCCCTTCAACGGGCGCCGCGCTTGGGCTCCGCCGCGGATCGCGACACTCGTCACGGCTTCACGCCCGCATCGGGATGTGCACCCCGAGCCGGTCGGCGGCCTCGATCGCCTCGTCATAGCCCGCGTCGACGTGGCGCACGATGCCCATGCCCGGGTCGGCCAGCAGCGTGCGCCGGATGCGCTGCGCGGCGAGCTCGGTGCCATCGGCCACGCTGACCTGCCCGGCGTGCAGCGAGAGCCCCATGCCGACGCCGCCGCCGTGGTGGAACGAGACCCACGACGCGCCGGTCGCGGTGTTGACGAGCGCGTTGAGGATCGGCCAGTCGGCGACGGCGTCAGAGCCGTCGAGCATCGACTCCGTCTCGCGCTGGGGTGAGGCGACCGAGCCCGCATCGAGGTGGTCGCGGCCGATCACGATCGGCGCCGACACCTCGCCGGACGCGACCAGCTCGTTGAAGCGCAGACCGGCCAGGTGGCGCTCGCCGTACCCCAGCCAGCAGATCCGTGCGGGGAGCCCCTGGAACGCGACCCGCTCCGATGCCAGCTCGATCCAGCGCCGGATGTGGTCCTGGTCGCCGAACAGCTCCAGGATCGCGCGGTCGGTCGCGGCGATGTCGGCCGGATCGCCCGACAGCGCGACCCAGCGGAACGGGCCCTTGCCGGTGCAGAAGAGCGGCCGGATGTAGGCCGGCACGAAGCCCGGGTACTCGAACGCGTCCGCGTCGCCGTGGTCCTGAGCGACGCCGCGCAGCGCGTTGCCGTAGTCGAACGCCTCCGCGCCCGCACGGCCGAGCGTGCGGATCGCCTCGACGTGCGCGAGCACGGATTGTCCGACGCGCTCCAGGTACTCGTCGGGGTCGGCCGCCCGCAGCGTGTCGGCCTGCTCGTTGGTCAGGCCGGCCGGCACGTAGCCGTTGAGCGGGTCGTGCGCGCTGGTCTGGTCGGTCACGACGTCCACCGCCGCGCCGCGCCGCACGAGCTCCGGCAGCACCTCGGCGGCGTTGCCGAGCAGCCCGATCGACAGCGCACGACCCTCGCGCTGCGCCTCCGCCAGGCGTGCCAGCGCGTCGTCGAGCGAGCCCGCGCGCTCGTCGAGATAGCGCTCGCGGATGCGCCGCTCGATCCGCTGCAGGTCGACCTCGATGCACAGCGCGCAGCCCTCGTTCATCGTCACCGCCAGCGGCTGCGCGCCGCCCATCCCGCCCAGACCCGCCGTCACCACGAGCTTGCCGCGCAACGAGCCGCCGAAGCGCAGGCGGCCGATCGCCGCGAAGGTCTCATACGTGCCCTGCAGGATGCCCTGCGTGCCGATGTAGATCCACGACCCCGCGGTCATCTGCCCGTACATCATCAGCCCGGCCGCGTCGAGCTCGCGAAAGTGCTCCCAGTTCGCCCACTTGCCGACCAGGTTCGAGTTCGCGATCAGCACTCTCGGCGCCGCCTCGTGCGTCTCGAAGACCGCGACCGGCTTGCCGGATTGCACCAGCAGCGTCTCCTCGTCGCGCAAGCCGATCAGCTCCCGCTTGATCGCCTCCAGGCATGCCTGGTTGCGCGCCGCCTTGCCGATCCCGCCGTAGACGACGAGCTCCTCCGGTTTCTCCGCGACGTCGGGATGCAGGTTGTTCTCGAGCATCCGCAGGGCGGCCTCCTGCTGCCACCCGCGGCAGCGCAGCTCGTTCATGTGAGCGCCTCCGTTGACAGGGTCAGCTCCCCGGAGCGCAGGGCATCCGCGAGCACGGCCAGCTCGGCCGCGAGCGACCGGTCCTCCTCCACGCGCGGCACATAGTCGCGCACGCGCGCCACGGCCTGCTCGAGCACCTCGGTCGTGCGCAGCGGGCGGTGGAACTCGAGCCCCTGCACGGCACAGACGAGCTCGGTGGCGACGACGTGCGCCGCGTTCTCCACCACGGTGCGCGCCTTCAGCGCCGCCAGCGCGCCCATCGAGTTGAAGTCCTCCTGGCCCGCGCTCGTGGGGATCGAGCCGGCGCCGGCCGGGTGGGCGAGCACCTGGCTCTCGTTGACCAGCGCCGCCGCGGCGTACTGGGCGATCATCAGGCCCGACGAGAGCCCGGGTCGCGGCGAGAGGAAGGCAGGCAGCTCGGCGTAGCCGGGGGAGAGCAGCGCGTACACGCGGCGCTCCGAGAAGGAGGCCAGCTCGCACATCGCCAGCGCGAGGTGGTCGAGCGGCAGCGACAGCGGCTGGCCGTGGAAGTTGCCGCCCGAGAGCACGTCGCCGTCCTCCGGGAACACGAGCGGGTTGTCCGTGACCGCCTCGAGCTCGCGCTCGATCGCGCCGGTGACGTACGCGACCGCGTCGGAGACCGCGCCCAGCACCTGCGGCGCGCAGCGCAGCGTGTAGGGATCCTGCACGCGGCCGCAATCCGCGTGGCTCGCGACGATCGGGCTGTCCGCGAGCAATGCGCGCAGGCACTCGGCGACGGCCTGCTGGCCCGGCTGCGGGCGCAGCGCGTGCAGCCGTGCGTCGAAGGGCACGGTCGAGCCCTTGAAGGCCTCGAGCGACAGCGCCGCGGCGACGATCGCAGCGTCGATCAGCCGCGCCGCCTCGCGCACCGCGAGTCCGCCCGCCGAGGCCATCAGGTGCGTGCCGTTGATCAGCGCGAGCCCCTCCTTCGCGCTCAGCGCCAGCGGCTCAAGACCCGCGCGTGCGAGCGCCTCGGCCCCCGGCAGGCGCTCGCCGCCGACGGTCGCCTCGCCCTCGCCGATCAGCACGAGCGCGAGGTGCGCGAGCGGCGCGAGGTCGCCGGAGGAGCCGACGGAGCCCTTGCTCGGGATCACGGGCACGACGTCGCGCTCGAGCAGCGCATGCAGCAGCTCGACGAGCTCCGGCCGCACGCCGGAGTGCCCGCGCCGCAGCGACGCGCCGAGCAGCAGCAGCATCCCGCGCACGACGTCCGCCGCCAGCGGCGGCCCGGCGCCGACCGCGTGCGAGCGGACCAGGTTGAGCTGCAGCTGGGCGGCGTCCGCCGCCGGGATCCGGACCGATGCGAGCCGGCCGAAGCCGGTCGTGACGCCGTAGACGGCCGTGCCGTGCTCGAGCGCGTCGTCGATCACGGCACGCGCGGCGGCGATCCGCTCGCGGTCGCCATGGTCGGGCGGCGGCGGGGCCGCCCCGCGCGCGACCTGCTCGAGCAGCTCCAGCGTCGGCATGTCGGCATCTTGTCACCGCGCGACCGTGCGACGGTCGTGTGGTTGAGTCCCGGCGTATGACCGCGCTGCTGATCGGGGACGAGCCGCTCACGCCGGAGGCGGTCGTTGCCGCGGCGCGTGGCGGCACGATCGACGTCGAGCTGAGCGCGGCCGCGTGCGACCGCATCGCGCGCTCGCACGCCGCCGCGGAGGCTGCGGCCGAGCAGCGCACGGTCTACGGGCGCACCACCGGCGTCGGCGCCAACCGGCACGACCCGGTGCCCGCGTCCGATCGGCGCGCCCATAGCGTGCGGCTCCTGCGCAGTCATGCCGGCGGAGTCGGCGATGCGCTGCCGGCGGAGGTCGTGGCGGCGACACTCCTGATCCGGCTGGCCCAGATGGCGGCCGGCGGCGGCGGCCATCGGGCGGAGATCGCCGACGCGCTGGCCGGAATCCTGCGTGCCGGGCCGCTGCCGGTGCTGCGCGACCTCGGGGCGATCGGCACCGGTGACATCACGCTCATGGCCCAGCTCGGGCTCGCGCTGTCCGGGGAGGGGGAGTGGGCGCCCCGAGCGGCCGTCGCGCCGCTGCGCAGCTCCGTCGAGCCGCCGCCCGACGCGGGGGCGCGGATCACGATCGAGGCGGGCGACGCGCTCGCCCTGATGAGCTCCAACGCAGCCACCCACGCTGCCGCCGCGCTCGCCTGGGCCGATGCGCGGGAGCTGCTGGACGCCGGGCTGGGCACCGCTGCGCTCACGTTCCACGCGCTCGCGGGCAACCGTGAGGCGTTCGCGCCGCAGCTCGCCGCCGCGCGGCCGCTGCCCGGGCTCGCCGACGTCTCCGAGCGCCTGCGCGTGCTCACCGAGGGGGCGCCCGCGCCGGCCCGGGTGCAGGACCCGTTCGGCCTGCGCTGCCTGCCGCCGGTGGCCGGCGCGCTGCACGCTGCCGCCGCCGGCCTGCACGGCGTGCTCGCGGTCGAGATCAACGCCGCCGCGGAGAACCCGCTGATCGCCGGCGGCGAGGTCCTGCACCACGGTGGCTTCCACGCCGCGCCGTGCGCACTCGCGCTCGACACCCTGCGGCTCGCGCTGGTCCCGTTCGCGAGCATGTCCGCGGCGCGCCTCGCCCACCTGATGGAGCCGGGACTCAGCGGACTGCCCGCGTTCCTCTCGGTCGATGCCCCCGGCAGCTCCGGCGTGCTGATCGCCGAGTACCTCGCCGCCGACGCGCTCGCGCGACTGCGCGCGGAGGCCGTGCCGGCGGTGCTCGGCACGGTCGCGATCTCGCGCGGCCTGGAGGAGCACGCCAGCTTCGCCTGGCAGGCCGCGGGGCAGGCGCGCCGCGCGGTGCTGCACCTGCGCACGGTGCTCGCGCTGGAGTGGGTCGTCGCCGAGCGGGCGCTGCGCATGCAGGGCGCGCCGGTCGGCGGCGTGCTCGGCCCGCTGCGGGCGCTGGCGACCGGCTTCGACGCACGGCTCGAAGACCGGCCGATCGGGCCGGACGTGGCGCTCGCCGACGCCGCCCTGCCGGCACTCGCGCGCAGCGTGCGCGCGGCGACGGCGTCGGGTTGAGCCGGCTGCCACCGCAGTTGGGACTTCGGCTACCGTCCTGAACATGGCCACGATCGCCGAAGACGTCGCGCAGGCCGAGCCGGTGCCGGGGGCGCTGGCGGAGCGGCACCTGATGACTCACTTCGGGCCTGTCGGCGCCGCCGGACTGCCGAACTACGTCCGCGGCGAGGGCTGCTACGTGTGGGACGACACGGGCAAGCGCTACCTCGACGGGCTCTCGATGCTCTTCTGCGTCAACGCCGGCCACGGCCGCGCGGAGCTCGCCGACGCGGCCGCCGCCCAGGCGCGCGAGCTCGCATTCGCCACCACGTGGGACGCTGTCCATCCGCGCGCGATCGAGCTTGCGGCGCGCATCGCCGGGCTGGCGCCGGGAGACCTCAACCGGGTCTTCTTCACCTCGGGCGGCTCGGAGTCGGTCGAGACCGCGCTGAAGTTCGTGCGCACCTTGCACCAGCTCCGCGGCGAGCCCCGGCGCGTGAAGGTGATCGCGCGCGAGCTGGCCTATCACGGCACGACGATGGGCGCGCTCTCGGCCACCGGCCTGCCGTCGGTGCGCACACCGTTCGAGCCGCTCGCGCCCGGCGGCTGCCACGTGCCCCACACCGACGGCTACCGGACACAGGCCGGCCGGGACCCGCTCTGGGCCGCCGCGGCGATCGAGCAGCGGATCCTGTTCGAGGGGGCCGAGACCGTCGCCGCGGTGATCCTCGAGCCCGTCCAGAACTCGGGCGGCTGCCTGGTCGCGCCCGACGGCTACTTCGCGCGCGTACGCGAGATCTGCGACCGCCACGGGATCGTGATGATCTCCGACGACACGATCTGCTCGTGGGGCCGGCTCGGCACGTGGTTCGGCGGCCAGCGCTTCGACTACGTGCCCGACATCATCACGACGGCCAAGGGCCTGACCTCCGCCTACGTCCCGATGGGCGCGA
>Ga0136640_10001068_pt1 | contig 10833 bp, 7 predicted proteins | sample AntDrymUQ8642106_2_FD_105498 | JGI IMG/M metagenome (GOLD analysis project Ga0136640, IMG submission 105498) | Polar desert sand microbial communities from Dry Valleys, Antarctica - metaG UQ864 (21.06) | ecosystem: Environmental > Terrestrial > Soil > Desert | place: Antarctica: Dry Valley...
CGGGGGCTCGGGCAGGCTGCCGTTCACGGGCATGGACCTGATGCTGGTGGCCGCCCTCGGCGCCGGCCTGCTCGGTGTGGGCGCGGGGATGCGCCAACTCACCCGCCCTCCTGCCGGTCCGGCTGCCTGACGCCACGCCACGGGACCCGTGCCGAGGACCACCCCTGACGGGTGGCGGAGACTGCAACACTTCGGGGATGAGTCCTACGACCCTGGCCGACGACCGCCTGGTCAGCCTCGCCGCGGCCGGGGACGGCGTCGCCTTCGAGGCCCTCTACGAGCGTCACTACCGCTCGGTCTACCGGTACGTGCTCTCGATCCTGCGCGATCCGGAGGACGCGCGGGACGCGCTGCAGAGCACGATGGAGCGGGCGCTGCGCTCGATCGACTCCCAGCGGGTGAAGGGCGGCCTCCGGGCCTGGCTGTTCGGGATCGCCCACAACGAGGCGATGAACGCGATAGCCACCCGGCCGCCACGCCCGCCGGCGGAGGCCGTGCTGGTGGCCGCCGACGCCGCATCGGACGCGGCGGACCGCGACCGGCTGCGCCAGCTGATAGAGGATCTCGGAGCGCTGCCCGAGCGCCAGCGCTCCGCGCTGGTGCTGCGCGAGCTGTCAGGGCTGGCCTCCGAGGAGATCGGCACAGCGCTGTCGATCTCGCCCGCGGCCGCCAAGCAGAACGTTTACGAAGCGCGGGTGGCGCTGACCAAGCTCGCCGAGGGACGTGACATGAGCTGCGAGCGCGTCCAGCAGAAGCTGTCGGACGGCGACGGGCGCAGGCTGCGCGGCCGCGGCTTGCGCGCGCACCTGCGCGACTGTGCCCTCTGCCAAGCGTTCGGTGCCGGCATCGGCACCCGCACCGCCGACCTCCCCGTTCTCTTCCCACCGCTCGCGGCGGCCGCGGCCGCCAAGACGCTCGCGGAGGTCACGGCCGGCGGTGGGGGCGCGGCCGCAGCCGGCGCGACCGGCGGCGCCACCAGCAACGACCATGCGCCGGTCGGCGGCAAGTCGAGCCTCCGCGACCGGCGCGCGGCCGCGGCCGGCGTGGGGCTGGTCGCACTGCTCGCGCTCGGAGGGGCCCTGGGGGCCACCCGCGGAAGCGAGCCGGCCGTGAGCAACGCTGTAAAGCTCGAGGCGCCCAAGCCGGTTGGACCGCGCGAGCAGGCGCCTGGACCGCGCGAGGCGGCGCCTGGACCGCGCGAGGCGGCGCCTGGACCGCGCGAGCAGGCATCGCCCGAGCCGGTGCCGGTTGCGGAGGGAGAGCCGGAGACCCCGTCCAGCCTTACGGGGTACAGCCAGTTCGATCCCTCGGTCATCCAGGTGCTCGCCGCAGGCGACGGCTCCGATGACACCGGAGGCAACGGCTCCGACGACACCGGAGGCAACGGCTCCGATGACACCGGAGGCGCCGGCGACGCCGCGAGCTCCGCCTCGGGCGGCTCGCTGGCCTTCACCGGGCTCGAGACCCTGGTGCTCGTGGCCGCGGGGCTCGGACTCCTCGGACTAGGCCTGGCGATGCGCCTTCTGGGCCGGCGGCGCAGTCTCTAGCGAAGCAATGGCCAACCGCCTCGCGAGCGAAACTTCGCCCTACCTGCTCCAGCACAAGGACAACCCCGTGGCATGGGAGCCGTGGGACGAGCGGTCGCTGGCCCGCGCCGGGGAGGAGAACCGGCCGATCCTGCTGTCGATCGGCTATTCGGCCTGCCACTGGTGCCACGTGATGGAGCGCGAGTCCTTCGAGGACGAGGCGACGGCCGCCTACATGAACGAGCACTTCGTGTGCATCAAGCTCGACCGCGAAGAGCGTCCCGACCTCGACTCGATCTACATGGAGGCCTGCCAGGCGATGACCGGCCGCGGGGGCTGGCCCCTCAACGCGTTCCTCACCCCGGAGCAGGCGCCCTTCTACGTGGGCACTTACTTTCCGCCGCACGAGCGCCAGGGCATGCCCAGCTGGCTTCAGGTCCTGCGCGCGGTGGTGGAGGCGTGGACCCAGCGTGCGGACGAGATCCGGGCCACGGGCGATCACGTGGCCGAGCGCCTGCGCGGCGGCGCAGGGCTGGAGCCCTCGGAAGACCCGATCGACCCCTCCGCGCTCGATGCCGCGGTCCGGGCGCTGCGCGGGATGTACGACAGCCGCTTCGGCGGGTTCGGCGAGACGCCGAAGTTCCCGCCGGCGTCCACCATCGAGTTCCTGCTGGGCCGCGGCGAGACCGAGATGAGCGCCGGCACGCTGAGGGCGATGGCGGCGGGCGGGATGTACGACCTGGTCGGTGGCGGGTTCGCTCGCTACTCGGTCGACGAGCGCTGGCTGGTGCCCCACTTCGAGAAGATGCTCTACGACAACGCGCTGCTGGCCCGCGCCTATCTCCACGGCTGGCAGGTGACCGGAGATCCGCTGTTTCGGCGCGTAGCCGAAGAGACGCTGGAGTGGGCACTCCGCGAGATGCGCGGTCCGGAGGGGGGTTTCTTCTCCGCCCTTGACGCCGACTCCGAGGGCGAGGAGGGACTCTTCTATGTCTGGACGCCGGAGCAGCTGCGCGAGGTCCTCGGGGAGGAGGACGCCAGTGTGGCGGGCGACCACTACGGCGTACGGCCGGGCGGGAACTTCGAGGGGCGCACGATCCTCACCCGGGGAGCGGACGAGCCCCCGGGCCTCGAAGGCATCCGCCGGCGCCTCTACGACGCCAGGGCCAAGCGCGTGTGGCCCGGCCTCGACGACAAGCGGCTCACCTCCTGGAACGCGTTGATGATCGCCGCCTTGGCCGAGGCCGGCGCGGTCCTCGAGCGCGAGGACTTCCTCGACGCCGCTCGCACCGCCGCCGAGTTCGCGCTGCGCGACCTGCGCGACGCCGACGGCCGGCTGTTGCGCACCTACAAGGACGCAGAGGCCAAGCTCAATGCCTACCTCGAGGACCACGCCTTCCTGCTCGAAGCGCTGCTCGTGCTGTATGAGAGCACGTTCGAGCCGCGCTGGTTCGCAGCCGCGCGCGAGCTGGCGGACACGATGATCGAGCGCTTCGCCGACGGCGACCGGGGCGGATTCTATGAGACCTCCCGCGACCACGAGCAGCTGGTGGCGCGGCGCAAGGACCTGGAGGACCACCCCATCCCCTCGGGCAACTCCGCCGCCGCGCTCGCGCTGCTGCGTCTGGCGGCCCTGACCGGCGAGCACTCCTACGAGGACCGGGCGGTGGGCGTGCTGAGGCTGCTCCACCCCCTGGCCGCCCGCCACCCCCAGGCCTTCGCCCACCTGTTGCAGGCGATCGCCTTCCACCTGGCCACGGTGCGCGAGGTGGCCTTGGCCGGTGAGGACCCCCGCGAGCTCGAGCGCGCCGTGCGAGCGCAGTTTCGCCCCCACGTGGTGCTGGCCGGCGGCGAGCCTGACGGCGTGCCTCTCCTCGAGGGCCGTGGCCCCGTGGACGGGCGTGCCGCCGCCTACGTGTGCGAGGGCTTCGCCTGCAGGCAGCCGGTCACCGAGCCCGACGAGCTGCGGGAGCTGCTGGCCTGAGGCCCATGCGCTCGCTGATAGCCGTGACGGCAGCGGCTGCTCTGCTGGGCGGGTCGAGTGATGCGGATGGCATCAAAGAGGGCCACCCCTGCGGGTCCCGGCGCCAACGACAACGCCTCCGGGCGTGGGCGTTGTGATGACGCTGGCCCGCCGACTCGAGCGCGCGCGCCCTCGATACGACGTCTGGCTGGTGGCCACCGGGCCGAGGAGCGGGTGTACACGGGCTCGCCCGACCACCTTGGCGCGCTCGCCCTCGTGCGACGCGTGCGCGCCCGCGGGCTTCGCGGGCGGCTGCGCTGGGCGCTCTCGCTCGACGGGGTTGGCCGCGGCCCAGGCTTCTGGCTGCGCTCGCCCGCGTTCCGGGTGCGTCCGCGAGTCGAAGGCGCGCTGCTGCGCGCGGCGCGCCGCGAGGATGCACCGGTCCGGTGGGTCCGCGACGAGACGACCGGAAGCTCTGACCATCGCGAGTTCGAGCTGGCCGGCCTGCCGAGCGCGAAGCTCGGCGTGGGGGCCCGCCGGGACCCGTACCGCCACAGCGCATGCGACCAGAGCCGGCGTCTGGAGCGCGGAGCTTCTTCCGCGCCCGGCACACCGTCGAGCGCGCCCTGCACGCCACGCTGACGCAGGCTCAGGCTCGGGCGGGCTCGCTCTCGCTGAGGCCCCGTGCCGGTGGCTCAGTGCCGTCGCCACCGCCGTCGTCGCGCGCAAGCGCCGACGGCCACCAGAAGCGTTTCCCGAGGCTCACCCCGAGCGCCGGTACGAGCACGCTGCGCACGAGGAATGTGTCCAGCAGCACACCGAAGGCCACCACGAACCCGATCTCCGTGAGAAACACCAGCGGCAGCACCGCGAGCACGGAGAAGGTGCCGGCGAGCACGATCCCGGCGCTGGTGATCACCCCGCCGGTCACAGCCAGCGCCCGCAGCATCCCTTCGCGCGTGCCATGCTCGAGGGTCTCCTCGCGTGCGCGGGCTACGAGGAAGATGTTGTAGTCGACGCCCAGCGCCACCAGGAACACGAACGCGAACAGCGGCAGCGACGGGTCCGAGCCCGGGAAGCCGAACACCACCTCGAACACGAAATACCCGACGCCGAGGGAAGCGAGGAAGCTCAGGATCACCGTTGCGATCAGCACGAGAGGCGCGGTCACCGAACGCAGCAGGAGCACGAGGATCACCAGCACCACTACCAGCACGATCGGCGGGATCAGGATCGAGTCGCGTGCGGCGGCGTCGCGCACGTCGAACTCGACAGCGCTCGGGCCTCCCACCAGCGTCCCGGGTGCCGCGCGGGAGGCCGCTTCCCGGATCGGCTCGACCAGCTCGAAGGCCTCGATCGAGTAGGGCTCGGGCTCGAGTGTGGCCTGCACGAGCACGCCACGATCACCCTGAGCGACGGGGGACGAGACCGACTCCACGCCCTCCACGCCCTCCACGGCGCGCGAGACCGCCGCCACCCGATCGGGCGATTCGACGATGATGTCCGCCGGCGCGCTGGCTCCGGCCGGGAAGCTCTCGCCGAGGATCTCCTGGCCCTGGACGGACTCCACCTCAGTGCGGTAGCTGTCGTTGGTGGTGAGCTCCGTGGAGAAGAATCCAAGTCCCGCGCACAGGACAAGCAGCACCGCGATCGAGCCGAGCATCACTCGGGTCGGGCCCCGCGCCACGCGGTCGCCCACCCGCTTCCAGAAGCCATGGGTGGCGTCGGTCCGGTTCTCGTGGCGGTAGCGGCGCAGCTCGTAGGGCGAGAAGACCGCGCGGTCGAGCGGGCCGACGATGAGCGAGGGGATCGCCCCTCCGGTTACACGCCTCAGCAGTGCGTTCAGGAGAACCAGCGGCAACGCCAGGAGGACCAGCAGCGACGCTCCGACGGCCTTCAGCAGGGCGCCGGCGCGCCCACCCTCGACGATGGCGGCGTGCGCGGCAGCCGCGCCATCCGGAGCCGTGGTGGGTGTGTGGGGCACGAACGGCCAGAACGCGCGCCGCCCGAACACGGTGAGCAGGGCGGGGAGCAGAGTGAGCATCGACAGCGCCGCACAGGCCACGCCGATTGCGCCGATCGGGCCGAGGCCGGCGGTTCCGTTGACCTTGGCGATCGTCAGGCACAGCAGCGCGGCGATCACCGTCGCGGCGGAGGCGAAGACCGCAGGCCCTGCGGAGCGCATCGCCGTGCGCATCGCCTCATGGCGATCGTCGGTCTTGTGCAGTTCCTCGCGGTAGCGCGCGACGATCAGCAGGGCGTAGTCGGTGCCCGCCCCCAGCACGAGGATGGACATGATCGAGCTGGACTGGCCGTTGATCGTGACCCCCAGCTCGGACACGCCGTAGCCGACCGACCGCGACAGGGTCTCCGCGAACATGACAGCCGCCAGCGGGATGAACAGGAAGATCGGCGACCGGTAAATCGCCACCAGCAGCACGATCACAAGGGTGAGGGCAGCAGACAGCAGGGTGCCGTTGATGGAGGTGAACACCTCGATCGCGTCCGCGGCGTAGCCTGCGCCGCCGGTGAGCTTGACCTGGAGGCCGCCGCCTGGGTCCGAGACCGTTTCGCGCCACTCCTGGATCGGGTCGAGGAGCGAGTCGGCCTCGCCGTCGCCCTTGAGGTAGGCCGTGACGATCGCTGCCTTGCCGTCGGGCGAGCAGATCGGCCCCACGAAGGGCGAGTAGCCCTTGGACTGGCCGGGCACCGGCGTCGTCGGTGCGCCACAGCCCTCGGCCACGGGGCGGCCCCGGGCTTGCGCCCCCGGCGCCCGACCGCCTCCCGTTCCCCCCCCACCCTCTGCGGGGTCCCCCTCGCTGCCTCCGGACGCCGCCTTGGCGCCATCGGCTACGACCGCGGGGAAGCGCTTGTCGCCCAGCCGCTGGACATCCTCGATGATCTTCGCGCGGTCTTGGGAGGTCAGCCCCGAGTCGCGCCGGTAGACGATCACCGCCGGGGCCAGCTCGCCGCCCTGGAGCTTCTCCGAGGCCGACAGCACCTTCGTGGATTCCGCGTCCCCGGGAAGGAAGGAGGTGGACTCGTTGTTCTCCGCGTCGGTGAACTTGGCCGGCAGCTGCGCCGGGCCGGCGGCGATGAATATGCCCACGAGCCAGACAAGCAGCACCATCCACTTGGCGCGTGGACCCGAGAAGGTGGCGAAGACCGATCGAGGAGAGCTCATTTCGAGTCCTTTCGAGCGAGGTGCAAAGGGCCGCCGCCATGCTGGCACACCCGCACCTCCCGCGCGGTGCCGAGTTGTGAACGCGACCTGTTTCCGCCGTGCGTTACATCACTGAGACATCGATGGACGGCCTGCCTTTACGCTGAGCCGCTGTGTACGGGATCCCCGCCATCCGCCGCCTGCTCGCTCTGGTGCTGACCGCCTCCCTGGTCACCTTGGCGACCGTCGCCGAGGCCCGCCGCATATCCGGCACGAGCGGCCCCGACCGGATCTCGGGTACGTCACGCGCCGACAAGATCCGCGGCGGCAGGGGCGCGGATCGCCTCTTCGGCCGCGGCGGCAAGGACCGCCTGGCCGGCCAGCGGGGCAACGACATCCTTCGGGGACAGGCCGGGCGCGACCGCGTCAACGGCGGGCCGGGCCGCGACCGCGTGAACGGGGGCACTGGAGCGGACCGAGCCTCGGGGGCGACGGGCAACGACCGGTTGCGCGGCGAGGCCGGCGACGATCGCCTCAGCGCCGGCAAGGGAAACGACATCCTCAACTCCGACGCGGGCAACGACCTCCTCCGTGGTGACGCCGGCCGCGACAGCCTGGCCGCCGGTCCCGGCGACGACCGCCTGTTCGGCGGCCCGGGCAACGACCGCCTGTTCGCCGGGGCCCCCACGGGGCCCATGGGCGGCGACGACCTGTTCGGCGAGGCCGGCGACGACAAGCTCCGAGGCGACAAGGGCATCGACCGCGTCGAGGGCGGGGCGGGCAACGACGACTTGACCGGCGGAGACGCCGAGGACGACATCATCGGCGGAGCGGGCAACGACCGTATCGACGCAAGGGATGGCTTCGAGGACACGATCGACTGCGGCGACGGCGAGGACACGGTGCTCGTCGACGAGGTCGAGGACGGCGTGATCAACTGCGAGAACGTCATCTCCCCACCGTGAACCCCCCGCCCCGCGTGGGGCTCGACCCGGCGGGGGTCAGCGCGCGGCCGAGTGCGCACTTCGCAGGGCCGCCTCTTGCGCCTCCTTGGCACGCTGGCGGCGCACCGCGCGCTCGAGCGTGTCGGGCTTGGTGAAGATGTTGAACGCCTTGCCCTCGTAGACCGGAACCCCGAAGCGCTCAGCGGCCTCCTCGAGGTCGGCCAGGTCGTTGGCATGAGCCTGCTGGGAGTCCTGCACGTCCCGCCCGCCCTGAGCGCAGGCGGCCGTCACTATCTCGGGCGGATCGGGCAGGCCGACCGGCGTGAAGTCCGGGTTGGCCCAGTCAAAGCTGCGGCCGATGTTGCGCGCGTAGCGGTGGCGCTTGTTCAGGAAGCCCAGCCCGAAGCGGTGGCTGATCAGCTTGAGGATCGACTCGTGGCCGTACACGCCGTGGTCTACCCGGAAGCCGCCGTTGCGCTTGCTGCCTCGCGTGTAGGGGGACACCGCGACCGCCGGAACCCGGAAGCCCATCTGGCCGAAGTCGTTGAACAGGTCAAGGGAGTTGGCGCGGTCGTCGATCGTCCGCGGGGGCCGCACGTGGTCGAAGAAGCCGCCCCACTCGTCGTAGATGATGAACAGCGCGCCACGGCGGTAGTTGGGAGAGCGCACGAAGGCGTTGACCACATCGGCCATGAAGGCCTGGCCCAGGCGCACGTCGCCGAGCGGATGCTCGTCGGCGGACAGGCCGTCACCCCCGCCGCCGTCGCGAAAGGGCGGGTCGACGAAGGAGATGTTGGGCAAGGTGCCCGCTGCGCAGTCGGTGTAGAAGCGGCTGATCGGGTTTGTCCAGGGCACCGCCCGCGGCCCGTAAAGGGCGGAGAAGGGAAGGTCTGAGTTGTAGTAGCGCGCGGTCACGTTACGCTTGATCGCGCGGTCGAAGATCGTCTCCCACTGCTCGCCCCCCGAGTCGGCCGGGATGCGGTTGTTCTTGTTGCCGCCGCACTGGGCGCCCCACTTGTAGTGACGGTTGGGGTAGGTGGAGGCCAGGATGGAGCAGAACCAGCGGTCATACGCCGTGTAGCTCTCGGCCGCCTTGTGGATGAACCCGAGGTCGCCCTGGTTGAAGTAGGTGAGCGCGAACTCGTCGGTGTCGGCGCCCTCTGCGAGGAAGCCGCCCTGGAGCTGGGCGCGGCCCGACTCCCAGCCGTGCCCCGGGTCAGGGTGCCCGCAGCCCTTGTACTCCTCTCCGCCCGTGCCGAGCGTCGAGAAGTGGCGCGTCGGTACCTGCTGGCCCTGCGCGTTCGGATAGCTCACCGTCTGCGTGGCGTCCGCGTCGGCCCCCAGCCAGCCGAAGTAGTGATCGAAGGACCGGTTCTCCATCATCAGCACGACGAAGTGGTCGATCTCCACGTTGCGCGGTGCGGGGATCAGGTTGCGGCGGGCCTGGGCATGCGCCGCCTCGGCGATCAGGGTACCGGCGGGAAGCGCCCCGGCCATGCCGGCGAGCCCGGCCGTGTACGCCGTCCGCTCAAGGAACTCCCGCCTGCTGAGGTCAGCGTCAGACACCGCGCCGGCGAGAGTAGCGCGTGAGGAGCGCCCCTTGCGAAGGTCCTGTGAACCTAGGCTGCCCGGTTCTGTCAGAGGATGGCCATGTAGCGATCGAGCTCCCACTGGGTGACCTGCACGCGGTAGTCCTCCCACTCCTGGCGCTTGATCTCCACGTAGCGGTTGAAGATGTGCTCGCCGAAGGTGCGCAGCACCAGCTCCGACTCGGCGGTCAGCTCGATCGCCTCGCCGAGGCTCTCGGGCAGCTGCTCGATGCCGAGGCGCTTGCGCTCCTCCGGCGCCAGGTGGTAGAGGTTCTTGTCCATCGGCTCGGGCAGCTCGTAGCCCTTCTCGATGCCCTCCAGGCCGGCAGCCAGCAGGATGGCGAAGGTCAAGTACGGGTTGCAGGAGGGGTCCGGACAGCGCAGCTCCATGCGCGTGGCCTGCTCCTTTCCCGGGTGGTAGAGCGGCACGCGCACCAGTGCGGAGCGGTTTCGCCGCGACCACGCGCAGTAGACCGGCGCCTCGTAGCCCGGCACCAGCCGCTTGTAGGAGTTGACCCACTGGGCGAAGATCGAGGAGATCTCCCGGGCGTGCTTGAGCTGGCCCGCGATGAACGCCTTGCCCACGTCTGACAGGTAGTACTGGTCGTCGGCGTCGTAGAAGGCGTTCCTGCCCTCGTGAAACAGCGACTGGTGGGTGTGCATCCCCGAGCCGTTCTCGCCGAACAGTGGCTTGGGCATGAAGGTGGCGTGCCAGCCGTACTTCATCGCGTACTCCTTCACCGTGATCCGGTACGTCATGCAGTCGTCGGCCATCTTGAGCGCGTGGGCGTAGCGCATGTCGATCTCGTGCTGTGAGGGGCCCACCTCGTGGTGGGTGTATTCAACGTGGATGCCCAGCTCCTCGAGGGCGAGCACTGTCTCACGGCGCACGTCGGAGCCGGCGTCGAGGGTGGTCAGGTCGAAGTAGCCGCCCTCGTCGAGGATCTCAGGCTGGCCCGACTCCGGGCGCGCGTTGCGAAAGTAGAAGTACTCGAGCTCGGGACCCACGTTGAAGGTGTCGAAGCCCATCCCGCGGGCGCGCTCGAGCACGCGCCTGAGCACCTGCCGCGGATCGCCCTCGTAAGGCTCACGCGCGGGGGTCTGCACGTCGCAGAAGATCCGTCCCACGCCCTTGTCCTCCGGACGCCAGGGAAGCACCGCGAAGGTGGCGGGATCGGGCACCGCGATCATGTCCGACTCCTCGATGGCGTTGAAGCCGGTGATCGAGGAGCCGTCGAAGCCCATCCCCCCCTCGAAGGCGTCCTCCAGCTCGGCGGCGTTGATCGAGAAGCTCTTCAGCTGACCGAGGATGTCGGTGAACCAGAGCCGGACGAAGCGGATGTCGCGCTCGTCGACGATCGCCCGTACGTCTTCAGCGGTCTGCGGCTGGTCGGCCATGAGATCCTCCGGGAGGTGGGGGGCTGCCGAGAAGCCGCCTAGGCTACTGAGAGAGAAAGGCGCGGTGCTGCCGGAGAGCCATCCGTGCGGTGCTCGCCGGAGAGCCATCCGTGCGGTGCTCGCCGGAACAACGTTCCGGCTGCGCTCCTCCGGCAACGTTCCGGCTGCGCTCCTCCGGCAACGTTCCGGCTGCGCTCCTCCGGCAACGTTCCGGCTGCGCTCCTCCGGCAACGTTCCGGCTGCGCTCCTC
>Ga0136640_10001070_pt1 | contig 10828 bp, 13 predicted proteins | sample AntDrymUQ8642106_2_FD_105498 | JGI IMG/M metagenome (GOLD analysis project Ga0136640, IMG submission 105498) | Polar desert sand microbial communities from Dry Valleys, Antarctica - metaG UQ864 (21.06) | ecosystem: Environmental > Terrestrial > Soil > Desert | place: Antarctica: Dry Valley...
AAAACTCTGAAAATCGGCTATATTTAGCTTTAGTTAATCTAAAAAACTTTTCAGAGGTCAAAAATGGAATTATTTAGTTTGGGTTTCGCATTTTTTGTTTTTCTGGGTATCGCGCTTCTTGTAGTTGCGTATAAAACACTGAAAATCGTGCCGCAGTCAACTGTTTTGCTGATCGAGCGACTCGGGCGATTTAACCGAATGGCGGTGAGTGGCTTAAATGTCATCATTCCATTTATCGACAGTTCGCGAGCTGTCTATTGGACAAATTCACGACCGGGAATGACTTCGATTGATTTACGTGAACAATATATAGATTTACCGCCGCAACCGGTTATCACCCGCGACAACGTTACGATAAATGTTGATTCGGTTGTTTACTGGCAAATTACCGACCCGGTGAAATCAGTTTATGAAGTTAATGATTTAGTCGGCGGTCTTGTACAGTTGACAATCACCGGGATGCGGGCGGTAATGGGCGAGATGGATTTAGACCACACGCTTTCAAACCGTGACCAGATAAATGCTAAACTCCGTTTGATTCTCGACGAAGCAACCGACAAATGGGGCGTCAAAGTAACGCGCGTTGACGTAAAAAATATTAATCCGCCGGAAGACGTGCGAATTACGATGGAGAAACAAATGACGGCGGAACGTAATCGCCGCGCTTTGATTTTGCAGGCGGAAGGCGACAAACAAGCCGCGATTACCCGCGCTGAAGGCGAAAAACAGGCGGCAATCACGCGGTCGGAAGGCGAAAAGGAATCAGCGATTTTATCAGCCGACGGCGCGGCGCAAGCCCGGCTCAAAGCGGCGTCAGCGGAAGCGCAGGCGATCGCGCAAATTTCGCAAGCCATCGGCGACCCGCAGCAAACAACGCAATATTTAATTACCGCGCGTTATATTGAAAGTTTGCGTGATATGACCCGGACGCAAAACGCGAAAGTGATTTTTATGCCGATGGAAACATCCGCGATGCTCTCTAGTATCGGCGCGATCAAAGAAGTTTTCAGCGAAACAGGTGAAAAGAAAAAAGAGGAATTGCCTGCTCCGCCGCGCACGCCGCGCGAGTTAGGCAGATAGAAAAATTAAATATACGGTAAAAAAATTTATGTTAAAAACTATTGTTGGACTGCTCTTAGTTGTCGTTACAGGAAGTTTTGCAATTTCATTCGCCAGCGATGTTAAAGAAAATTCGATGCTCGCGGAATCGGCAAAACCAAAATCAATTTATGAATTCCCCCTAAAAGATATTGACGGCAAAGATGTCAAATTAAAAAAATATAAAGGCAATGTTTTACTGATTGTTAACACTGCCAGTAAATGCGGTTACACGCCGCAGTATGAAGGTTTGCAAAAGATTTACGAAAAATACAATACTCAAAAATTTTATGTTCTCGGTTTCCCTGCCAACAATTTTAGCGAGCAGGAACCCGGGACCGAAAAGGAAATAAAAGAGTTTTGCGAATCGAAATATAAAGTTACGTTTCCGATGTTTGCCAAAATTTCCGTCAAAGGCGCAGACCAAGATCCGCTTTATACATTTTTGACCGGCAAAGAAACAAATCCGGCATTCGCCGGCGACATTTCCTGGAACTTCAACAAATTTTTGGTCAATAAAAAAGGTCAGATAGTTGCGCGGTTTTCCTCGAAGGATAAACCGGACAGCGAAGTTGTTACCCAGGCGATTGAAAAATATCTTAAAGAAAAATAAGAATTTAGATACTTTAGAAGTAAAAGTATAATTTCCTGAACGCGAACTTTGATTCGCCGCATTACTAGATGATTCAATGCGGCGAATCAAAGTTCGCGTTTTATTAAATACGCTCAACAAGTCCTGTTTATCGACAGTTATTTTTTCTGCTAAAATTCAACCAATGAAATTGATCAAAATTCTTTCCATCGTTTTTGTCGCATCGCTTTTAGCCGTGGTCGGAGTTTCCGTCTGGATTTACGGCTCTCTCAATAAATCGCGCGAACATTCGAAAGCCAACCAGTTTATTCAAATTCCGAAAGGCTCCAACCCGAATGAAATTATCGGCAAACTTCAGGCTGAAGGCATTCTGGAAAACGAATTACCAATTCAAATTTATCTGCGTTCATTTGGCGACGCGAGCAAGTTAAAAGCCGGAGAATATCAATTCGCTTCGCCGATTACTCCGCTTCAAGTTTTAGGAGAACTTTCCAAAGGCGAAGAACGCACTACAAAATTTACTGTTCCCGAAGGCTACACACGCTTTGACATCGCCAAACGCATCGCCGAAAAGTTTCCGACAAATCCCCCGACAAACGAAAAAGCGATTTTAGCTTTAATGGACGACGCGACTCTAATAAAAGATTTTGACCCGAAGGCAAAAAATCTCGAAGGTTATATGTTTCCAAGCACTTACGATTTTCCGCGCGATGCGAAACCGGCGGAAGTTATTCAGCGAATGGTCGAGCAATTTAAGCGAGTTTGGCAACCTGAATGGAACGAACGCGCTCGCACACTAGGCAGAACACCGCACGAGATTGTCACAATCGCATCGCTCGTCGAAACCGAATCAAAATTCGATGCTGAACGCGTCGTCGTCGCCTCGGTTATTTATAATCGCTTGAGCAAAAATATACCTTTGGGAATTGACCAGACCGCTGTTTACGTGGCGAAAATGCAGAATCGTTGGGATGGGACGATACACAAAAGCGATTTGGAGGTTGATTCACCGTATAACACACGACGCTTCGGCGGCATTCCGCCCGGACCAATTTCCTCCGTTTCCGAAAGCGCCCTCGAAGCCGCGCTCAACCCCGCCAAAACCGATTATATTTTCTACGTCCTCAACGTCGAGAAAAACGACGGTTCCCACCATTTCTATGCCAGCGCAAACGACTTTGAACGCGGCAAAGCCGCCTATCAAAAATGGCTCGCGGAGCAGCGAAATAAATAATTGACGCGGACTGTCGATTGTCACTACAATGGAATTTGAATGGGACGAAAACAAGCGACAGGAAAATTTGCGAAAGCACGGTTTTGATTTTGCCGATGTTTGGCGAGTTTTTGAAAACGAAATAGAAGTAGTTATTGATGACCGATTCGATTACGGCGAAACGAGATTTTTTGCTCTTGGTTTGTTGTTTGGTCGAGTGGTTGGGGTTTCATATACGGAAACGAACCAAATAAAAAGAATTATTTCCGTTAGGAAAGGTAATAAAAATGACGAAGAAAAATATTTTAGAAACATCGCAAACTGATTGGGCGCGAATTGACGCAATGACCGACGAAGACATTGATTATTCGGATATTCCGCCGATTACCGAAGAAATGTTCGCGCGCGCCGTGCGGATGAAAAACGGTAAACCGATACCGACCGTATCACAGGAAAATGTTCCAATTGACCGTGACATCATCAAATTTTTCAAAGCGCAGGGATATTTTTATCCGCTCAAAATTAATCAGCTTTTACGTGAATATATGGAAGCACAGCAAGCAAAATAATTTGCGGAACTTTTTGATCGTTTCAGTGTCTAATAAATTATGAAAGCAAACAAATTCATTTCAAAAAAAGAATATAAATTGCTCTTGATTGTTGCTTTTATAGCATTTATTTTTGCGTTTACAAATTGTGCTTCTGACACTTTAGAAAAATATAACCAGCAAATTCAGGAAGAACAAATTGAGCTAAAGGATAAAGCTAACGGGAATTACGCTGCTTTTAGCGTTTACGATAATGGATGGGATGGTCATCCTTTAATTCGTTTTGCGTTAGTTTTTCTAACAGTTTTAATTTTCCTAGCTTTACGAAAAACAAGAAAATTTATTTTTTCTATGTATTTCACTATTGTTCCTTTTTTAATTTTCATCCGTTGGTTTATCAAAATTAATTATGCAATTTCCACAAACGAAACTGCTCATGAATATTCAGTTTTAGACCGTATATTTACAGTTGCTACTACCTTTGATTACATAGTTTTCCTTTTTGTTTCAATTCTCCTCTTTTGGCAAATCTCGATTCTTTTGCGTATGCTTATAAAAACTTTGCAAAGGAAAACGGAATTGCCGTAAATGATAAAACTTCTCGCACTCGACCTCGACGGAACGCTTCTCAATTCGCGCGGCGAAATTTCTTTAGAAAATATCCAAGCTATTCAAAAGGCTGAAGAAAAAGGCGTTTTGGTGACGATTGCGACCGGCAGACGTTTTCGTGACGCGCTTCCTGTTGCAAATCAATTAAAATTGAACGCGCCGGTTATTTGTCATAACGGCGCGCTGATTAAATACGCCGATACGCTGGAACCCGTTGCCGTTTCGATTGTTCCCCAAAAGACTGTTCGAGAAATTTTGCGCGTCGGACGTGAATTCGGCGGCGATGCTTTGGTGAGCGCGGATCCGCACGGGAAAGGCGTTTTGCTTTATGACCGAATTTCTGCCGAAAATGTTCCGCTGCAAAAATATATTGCCTGGGGAAAGCGTCTGCACGGCGCGGAGGCAGAAGAAGCCGTCCATCACGTCGAAAATCTGGAAGCGATTTGCGGTGAAGTTGAAACCGTCCACGTTTCGTTTTCGGGAAGTTGCGCTCCGATGGCACACTTGGAAATGATTTTGCGAGATGAATTACAATCCGCGGCAACTGTTTTAACCACCGTTTATCCGCGCCTTGATTTTACTCTAATTGATATTTTACCTTCCGACGCTTCAAAAGGAATTGGTGTGGAAAAACTCGCATTGATAAATAAACTTTCGCCCGAAAATGTAATGGCAATCGGTGATAATTTCAATGATTTGGAAATGCTCGAATATGCGGGAACGGCGGTTGTCATGGGAAATGCTTCGCCGGAATTGCTCGAACGCGCGGAATTTCAGACAACTTTAAGTAATGACGAAAACGGTGTAGCATTAGCAATTGAGAAGTTTATTTTGGACGTATAAGATTTTATGGGCGAAGTAAGAGTAAAGGTTAAATTAACAAATTCATATGACGAAAGCCGTCGGCAAAGAGGCGAAATTTCTAAAGATGAAGTTCGCCGTTACGAAGCCGACGCTTTAATTGATAAGGGCGCGGTTTCTTCGGTCATTCCGGCAAATGTTGTGAAGCTACTGGGTTTGCTTCCGCGCGGACGGCGCGTTGCCGAATATGCCGACGGACGAAAAGATATTGTCGAACTTACCGAACCGATAAGTTTTAGCATCATCGGACGCGAAACAGAGGAAGGCGCGATGGTTTTAGGCGATGAAGTTATAATCGGGCAAACAATTTTAGAAGTGCTGGATTTGCAGGTTGATTGCAACAATCGCAAAGTAATTCCAAACCCCGCGCACCCGGATCAATCGGTTGTCAAATTTAAATAACAATAAAATTCAAGGAGAAAATTAGTGGCAAACAGAACTGCAATTATACAAACTAACAAGGGAATGATTAAATTTGAACTTCTGGAAGAAGAAGCTCCGAAGACGACGGAAAATTTTCGTCTGCTGGCGGAAAAAGGTTATTACGACGGCGTAATTTTCCACCGCGTGATAAAAAACTTTATGGTGCAGGGCGGCGACCCGCTCGGCGAAGGCTACGGCGGCGAATCGGCGTGGGGCGGAAAATTTAACGATGAAATAAATCGCGCTTCCGGGCTTTATCAGGGTTCATACGCCAAAGGCACGGTAGCGATGGCGAATTCCGGTCCGAATACCAACGGATCGCAGTTTTTTATTATGCACAACGATTACCCGCTGCCGCCAAGCTATACAAAATTCGGTCAGATTATCGAGGGTCAAGACGTGGTTGACGCTATCGCCGAAGTTAAAACCAACTCAAGCGATAAACCGCTTGATCCGGTCGTGATGGAAAAAGTTACCATTGAGGAGTAAGTTTAATTCACTTTTTATGCGTGCTGTTTTACAGAGAGTTTCTCGCGCGAAGGTTTCGGTTGACGGTGAAATGGTCGGAGAAATCGATGGAGGAATTTTAGTTTTTTTGGGATTTGCCGGCTCGGATACAGAAAAGGACGCAGGTTATCTTTTAGAAAAAACTTTGAACATTCGCATTTTTGAAGACGCTGCTGAGAAAATGAATCTCTCGCTGGTCGACGTAAAAGGCGAACTTCTTGTCGTTTCTCAATTTACGCTTTACGGCGATACGCGAAAAGGGCGCCGTCCTTCTTTTATTGAAGCCGCGCCGCCCGAAAAAGCTAACGCGCTTTATAAATTGTTTATCAGCGAGGCGCGAAAACAAATTAAAACGGTACAGACCGGACGTTTTCAGGCAATGATGGAAATCGAACTTATTAACGATGGACCGGTTACGATTTTGCTGGACAGTAATAAATTATTTTGATCAATAAATTTTAAGTTCTGAGAAAATATGAGCAAGACAATTTTAACTTTATTCGTTGTTTTTGCGGCGGCGATAATATTAATCGCTTGTGATAACAGCGGAAACACTACTAATAATTCAAAAAATGCCGCCACTGTCGCAAAACCCGAAATTAAAACCGGTGTTGCTCCGGTTGCCGATAACGAGATTGCCGTAATCGAAATGGCAGAACCGGCTTTTGGAACAATCAAAATAGAGCTTTATTCCAACATCGCGCCGAAAATGGTTGAACGATTTAAGACGCTCGCCAAAGAAGGATTTTATAACGGTACAACTTTTCATCGGGTGAGCGGAACGGTTATTCAGGGCGGCGACCCCAATACAAAAGATGCCGATCCGACAAATGACGGCAGAGGCGGATCGGATAAGCCGAATGTTCCCGCCGAATTTTCCGATATTCCATTTGAGCGCGGAATCGTCGGCGCGGCACGAATGACTGATATCAATACAGCTAACTGTCAGTTTTACATTACTTTGCAGCGTTTTCCTGCGTGGGACAAACAATATACGGTGTTCGGCAAAGTCATCGAAGGAATGAACAACGCCAGCACAATTTCTGGCGTTCCGAAAGAAATCGAGCGTCCGCTTGATAACGTTGTCATCAAAAGTATTACAATTCAACCGAAGAGTTAGCATAAAATAAAAATTTCTGCCGTGAGTATTTCTTTTTGTGTGAATGCCTGAAATTACCAGCCGCGACAACCAGCGAATAAAGTTTGCGCGAAAGGTGCGCGACGGATTTGTCAAAGATGCGATTTTTGTTGAGGGTTTGCGACTCGCCGAAGAAGTATTGCGATCCGAATTAAATGTGTCGGACGTTTTCCTAACCAAAAATTTTGGACTGAATAAACGCGGTCGAGCGTTTTTACAAAAAACCGAAAATCACAAAATCGCTGTAATTCCCATTAAAATTTTTAATTCCATTTCCGATACTAAAACTTCACAAGGCATTGTTTTAATTGCCCAAAAACCTGCAACCGGCAGAGAAATTGTAGAAGCAAGTTTACCAAAAAGTAAATATACGCCCTTATTGGTCTTGCTTCATCAAATAAATAATCCAGCAAATCTCGGAGCTGTTTTGCGAACGGCTGAAGCAGCAGATGTGACGGCTGTTATTACCACGAAAAATTCGGCAGACGCATTTTCGCCAAAATCTCTGAGAGGCGCGATGGGCGCGAGTTTGCGCCTTCCAATCTGGGAAAACGCGGATTTTTCGGAGATTTTAAATTGGGCAAAAGAAAAAAAAATTGTTTCTGTCGGTAGTGATATAAATGCCACAAAAAGTTATACGCAAATTGACTGGAAGGCGGCGCGAATGGTAGTTTTCGGCTCGGAAGCACACGGTTTAAACCTGGAAGAAACCAGAAAAACAAAAGAAAATATGGTAATTCCGATGAGTAACAATGTCGAAAGCCTGAATATAGCCGTCGCGTGCGGCATTTGTCTTTTTGAAGCGAAAAGACAAAGGGACATTCAATAAACAATTTGCACGAGATTAAAAGCGAGATTATTTATTTTGCGTCTTCATATATTTAATTTATCAAAATTGTTGATTGTTAATTGGCAAATCGTTATTAATGGCTGAGTTGCTGTTATTTGGCGAATTGTTGCCTGTCTGTTTATTGACATTAACTTTGTTCAAGTCAAATTCTCTTTGTGCCGACGAATTGTTTATAATCGCCAAACTCATCGCTATTTCATTAGTCAACACTGCGCTGTTCAAATCGCTTACCTGCGTGAGACGGTTTTTGGCTTCTCCAAATGCCGCCAATGCTTCGAGATTTTTTCCGGTTAAAAGATAAGCTCGCCCTAATAAATAAAAATCTTCTGCAGTTTCCGCTTTTCCAGCGGCATTGAAAATATATTGTTCAGGATTTTGGTCAGCCAGACGACGATTTTCTTCAAATGTTGTAAAGGGAAAATATTGAGTTTGAATTTGAGGCGGCGGCACTTCCGTTAATTTATTATTTTGCATCCAAAAATAATATCCGGCAGCGCCTAATCCAGTGCCGAGCAGAAGAAAAAGCAGCGCCGACAAAACTTTTCCAATAAAGCCGCCTTTGCCTTTTTGCTCATTTTGCCGGAGATTTTCGGCATTTTTGTTTGTATTCGGATAAACAATTACTTTTTCATTCGATTTATTTTCTTGATTGAAAGGTAAAATTACTTCCTGAGTGTCAACATCCTGAGCTTTCGGAGTTTGGCGGGTAATTTTAGTTTCAGATAAATCAGTTGTTTTTAATGTCGTCGCCTGCAAATTTTGAGCGGAAATCGCTTCAGTATTTTCCAAATTATTATTGACGGTCAGATTATCACTCTGCATCGGGCGCGCCGTGGTAATTGTTGATTCGTCAAAATCAGCCTGAGAAACGGGTCTTAAATCGGCTGTGTTTTCAGAAATACTTCCCGTAACTTTTGTAATCACAGCTGTTAGATTGTCCTCCGCACCGCGCTCGTAACAAATTTCCTTCATTTTTTGACAAATATCGGAAGGAGTTTTATTGAGAAGTAAAAGTTCTCGAATTTCAGAATCGTTGAGGTGGCGCGTGATTCCGTCCGAGCAGACCAGAAAAACCGTGTTTGGCTCAAACATAATGGTTTTCATATCGACTTCAACCGAATAATCAGCGCCGAGCGCCCGGCTGATAACATTTTTGTTCGGATGACTGGCGGCTTGCTCGGCTGTCATTCTGCCTGCCTGAACTTCCTCTTCGACCATCGAATGATCGTGCGTTTCGCGGTGCAGATTTCCATTGTCGTCGAGGCGATACAATCTCGAATCGCCGACGTGACCGATGGTTGCGATATTTCCCGCGATGTGCAGCGCCACAATTGTCGTCGCCATCGTCGAAAGTTGGGGCAAATCGTGCGCCATTTGGAAAATTGCTTCGTTGGCGCGCTCAATAGCAGATTTCATCGTTTCTTCGGCATCGATATTTTTTTGAAAATTCGTGAAGGCTTCCGAAAGAACTTCAACCGCCATTTTTGAAGCGACGTCGCCGGCTTGCGCGCCGCCCACACCGTCGGCGACAACAAAAAGCCCGCGCTCGTTTAATTCTAAAAATGAATCTTCGTTCTGCGGGCGTTTTTTGCTCAAGCCTCGGTCGGAGACGGCTGCTGAATCGATCTGAAAATTGTTTTCGGTCATTTATTTTTGTCTTTGATATTAGGATTTTAGACTGTAGACTCGATCTGCGTGTCAATCATATTACGATGCGAAAATGCTAAAAGCATTCCGAGCATGACAAAACTGGTTATTAAACTAAAACCGCCGTGGCTGATAAATGGCAGAGTAATTCCGGTCATCGGTAGCGCTCTGGTGATTCCGCCCATATTAACCAGCGCTTGAAAACCAATAAATGCCGTCAACCCGGCGGCGCACAATTTGCTGAACATATCTCGCGCGTCCATTGCTGTGCGAACACCGGCACTGACGAAAACAAGCAGCGTCAAAGTGACCAGCAAGCCGCCGAAAAGTCCGAGTTCTTCGGCAAGCGCGGCATAAATATAATCAGAATCCGCAACCGGAATCAATTCGACAAAACCTAAGCCCAAACCGCGTCCCGTTGTTCCACCCGAAGTTACGCCAAACGTCGCCTGCGCCGGCTGAAACGCCAAAACGTCAAACCACGCATCGACATTGATTGATCTTTGCAAAGTCGGGTCCTGCTCAAGCAGTTCGGGCAAATTCGGGTTCTCCTTGACCAAATCATTGTAATAATCGTCGTAATCTTCTTTCCACCAGCCGGTTTCCGGTGTCGGCGGATTAAAACCGTCGAGCCACAAATGAAACCTTTGCTGAATCCGGTCAGGGAGAACGGCTTTGACCGGACTGGCAAGCGCCGGAAGAAGTGGAATTTTTTCCTGGGTTTTCTCCGGCAACGCGCCGACGACCAAAATGCTGACCAGCAAAATCACGCTTCCGACTAAAGTAAACCTCTGCGGCAGACGCCGGACGGCAATGACGTAGAGCGTTACATAGACCGAACTAAAAACCATCATTTGCCCGAAATCCTTAAGAACAAAAAATGGCACAAATGGCAGAATCGCCATAAATACGAGCGGAATCACGTCTTTGGCACGCGGAATTCCCCAGTAAGTGCGGGCTAAATTTTTATAAAGAATTGCCAGAATCGCCGCAAAACCAATTAGAAACGGAATTTTTGCCGGTTCCCAAGGGGTCATATTGCCAATTGATTTTCCCGCTTTTGAAGTAACGGCGGCAATTAGCAAAGGAACAAGCGTTAATAAAACAATCAGAAATCCATTCTTCTGCAAGATATTTAAAACATCTTCGCGCTGAAACAAAATAAATACGCCGACGCAGCAGAAAATTGCGAAAAGCGGAATCAAGGTTCTACCCGAGAGTGCCACTCCGGTTAAAGTATCTTCCGAAGCTCGCGGATTTTCCTTTGATAAATCAACCGGCGACGGCGGCGTAGCGGGAAGCCCCATCATTTGCTTTTTTTCAGCCGAGTAATTTTCTTGAA
>Ga0136640_10001071_pt1 | contig 10827 bp, 11 predicted proteins | sample AntDrymUQ8642106_2_FD_105498 | JGI IMG/M metagenome (GOLD analysis project Ga0136640, IMG submission 105498) | Polar desert sand microbial communities from Dry Valleys, Antarctica - metaG UQ864 (21.06) | ecosystem: Environmental > Terrestrial > Soil > Desert | place: Antarctica: Dry Valley...
GCGCTGAGATCCGCGTCGCCCGAGTACGTGGGCGGGGTGCCCACGGCCACGAAGAGCAGGCGCGCGTGCTCCAGCGCCTCGTCCAGCGTCGTCGAGAAGTGCATCCGCTGCGCGTTGCGGGCCACCATGTCGGCCAGACCGGGCTCGTAGATCGGGATCTCGCCGCGGCGCAGACCCTCGATCTTCCCCGCGTCGATGTCGACGCAGTAGACGTCGCCGCCCAGCTCCGCGAAGCCGGCCGCCGTGACCAGGCCGACGTAGCCGGTGCCGATGACCCCGATGGGCTCGCGAACGCTGTCCATGTCGGCGTGGGACACTACCGATGGCCGCGGGAGGCCCACGGCTTCGTCGCCGGGGATGGCGATCGCCCGCCGCCCGGACGGTCAGTCCGGTGGACGGGCACGATCGGCTGTGGCGATCACCGTGCGGTCGCGGCCGCGTGCCTTGGCCTCGTAGAGCGCGCCGTCGGCGCGGGCGACCAGTGCATCGGCGGTCTCGGAGCCGTTGAAGACGGCGAGTCCGGCCGAGCAGGTCTGTCCCGCCGGCGTCGCGACACGGAGGCGCTCCAGCACCATCTCGGCGGTCTGGACGGGCCAGGTCGGGAGCAGGAGCGCGAACTCCTCGCCGCCGTAGCGGGCGAGGATGTCGGTGGCGCGTAGCTGCGAGTGCCAGGTCCGGGTGACCTCGCGCAACAGCCGGTCGCCGGCCTGATGGCCGTGCGCGTCGTTGAAGCGCTTGAAGCGATCGAGGTCGAGCATCGCGACGCACAGCGGCTGGTGGTGGCGGCGCGCGCGGGCGCGCTCGCGCGCGAGCCCATCCCTCCAGGCGCGGCGATTGGCCAAGCCCGTCAACTCGTCGGTCATTGCGAGCCGCTCGAGCTGTGCGACCAACTCAGAGCGCTGGGTCAGCAAGGTCACGAGCCTGCCGACCTGCATGGCGATCGTCCTCAGGACTCCCGGGTTCCACGGTCCGGCTCGCCCGTCTGATCGCTGAAGAACTCAATCGCGCCGAAGAACTCGCGGTGACCGAAGACGGGAACGCAGACCGACGAGTGCAGGCCGGCGCGAGCGGCCGCCTTCGAGCGCGGAAAGCTGGTGTCGACCGCCAGGTCACCCGTCCAGGCCGGCTCACCGCTCACCCACACGCGGCCGGGAAGCGCCACTCCAGGGGGAAGCAGGAGCTCCAGGCTGACCTGCTCGAACTCCAGCGCGACCGCGGGCTCACGGCGCCACACCGACCGGCACCGCAGGACCTCGGCGCCGTCTTCTCGCGACCACCACGCGCCGAGCTGCCAGTCCATCGCCTCTCCGAGCCCTGCCAGCAGCCCGCTCATCGCCTCACCGGTGGTCTGAGCCTCGGCGAACACCCGCGTGATCGCATGCTGTGCGCCCAGCAGGCGCTCGGACATCTTGCGCTCCGAGATGTCGTGCAAGAAGGCGTAGAAGCGGGCAGCGGACCGTGTGGCGTGTCGCGAGATCGTCAGCTCGATCGGGAACTCCCGACCCGACCTGTCGACCGCACTGAGCTCGAGCCGCCTGTCGAGCATCGCGGCGACACCGGTGGTCAGGTAGCGCCGTAGCCCCTCGCTGTGGGCTGCGCGGTAGCGCACCGGGATGATCAGATCGGCGAGCACCCGTCCGACCGCCTCATCGCTGGACCAGCCGAACGTCCTCTGCGCCTGCAGGTTCCAGTCGATGACGAGACCATCCGCATCCATCGCGATGAACGCGTCGTGCGCACGCTCGAGGACGGCCCGCACATCATCGGCCGAGCCCGCCGGGGAAGAACCCGAGTCTCCGCGCACCGCGCTCACCAAGCTGTCCCAGGGGAGGGCGTCCCCCCGGAGGCGCGAGGGGGTCCCCCGGCGATGATCAGCAGGCGCGCGGACTCCAGCGCCTCGTCCAGTGTCGGTGGAAGCGCAGCCGGGCCAGCTCCGCGAAGCCGGCCGCCGTGACCAGGCCCAGGTGGCCGGTACCGATGATCCCGATGGGCGCGCGAACGCTGCATGCCAGCGTGGGAGGCTACTCATGCCGCTGACCGGCAGGCTCCCCGCTGACGGACCCTGCAAGTGGGTACGACTGCTGACTATGCAGTCTCGGGATCGTCGGCGCCTGGCCAGATGGGCGTTCGACCTCGTGGTCATCGTCTGCCTGGCGATGGCGCTGGTCGTGGTGGTGCAGGCGGTGCGCACGCCCGATGGCCTGGAGGCGCCGTCCGTGCAGCAGCTCGGCCTCCTGCTGCTGGGCGTGCTGATCGTGCTCGCGCTGCTCGCTGCGGCCGCATGGCGGCGCGACTCCCTCGCCGCCGGACGCCTCATCGAGGCCGAGCGCCGCGCCCGTCAGCTGGCCGAGGACGCGGTGGACGACGCTCGCGCCCACGGCGAGCAGGAGGCCGAGCGCGCGCGGCGCGAGGGCGAGGAGGAGGCCGAGCGCGCGCGGCGCGATGCGGGCTCCGAGCGCGAAGCCCGCGAGCGCGTCGAGCGGACGAGCCGCACGGAGCGCGACTGGACAGCCCGCCTACGCCGGGAGGTCGCCGAGTTGCACCGCAGCCAGGGCGCGCTGGGCGCCGGCGACGTCCGCGAGCTCGTGCTGCGCATCGCCGTCGATCTGCTCGACGCACGCCGCGGGCTGCTGCTCGAGCGCGGCGAGGGCGACGGCGAGGGGTCCATGCGCGTCGCCTGCCAGGTCGGTTTCCAGCACGACCCCGGCCACTCGGCGATCACCCGCCGCCTGGCCGACCGCGCGCTGCGCCGTGACGAGACGCTGCGCGAGGACGCGGCCATCGGCGGCGACGCGGCCGCCGACGCGGAGATCCCCAACCTCGTGGCCATCCCCGTGTACGTCGCCGACGAGCTGCACGGCGTGGTCGTGTGCGCCGACCGCGACGGCGGCTTCGAGGAAGTCGACGACGAGGTCCTGCTCGCGCTGGGCGACCACGCCGGCGCGGTGCTCCACTCGGGGCGGCTGCAGGGTGAGCTGCGCTCGGCCTACCTGGCCACGGTGAGCGTGCTCGCCGGCGCGCTGGAGGCCAAGGACCCGTTCCTGCGCACCCATTCCGACGAGGTCGCCGGCTACGTGGCGGCGGTGGCCGAGAAGGTCGAGGTGGCGCCCGAGCTGCGCGAGCAGCTCATGTTCGCGTCGCTGCTGCACGACGTCGGCAAGCTGGGCATCTCCGAGCGCATCCTGCTCAAGGCGGGGCCGCTGACCGCCGAGGAGCGCGCGGTGATCGAGCAGCACCCGCGCATCGGCTTCCGCCTGGTCGAGCAGGTGCCCGCGCTGCGTCCCATCGCGCCCGCCGTCCTGCACCACCACGAGCGCTTCGACGGCGGCGGCTATCCGACCGGCCTGGCCGGGCCGGACATCCCGCTCGAGGCGCGGATCGTCTGCGTGGCCGACTGCTTCAGCGCCATGACCGCCGAGCGCCCGTACCGCGGCGCCCTGTCTCGGGAGGAGGCGTGCGAGGAGCTCGTCCGCGGCGCGGGGCGCCAGTTCGACCCCGACATCGTGGCCGTCTTCGTCGCCGAGGTGCGCGCGCGGGCCGACTCGCCGTCGCCGCGGGCGCTGATCGAGGACGCGGAGCTGCTGGCTCTGCGCGGTGACGCCGGCCTGCTGGGCGACGGCGCGGCGAGCCTGGTCGACCCCGTCACCCTCCTGTTCTCTCATCGCCACCTACTCGAGAGCGCCGACGCCGAGGCGGGCCGCGCCAAGCTGATGCACGCCCCCTTCGAGGTCTTGGTCGCCGAGCTGGCCGACCTCGAGCACATCAACCTCGAGCACGGCTTCGCCGCCGGGGACCGCGCCCTGCGCGAGGCCGCGGCCGCCTTCGAGGCGGCCGCCAGCGCGATCCCCGGGGCGCTCGCCGCGCGCCTGGGCGGCCGTCGGCTGGCACTCCTGCTTCCCGCGTCCGAGAACCGCCCCCCGGTCGACCCCGAGGCGAACATCGGCGCGGCACTGGCCGCTGGTCCGGCCGTGCGTCTCGCCCGCGCAGCGTGGCGCACCGGCGACCGAGGCGCCGACGTGGTCGGTCGCGCGAGGGGCGCCGTACGCGCCGACGCGCAGCCCGACTAGCCCGCCCGGCGGCTCTCGGCGTCGTAGAGCTCGGCCGAACGCCTCCGGGTCGCGGGCATCACGAGACCGGGTCGCGGGCATCACGAGACGCGCACTGGAGCCCGACGTGCCCAAGCCGCGGCTCACCGCACGCGGCCGGCCTCGACGGGCTGCCAATCCGGCTCCTACGCGACGATCACGGGGCAGAGCGCGTCGCGGATGCCCGAGGCGGCGCCCGACGCGCACCGCAGGGTCTACTGAGCCTCGGCGCGGCGCGCGCGGTCAAAGCCGGTCCACAGCACGTTGACAGCGGTGCGGACGATCTGCTCGCGGGGCACGTGCGGGTGCTCGTGCCACCAGATGGCCAGCCCGGTGAGCCCCGCGCGGAGCAGCTCGGCCGCCATCTCGAGCATCTCCTGGTCGGCTGAGCCGACGAGGTTCTCCACGCGCTCGTGGGCGCGCTGCGCGCCCAGCTCGTCGCGCCCGGTGGACAGCTCCACCTCGCCGGGCCTCGTCGCGCAGACGCGCCGCGGCCGGCGCTACCTGGAGCTCCTGCATCGCGCCGGCGAGGTTCCGGCGCCCAGGACCGCCGAGAGCTCCACGTCGCGCTGGGCCGCCCCGCAGACTTCCGTACGACCGGCTGCATGGCCTACGCCACGTTCACGGCTGTCTGATCCCGACCGGCGAGCGCCACCACTGTCGAGCAAGGTCGTTTGTGACAGACCATCGGCGCTCCACGCTGGGACGGAGTTCTGCGTCAGGGCAGATCGCGCCCGATAGCCCGACGCTCGACTGTCGAAGGGTCAGGGCGTCAGCGGCAGCGCGCCGGTGACGGTGCCTCATCCTCCAGCGTCGCTGTGATCTCCACCTCGGCGCCTCCGAGGAACATGCCGTCGTAGACCACGAGGAAGCCACCCCGCGCGGTCGGCTCACCACGGTCGGCTCTGGCAGCGTGGTCGTTCGCTGAACGCACCGGGGTGTCGGTCACAGGATCGGCCCTGCGCGTCACTCTGGGGTAGTGACCCCGTCCGACGACGACAGCGGCCTTGTCGTCGAGCTGTGTGAGCCCGAGGGGTTCGTCGCGCTGTATCGCCGCGAGGCGGAGCTCGTGTTGATGTTCTGCACCCGGCGGGTGTCGGACGCCGAGACCGCGCTGGACCTCCTGCCGAGACCTTCGCGCAGGCCTTCCGAGGTCGTGCGTCGTTTCGGGGATCGACGCGGCCAGAGGCCCGCGCGTGGCTGCTGACGATCGCCCGCCGGCAGATCGCGGGCTACCTGCGACGCGGCAGCTTGGACAGGCGCGCGTTGCGGCGCCTGGCCATCCAGACGCCTGCTCTGGACCCCGGACAGACCGAGGAGATCGAGCGCCGGGCGGGAGCCGCGGCGATCCGTGCCGAGCTCTCCGAGCAGCTCACCCGCCTCAACGACGCGCAGCGCGACGCGCTGCGCCTGCGCGTCGTCGAGCAGCGCCCCTACGAGGAGGTCGCCCGCTCGCTGGGGATCACCGAGGCCACGGCGCGCGCCCGCGTGTCGCGCGCGCTGCGCGCGCTGGCCGCGGGCCTGGAACCGCGACCCCTGACCGCCCGGGAGGAGCCATGGACGAGCCACTGAAGGCGCTCGAGCAGCTCGGCGACCAGTTCGAGCGCTCTGCCTACGCCGCGCGCAGACCTCACCGTCGCGGCCTTCGAACACGCCGACATCGGGTGCTCGCCCTCGCCGTCCTCGGGGCGCTGCTGGTCGCCGCGACGGCGATGGCGGCAAGCGGGCTGCTGACCGGCGATCCGGTCCGCAACCCCCCGGGCGTGACGTTCAAGGCCGACGAAGGCCTGGGCAAGCCTGTGCCCGATCAGACCATCCTCCTGAACAAGCGCGTACCCGACCCCGCCGGAGGCGCGCCCTGGGGCATGCGAACGGTGCGCACCACCCGCGGCCTGGGATGCGTGCAGATCGGTCGCGTCGTCGACGGCAAGCTCGGCGTCCTGGGCCGAAACGGCGCGTTCGCCAACGACGGGCGCTTTCATGAGCTGCCCGCCGACGTGCTCACCCTGGCCTACTGCGAGCAGCCCGACGGCGCCGGCAACGTCTTCATCGCCGTCTCCTACCAGGGCATCCCGGCCAGCGCCCTGCCCCAAGGTTGCCGACCCTCGGCCCAGCCAGAGCCCCTCGAGATCGCGGGCAGACCACAGGGGCCGGCCCCCCTCCCGACGTGCCAACCGGCCGACGAGCGCATCCTGTACTTCGGCCTGCTCGGCCCCCAGGCCAAGAGCATCACCTACGACAGCGACCGTGGGCAAGCCACCACCACGCCGGTGTCCGGACCGCAGGGCGCCTACCTCGTGGTTCTGCGCCCCACCGAACAGCATCCGCCGGTCGGACGCTTCGTCCCGGGCACGAGCCCGGGCAGCGGGCTGGAAGGCGTCCAGTACGAAGGTGCCCCCACCTGCACGATCCGCTCGCCGCGGTCGATCGGCGGCGCGAAACGCTGTCCGCTGGTCGGATACGTCGAGCCAACCACCCAGCGCGTGACCGCCGAGCAGGTCGAAGCACCCGTGCGCGCGACGTTCGCGCCGCGACCGACCCGGCCCGATCTGCCCGGCGCGCCACCCGCCGCGAACGTGCCCCCGCAGTGGGAGCTGACGATCACCTTCCGCGCACGCCTCGCGGCCGACGCCCAGTCGACCTACACCATCGAGACGACTCGCCCCAAGAGCGGATCGGGATGCACCGGCAGGACGTCCTCCCCGGTCACCCGGGATGTCGCGGCCGGCGAGACCGTGCGCCAGACCGTCTACATCCCGGCCAACTGCCAGGGATCGGTACGCGGACGGGTGACCTTTCGTCCCCAGTCCTCGCGCCCGCAACCGGGCCTCTTCCCCGGCGCGCTCGGCGAAGGCAAGACCGTCGGAGACTTCCAGGTGGAGATCCCCACGCCTGGAGGTGGATGACTGGGAATCAGTGGGCGCCGAGGACGACCTGCACGCAGTGCGGGATGCTTGGAGCCGTCAAGCTGCCTTGTGGCGCTGCTGCCGATCGACCAGCGGCATCTCGTCCGGAATCAGCTCGATCGAGCCGTCGCGGCGTACAGCCAGCCACCAGCCGTGCGGGCTGAACAGCTCCCAGAGGTCGAGGTCATCTTTGGTGCGATGCGGCTTGTTGGGCATCACGACGAAGTGATGGCCCGAGTCGAAGGCGAGAGCAAGCGTTCGGTCTGAGCGCGTCGCGTCGATTGCCGCGACGCTCGCAGCGCCGAGCGCCTGGAAGCCAGACAGTCCCTTGGGACCGTCGGTCTCGCGACACAGAACACCCACCTTGCCCAGCAGCACCCATCTAGCCGCTCGCGTCCCCAGCTCCCAGCGGCTCGCTCGCTCAGGTGCCGTGCCGAAGCTCACGCGCAACTCGTCGCCATAGCTCGTATGTGCACCAGCGAACGGTTGGCCGACCAGGTCACCGATGAGCTGCTGGAGCTCAGCAACGGGAAGTGTCCTGAGGTCGTCAACGGTCTTCATGCGATGCCGTGTTCCAGTTTGAAGTCTTGAGCGATCTCGTTCAAGTCACTCCAGCTGATCTTGCCCGCCACAACGTCATAGAGGCCCGCGGCCTTGGCATCCTCGACAGCACCACCGAAGGCAGCGCGCAGGGGACCGGTGAGACCGTGAGCGGCGGCGACGTCGTCGACCTGCTTGATGTCCGCCTTCTTTGCCATCGGCGACGAGTATCGCCACGCGGAGCGTCAGATCGGCGCTCCGTCACGCAACTTCAGAACCCCGTTTCGAGGCTCTGCGTCACCGTCGAGCCGTCGGCCATGGTTGCGACGAGCTCGATCAGCGCCGCGGGGAAGTCGCCGTCGAAGACGGCGACGAAGGCTCCGGCGCTCGGGGAGGGCGCGAGGGTGCGGACGCTGCGCTCCGTGGCGATGGTGACCAGGCGGACGTCCGGGTGGGTGAGCCCGCTGATCGTAAGGTCCCGGGGAGCGTGCGCAGGGCGACGCGGCCGAACGGCGGTGGAGTGCCATTGATCACGTCGGAGCCGGCGCCGAAGCCCGTGGAGGCATCGATGGGCTGCTGCGGTGTGAGGCGGTCGCCCGGGCAAGAGTAGTTGGGCGGATTCGCTTCGGCGAAGATGCCCAGGTCGAGATTCACCCACCCGATGCGCTCGCCCAACCACCTGGGCGGGGCTGGGAGACGCACCATGCGCCGTCCTCGCGGCGGTCATCGCGCCCAACACCGGCCCGCCGGACGGGTCGGGTGCGCGGACCTCGAGGCGGGAGGTGCCCCGCCGGAGGTCGGGGGTGCCACGCCATCCTCCGCTCTCCGGGAGGCGGCCGAGGCGGACCGCCTCGCCACCGTCGAAGCGCGCGGTCACCTCGTGAGCCCGCACCTCGGCGCCCGCCGGCGCCACGAACGCGCCGCGCGCCCCGTCGAGACGCACCGACCGGTCCTGGTCGGAGAGCCCGCCCAGCGCCACCCGATCGGTCTGGGCGTCGGCGGCCAGGCCCCAGGCCACCGTGGCGATCGGCGCCGTCTCGCCGTCGGTCGGGGCGTCGACCAGGGTCTCGCAGAGCGCGACCGCCTCCGGGCGCGCGTCGGTCGGCCGGCAGCGCACGGGTGCGGCGTCCCCCCAACCGAACGCGCCGTCCACGATGCGCCCGAGCTGCACGCAGCGATTGCGCGCGACGACCTCGGTGTCGACCAGCGTGCGGTCGCCGAAGCCCGCGCGCCGGACGTCTCCAACGAACGTGCGCACCGCCCAGTCCGGCCCGCCTCGGGGGTCCGGGACGCGCTGCTCGTGCGCTGTCCTCCTCCACCGCAAGGGCGAGGCGGTCGACGCTCACGGGGGGAGGCCCGGCCAGCGGCTTGGCGCGCACCACAACCACGCCGTCGGCCCGGGTCGGGGGACGCTCCGGCTCCTCGGACTGCGTGGCCAGCGCGACGCCGGCACCTCCGGCGACCCTGACGGCGAGGGCGGAGAGGACGAGCGTACGCAGCGAGCGGGTCATGGCGCCTCCTGCGATGGGACCTCTCCCGGTGGAGCGGCGAGGTTGGTCGAGCCGCGGTGGCGGCGCACGGAGCCATCCTCCAGGAAGAAGGTCACTTCAACGCTCTCGGGCACGACGGTCGGTGGACAGACCACGAGGAAGCCGCGTCCCAGCGAGATTGCCGGGCGCAGCGTGTCGCCTGGCCCTCGGACCTCGATCCGCTCGACGTTCGTGCCGGCCCGGCCCCAGATCGCCGTGCGCGGCGGCCCGTCGTCCCACCGCCAAGGCGTGGGGCCCGCGAATCCGCGCTCACCGGTGCGCAGTGTGCGAGCAGCGAACCAGTACTGGCTGCGGGTGGGGAGCCCGCAATGCGACCGGCGCGGACGCGGCCTCCTCGGTCTGCCGCGCGCTGAAGAAGCGCACGCACACCTGCGGCTCGCCGCTCACGCTCGACGTCTCGAGGCTCCATCCGCGCAGACCGTCGGTGTCGGGCACCACCCGTGGACCGCTCCCCAGGCGTCGCTGCACGGTCGACCCGTCCGCGTAACGGAGCGCCAGCAGGGGTGTCGCGCCCTCGGGGTAGCCGGGGACGACGGTTAGGAACGCGCCGTCCTCCGAGACCTCCAACTCGCGCCGCTCGGCCGCCGACCTCGACGACCGCCGACGTCAGCGCCTCACCGCCGATGCCGTGCACGACCGTCCGCACGTCCTGCGCCTCCGGCGCATCGAAGACCCGCGCGCCGAGCAGCGGCGCCCCGGGTGCCACCCGACCGCATCCGTCGACGACCGCCACGGGAAGCACCCTGAAGACCTCGTCCAGGCCGACCACGCCGAACGCGTTGTCGCGCACCTGGCCCACCGAGGTGCACACCAGCCCGGTCGCGCTGCGCGACAGGCGCAGGGCGAACGCCGGGCCGTCGGCGGGATCGTCCGCGCGGTGGTCGAGCAGGTCGGCCGAGCCGGGCTGCGGGGTCATCTCGGCCGGCACGGCACTGGGAGCGGGCGCCGGGATCACCGCCCCGCGCAGGACGAGCATCGTGGCCACGGCCGCCACGGCGACGAGCAGCACGAAGAACGCCGCGGCGAGCACCAGCGTGCGCACCGGCCGGCCCGCGCGAGCGCCGCGGCCGCCCCGCCGGGGCGCTCCCGCTCCTCGCGCAGCGCAGCGACTCCATCTCGGTTGGCTCGCGGTGGCCGATGCGTAGGCGCTCCATCGCCCGGCGCTCCACCTCGCCGTGGCGATACCAGGTGCTCAGCTCGTTGCGGGCGATCCCGAACAGCCATCCGCCGGCCTCGGCGTCGGTGCTCCCGGGAAGCGGCGACGCTGGGCGACGGCCACCGCGAAGGTCTCGGCCATCAGGTCGAGCGCGGCCTCGGGATCGTAGGTGCGGCGTGTCAGGAAGGTGAGCAACGCGCAGGCGTGGCGGTCGTAGAGGGCGGCGATGTCGTCGGCGGACAGGGGCACGGCTGGCGATGGGGTGCCGGTCAGCCCGCGCCCGCCCATCACTCATAGGCGGCGCGAGCGGTCGGAGTTGTGACAGCATCGGCCTTCCTGGAGAGTGACCGAAGGCGGCGCAACCTTCGGTGAGCAGCGTCGTTGGACGGGCATGCACCGACAACTGCTCACCCTGTCCACGCTGGCCATCCTGGCCCTCGTCCCGGCCGTCGCGCAGGCGCAGGACACGACGGTGGCCACGTTCGAGCGCCCGACCGAGGTCCGCGAGCACGACGGCGCCCTCGTCTACAGCGTCTTCGATGCGACGATCGACGCCTACCGCCTGACCGTCCGCGACACCCAGGGCGCCC
>Ga0136640_10001073_pt1 | contig 10821 bp, 10 predicted proteins | sample AntDrymUQ8642106_2_FD_105498 | JGI IMG/M metagenome (GOLD analysis project Ga0136640, IMG submission 105498) | Polar desert sand microbial communities from Dry Valleys, Antarctica - metaG UQ864 (21.06) | ecosystem: Environmental > Terrestrial > Soil > Desert | place: Antarctica: Dry Valley...
AGGGCCGGGCCCAAGAGATGCTCTACGTCGGCCTGTCCCGGGCCCGAGACCTGCTCGTGGTCTGCGGCGACATCGACGTGATCAAACGCGTCGGCGGTGACGGAGTCGTACAACGCCTCACCAAGCCCACCAAGCCGAGCGCCGATGCCTCTCGCGCCTGACGCAGAGAGGCCTGGCAGATCTCTGACGCTCCGGTGACCGGTTCGCTCATCGCTGGTAACCCGCCCCGGGCTGTGTCGATCGTCGTATGGCTCAGGACACCGGCGTACGGCCGGAAACGGAAAGCCGAACGACGCGGATCCTTCCGGCCGCACTGCGGGTCACCGCCGGGCTGCTGTGGCTGTCCAACGTCGGTTGGAAGACGCCACCGGATTTCGGCAGGTCCGCGGATGGCTGCTCCGGCCTGTGCAGCCTCGTCGAGGAGGGCAGTGAGGTGGCCGTCCTACCGCCGTGGGGCTGGCTGCTGGAAAACGTCGTCTCGCCGAACCTGGCTGTGTTCGGGTACGTGACTCTTGCCGTCGAGTTCCTCCTCGCGGTGCTGCTGCTGTCCGGCACCCTGACCAGAGGAGCGGCGCTGCTAGGGCTGGGCCAGAGCATCGCGATCGGACTGAGCGTGGCCAACGCCGACGGCGAGTGGTACTGGAGCTACCTGCTGATGGCAGTGCTGCACTTCGCCGTGTTTGCCATGGCTGCCGGCCGGTTCTATGGCGTGGACGCGCTCTTGCGCCGACGCGGGAACCTGCCCAGGCGTCTCGAGGCGCTGACGTGAGCAAGCAGGTCCGGTTCAGGGTGGCGGCAATAGTCGCGGCCTACGCACTCGTCGTCATCGTGGCGAACGCCCGGAATGGTCTGCTGCCCAGCACGTTCACCCGCGAGTGGGTACTCTTCGGCGGTGGTGCCTTCCCAGGTGACTTCGGACGCAACATCTTCGCCGGCTCGATCGGCCTCGGCGTCGTGCTGTTGCTGTTGGCCGCGGCTGTGGCTGTGACCGCAGGACGACCTGCGGCTCGCTTCGTCGGGGCGTTGGCAGTCGCGTTCGGGGTACTGCTGGTCGCGCTCTACAGCAGCAGCGGCAACATCCTGGCCGCCAAACCCGCCGGTGCCGCTGTGTTCGCCGCGGTCGGCCTGTTTTTGCTGGCCTCCTCGCTGGTTAAGGAGTCGCGCCGATGACGACGGCGACGGGGGCCGCGACGGCGACGACGGGTGGCGCCCGGGTGGCGCTACTGGATGCCGCAAGCGCGCCGCTGACCGCCCGCCGGTACTTCGGTGCCGGTGACCCGGGCCCCATGCGCGACTCCGGCTGTGTGCGTTGCATCGCGATCTCGGTGTCCCGGACGAGGACCACGTGGTCCGGCCGATCATCGCCCGCGGCCGGGCGACCGAGGCCGGGATGGGCGTGGATGTCACCGAGAACGACCTGCCGGCTGAGCTGACGATCACGGCCGACGGGGCGTTCTGGAGTCCGTTCGGCCCCACCGTCGTGGCCGGTCAGCTGGACACCGACCTGCTGGTGACCAGGACCACCGCGCCACTGAGAGTCCCGGCGCAGACGATGCTCGGCCTGCTCCAAGGACGACCGCCTGGTACGGCCAGCACGCTCAACATCCTTTGAGCGTGAGTTCGGCGGCCCGGTCGGGACGCGGCAACAATCTAGTCAGGGACGATGGCGGCATGGGTGTCGAGGTCGGGCCGCAACCGGAGGCAGATCCGCCACGGGTCGGGTGGCCCGCAGAACCCGTTGGGCGGCGACGGGTCGGGGTCGAGATCTGGCTGGTACTCGGGCTCTCCCTGGGTCAGTCGGCGGTGTACTCGGTCGTCAGCCTGATCGACAAGTTCACCCGTGGCCCGATCCGCGACCAGACCGCGACCCTCAACGCACCGCAGAGTCCCAGGCCCTATCTCGACCTGACCTACCAACTCCTCGGCATCGGGTTCGCGCTCGTACCAGTCGGCCTTGCCCTGTTCTTCCTCACCACCTCCGGCCGAAATGCGCTGCAGACCATCGGGATCGACGCCACGTCGCCCTGGCGGGACGTCGGGATCGGCGCCGCGCTAGCTGCGTTGATCGGCCTGCCAGGCATCGGGCTGTACCTGCTCGGCCGGGCTCTCGGCGTGACTGTCAACGTCGTAGCAAGCGGCCTGGACGCCTACTGGTGGACGATCCCGGTGCTGATTCTCGCGGCCGCACAGAACTCTCTGCTCGAAGAGGTCGTGATGGTCGGCTACCTGATGACCCGGCTGCGTGATCTCGGTTGGACGGCAACGGCGATGATCGTGAGCAGCGCTGCGCTGCGCGGCTCCTATCACCTCTATCAGGGCATCGGGCCGGGGCTGGGCAACTTCGTGATGGGGCTGATCTTCGGCTACTGGTTCCACCGAACCGGCCGGGTGGCGCCGCTGATCGTGGCCCACGCCCTGCTCGACATCGTGGCCTTCGTCGGGTACGCCCTGTTCAAGGACGTCTTGAGTCTGGGCTAGCCCTGGTCAGCCGAGCGGATGGCTGGCCTCGCCAAGATCGCACGTACCCTGCCGTGGTGACCGTGCTTGGCGCCGAACGTGGCTTCTCCTTCGCCGATCCATACGCCATTGCCCTGGTGTTCGCTGGGATCGCCCTGTTCGCGGCGATCGGGGCGCTGTCCCACCAGCGTGAGCGGGCGTTCTCGGCAAGCCTGATCTACCTCGGACTCGGGCTCGCCGCGGCGGTGATCATCGAGCTTCTGGGCGTGCAATGGGTCGCCCCGATCCGCGACGCGTCACTGATCGAGCATCTGTCCGAGTTCGCGGTCATCGTGGCGCTGTTCGGCACCGGGCTCAGACTCGAGCGGGCCCTCCATCCGCGCGGATGGGGCTCGGTGGCGCGACTGCTCGGGATCGTCATGCCGCTGACCATTGCCGCCGTTGCGCTGTTCGGTACGCAGGTCATGGGGCTCTCGCTCGGCGCGGCGATCATCCTCGGGGCGGCCCTGGCGCCGACCGATCCCGTGCTGGCCGGTGATGTCGGCGTGGGTCCTCCCGGCGATGAGGATGAGCACGAGCCGAGGTTCGCGGTCACCGCCGAAGCCGGGCTAAACGACGGCCTTGCCTTTCCGTTCGTGTTCCTCGGCGCGTTCGTCGCGGCCGAGGGCGGATCCGACTGGCTCGGCAAGTGGCTGGCCGCCGACGTCGCCTACGCGATTCTCATCGGGGTCGCGTTCGGCGCCGCGGGCGGGTACGCGATCGCCGCCGGCATCGTGTGGTTGCGCGATCGGCGGCTGATGACCGACGCTCTGGACGGCTGGATCGCGGTCGCCGCCGTACTGCTCGTCTACGGCCTGACCGAGGTCGCCGGCGCCTACGGCTTCCTCGCCGCGTTCGCGGCCGGCATCAGTTTTCGTCGTTACGAGTACGGGCACAAGCTCAACCGTGGGGTGCATGACGGCGCCGAAGTCGTCGAGAAGTTCTGCGAGCTCGGCGTGATCCTGCTGCTCGGCTCGATGGTGACGACGGCCGGCGTGCGTGAGGTGGGCTGGTCCGGTTGGCTGCTGGTGCCGGTACTTCTGCTCCTCATCCGACCGTTGGCAACTGCCGTTGCATTTCTCGGCTCGTCGATGCCCGCTCGCGAGCGCGCCTTCATCGCCTGGTTCGGCGTCCGGGGCATCGGCTCGCTCTACTACGTGGCCGTTGCACTCGGATTGGGCATCCTGTCCGTCGACGAATCACGGACCCTGTTCTGGACCGTGGCCGCGTGCATCGTCACCTCAGTCGTCGCTCACGGCGTCACTGCCTCACCCCTGAGCCGGCGGCTGCTCCCCCCGCCGAAGGAATCGTGAGACCTCGGCGTGGAGTAGCTCCTCCACCCTCCGACTGCGCCCCCACGTCCCGCCAGCCTTGCACCGTTCTGTTCGCTTTCCCCGTCACGCATCAGGTCTGATGCGTCAGGTGCAATGCGGGTACTACGGGTGCATTGTGGGACCGTTCGGTGATCGCGGAGAGCCGACTTGTACGCCGTTGTCCCACAGCGTCGTCCGAAGCAGGAAGCCGGCTTCCTCGCCGACCACATCGCTGGCCAAGGCGATCAACCGCGCAGTGAAGGCCGGCCCGTGCGGCTCCTCGTCGGCGGTGTCAGCGAGGTGGTGGGCCAGCTCGTGCAGGATCACCAACTCTCGTAGGGCCCACGCCCGGTTGCCGGCATACAGTGGTACGGCAAGGACCGCGCCGAGGCGCTGATAGTCGGCCTGCTGCTGACCGCTGCGCTCTCGTACGGCGACCGGTACCGCCGCCCGCGGCCAGCACGCTCCTACCGTGGGCATGGCCAGTACCGCGTCGACATATCGCTGCACCGACTCGAGCGTGGCGAAGTGCCGTTCGACGGGCAGGGTCAGCCGAGAACCAGCCACCTCGACCACCGGGAACTCCGCTGATCGGTCGAAGATCCGGTGCACCAGGTTCTCCGCCTCGTACACCTTCGCCCGCTGACGATCGCGCAGCGCCCGGGTCCCCGGGCCCGAGCCGATCACACCTGGGTCGACTCCGCGGGCCTCGACGCCGCCTAGCTGACTGCCGTCCGCGTCGGACCTCGCGACCTCCACCACCCCTCCGATCACTCACTTTGCCCAAGTCGCCGGTCGGAGATCACGCGCCGATCCGGCGTTGTTCTCCGCCGATCGCCTTTTCGCCGCCGAGCCTTGCGCTACGTCCGGCCTTGTCTCCAGCGCGTTGGGAAAGCTCGGAGTATCCCGCCCTGGAACTGCTGGCCCGCCACGAACCGCGGGCCGTGGAGGTGGCCCGGTAGTGATCGGCGAGTTCGACCTCTCTGGCCCGGAGCACCAGCTCGACGCCGGTCCCCTGGTCCTGCGCGACCGCCTGCTGCTGGGCCGATGTCTTGGCCGCAGCAAGGCGCTTGCCGATTCGTACCGCAAACGCGAACTGGAAGTTGATCCGGGCGGTGCTGGGATGGACCGGGCGCTCCTGTTCGACGTAGTCGTAGCGCATGTTGCCGGCCCAGTAGCGGTACCGGCCACTGCCCTCCACCCGAACCTGGCGGGCGACCAACTCCTCGGCGTACCGGCCGGACTTGATGTAGGCATCCGAGGCCCGGACCATCTGCACCACCAGCGACGCGTACAGAGCCTCGGCGGCATCGATGTCGGTGTCGAACCCGTAGGCGAAGACCCGGCTGGAGTTCGCCGCGATGTCACAGGTCAGGTTGTTTGCCCGGCCGATCTCGAGGAACAGCTGGACGTAGGTCTTCAGGCCGCGCTTGCCCGGTTCACCGATCGAAACCGTCCGTTGGGTCGGGGTCGGCCGTTTCTCGGTGGCAGTGATGTGCGTGCGGGCAACAGCCAGGTCCACCGAGGACAGGGTGGCCAGCCGCTGGGCCGCCTGCAGATAGGCGTCAGCCTCGTGCTCGTTGTCGGTCGACTCGGCCTTGCGTAGCAGGGCGGCGATCTTGGCCAGGTACTTGTCGCTCATGGCTCCCATTCTGCGGATCGGCTCCGACATCGCTGCGATCGGCCCACCGGGCCAGTTGATCATCGGAGAATCGGGGGTTGTTCGGCCAGAAACCCCTCACTTTGCCGATGATCAACTGGTCAAGCGCAATCATGGGTCATGGTGAGTCTTCCGGCGATCGACCAGCTGCGCTCCCGGCTGCCTGCGCTGATGCTGCTCGACGAGCAGCGGCTACGTCGACGGCTGGACCAGGCGTGCTCGACGAAGGACTCAGCGCTTCGGGAGCGGCTGACGGCCCAGCTCACCGCGGAGATCGAGAAGGCCGAGGTACGGACAGAACGCCGCCGTACCTCCGTGCCGCCGCTCACCTATCCACCGGAACTCCCGGTCAGCCAGGCCCGAGCAGACCTGGCCGCCGCGATCGCCGCGCACCAGGTCGTCGTCGTGGCCGGTGAGACCGGATCGGGCAAGACCACCCAGCTGCCCAAGATCTGCCTCGAACTCGGCCGGGGTATCCGCGGCCTGATCGGACACACCCAGCCGCGCCGCCTGGCCGCTCGTACGATCGCCGCCCGGATCTCCGACGAACTGCACACACCCCTGGGCGCAACCGTTGGCTGGAAGGTCCGATTCACCGACGACGTCTCCAGCGACACCCTCGTCAAGCTGATGACCGACGGCATCCTGCTGGCCGAGATCACCCGCGACCGGCTGCTGAGTCAGTACGACACGCTGATCATCGACGAGGCGCACGAGCGCAGCCTGAACATCGACTTCCTGCTCGGGTACCTGGCCGAGATCCTCCCCCGCCGGCCCGATCTCAAGGTCATCATCACCTCGGCCACGATCGACCCGGGCCGCTTCGCCGCTCACTTCTCCGTCATCTTGGGCACGCCGGTGCCGGTAGTCGAGGTGTCCGGCCGGACGTACCCGGTCGAGGTCCGCTACCGGCCGGTGATCGACCCGGACGACCCCGATGCCGACCCGGACCGCGACCAGTTGCAGGCAATCCTGGACGCCATCGACGAACTCGCCGACGAGCCCGGCTCCGGCGACGTGCTGGTCTTCCTCAGCGGCGAACGCGAGATCCGGGACACCGCCGAAGCCCTTCGCGGTCGGCTGACCGGCACCGCCGGAACACCACCCGGGACACCTGGCGCACTTGGGGGCACCGAGATCGTGCCCCTGTACGCGCGACTGTCCGCTGCGGAGCAGCACCGCGTCTTCGCCCCACACACGGGGCGACGAATTGTGTTGGCCACCAATGTTGCCGAGACGTCGCTGACCGTGCCCGGAATTCGGTACGTCGTGGATCCCGGCTCGGCACGGATCTCCCGGTACAGCCACCGCCGAAAGGTGCAAAGACTTCCAATCGAACCCATCTCGCAGGCCTCGGCCAACCAGCGCAAGGGGCGTTGTGGCCGTACGTCGGACGGCATCTGTATCCGGCTCTACACCGAAGCCGACTACGAAGCTCGGCCCGAGTTCACCGACCCCGAGATCCTGCGCACCAACCTCGCCTCGGTGATCCTGGCGATGACCGCGCTCGGGATCGGGGACATCGCAGCGTTTCCGTTCCTGGATCCGCCGGACCGGCGCACGGTCGCCGACGGCGTCGCGCTGCTCGAAGAACTGGGCGCCTTCGAGCCGGCGCGGGCTGTCAATGCCGGCCAGCCGGGCCAGACCGCTGCACGCAACCGATTGACTCCGATCGGTCGGCAACTCGCCACGCTTCCAGTTGATCCGCGCTTTGGCCGGATGATCATCGACGGCGACCGCAACGGATGCCTGCACGAAGTGCTCGTCATCGTCGCGGCTCTGTCCATCCAGGACCCTCGCGAGCGTCCCGCAGACAAGCGACCCCAGGCCGACCAGACGCACGCCCGCTTCGCCGATCCCGCGTCGGACTTTCAGGCGTTGCTCAACCTGTGGAACTATCTCGGAGATCAACAAAAGGTGCTGTCCGGCAACCAGCTTCGTAAGCTGTGCCAGCGCGAGTTCCTGCACTTCCTGCGACTACGTGAATGGCAGGACCTGCTCAGCCAACTCCGCCGGGCCACCCGGGACCTGGGCCTGAAGATGAGCAGCGCACCCAGGGACTCCGCCGGTATCCACCGCTCGCTGCTGGCCGGATTGATCACCCATATCGGGGTACGCGAAGGCGATCGGGACTACCTGGGCGTACGGAATGCGCGCTTCGCGATCTGGCCGGGTTCGGCGCTGGCCAAGAAGCCGCCGCGCTGGGTGATGGCCGCTGAGCTGGTCGAAACCGCACGGCTTTTCGGCCGTACGGTCGCACGTACCGATCCCGAAAGCATCGAGAAGCTGGCCGCCCATCTGGTCGTGCGGACCTACAGCGAGCCGCACTGGGACGCCAAGCGTGGTGCCGTCATGGCTGTCGAGCGGGTCACCCTGTACGGCGTACCGCTGATCGCCGGGCGGCAGGCCAACTACGGCTCGATCGACCCTGCTCTGTCCCGGGAACTGTTCATCCAACACGCTCTCGTCGAAGGCGACTGGACCACGCAGCATGCCTTCTACGGTCACAACCAACGCCTGCTCGAAGACGTCGAGGCACTCGAGGATCGGGTTCGCCGGCGCGACATCCGGATCGACGACGAGGCGCTGTTCGATCTGTACGACGCCCGGATCGGCCCGGATGTGGTGTCCGAGAGGCATTTCGACAGTTGGTGGAAGCAGACACGACGGGTCCAACCCGACCTGCTGACCTTTGACCTGGCCATGCTGACCAATGCCGCCAGCGCCGGGGCGATATCAGATGAGGCCTTCCCCGAGGCGTGGACCTCCGGCGAACTGCGCCTGCCGTTGACCTACCGCTTCGAACCCGGAGCCGTCGATGACGGTGTGACTGTGGACGTGCCAGTGGCCGTGGTCAATCAACTGTCCGGGGATGCGCTGAGCTGGACCGTTCCCGGGATGCGCGAGGAACTGGTGACCGCTTTGCTTCGCACGCTGCCGAAGGCTTTGCGCCGTAACCTGGTTCCGATCCCGGACACCGTCCGCGCCGTTCTTCCCTACCTCGACCCGCAATCGCCTCTCTTACCGGGACTCGAACGTGAGATTCGGCGACTGGCCGCGCTGGACATCCCGCCGGATGCCTGGCAGCCCGATGCGATTCCGGCGCATCTGCGGGTGACGTTTCGGATCGTCGACGAGCACGACCGACTTCTTGCGCAGGGCAGGGATCTCGCCGCTCTGCGCGGTCAGGTCGCGCCGCAGATCGAGGCCACCGTGCGGCAAGGTGCCGACGACCTGCTGCGAAGCGGTCTGCGCGACTGGACGTTCGGCACCCTGCCGCGTTCCCGGGAGGTCGACAGCAGCGGCCACCGGCTGGTCGTCTACCCGACTCTGGCCGACGATGGCGACTCGGTCAGCGTGCGAGTGGTCGACTCCCCGTACGAGCAGGCGGCCGGGATGCGGATCGGCGTACGACGGCTGCTGCTGATGACGATGCCCAGCCCGACCGCGGCGATCGGCAGGGGCCTGTCGACCCGAGACGGCCTGTTGCTCAGGCTCAGCCCGTACCCAAGTATTCAGGCACTCATCGAGGACTGCGTGGCCTGCGCCGTTGATGATCTGATCACGGCCAACGGCGGGGTGCCCTACGACGAGACCGGTTTCCGAGCGCTGCAGACGGCTGTTCGCGCGCAGTTTCGCGCCGCGGTCACCGACGTGCTTGCCCGGGTCATCGAGAGTCTGCCGATCGCGCGAGATGTCGAGGCCGTCCTGGCGGAGGCACCAGGCCGACACGTACCGGTCGCAGCGATCCAGGACCTGCAGCGACAGCTGGCCGGGCTGATCCATCCGGGCTTCATCGACTCGATCGGCGGCACTCGGTTGAAGCACCTACCTCGTTATCTGCGGGCGATGCTCATCCGGCTGGCGGCCCTCCCGAGGGAGGCCGCACGCGATTCCGCCTGGCAGGCAACTGTCGAGTCGCTGACCGCCGAGTGGCAACAACTGGTGGACACCAAACCTGGCTCAGGCGCCCTCGACGCCGATCTGGATACGATCCGCTGGATGCTGGAGGAGCTGCGGGTCAGCTTTTTCGCCCAGTCTCTGGGCAGCGCCGGTCCGGTGTCGGAGAAGCGGATCGTCAAGGCCATGGACGCCATCTCCGCCTGACAGCACCACGGAAGTTGATCATCGGAACTGGGGCGGGTTTTGCCTGACTTCCGGCGATTAACCCCTGCACCTCCGATGATCAATTCGAGTAGGTGCGGCGGGGAGCCGTCCGGGCGGGGATCATCGGGGCATGACGGTGCCGCGGCGCGAGGGACCGCACTCGGTCGCGACTGTTCCACCGGCCTCGGCCAAGCCGCGACGAATGTCGTTTCGTCGGGCTGGGCGGCGTACGAACGTGGCCTTGTTCGTCGCCCTGGTGGGCTCGTTCGTCACCGGGTGGCTGGCCTTCGGTATAGGCGCGCCGGTGCCGGCATCCATCACGTCAGTCACCCACGGCGTGACCGGCCTTGCGCTGGTGGTGCTGATCCCGTGGAAGAACACCGTCGTCGGCCGGGCACCCCGCAAGGCCATCGCGAGCCTGACCCTGCTCGGTGTCCTCGTGCTCTGCGTGGTCGCGGGGATCGTCGCGGTCCTCGGCGGTTTCCGGACGTACGCGGGTCTGACGCCGATGCAGTTCCATGTCGGAGCAGCACTGATCGCCGTACCGCTGATCGGCTGGCATGTCGTAGGCCACCGTCGCCGTCAAGGACCACGCCGCACCGATCTGTCCCGTCGGCAGCTCCTACAGACGGCGGGACTGGCGGCCGGCGCGGGAGCGGCCTATCTCGTCGTAGAGGGCGCCGGGCGGCTGAGCGGCTCCCCAGCCGCCGACCGTCGCCAGACCGGGTCGCACGAACTCGACCCCGAGCAGATGCCGGTGACGATCTGGCTGTTCGACGACGTCCCCGCCCTCGAGCCGACCGAACACGTGGTCAGGGTCGATCAGCAGTCATTCACGTCCGCGGCGCTGTCGCAGCGGCCGGAGGCAGCCGAGTTCGAGGCGACCCTGGACTGTACGAACGGCTGGTATGCGACGGCACCCTGGCGCGGAGTGCGCCTCGCCGACCTGCTCGACCCGGGCCGGGTTCGCGGCGCACGCAGCATTCGGGTCACCAGCACGACCGGGTACGCCCGCATCTTCCCCGTACGAGACGTCGACCTGCTGTGGCTGGCCACCGAGTTGAACGGACGTCCCCTCACGGCCGGACACGGAGCCCCGGTACGCCTGGTCGCTCCCGGACGTCGTGGCTTCTGGTGGGTGAAGTGGGTCGACACGGTCGAACTGAGCGAAGGCCCCTGGTGGTGGCAACTCCCCTTCCCCGCCCAATGACCCTGATCCCCGACCCGGCCCCGACCCCGACCCCG
>Ga0136640_10001074_pt1 | contig 10819 bp, 13 predicted proteins | sample AntDrymUQ8642106_2_FD_105498 | JGI IMG/M metagenome (GOLD analysis project Ga0136640, IMG submission 105498) | Polar desert sand microbial communities from Dry Valleys, Antarctica - metaG UQ864 (21.06) | ecosystem: Environmental > Terrestrial > Soil > Desert | place: Antarctica: Dry Valley...
CCGGTGGCGTTCAGATCAAGAGCAACCGGATCGACGGAAACCTGCAGTGCAAGGAGAACCGGCCCGCCCCCACCGGTGGCGGCAACATCGTGCAGGGCAACAAGGAAGACCAGTGCTCCAGGCCACTGTCACATCCATCTCGTCCCGGGCAGTCAGGATCACCACGGGCATCCGTTCCCCGCGTTGGCGGATCTCGGCCAGCACCGCATTCCGTTCTTTCCCGGCAACCCCAGGTCGAGCACCATCAGGCTGAACTCCTCGTCCCGCGCCAGGGCGGCTGCCGACGCGCCGTTGTCGACGATGACCGTGGAGAAGCCGTTGGCGGCTAGGCCCTTGGCGACGAACGCGGCGATTCGAGGCTCGTCCTCGGCGATCAGAATGGCGGACACAGGGCTCCTAGTGGTCCGGCAGGACGAGGGTGAAGCGCGAACCCACGCCCAGCGCGCTGGACAGCTCGATCTCACCGCCGTGGGCATCGATGATGGCGAGCACGATCGCAAGGCCGAGGCCGGCACCGTCTGGGCTGCGCCTGCGATTGCTGCCGCGGGCGAAGCGCTCGAAGATGCGCTCGTGGTCGTTGGGGCTTATCCCGGTGCCGTCGTCCTGCACCCAGATTCGGACGTTGTCGCCCATGTCTTCCGAGCCCATCGTGATGACGCCGCCAGGCTCGGTGTGCCCCACGGCGTTACGGGTGAGGTTCAGCACTGCCTGAGTCAGCCGCTGTCCGTCGGCGCGAATCACCGCGGTCGCCTCGGCGTGCAGCACCCAGTCCCGGTCGCCGAGCGCGGATGCCTTGGTGAATACGTCGGCAATGAACGACTGCAGGTCCAGCGGTTCCGGACGCAGGAAGTCCGGGGTCTCCGACCGGGCCAACAGGAGCAGGTCATCGACCATCCGGGTCATCCGGTCCAGCTCGTCGGTGACGATCGCCATCGTCTCGGCGCGTTCGTCCGGGTCGTCACCCAGCATCTCCAGGTGGCCGCCGATGATGGTGATCGGCGTACGCAGCTCGTGCCCCGCGTCACTGATGAAGGTGCGTTGGGTGTCGAAGGCGAGTTCGAGACGATCGACCATCGCATTGAAGCTGAGTGCGAGCCCGGCGATCTCGTCGGTCCCCCGGATGGGGATCCTTTCTCCGAATGCTCCTTCGGTGATCGTCCTCGCCGTATCGGTGACCTCCTGGATGGGCCGCAGGATGCGCCCGGCCACCAACCAGGCGGCGGCCGTGGCCAGCAGCAGGCTCACGAAAAGAACCGCCGCGGTGATCGCGACGGCCGACTCGAGGTTCGCCTGCCGACCCCCGATGAAGTTCGCCACCACGAACGTCGCAGTCGTGACACCGTCCGTGGCCAGCGGTACGGCGAGGTACCTGACCGGCCCGGATGGTGTGCTCAGTTCGCCCGCTTCGCTCATGGTGAGCTGCGTCCAGCGTTCCACCAACTCCCGGTCCTCCGCGAGCGGCTCCGGGGACAGCGTCGAGCGAGGCGGCTCACCCTCAACGAGGGCGATGAACACTTCCGCTTCGTTCGGGAGGTTACGGCTGAGGAACGTGTCCAAGATGGCCTCGACATCGTTACCGAACGGTTGGCCGGTGTCCGGGTCGACTCCCTCCCGGGCCAGCGTGCTGAGCTCCTGCACCTCCTGCTCGAGCGACTCGGCGGTCTGCGCGTCGAGACGTTGCAGCAGCGCCTCGCGCTGCAGGATCAAACCCACGGCAGCGGCCCCGGCCAGCAACACGACGTACCAGCCGAGAATGCGGATGCGGACTCCGTTGGGAGACCGGCGGATTGACGGGGCTGCGGGCCTCCCGTCAGCCATCGCCGTCGTCGTCGCCGCGGTCGTCATCGCCTCCGTCGTCGTCGTCGTGCTCGTCGTCATCGTCGTCGCCACCGCCCCGGCCGCCGCCGTCATCCCCCCCGCCGCCGTCATCCCCGCCGCCGCCGTCATCCCCCCCGCCGCCGTCATCCACGCCGCCGTCGTCATCGTCATCGGCTGGCGGGGGCGGGGGTGGGGGCACCGCGGTCGTACGTGGCGGTGTCACCACCGGCGGCATGGTCGTACCGTCGCGACTCGTGCTAGTAGGGCCGGACTCGGTGGAGGGCACGGTTGTTACCGCGGTGCTGGTGTCGGTGACCAGATCGATCGGAGGAACGAAAGGCAGGCCACCGCCGGCAGTCGCCCGCAGCGCCACCGCCGCGACCAGCGTGAGAGCGCAAGCGGCAATGACTAGCAACGCTTTCCAGGTGCGCGTCATCAGCGTCTACATCCCCTCACCGGTGTGAGTGTCGGACCCGAGAGTGAGCTGGCGGTGAGACGAGGGTGAGAGCCTTCTCATCTGCCGGACCATCCCCCACGACCCACGACCGGTTCTGGTCGCCGACACAGCTGTCCGCTCTCGGGTGCGCGCTTCGAGCGGCAGCGACAGTCCATGATCCGTATGTTCTGTGTATGCCGGACGTCGTACTCCCCTGCCTCAACGAGGCGGCCGCACTGCCATGGGTGCTGTCCCGGCTACCCGACGGCTACACCGCGATCGTCGCCGACAACGGCAGCACGGACGGCTCGGCGCAGATCGCCCGGGAGTACGGCGCGACTGTCGTCGACGTACCCCAGCGCGGGTTCGGCGCGGCGGCGCACGCGGGCCTGCTCGCTGCCACCGACGATGTCGTCTGTTTCATGGATGCAGACGCCTCCCTGGACCCCCGGCAGTTGCCGCGAGTCGCCGGCCCGGTCGACGCGGGTCGAGCCGACCTCGTGCTCGGTCGCCGGCGACCGGTCAGCCGGGCCGCCTGGCCGCTGCATGCCCGGTTGGCCAACGATGTCCTCACCCTCCGGCTGCGACGCCGTACCCATCTGAAACTGCGCGACCTCGGGCCGATGCGAGCCGCAAGGCGCGCGGACCTGATCGCGCTGAACCTCCTCGACCGCCGGTTCGGGTACCCGCTGGAGATGGTCACTCGAGCAGCGGCCGAGGGCTGGCGGGTCATCGAAATCGACGTCGACTACCTTCCGCGTGCCGCGGGGACGACGTCGAAGGTCACCGGCACCGTCGCGGGGACCGTCCGCGCCATGCGTGACATGTCGCGGGTACTGGCCCGGTGAGCGCGAGCAGCGGGCGAGCCGACCTGCGCGGCGGTGTGTACGCGGCTCAGATCATCCTCATCGCCAAAGCCCCGGTTCCCGGTCGGGTAAAGACCCGGCTGAGCCCGCCGTGCAGCCCTGAACAGGCAGCGCGGCTGGCTGCCGCCGCGCTGGCGGACACCCTCGCCGCGATCCGCTCGACACCCGTCCGTCGCCGGGTCGTCGCCTTCGACGGCAATCCTCAGCTGGCCGACCTGCGTGGCCTCGATGTCGTGCAGCAGCGCGGAGCGGGCCTCGGTGAGCGGCTCGCACACGCCTTCGCCGACGCAGCGGTCGGCGCCGGCGCCGGGCTGCCGACCCTGCTCATAGGCATGGACACCCCGCAACTGACGCCGGCACTGCTGACTCATGCCTTCGATGTGCTGGCCGGAGCGGATGCGGCGCTCGGACCTGCACCGGACGGGGGGTGGTGGGCACTCGCACTTCGGGACCCGGCGTACGCCGCCGTACTGGCCGGCGTACCGATGTCTCGCGTCGACACCGGCGAACGGACCGAGCGGGCGCTGATCGGCCAGGGAATCCGTTTGGCGCTGCTGTCCGAAATACCTGATGTGGATACATTTGCCGATGCCCGACTGGTGGCCGAGCAGGCTCCGAACTCACTCTTCGCCCGTGAGCTCGCGGCCGTCAGGAGCGAGGTGGCAGCGTGACCCATGTTCCGACGGTTGACGCTCCGACGGTGGCGCAGGACACCGCACTGGAGTTGTACGCCGAAGGTCTGGCCAATGTGTCGGCCCCCGACCAGTTCGACGACGGGCAGTGGCTGCTGCGCTACGAGGACGGGGACCAGATCCCGTTGCGGCTGAGTCTGTGGTGCGCCGACGAGACACCCGGCGACGCCGGGCTGGTCGATCGCTGCACCGGCCCGACCCTGGACGTGGGCTGCGGACCCGGCCGGCTCGCGGCGGCAGTCGCCCGGCGGGGGCCGCCGGTCCTCGGACTGGACATTTCCCCCGCTGCCGTGCGCATCGCCCGCAACCGTGGAGCGCTGGTGGTGCAACGGTCGGTATTCGACGCGTTGCCCGCCGAGGGCGGGTGGCAGCACGTCCTGCTCGCCGACGGCAACGTGGGGATCGGTGGCGATCCCGCACGCCTGCTGCGCCGCTGCGCCGAACTCCTCGACTCCCAGGGGGGGACCGTGCTGGCCGAGGTCGACCCACCAGGTACGGCCACGCGTTCGTGCGTGGTGTGGATCGAGTCGGCGACGGGCCGTCGCAGCGACACCTTCCCCTGGGCGCATGTGGGCGCCGACCACGTCGAGGAACTGGCTGCTGCGGCCAGACTGACGGTGGCCGAGTCATGGTCGGAGGAGGGGCGTTGGTTCGCAAGCCTGCACCACCGGTAGCACCACGTCCGTTGAACCGGCGGTTGCCCGAACCGCCGAGCACGCTCCGGCGGGGACCGCTGCGCGAGGAGGCATGGCGCAGTCCGCTGCGCTCCGAGCGCACCGCGGCGGTCCTGGGCATCTGGGTCGGCGTCGCATTCGCCATCTGCTTCGTCACCGGCCTGATCAGTCATCTGATCCAGCAACCGCCGAGCTGGTTCGGATGGCCGTCCCGGCCGGTGAACCTGTACCGCATCACCCAGGGCCTGCATGTCATCTCCGGATTCGCCGCAATCCCGCTGCTGCTGGCGAAACTCTGGACGGTCTACCCGAAGCTCTTCGAGTGGCCGCCGGTGCGCAGCATCCTGCACGCCGTCGGTCGATTGTCCCTGCTGATCCTGGTCGGGGCCGCGTTGTTCCAGCTGATCACCGGCGTTTTGAACCTCGCCCGCTGGTACGTCGTGATGCCGTTCTTCTTCACCACCACGCACTACTGGACCGCGTGGATCGCGATCGGCGCGATCCTTGTGCACGTCGGCAGCAAGCTCGCCATCATCCGCCTCGGCCTCTCCGCACCGGCCGCGGAGTCAGAGGAGCAAGCCGACGTCGACGTCGATTCGCCCCCTGACCCGCCGGGTGGATTGTCGCGGCGCGGCTTCCTCACCGCCGTCGCTGCGACGTCCGGGGTCGTCGCGCTGACCACTGCAGGGCAGACGGTGCCGGCGCTGTCGGCGATCACTGTCTTCGGACAGCGGGACCCCGACCTCGGGCCGCAGGGCCTGCCGGTCAACAAGAGCGCCATTGCCGCCGGCGTCGAGGAGACCGCCATCGACCCGACCTACCGACTGATCCTCCAGGGCCCCCGGTCCAACGAACTGTCATTGGCGGTGCTGCGCAGCCTGCCGCAGCACACCGTGACGCTGCCGATCACCTGCGTCGAGGGGTGGAGCGCCACAGCGGACTGGACCGGAATCAGGATGGCCGATCTGCTGGACCTGATGGACCTGCCTGCAGACGGCGAGGTCTTCGTCGAGTCGCTGCAGGAGGACGGCCTCTACCGGGCATCAGTGCTGTCGCCCCCGCATACTCGCGACCCGCTGACCCTGCTGGCGCTGCAGTTGAACGGCGAGAACCTGCACATCGACCACGGCTACCCGGCACGCCTGATCGCGCCGAACCGTCCGGGCGTGCTTCAGACCAAGTGGGTGTCCAGGATGACTGCACTGTGACGAGCGCCCCCGAGGCCGGCAGCACGGGCCTCACCTTGTCGGGCGATCCGGAGCCGGCGCCGTCGCCGTACCGATGGGCCTGGTATTTGCCCGGCCTGGTCGCGGTCGGATGGGGCTTCTACGGTCTGCTCACAGCCCCGATGGGACCGGATCCGTTGCAATGGGTGCTGTTCACCGCACTCGGGGTCGCCGGACACGACCTGGTGCTCGTCCCCGTCGCGGTGGGCGTCGGGCTGTTGGTCGCCCGGATCCTCCCGAAGGTACTGCGAGCTCCGGCGCAGGTCGGTTTGATCGGTACCGGGATCGCCCTCGTGGCCGGCTTTGCCTACATCCTCGGGCCTGGCGTCTCCGCGGACGTCCCGTCCGCTCTGCCGTTCAACTACGCCGGGCGGGTGGCCGTGCTACTGGCGGTGCTGTGGGTGGCGATGGCCGGTTGGGCGGTGCTCCGGATCGTCCGGGCCCGGTCCCGGTCGCCGTCCCGGTCGCGGTCGGGGTCGCGGCGGGCCGGCGACGCTGATCAGCCGGAGTAGTCGCGGGCCCACCGGGCGAAACGGTGCAGCGACCGCTGCAATCCCCACCGAGCGGCGGGGCGCACCAGCGGCCACCCCCATCGGCCCAGCCGTCCGAGCGGCAGCTCCAGCTGCTCCCACCAGATCACCGTCGAGCCGCTGCCGCGCTCCCGCACGGTGAACGTTCCGGGACCGCGGACGACCCGCCCGTAGTGGATGACCTCGCAGACGTGCGGGGGCTCCCAGCGGGTGATCCGCATCCGGTCGAGGAACCCGACCCTCCCGATCCCGGTGACCGCCTCCATCTCGTCGCCGACCTGAGAGCCTTCCCCCACCGTCGCACGCACCTTGGTGCCGAGCATCCAGTCGCCCTGCCGGTCCCAGTCCGTCAATGCGGCCCACACCCGCTCCACCGGAGCGTCGACGTCGACGGCGACAGTCAGCTCAGGCATCGGCGCGCCCTGCCTCGCCGTACGCCGGGGCGACCGACGCGGAGTCAGTTGCCGGCGCGGAGTCGTCCGCGGCACCGCGTAGCTGGGCGAGCTCGCGGTCGCGATCGTCCAGCGCGCCGGCGAGCTGTTCGAGCACCCAGTCCACCTCCCGCATCCGGTAGCCCCGCAGCGCGACCGAAAGCCGCACGGCACGGACGTCGTCGCCGCTGACCGGGCGGTCGTCCGGCAGCTCGACCGGAGTCGAGTCCGGCGGTGCCGGCGCCATCTCCTCACCCCTGCCGAAGGCGAAGGACGCCACCAGGAACAACAGCACGGAGAACATCACCAGGCCGAGGAAGAACACCAGGAACGTACCCACGCACCTGATGGTGTCACGCCGCGCGGCATGCCTCGCCGGTCAGGACCGAGTCAGAATGAGCCGGGCCGGCCCAGGGCGGCGAAGGCGCTGTCCACATCGCGGGTGACAGCCACCGCCTCGAATGCCTGTGTATGGACGAAACCCTGCCGGACCAGTCCCGTGAGAACCGTCCACAGTGGATCGAAGACGCCGGTCGGATCGAGCAGAACGACGGGCTTGTGGTGCATGTCGAGCGACCTGGTCGTCCAGACCTCGAACATCTCCTCGAGCGTGCCCAAGCCGCCGGGGAGCACCAGGAAGGCATCGGCCCGGCGGTCCATCTCCGCCTTGCGTTGCCGCATCGTGTCCACGATGACGAGTTCATCGGCCTCCCGGTCAGCGACCTCGCGATCGACGAGCCACTTCGGGATGACGCCGGCGGTCGCTGCCCCGCCGGCCCGGGCGGCTCCCGCAACCGCTCCCATCATCGACACGCAGCCGCCGCCGCTGACCAGGCTGTGGCCGCGGCGGGCGATCTCCGTGCCGACGGCGCTGGCCAGGTCGAGGTACGCCGGGTCGATGGTGGTCGACGACGCGCAGAAGACACAGATCGCGCTCACCCATCGACCTCGCCGCGACGCGGTCGCAGCACACTCCGGCTCACTTCGAGGCGACCTCGACCCGCAGCTTGGTACCGCTGACCTCTAGCACGGCCCCGGTGGCCTCGACCTCGACGGTGACCGACTCGGCGCCGATCCGGAGCCCGTCGACCCGCAGCCGGCCGACGGGGCTCGGCCGTGCCGGCGCGATCCGCAGCACGCCGCCCGGGACGTCGGGACGCAGGCCGAGCGTGGCCTCGTGCAGGGCAACGGACGCGGCGGCGGACCAGGCCTGCGGTCGGCAAGCGGCCGGGTAGGGGCACCGGCCGGAGCAGGTGGCCCCGTCGCTCCCCGGAGAACAACTCCGGCATCCGCCCCGCGAAGGCCGCACCAGCGCTGAGCAACCCTTCGACGAGGTGGGCGGCCTCGGTGGCGTGCCCGCTGCGTGCCATCGCCATCACGACAACGGCGGTGTCGTGCGGCCAGACCGACCCGCAGTGGTAGTTCAGAGGGCTGTATCCGCCGGCTGCGCTGCTCATCGTCCGCAAACCGTAACCGGAGTCCATCCGAGCACTGGTCAACAACTCGACCACCCGCGCTGTCTCCGCGTCGTCCAGCAACCCGGTACCGAGCAGGTGCCCGACGTTGCTCGTCAGGGAGTCGACCCGGACCTTGGCGCCGTCCAGTGCAATCGGCGGATGGCCGCCATCGGCATCATCCACCCAGAACTGGTCCCGGAACCTGCTGCGGAGTACGTCGGCCCACGCGCGATACCGGTCCGTCCCGCGCCGTCCGAAGGCCTCGAGGAGATCGGCTCCGCTGCGGACAGCTTCGTAGGCATACCCCTGCACCTCGCAGAGGGCGATCGGCGGTTCGGCGATCCGGCCGTCGGCGAAGCGCACCGAATCCCCACTGTCCTTCCAGCCCTGGTTCGCCCGGCCGGAGCCCGAGCTGTCGACGTACAGCAACAGCGGCAACCGGCGGTCGTCGGCGCGCACGGATGGCTCCGGCCACCAGGGCGTGTGCGGCGCGGCCGCCACGACCGTTTTGGGTCGGTGACTTCCACGGCCCAGTGCAGCGACACCGATGTCCGCGGCACCAGGGTGACCGCATAGGTGAGGACGGCGGAATTGCGCTCCACCCGCAGCTGCGGGTGCGGCGTCACGTCCGTCACCCGCACGGTGGGGTCCGGCGATCGGTCGCCGAGGTGCCGCAAGAGGCTTACGAAGTGGTGAGAGCCACGACCGGCCGGGCCGGGCGTGTCCTACCGGCCCCGGTTCGGTGAGTTGGCCGCGGTCGCCGAGCAGCTCACCACCGCCGAGTAGGCTGGGCTCACCACGAGCACCGAGTACCAGCCGGCTGGGAGCGTTCATGACGCAGGCCGGTGGCGGCCTAGGGCTGCCGCGGGGTCCCCGCCCGCAGCCCTCCCGCGATCATGGAGATCCGGACACGTCAACCAGGAGGATTCGGATAAATCGGACCACACATCTTCATGATCGCCGGATCGGGTGCGCGTGCTCCGGGTCGGCGACGACGGACTCCTGCTCCGCCGTACCGGCGACTCGCTCGTCGTGGTCGGCGGCGGCGCTGACGACCGCTGCCACCGCGTCGTCGACGTCGTCGGTTACGGTGATGAGCGCCAGGTCCCGAGCGGCCACCTTCCCCTCGGGGAGCAGGGTGTCACGGATCCAGTCGATCAGGCCGGACCAGTAGCGCGCGCCGAGCAGGATGACCGGGAAGCGGGTCACTTTGCCGGTCTGCACGAGGGTGAGCGCCTCGAAGAGCTCGTCCAACGTGCCGAAGCCGCCGGGCAGGATGACGAACGCCTGGGCGTACTTGACGAACATCGTCTTGCGGGCGAAGAAGTAGCGGAAGTTGATCCCGACGTCGACCCACTGGTTCAGGCTCTGCTCGAACGGTAGCTCGATCCCCAACCCGACGGACAGGCCGCCGGCCTCCTGAGCGCCGCGGTTCGCCGCCTCCATGACTCCGGGACCGCCGCCGGTGATGACCGCGAACCCGGCCTCGGCCAACCTGGCGCCGAGCGCACGGCCGGCCGCATAGTCCGGATGGTGCACCGGCGTTCGGGCGCTGCCGAATACACTCACGGCACGGGGCAGTTCGCTCAGCTGGCCGAAGCCCTCGACGAACTCCGACTGGATCCGCAGCACCCGCCACGGGTCGGTGTGCACCCAGTCCGACGGCCCGCGGCTGTTCAACAGCCGCTCGTCGGTAGTACCCGGCTGCACCTGCTCGCGCCGCAGCAGCACCGGCCCGCGTTGCTTCTCCGGCGTACCGGCCGCCCGGTCGGGGTCCACAGTCACGAGCCGAACCTATCGCTGCGGTCAGGACAGGTAATCGGTGAGCACCCGCTCGCAGCGCACGATGTCGGCTACCCGGACGTGCTCCTCACGGGTGTGAGCAAGGTTCGGGTCCCCGGGACCGAAGTTCAGCGCCGGGATCCCGAACGCGGCGAACCGCGACACGTCGGTCCAGCCGTACTTGGCCACCGGTGTCAGCCCGACGGCGGCGACGAACGCCGCAGCCGCCGGCTCCTGCAACCCGGGCAGCGCCCCCGGGGCGGAGTCCGTGACCGCCACGTCGTAGCCACTCAGGAGCTCGAGCACATGGTCGGCGGCCTCGTCGACGGTGCGGTCCGGGGCGAAGCGGAAGTTCACCTCGACCACGCATTCGTCGGGGACGACGTTGCCCGCGACGCCTCCGGTGACGCCTACCGCGTTGAGACCTTCCCGGTAGACACAACCGTCGATGTCGACGCTGCGCGGCTCGTACGCCGACAGTCGCTGCAGCACCGCGCCGGCGCGGTGGATCGCGTTGTCCCCGAGCCAGGATCTGGCGCTGTGCGCCCGGCGCCCCCGCGTGCTGACCGTGGCGCGCAGGGTCCCCTGGCAGCCTGCCTCGACCTGGCCGCTCGTGGGTTCCATCAGGATCGCCAGGTCGGCATACAGCCAGTGCCTGTGGTTGCGGGCGACGCGGCCGAGACCGCTGCGCGAGGACTCCACCTCCTCGTTGTCGTAGAAGATCCAGGTGAGGTCGTACGACGGAGCCTGCAGGGTCGCCGCGAGCCGCAGCATCACCGCATCGCCGGACTTCATGTCCGAGGCCCCGCAGCCGTAGAGCAGTTCACCGTCCACAGTGGACGGAACATTGCCCGCGATCGGGACGGTGTCGAGGTGTCCGGCCAGCAGGACGCGCTTGTCCCGGCCG
>Ga0136640_10001075_pt1 | contig 10817 bp, 8 predicted proteins | sample AntDrymUQ8642106_2_FD_105498 | JGI IMG/M metagenome (GOLD analysis project Ga0136640, IMG submission 105498) | Polar desert sand microbial communities from Dry Valleys, Antarctica - metaG UQ864 (21.06) | ecosystem: Environmental > Terrestrial > Soil > Desert | place: Antarctica: Dry Valley...
ACAGACATCGGCATTTTCTTTGCATTTCTGAGCGCACTAGGATTCTCCTTCTTGAACGTCTTTATCCGCAAGAGCGCTCAACCCGGCGACTCCGACAACGGCATGTTATTCACCACCTTCTTCAGCGTGATGATCCTGAGTCCTGCGGCGGCCGTCCTCGTCATCGCTGGCAATACGCCTGATTGGAATACAGCCGGTATCCTGTGGTTCGTGGTCGCCGGCATCCTCGCCTCACTCCTGGGGCGCGCCACGCTCTTTGCTGGCATCGGTTACGTCGGCTCTTCGCGGGCTGCGGCGGTCAAGAACACTGCTCCTATCGTCACCGTAGGGGTTGCCATCGTCTTCCTCGGGGAGCGTCTATCGGTTTTGGGGGCCGTCGGGGTCGGGCTGACTTTCCTCAGCCTTTTCATGTTGTGCCTCGAAGCTTTCCAACGGCACCGGGCTGACCGGGAGCAAGGAGAAGGTGAAGGAGCAGTCGAGGACAGTCTCCAATCGGAGTGCCTCGAAGGGAGCGATACCACCGAGCATCCGGGACGGTACTCGGTACCGTCGACCGTCATGCTCGGCACGCTGTTGAGCGTCTTCGCCGCCGCGTTTTTCGGGTTGGGGCAGGCGGCGCGGAAGGTCGGCATCGATCATATGCCCAGCGCCCTGATCGGTGCAACGATCGCTGCGTGGACGGCGCTCATCATATATCTCGTAGTGTCCGCCGCTCGGGGTCGTCTGGGCGGGATGCTCAGGAGTAGCTTCGGCAAGTTCTCCCCCTACCTCTTGCTCGCCGGCTTCGCGGTGACCGTGGGCCAGCTAAGTTTCTTCGTCGCGATTACCTACGCCTCAGTCTCCTACGTCTCTACCATCGCCGCTTCCGAGACCCTCTTGACTATCTTCCTGGCGGTCATCTTCGTCGGCCGGTCCGAAGCCATCACCCGACGGGTAGTAGTTGCCGCGGTGGCCGTGTTCGCCGGCGCGACGATTATCGCGCTCTCTTGAGCCCAAGATAGATGTCGATGAACAAGAAGGGTCGACCGTAGAGGAGCGCGAGGAACCGCGTCGCCTTCGTCGTAAGGTGAAGGTCCCACGCTAAGAGGAGGGGCTCCTCAAGGCCATCAACTGGTACCGTCAGGCTTCCGCAGGAACAACCATGCTGCGCTTTCGGAGATGGTGCCCGGCTGGCGCGAACACTTTGGCGAGCGGCACAAGGTCATGGAGGAGGCGCTCGTCGCGCACAGGGAGGGCTGTTACGCCCTCGCCCCCAGGCGGAGGGCGTGTTGCGCGACTTCTCCGAAGCACAGGAGGTCGTCACGGTGGCGGAGGCCGACTATAGTCGGGAAGGAGAACAGCGAGTCTTCCGCGCCTGTCGAATACGAACAAGGGCGCCTCGCACCAGCGAAACGCCATATATTTTTGCAAATCATTTTGGTTTAAGTGCATGGATAATTGACATATATCCACGATTTGAGGTATTCTGTAGCCACTTCAATAAACTTGTTTATTGAAGTGGCATAGACTGGAGACGGACTTGGTGGGCGACGAAAACAACGGTCGTAATCGACTTCCGGAGCAGGCTAAAGTCGCGGAAATACAAGATCGACAGAACGATCCTCGGTGTCACAACAGGGCACTCGTACTAGAGGTTCTGCGCTCCCGGGGTCCCGCCTCCAGGACGGAGCTCGCCTCGACGACAACTTTGAGCGCGCCCACGGTCCTGGAGATCGTCGAGGAGTTGAAGGCGCGCGGCCTCGTCCACGAGGACGGGACGGGGCCATCGACAGGGGGCAGGAGGCCGGTGCTGCTAAACTTGGCGCCCAGGGCGCGGTGCTCCGTAGGTCTCGCCGTCGGGTCGCGAGAACTTAGCGCGGCGGTAGTGGATCTCAAGGGCAACACGGAGCTGCGTGTTCGGGTCCCGTCTGGATTAAATGAGGGTCCCGCGGCTCTCGCTGCGCAGGTCAAGAAGGTTCTGCGGCGGGTTTTGGGGGAGCTTCCGGTGGGGCTCGGAGAACCGCTAGGCGTAGGTTTGGCCCTGCCTGCTCCTGTCACCGCGTCGACCGGCGGGGTGCTCAGCTTTCCGACGCGCGAGGAGTGGGGGGAGCTACGTATTCGTGAGCTGGTAGCCGATGAGTTCGATCTCCCCGTGATAGTGGACAACGCGGCGAATGCTGCTGCCGTGGGCGAGCATCTGTTCGGGGCGGGGCAAGGGGTTCGGCACATGTTCTACTTGCTCTTGCATCGGGGCGTCGGGGGTGCCTCGGTGGTCGACGGGAAGGTCTACCGGGGCGCCGACGGCGGGGCGGGTGAGGCGGGCCACATGCGGATAGACCTGAACGGCCCGCGTTGCGGCTGCGGCAACTACGGGTGCCTGGAGGCGTACGTCGGGCGGGTCGCCATCCGCGAGCGGGCGATTCGGGCCATGAAGCTCTCCGGACGGCATGAGATGGGCGGCGAGCGTCTCGAAGAGTTGCGGGCAGAGGACGTGGTCTCAGCCGGACTGGCAGGAGACGAACTCGCCGGGGAGGTGCTCAGGGATACCGGGAAGTATTTGGGCGTAGGCATAGCAAACATGGTGCATCTGCTGAACCCGGAGCTCGTGGTGGTCGGCGGATCGACCGTCCGAGCCGGGGAGTTGCTGTTGAAGCCAGCGGCGGAGGTTCTAGAGCGGCAGGTGTTGCCCAGCGTGGCACAACAGGCCCGGGTTCTGCCGGGAGAGCTTGGTGAAGACGCTGGCGCGATGGGCGCAGCCGCCCTCGTACTGCGAGAGCTGTTCGCCGTTTCTGCGTTGCCGGCGTTGCGGCAGAACCTATGATGCTCTCGAGCACAGGATGGCGATATGCTGTCAGACTCGACCGACTGGAGGACGATATCCGTTGTCATTGGAAGTTTAGGAACGGCGGCATTCGGAGTGTACGTGGTTGCAACTCGAGGAGGTATGAGGCATGACTACCCTGGACTGGATCGTGGTAGGGCTCTACTTTTTCGTCATGGTCGGCATAGGCTTGTGGTCGTATAGGCAGGTGAGCGACTCCAGCGACTTCTTCGCGGCGGGGGGACGGATGCCGTGGTGGTTATCTGGCATCTCGCACCACGTCTCCGGCTACAGCGCCGTGGTGTTCACGGGGTATGCGGCGGTGGCGTACACGGAAGGTTTTACCCTTTACATTTGGTGGGCGGTAACCGTCGCGCTCACCCTATTTCTCGGCGCCATCCTCGTGGCCCCTCGTTGGGCCCGCCTCCGCGTGCGCTACGGCGTCCAGTCCCCGACCGAGTACCTCAAAATCCGTTACAACCTTCCCACGCAGCAGCTCTTGGCATGGAGCGGCAGCCTGCTCAAGGTCTTCGACGTGGGGGCCAAGTACGCGGCCATAGGGATTCTGCTGCAGGTGATCGCGGGCGTGCCCCTGTACGTCGGAATATCCCTCGCAGGGGCGGTCTCCCTCGTGTACGTGACGATTGGGGGGCTGTGGGCGGACGCGCTCAACGACTTTTGCCAGTTCGTCGTGCAGGCGCTGGCAGCGGTCGTCCTCTTCGTAGCCGTTCTCTCGCAACTCGGCGGCGCGGGGGCTATCTTCGGCATGTGGGGCCGACTCCCGGAGGGCAACACCGACCTGTTCGCGGGCGAGTACACGCCGACGTTCGTGCTGGCGTTCGCCCTGGTCACCTTCCTGAGCTACACCGGCGGTACGTGGAACCTGGCCCAGAGGTTCATCGCCTCGCCGGCGGGCTCCGACGCCCGCAAGGCGGCCTTCTTCTCCGCCGGACTCTACCTGACCTTCCCGCTCGTCCTGTTCTTTCCCATGTGGGCGGCCCCCATACTGTTCCCCGACATAGCCGACCCCGAGCAGGTCTACGGCGTGATGGCGCGCGAGCTGCTCCCCTCCGGGATGCTCGGCCTCGTCCTCGCCGCCATGTTCGCCGCGACGATGTCCATGACCGCGTCCGACTCGAATGCCATCTCCGCCGTCGTCACCCGGGACATACTGCCGGTGCTCGGCCGTAGTTTTCGCAACCTCTCGGGTCCACGCTCCCTGCTCCTGGGAAGGATCACCACTTTAATTTTCACTGCGCTTACCCTCCTTGTGGCCGCCTACGCGGACGTGTTCGGCGGCATCATAGGTCTCATCGTCGTGTGGTTCGCTGGGCTGCTTGGCCCGACGGCGATACCGATGATCCTCGGCCTCATCCCGGCTTTCCGCCACAGCGGATCTGCCGCCGCGATCCTCTCGACTCTCGCCGGCATTGCAACCTTCGGGATCGCAAACTTCGTGTTCCAGGGGCCGTTCGTGGCGACCACAGGCCTGCCCGTGGTCGTCTCCGCCATCATCTTCATAGGGATGGGCGTGCTGGGCCGCAGGCGCACGGTCGCCCCCGAGGTCGAGGAGCTCTTGGATGCGCTCAACCGGGACGAGGAAGCCCCGCGATCGGACCGAGCGGCCACTGCCCCGGTCGGATCGAAGTGACGGACCCGTCTTTGAGCGAGTCCGGTCGGATGCCGGCCCGGAAGCCGGGTCCCGGGCCCGAAGCCGACCTGCTCGCCTTCTACAGGAGACACGCCACCGAGGTTCTGATCCCGTTCTGGATAGGCGCCTTGGACGAGCGTTACGGGGGCGTTCTTACCTGCTTCGAGAACTCCGGCGCCAGGCTCCTGAGCAGGAACAAGTACGTCTGGTCCCAGGGTAGGTTCCTCTGGTTGCTCTCCAGACTCTCCTCTCTGTGCTCCCGTGGTCTGCTCGACGGCGATGCCGGAGAGTATCTTGATCATGCCGGACGCACCGCGGGTTTCATCGATGAGCACGCGATCCTCCCTAACGGCAACTGCGCTTTTCTGTTGTCCGAAACCGGGGAGCTACTCGAAAGTGTCCCAGGCGAAGGACACGATACGAGCCTCTTCGCCGACTGCTTCGTGGTCCTCGGGTACGCCGAGTACGCCCGCGTTGGTGGGGAGGATAGGTTCCTGGCAAAGGCCCTGTACCTCTACGACCGGGTTCTGGCACGCATCGGAAGGGGCGAGGTAAGGACCGAGCCGTATCCCATCCCGCGCGGCTATGAGGCGCACTCCCTGCCGATGATCCTACTCAACACGAGTCAGGAGCTCGCGGAGTCCACAGAGCGACTCGGGCACCCGCGAGCCCGGGAGCTGCGCGACCGAGCCTCGGGGTACGCGGCGGAGATCATGGACGGTTTCTGCCTCGGGGATGGAGACGTCGTCACCGAGCTCAAGCCCGAAGACGAAGCCTTGGCGGGCACCCTGCTCGCCCGGCATCGCAACCCGGGCCACAGCCTGGAGAGCATGTGGTTCGTGCTCTCCGAGTCCCAAAGGCATGACCGGGATGACCAGACGCGGAGAGCCGCCACTGTTATCCGGAGGGCCGTAGAGCTGGGCTGGGACGACGACCATGGGGGTCTCCTCCGCTTCGTCGACCGAGACGGGGGTATGCCGAAGGGCGTGCCGACGGATGATCCCTACGAGCGTCTGATCCGTGAGACCTGGGATACGAAGCTCTGGTGGCCGCACTCCGAGGCGCTCTATGCGACCCTGCTCGCGGCCGAGGTCTCTGACGATCCCACGTTCTACAAGCTCTACAATAAGGTCCACGACTACGCGTTCGGCACCTTCCCAAACCCGGACCGCTCTGTTGGTGAGTGGGTCCAGATCCGCGACCGTCGCGGTCGCCCGGTGGAAAAGGTCGTTGCCCTCCCCGTGAAGGACCCCTACCACGTCCTGCGGAACGTGCTCCTGGTGATCGAGCTCCTCAACGAAGGCACGGGGACGAGTTGACCGGGCTGAGGGTAGGGGCGGCCAGGGCTGAGATCACCCCTTTCCGCTCTCTGCCGCTCGCAGGTTTCGCCCATAGGAGTGGCTCCTCCGAGGGCGTCGCGAGGAAGCTCTTCGCGAGGACTCTGCTCTTTGAGACGGACCCTGGGCACCAGACGCTGCTCGTATCGGCGGACATCATCTGGTGGGGCCCGGAGCTCGTGGAGCGGCTGCGGCGAAATTTACTAGAGCGTTTCGGACTTCCTGGCGCCTCCGTGATCCTGCACGCTACGCACACTCACTCAGGCCCCCAGACGACCGTTCGCTTCTCCCCGCTACTTGGAGTAGCGGACCCCGGATACCTGGACGGTGTAGTGGAAATCGTTCTAGGAACGGTAGCGCGGGCCGCCGAATCTATGGAGGCCGTGACGGTCGAACGCGGCTCAGGTCTATGCAGCGTCGGAGTAAACCGGCGCAGACTCGAAGGCGGCAGGATCGTGATGGCCCCGAATCCGGACGGGCAGGTCGACCCGGAGGTATCCGTGGTCCGCTTCAAATCCGCCGCGGGACAAACCAGGGCGATGTTGGTCCACTACGCCTGCCACCCGACCACAACAGACGACAGTCTCGTGTCCTCCGAATTCCCGGGCGCGACGTCGGAGTTGCTTGAAGGGCACTTTGGGGAAGAGACCGTGGTCCTGTACCTCCAGGGGTGCTGCGGAGACGTGCGCCCCTCGCTAGTCCGCAACGGCGGGTTCTACAGGGGCGACGCCGAAGACGTCGACCGACTCGGCGGTATGCTGGCGGAGCGGGTCGTCACCGTCTTGGAAGGCCCAATGGCGACCATCCCCGGCGCCTGTCTGGCTGCCCGGAGCACGAGGATATCGTTGCCCTTGCAGGAGCCGCCTGGTAAGGACGGACCGGAGCCCGAAAGTCCAGGTCCCACCACCGATCTAGAGGTGGCGTGGATGCGCCTGGCCGACGGGCTCTCCATCCTCGCCCTGAACGCGGAGCCCGTGGTCGAGTACGGGCTGTGGACCAAGCGCCGTTTCGACGGCCGGGTGCTGCCGATTGGCTACTCCAACGGCATGATCGGTTACCTGCCCACCGCATCCCAGGTGGACGAAGGCGGCTACGAGGCCAGGGACTCAGCGGCGTATTTCGGCCTACCGGCGCCCTTCGGCCGGTCGCTCGAGGTTGAGGTTAAACGAGAAATTGAGAACGTTAGCAAGGAGGACTGATCGGGATGGCGGGAACAGAGCCTTTGGCGACGGAGACTGTGGACAAGCTGACCGTGAAGGTCTTCGAAGACCGCGAGGCGCTCGGCGACTCGGCGGGTGCCGATGCGGCAGAGGCGATCCGGGAGCTTCTGGGCCGCAAGGAGCGGGTGCGTGTGGTGTTTGCCGCCGCGCCTTCGCAGTCCGAAACGCTCGCGGCCCTGGCCCGGGCGGAGGGCATCGACTGGTCGAGGGTGACCGCTCTGCACATGGACGAGTACCTCGGCCTGGAAACGGGGGCGCCCCAGAGCTTCGGGGCGTTCCTCCGTAACAATCTGTTCGACGTCGTGGAGCCCGGTGAAGTTCACTTTATCGACGGACGGAGCAACGCCGACGAGGAGTCCCGGCGTTACGCTTCGCTGTTAGAGGATGCTCCTGTGGACGTAGTGTGCCTTGGAATCGGAGAGAACGGGCATCTGGCTTTCAACGATCCCCCGGTAGCAGATTTCGAGGACCCGCTCCTCGTCAAGACGGTGGAACTCGATCAGGCCAGCCGTCAGCAGCAGGTCAATGACGGCATGTTCGCCGGCATCGAAGACGTGCCGACCCACGCTATTACCCTGACAGTCCCGGCCCTCCTCTCCGGCGCGCGTCTGTTTTGTGTGGTGCCGGGAGAGACCAAGAGGGAGGCGGTCAACCGGGCCCTGCGCAGGCCCGTGACCACCGAGTGTCCCGCGTCCGTGCTCAGGCGCCACCCTGACAGCGTCTTGTTCCTGGACGTCGACTCGTACGATAAGACCTTCTAGGCGCATATGTCAGTCGCGGAGTCCAGGGGCAAAATAGAAGGCCGCCACTACCTTACCGGGGAGGGCGTTAGGGTCGAGATGGAGGACGGCCTGATCTCGGAGATCGAGACCGGTGGCGGGCCCGTCGCGGACGACGCGCCTTGGGTGGGGCCGGGGCTGGTGGACCTCCAGGTCAACGGCTACGCGGGGTTCGACTTCAACTCCGCCGCCCTCGACGAGGAGCATATCCGTGGGGCCACACACGCGCTGTGGCGCGAGGGCGTGACGACCTACCTGCCTACAGTGATCACCAACACCGACGAGGCCATAGAGCGGGCCCTCCGCACAATCGCCGCAGCGTGCGCCCGAGACGACCAACTGGGGCGCACGATCGCGGGTTTGCACCTGGAGGGGCCGTTTATCTCCCCGGAGGACGGGCCCCGAGGGGCGCACGATAAAACCAACGTCAAGGCTCCCGACTGGGGGCTGTTCGAGAGGTGGCAGGAGGCGGCGGAAGGCCGCATAGCGCTGGCGACCGTGTCACCCGAGTGGCCCACAGCCCCCGAGTTTATCGAACGATGCGTCGAGGGTGGGGTAATCGTCTCGGTAGGGCACACGGCGGCCACCCCGGAGCAGATCCGGGAGGCCGTCGCGGCCGGGGCAAGCATGTCCACCCACCTGGGCAACGGTGCCCACCCCTCGCTACCCAGGCATCCTAACTACATCTGGGAGCAGCTCGCCCAGGATGCTCTGTGGGCCTGCGCCATCGCGGATGGCTTCCACCTGCCAGATTCCGTCCTCAAGGTGATACTCAAGGTCAAGGGGAGAAAGGCGCTGCTCGTGAGCGACGCCGTGTCGTTCGCGGGCATGGAGCCTGGAGAATACCAGGCCGCGGTCGGTGGCCGCGTCATCCTCTCTCCGGAAGGCAGGCTCTCGTTGGCCGAAAGCCCCGGACTCCTCGCGGGTTCCGTCCGACCGCTCAGGGACGGTGTGGAGCAGCTCGTGCGCGCGGGGTTGCTCGACCTGGGAGAAGCCTGGGAGACGGCATCCGTGCGCCCGGCCTCCGCCTTGGGCCTGACCCAGGCCGCTGGCTTGGCGGTCGGAGCGCCGGCCGACGTGGTCGAGTTCGCGTGCTCCGGGGGCACGATCGAGGTCCTGCGTACCCATAAGGCGGGACAGCCCGCCTACGACGCCCGAAAACCGTAACGGAGGAGGAGAGATTGTACGCCGTTAGCACCCAGTACCTGGATAGGATCTTCGAACACCTGCGGCGCCTGCATGACGAGGAGGGCGACGCGATAAATGAGGCCGCGAGGATGGTCGCCGATCATATCGCCGAGGACAAAATCGTCTACGCGTACGGTCCGGGCGGGCACTCGAACCTAGCACCGCAGGAGATCTTCTTCAGGGCCGGAGGCCTCATGCACGTAAGCGCGATGCTGGACGAAGGGACTCTGCTGAGCGGCGGCGCGCTGCGCTCTATGGCCGTCGAGCGGACGCCCGGATACGGGAAAATAGTCATCGATGACTACGGCCTTTCCGAAGGCGACCTCCTCATAATAATCAACGCGTACGGTATAAACGCGGCGGCCATAGACGCCGCGCTGGAGGCCCGGAGCAGGGGCGCAAGCACCATAGCGGTCACGTCCGTCGAGCACGCCACGAACACCGCGAACGACCACCCCGCGCGCCATCCGTCCGGAAAGAACCTCCACGACCTGGCGGACCTCGTCCTCGACTCCAAGATCCAGCTGGGAGACGCCGTGGTAGAGATCGAAGGCCTGGACCAGCGGGTCGCGGCGATGTCCACCTTCGCCAACGCCTACCTCCTGAACGCCGTGGTCGCGGAGACCGTCGACCTCCTCCTCAAGAGGGGCATGACGCCGCCGATATGGACCAGCGGAAATGCGCCGGGCGGTGACGAGGCTAATGCCCGTTTCACAGATAGGTTCAAGCGCAGGATAAAGTTGCTCTAAATCACCACCGTCAATGACCGCTCGGAGGTGCCAACGAATGCAAGAAGACGACCCTAGGCAGGATCCATTCGACCTCGCAGGACGTGTGGCAATCGTCACCGGCGGGTCCGGCGTGCTGGGAGGGGAGATGGCGCGGGGACTTGGGAGAGCTGGCGCCAGGGTGGCCGTGATGGGCCGCAGGCAAGAGAAGGCGCGGCGGGCGTCCGAAGATATAGAGGCGGCTGGCGGCACAGCCATGACGCTTACGGCCGATGTACTAATAAGGGAACAGCTCGAAACCGCCCGGGACGCCGTGCTCGAGCGCTGGGGCGGGATCGACATCCTGGTGAACGCCGCGGGCGGGAACGCGCCAGCAGCCACCTTGGGCGACGAGAAAACCTTCTTTGATCTGCCGCGTGAGGCCTTCGAGCAGGTCGTAGATCTAAACCTCGTGGGAACCCTGCTGCCATCTCAGGTCTTCGGCGAGGTGATGGCAAGACCGAAGGACGGGCGAGAAAGCCGGGGCTGCATAGTGAACGTCTCCTCGATGGCCGCCCAGCGGCCCCTCACCAACGTCGTTGGCTACTCAGCCGCCAAGGCCTCCGTCGACAACCTGACCCGTTGGCTTGCTGCAGAACTCGCGCGGAGGCACGGCGCGGGACTGCGCGTGAACGCCATCGCGCCGGGTTTCTTCCTGGGCGAGCAAAACCGGGCCATGCTGGTCGAGGAAGACGGCTCCCTGACGCCGCGGGGACGGACGATCTTGGAGCATACCCCGGCCGGCCGCTTCGGCGAGCCCGGAGATCTTATAGGCGCCTTGATCTGGCTCTGCGGGCCTGGGGCCGGTTTCGTCAATGGCGTCGTGGTCCCGGTCGACGGAGGGTTCAGCGCCTACAGCGGGGTGTAGACCTAGCGGTGGTTTGTTGGAGCGGGATTTGGGAACAGATCTCCGGGCGAGTACGCCTCGATGCGCCCAGAGATCGCCCTTCCCGAATCGTAAATTGGACACTCTACCGAGGTCAACAAACTACCGTAATACCAAGTCCGTCTGTATAATGACGTAATATGCCAAAGACAATAAAGCTCGAAGCGCATCTGAGTTCGGAAGAGTTGG
>Ga0136640_10001077_pt1 | contig 10812 bp, 8 predicted proteins | sample AntDrymUQ8642106_2_FD_105498 | JGI IMG/M metagenome (GOLD analysis project Ga0136640, IMG submission 105498) | Polar desert sand microbial communities from Dry Valleys, Antarctica - metaG UQ864 (21.06) | ecosystem: Environmental > Terrestrial > Soil > Desert | place: Antarctica: Dry Valley...
CGGAGCCCGCCTCGGAGTCGACATCGAAGAGTCCGATACCGGGCAAGGGATCGGCGTTGTGGGGCCGGTATTCGTGACCGAGCAACTGGTACCCGCCGCAGACCGAGAGCAGGGCGGCGCCCGCTTCGACAGCCTCCCGGATCGCCGCGCCCTTGGGCCCGGCCAGGTCCTTCGAGACAGCGATTTGCGCCTGGTCCTGGCCGCCGCCGAAGAAGAAGATGTCGGCTTCCGCCGGGATCGGCTCGCCGAGGCCGACCTCCCGGACATCCGGCTCGATACCGCGCCACCTGGCGCGCTGCGCCAGGGCGAGCACGTTGCCGCGGTCGCCGTAGATGTTCATCTTCGTGCCGTAGAGCCAGGCGATCGTGAGCGTTCGATCGGTCGTCATCGGGTCACTCCCTACTGCTGCCAGAACGATTCGACGGCGCCGCGGTCCGTGAGAATCTGCCGGATCTCGAGCATCGCCGTGTACGTTGGGAGGATGTAGCCCTGCTCCCCCTCGGGAATCGTGTCCACGAACCCGTCCAGTCCATGCGCGAGCCCGTCGGGAAGCGCCAGGATGCGCGATTCCGCCACGCCCGCGTATTTGAGCCGGTTGGCCATGTCCGCGCCCCGCAATCCGGTCGTGGCCAGCGTACACCGGCCGCCGGCGAGCAGTTCGAAGTCGACATCCCAGAGCCAGGATACATCGCGGCCGTCGGCGTAGAGGTCATTGATGGCGATCAGGGTTGGCGCCATCAACTCGCCGGTGCCGCCGGTGAGCATGCGCAGCACTTCGTTGAACCCGACCGGGTTCTTGACCAGGGCCAGGGTGAGTCGCCGGCCCCGGTATTCGACGCGTTCGATCCGCCCGAACGCCGATCGGAAGCGCACGAGCGCCGTTTGCACGGTCTCCCGCGCGATTCCCATGTGGCGCGCGGCGGCAACGGCGGCCAGCGTGTTGTAGGCGTTGTAGAAGCCCGGCACCCCGATCGCGTAACGATCGGACTCGGCGCCGCGGTCGATCGTCAACGAGAGGGATTCCACGCCCTCCAGCTCAATGTCGCTGCCGGCCACGTCAAGCGCGGGACGGGCCTGACCGCAGGCGGGACAATACCAGGCCCCGAGGTGCGAGACGTACAGCGCCTTGTAGGCGAGATCCGTGCCGCAGATGAAGCAGGTGGCGGCATCGGCGGCGTGGGGGAGGGACTCCAGCGTGTGTTGCTGGCCGTTCATGCCGAAGGCGACCCGGTTGGCGTCGATGCCCTGGGTGACCGAGGTCAGCCCCGGATCGTCCGCGTTGAACACCACCGTCGATTCGGGCCCCAGCTGGGCCAATGATGCCCGCCAGGAACGGGCAATGGTGTCGAGTTCTCCATAGCGATCCAGTTGGTCCCGGAAGAGGTTGTTGAGCAGGATCAGGCGGGGCCGCACGAGCCGGACGACTTCGGGAAAGGCCGCCTCGTCCGTTTCGATCACGGCGATGTCGCCGCCAGGTCGCCCGGTCAAGGTGGCCTGGGAAGCGAAGGCGCTCACCACCCCGCGCACGAGGTTGGAACCAGAGCGGTTGTGAACCACCTCCAGCCCGCTGGCCGCGAAGATGTCGGCGATCATGCGCGAGGTCGTGGTCTTGCCATTGGTGCCGGCCACCACGATCGCGCCGTCCGGCAGCTTCGCGGTCAATTTGCCCAGCAGGCCGGGATCGATCCGCTCCGCGACCAGGCCCGGCGCGGAGGTTCCACCGCCCCGGCCCAACATGCGGATTCCGGCCGCGGTGACCTTCGCCGAGGCGACGCTGGCCATGAGCCGGATATTGGAGAGCGCGGCCGTTTTACTCATCGGAGGCTACCGCCACGTAAACGACCGTGAGGTCGCCGAAGTTGGCGATGCCGGGCCGCACGTTGATTTCCAGGGTCGCGGTCTGCTCGTTGACCTCTGGCTCACCGTAGACCTGCCCGATCGGGATATTGGGGGGCACCTGGCGCGTCTGGGTCTCGGTCGAGTCCGAGGTCACAACCCACTCACCGTCGTCGGGTGCGTTCTCGGGCTGGACCCGCAGCATCGTGAGGTAGCCGCCGTGCTGCCGCTGCCCCTGGACGATGCCGGCGCCCCGTGAATCCTCGAGCATTGCGCCGACGCGCTGGCTGGCGTCGATGATGAGCGCCACCCTCGACCTCTCCGGACTCACCTCGGTGACTTGCCCGAGGTAGTAGTTTGGGCTGACGATCGCCATGCCCTCACGAATCCCGTCGTCGGAACCAACGTCGATGACGATGAACAGCTGGTTGCCGGACGGGTCCTGACCAATAACGTTGGCCATCGTCAGGTCCAGACTGGGGTTTTGCTGCTCCACTCCGAGCATCTCCCGCAACTGCACAAGTTCCGCCCGGTCAGCTTTGTACTGGCTGTTTTCGGCCCTGAGCGCATCCCGCTCCGCGACCGCATCCGCAAGCTGCCGTTCGAGGTCGGATTCGCTGCCGGTGTCGTCGACGACACCGTAGAATGCCGCCGAAACCGGCGACACGATTTCGTTGAGCCCACTGCGAACCGGGTCCAATGCGCTGCGACGATCGAGCACGATGAGCCCGCCGCAGATCACGGCGAAGACCAGGACCAGGCCGAGGACCCGGCGCAGCGAAATCGTCGTCATCGCCAGTCGTCTCCGGCCGGAGTTGCGGAGGTGTACGGCGTCGTTATCGACATGAAACGGACCTTTCGTTGACCAGGATTATCGTGTCCATTGCCAACGTCTTCACCGCCGTCATGCTGAGTGGTCTGTTCAGTTTGATGTGTCCCATTCACGCCGACCCTTTCGCCATCATGCTGAGCGCCAGCGAAGCATCCCCGTGCGAAGCACTCGGCGACGGAGTCGCCGCCTGGTGGCCGGGAAGGAGGGTCCGCCTGCGGCGGATGCGCTTCGCGGGTATCCAGCAGGGCCGACCCTTCGCTCCGCTCAGGGTGACGGCCCTTTGGACTGTGCATGCCGGACACAACACCCTGGACAGACCACTGAGCGCCAGCGAAGCATCCAACGGAGCCTGTCCTGAGCGCAGCGAAGGATGCGAAGCACTCGACGGCGAAGCCGGCGCCTGGTACTTCGGGAGATCTGTCGGACTTTGGCCGATGCGCTTCGCGCGGGGATACCGCTCCGCTGCGCGTCGCTGCCTCGCAAGCTCGGAATGACCGTTGTGCTTTCTGTTACTCGTCATCGACCAAAGTCTGCTAGCGCCGGATTTCGCGGCCGCTGGCGAGCGCCCGCTGATACAGGTGCAACGCTTCGGCCACCCGTCCGGTGCCGCGCGCCACGCAGGTCAGCGGATCTTCGGCGCGGTGGACGGGCATCCGGAGTTCGCTCTGCAACCGCCGGTCGAGGCCCATCAGGAGCGCGCCGCCGCCGGCCAGCGTAATTCCGTGCTCCATGATGTCGGCCACCAGTTCTGGCGGCGTCTCCTCGATCGAGGTTTTCACGAGTTCGATAATCGTGTTCACCGGCTGGGAAATGGCGTCGCGCAACTCGACCGAGCTGACCTCGACCGACTTCGGCAAGCCGGTCAGCAGGTCGCGGCCCCGTAGCGGCACTCGCACCTCTTCCTCAAGGGGATAGGCAGAACCGGCGGCGATCTTGGCGTTCTCGGCGGTGCGGTCGCCGATCACGAGGTTGTGGTCGCGACGGGCGTACTGGATGATCGCGTCGTCGATCTCGTCGCCCGCGACCCGGATCGAGTGGTTGACCACGATCCCGCCCAGGGAAATGACGGCCACTTCCGTGGTTCCGCCGCCGATGTCGACGATCATGCTGCCGATCGGCTCGTTGATCGGCAACCCGGCGCCGATTGCGGCCGCCATCGGCTCCTCGATGGTGTACGCCTCACGGGCCCCGGCGGAAAGAGCGGCGTCCTTGGCGGCGCGCTTTTCCACTTCGGTCACCCCGCTGGGAATGCCGATCACCACCCGCGGGTGGGGCGCCATCAGGCGCTGCAGGTGAACCTTGCGGATGAAGTGGTGGAGCATCATCTCGACCGTGTCGAAATCGGCGATCACGCCATCCTTCAGCGGCCGGACGACAATGATCGAATCGGGAGCCTTGCCGTGCATCGCCTTGGCTTCCATGCCAACCCATAAGGCGCGTTTGGTCTTGGCGTCAATGGCCACTACGGAGGGTTCCGAGATAACGATGCCCTTGCCTCGCACGTAGACGAGGGTGTTGGCGGTTCCGAGATCGATGCCGAGATCGCGGCTGAAAAAACCGAACAGGGATGAAAGCGGACGAAACAAGGTCGTGGACCTCCGCAACATCGGTCATGTGCCATATGTTGTAGCTGTGACCGGGTAGCATGTATCGAGGAGTGCGATGGCACATGGAGTCATGCTGGAAACTGGCGGGTCTGATCGTCGTCCCTCTTGACGATTGAGGCCCCGTCTACCACCCTTCCAAAGCATGCGCTGTTCCGCGGCGATTGCGAGCGAAACACTCGAAATCGAGCGGTCATTGGCCGCCCTGGAGTCGGCGAGAGTATAGCATGACGGCCCAGGCCGGCATGGCCGCCAACGACCACGCCCGAAGATCGTTCGAGGGGAATCGGCGTCATGACATCGACCGGCCAGCGCGACAATCAGGAGTGGGCCACCGTGCGAGCGGCGATCGCCGGAGCGGGCGCGGATTCCGGAATCCGCGTCGGCGTGTCCGTGCGCGATCTTCGCAATGGCTCGATCTTTCGTCACGCCGACGACCAGATCTTCTCCGCCGCGAGCACCATCAAGCTGGTCATCCTGGTCGCCCTCGCCCGGGCCGTCGACGACGGCCGGCTCCGCCTCGACCAGCGGTCACCCGTACACCCGGCACAAAAGGTCGGCGGTAGCGGGGTGCTGAACTGGCTCGAAACCGGGCTCGACCTGACCCTCCAGGACCACGCCTGGCTGATGATCGCGATTTCGGACAACACCGCCTCGAACGTGCTGATCGATGTTCTCGGCCTCAGGTCGATCCAGGAAGCGCAACAGTCGCTGGGACTGGTCTCGACCTCGCTCAACCGGCGTTTCCTGGGACGCCTGCCGGACCAGGAAGCACCGGAAAACGTGGCGACCGCCGCCGACCTCACCGTTATCCTCAAAGCCGTCGCGGATGGCTCAGCCGCTTCGCCCGATCGGTGCGAATGGATGCTGACCCTGCTTGGCGACCAGCAGGTGACCGATCGCCTCGCCCGCCACCTGCCCGAAGGGGTCACGTTTGCCGGCAAGAGCGGCTGGGTGACGGGCATCTCGCACGACGCCGGGCTGTTGCGGGGATCGGGCGTCGAGGCCGCCGTCGCCGTGATGACCCAGGGGTTCGAGGACCCGTACACGGCCGACGCCTTGATTGGCTCGATCGGCGCCGCCGTGATCGACGACCTGAAGATCGGGTAGCGGCTCAGGCACGAGCATTCCCACGGCAGCTGATCCGGGCGACAATGTGGCCATGCAACTCGCCGTGAACTGAGGAGATGTCCCGTGAAAATCACCCGCGCCTCGACCTGGATCGTCGGCAACCCGTGGAAGAACTGGCTCTTTGTCCGGCTCGATACCGATCAGGACGGCCTCTACGGGATCGGCGAGGGCACGATCAACGGGTTCGCGAAGACCACCGAGGCGGCGGTTCACGAGCTGGCCGGTCGCTACGAAGGCTTCGATCCGTTCCAGATCGAGACGATCCTCCAGCGCATGTCGCGGGACCTCTACACCGAGGGCGGCCAGATCCATATGAACGCCGTGGCGGCGATCGAGATCGCCTGTTGGGACATCATCGGCAAGGCGACGGGCCACCCAATCTACGACCTGATCGGCGGCCGCTATCACGAGTCGCTGCCGACCTACGCCAACGGCTGGTACGCGGGACCCCGCACCACCGAGTCGTTTTCCGAGCGGGCCCAGATGGTGATCGACAAGGGCTACCGGGCGATGAAGTTCGATCCCTTCGGCGCGGCCTGGCGCACGATGTCGATGGAAGACCGGCACCTCTCGATCGACATCGTGCGGGCGGTGCGGGAAACGGTCGGGCCGGACATCCAGCTCATGATCGAGGGTCACAGCCGGTTCAGCGTCTCCGAAGCGGTCTACGTGGGCGAGGCGATCGCCGAGTTCGAGCCGACCTGGTTCGAGGAGCCGACCGCTCACCAGAACATCGACTCGACGGTCGAGGTCGCCCGCAAGCTGAAGATCCCGGTCGCGACCGGCGAGAGCTACTCCAGCGTGCATCAGCACGCCGAACTGCTTTCCAGAAACGCCGTCCACATCATCCAGCCCGAACCGGGCAGTATGGGCGGCATCTGGCGCACCCGTCAGGTCTGCGCGATGGCTGACGCCTGGTACGCGGTGGTAGCGCCGCACAACGCCCAGGGCCCGATTTCGACCGCGACCTGCATCCAGATCAGCGCCTCGTGCCCGAACCTGCTGACGCAAGAGTTGTTCGACGAGTTCAACGTCTCGTGGGAGCAGGAACTGCTGACCACCCACGCCAAGGTGATCGACGGGCGCCTCCAAATCCCGGACGGACCTGGCCTGGGAACCGATCTCAACTGGCCCGAACTGGAGAAGCATCCCTACCAGGAGACGAACTTCCTGCCGCTCTTCGCGCCCGGCTGGGAACGCCGCGAAGGCGAAACAGTCATTGAATAACGGCAACGGCGAATCCGGCGAATCACCAGCCACGCAGGCGTGTGATTAGCCTGTTGCCGATTGGCAGGTGGCGCATGCATTACGGAATCCGGTTGATTCCTCGGGATTCCGCGCCGCAGGCTATTCCGGGCGGACGAAAGCGTGTTCCATCACCTTTCAGCCGGATTCCGTATTGCACACATCTCTGCAGGCGATCCGTAGGGGCGGACCTGGTGTTCAGACCGGATCTCGCTGTCAAACATTTACGTCGTTGCGACGAGAGATGTCTCGACTGCGCTCGACATGAGGTGGAGCCAGGAGACGACATCACCTGGATTTCGTGTCAGATCTTCAGGAAGTTCATGATCATTCGCACGCCAAAGCAGTCCGAACATGCACGTGCCAAAAACTTCGTCGACAGCATCGACGGCTGTTCGATCGATGCCTCGATTCCCGACTGTAACGATCCGGAGCGATTCCGGCGGACGCTGGTCGCGGAATCGCGCGATCAGATAGTTGGAGTTGGAGCCATTTCCTGCAACTGGCTCCATCCCGCTCGACTAACCCTCGATGTCTTCGTTGCTCCTGATGACCGGCGTGAAGGCATCGGAACAGCGTTGCTGGATCAGTTCGTCGCGGCGATCCCATCAGGAGACGCCCGTTCTCTGAAGGCGGCCGGCTGGAGTGATGACGAGGCAAGTGTCGCGTTCTGGCGCAATCACCGGTTCACGCCAATCATGAGGACAGAGATTGGCACATTAGACGTCACCCAGGCGAGCAGCATCGCAACGATCGAAGTCATTCCGGACGGAATCGCCATCGTCAGTGGTGAGCAAATCCCGCTGAGCGATTCGTGATGGGACGATATTGCTCACCTGCACGAACGCATTTATCGAGCTAATCATGAGTGGTCGCCGCCCAGGTCAATCGATCTTTCATTCGCCCGGCGTATATTCCTGGATCCTGATGACCTGATACCTGACGTCCAACTCGTCGCCATGCGCAACGACGCTCCCTTCGCGGTCGCGAGCCTTCGGGCACTCACATCCGACGGTGCATGCGAACTCGGCTGGGCCGGCGGCGATCCCGGCAGCGGCGAAGAAGGTTTCCGTGCGGCACGCATGCTGGTTGCGCGCTGTCTCACGCTCGCTCGCGAACGGGGCTGGACCGTCGACTTCGAAGCGGATCGTTCAGACCCCGTCCTCCGTGGCGTCGTTGAGGAATGGTCCCTGACAGATCACCGGATTTGGGTGAACTACAGCCGGGGGGAGCCTTAAAACGGGCAGTCGGACCTAAACACGGGATGGAAGTTTCGACGCGAGACGCAAGGTGGGTACCGAGCGAACATTCCGCGCGGCGCAAAATCCGGGCGGATCCCACGCTTCGCTCTGGACAGGCTCCCGAATCGACCAGATTCAATCGTGGACTATCCGTTCATGGTCGATTCTGGCTCGCTTCGCTACCGCCCCTACACCAGTCGGAGGGACGAGTGGTCGCCCGGATTCCAGATGGCATGACGTCCGGGCGGACACAAGGTCCGCCCGGCGCGTGCCTTACGGAGCGGTGAAGATTTCCACCTGGGTCGCGGAACCCGGCAGCGTCTGCACTGTGAACGAGAAGAGGATCGGGTCGCCGACGAGTTCGAGCAGATCGCAGGTGTAGATGCCGGGGAGCACCCAGACGAAATCCCCCTGCTCGATCTGGTCCTGCCAGATGACCGTGCCGTCCTGCGCCTTGAGCGTGTAGATCTCGCCAGCGCCATTCGGAAACTTGAGCAGCGAACCGCGGATGAAGGTCGTGCGGTCGGGCTCGATGTTGACCCGGATTTCCGTGGACTGGCCGCTGGGGTTGGCCCAATCGACATCGCAGATGCCAACCGGCACCTCGACCTGGTTCGTGTCCTCGGTGAAGGTGTAGGTAAAGGCTTCTCCGCCTTCCGGATTGCTGTCGGTCGCGCTCTGGCCCTCGCAGCTGACGTTCGCGAGCGGGTAGAGCCCGCCGATCGACTCGATCTCCAGGAAGCCCGTGGTGATGACCACTTGCAACTCTTCGAGGAAGGTGAAGAGGGCCGCGGACAATTCCTCGGCATTCTGGGCACCGACGATCTGACCGCCGCTATTCTCGGCGATGCAGCTGGTGATCCGCAGGTCTTCCTCGGTGAGACCGAGCCCCACGACGTAGACGGTGACGGCGGCCTCGCTCGCCTTGAGGGCGGTCGCGATGGCGCAGGGGTCGGTTTCGCAGGTTTCAAGGCCATCCGTGACGAGGATCGCGGCGTTGACGACACTCTCGGAGGCTGGGGGGAAATCGGCCCCGGCCCGCTCAAGCGAGAGACCAATCGGGGTCCAGCCCACCGGCGCGTAGTCGGCTACCTCACCTCGCAAGGCGTCCTTGTTGACGCCTTCGATTGGAACCGTCAGGTCCGAGGACTGGCAACTCTCCGCTCGCCCCGACTCGGTGTTGTTGCCCAGGTGACCGAAGACGCGGAAGCCGACGTTGACTTCTGGCCGGTCGTCCGGAATGGCCTCGATCACGTCGTTCAGTACGCGCTTGGCGGCATCGATCCGGGGTTCGCCGGTATTCGTGACATCGGCCATCGACCCGGATGAGTCCAGGATCAATTCGACGTTCACCTGGGTGCCGGCTTCCTCCTGGGCCGCCGCCCGGCCCGGCGTGGCGATAGTGAATCCGGATGCCAAAATCGAAAACGCCAGCGCGAAGACCATCGTCCGCGCGATTCGCTCCTGAGCCCGTGTGAATGCTCGCATCGGTCTTCTCCCCATCACCATGTGGACGTTAATCCGGACGATCTCGCGAATGAGCTATATTCAGATGTTCTCCAGTCTACGAAACCGTGTAGGATAAGTATAGTGACACGCAAGTGAATCGGACTCTTTGGAGTCAGTCGGACCAGTCTCGCCACCACTCGTCACCGCTTTCGTCCTTCCGCCATCCAGCAGCCGAACCGCCAATCCGGACGCGGCAGGCAGCAGAGAAAAGGACACCCTATGCAATCGCGGTTCCTCAACGCCATGACCATCCTGGTCATGCTGGTCAGCCTCTTCGCCGCCACGTTCGCGCCAGGAAGCGGGACGATCGCCGCACCACGGGATTCGGCCAGCCAGGATCGTGCCCAGGCGCAAACCGACGAGGGCACTCCGCCACTGATCCAGCCGAGCGACGACTCGGCCCCGCAGGAAGAGCCGGAGGACGGCGACAATGGCGAGGACGACGCTCTCCCGCCCGTTGAATCCGGCGATGACCTGGGTGACGGCGGACAACCCGAGGGCCTGCCCCGCGAGATCTTGGTGGGCGATGCGCGCTACCTCTACGACCGCTCGGTGCCGCTGGACCCGGAAGCACTCTCCGTCGTCGACGAGAGTGAATCGCTGACCGTCTACGCCGCTACGGATGAAGGTCCGTTCGACGCGGTCTACGTGTCCGGAGCCAATGGGGGCGCCCTGGCCCGTTACCTGCCGGAACGAATCGGGGCCGCGGATGTTGCCTGCCTCGCCGAGGCGGCCGAGATCGGCCAACTGGACGCGGGCGACGCGGTCTACGTTTTCGCCGGGTTCGAGTTCGACCTGACGACGGATACGTTGCAGGAGATCGGAACCAGCGACGGCAACCCGGTCTACGCCGAGGCCGACGCCGGGCAACCGTTTCCCGAGGTGTTCGTTGCGACCGGGGATGGCTTGCTCCGGTTCGTGATTGCCGGCGGCGACGGCCGCCCAGCTTCCCTGGCGGACTCGCTGGCGTTCGAGGGCACCCTCCTGTCGTTCGTCGCCGACGTCACGGACCAGGTTGATCCCGGCAACCTCGCCAAAGTGGGTTGCGCGGGTCCGTATCCTGTCTACACGGCGGCGGATGCGGCCGAGGGCTCGACGGTCGACCGTTACGTGCGGGCTGGCGGGCGACTCTTCCAGTACAGCGGTGAAATGGCACCGGCGGCCTCGCCAGCGGACGCCCCGACCGAAGTGCCCACGGAACCCCTGATCGTCGTACCCACTGAAGCACCGACCGAGGTTCCGACTGAGGCACCCACCGAAGTCCCGACCGAGGCACCGACCGAAGCACCGACTGACGGTCCCACCGAAGCACCGACTGACGTTCCCACCGAAGTCCCAACCGAAGTTCCGGCAGAACCGACCGAGGCTCCGGCAGAGCCAACCGAAGCGCCGGTTGAGTCGACCGAAGCTCCAG
>Ga0136640_10001078_pt1 | contig 10804 bp, 7 predicted proteins | sample AntDrymUQ8642106_2_FD_105498 | JGI IMG/M metagenome (GOLD analysis project Ga0136640, IMG submission 105498) | Polar desert sand microbial communities from Dry Valleys, Antarctica - metaG UQ864 (21.06) | ecosystem: Environmental > Terrestrial > Soil > Desert | place: Antarctica: Dry Valley...
CTGCCCCGCTCGGCGGCGGGGGTATGCGGCCACGGTCCGCTGTCGAAGGCCCGGCGCGCGGCGGCGATGGCGTCACGCGCGTCACCGTCGTCGCCCTCGGCGACCTTGGCGACGACGCTCTGGTCGAACGGGTTGATGACCTCACGCCCCTGGCCCCGGCGGGGGGTCGTCCAGGCACCGTCGATATACAGGTTCCGCACCTTCAGCACCCTTCTGTGACTCCCGACCCGGGACCCTGAAATGCCGCGGCGGCTCCAGCCGGTCGAGACTTGTGTTGCGCCATCTGTGCAGCGTTGCGCAGCAAGCATCGGCGCAGGGGCCGATCGCGTCAAGCAGCGTGGCGGCCTGGGGGGGACGCCTTCGGCGGCGAGGCGCGCTTGCAGGAGCCGCTAGCGTTGCGCTATATGTAACTCGTTGCGATGGCGCACGGCGGTCGTAGCGGCCGGCCGGACGTCGAAGAAGGCGGAGCCGATGCGGTGTGCGGGCCACGATCACTTCCGCAGCGAGTACACCGACGAGCAACGTGCCCATCTCGACCTCGTGCTGTCGTTCAACCGTGAGCTGGCGAAGGCGGGGGAGGGCGGCCGGGACCTGACCGGGGTCACGCAGGCGCTGGACCCCGACCCGCTGCGGTACATGTGGGTGGACGAAGGCGATCGCCAGATCCCGGTCCTCATCGAGAAGGCGAGGCTGCTGCTCGCCGAGTCATCGGAGCTCGAGGGGCACGCACGGGTCGGCAGCCGCCTCGTCCCCGGCGGCGCCTTCGCGGCACGGCCGTCGCTGGCGGTCGGCCCTGACGGAGCGCTCCTGCTGGCCTGGATCGAGTGGCAGGCCGACGTCGGCGAGCGGGTCGTCGTCGCGCTGCTGGATACCACGGGCCAGCCGCTGAGACCCGCGACCGCGGTGTCCGGGGAACCCGCAGACTGCTTCCGCCCGACGGCGCTGTTCGACGCCGAGGCCAGTCCGTGGATCTTGTATGCCCGTGCCACCGCTGGGCAGGTCGGGGTCTGGGCACGCCGGTGGGCCGGCGGCCGTTGGAGCTCAGAGGAGCTGGTCTCAACCACTGGCCACCCCTCGTTCAACCAGGAGGTGGCCGCCCACGCAGACGGCAGCGTCGAGGTGTGCTGGCAAGGCCGCGTCGGCAGTCGCTTCGCGGTCTTCTCTCGCCGCTGGCGTGCCGGTCGCTGGCAGGACGAGCAGCTGGTCAGTGACGACGGGTCCGGCGACAACGTCTGGGACCCGAGCCTGGTGGCGCTGCCCGGTGGTGGCAGCGCGTACGCGTGGAGTGCCTACACCGATGGCGCCTACCGGGTGATGACCCGTCGCCGGGACACCGAGCTTGGTCCTTGCCGCCCCTTGAACTCCGGCAGCGACTACGCGCTGCACCCCAGCCTGGCCGTCACCGGCGACGGGCAGGTCTGGTGCGCCTTCGACGTCGTCACCGTCCACGGGCACGCGGGGTCGGGGCCGACGGCCCTGCGCCAGGTCGAGCGCCTCCGCGCGCCGATCCAGCCGGGCATGAAGCCGCCCGGCCAGTTCGTGCCTCCCGAGCTCATCCCTAACCTCGCCGCCTCAGTCCAAGTGGTCGCGGTCGACGAGCAGGGCGTACGCCAGGGCCGCGGCAGTCTTGCGACCGGCTTGGAGATCAGCCCCGCGGGGCTGCCTCGGCTGGCCGCTACCGCGGACGACGGCCTGGTCGTCGCCTACCGCACCCTGCGCCGCCTGCCACTGCTCAACTACTACTGGGAGGTCGCCGCCCAGGTCCTCGGCGAGGATGGTTGGGGGCCGCTGCATACCTTCGACGCCAGTGACGGGGGCGTCGAGGAAGCGACCGTGGCCGCCGGCCCTGGTGGCGCGGTCGTGGCCTGGCAGAGCGACGGCCGGCGGGAACGTGCCTTTGACTGGACCGAGGGATTCGGCGGCAGGGCATGCCCCCACCTGCACGACCACTACGGCGAGGTGGTGTGGCACGGGATGCACGGCCCTGGCGAAATCTACTTCGCGCCGGTGGCCGCCTCCGGTGGCCCGGGCGCCGCCGCTGTCGCCTCACAACCAGAGCCTGTCCCGCAGTTCTCGGCTCGCACGGAAGCCCGGGCGTGGACAGGCGGAGACCGGCAGCGCTACACGACCCAGATCGACGGCGCGGATCACCACCTGTACTGGGGAGATCTGCACCGCCACTCGCTGATCAGTCGCTGCACCGCCGCGGACGAGCCCTCGCTGGAGGAGTTCTATCGCTACTCGTGGGACGTCTGCGAGTACGACTTCTGGGCGGTGACCGACCACTCCGAGAACTCCACGGCCTACCAGTGGTGGTGCATCCAGAAGATCGCGGACCTGTTCCGAGTCGACGGGCGGTTCGTGCCGCTGTACGGCTTTGAGTGGACGTCGACAAGCGGGCATCAGAACGTCATCTACTCGTCGTCACAACGGGGCGGCCCGATCTTCTCGTCGCTGGCCGAGGGCAGCGAGCGACCCGATCAGCTGTGGGAGCAGCTGCGACGGTTTCCCGACTACCCGGCGATCACCATTCCGCACCACCCTGGGTCTGGGATGGTCCCTTACGACTGGAACTACCACGACCCCGACTACCTGCGCCTGGTGGAGATCTTCCAGGCCTGCCGCGGCAACTACGAAGACGACGGCTGCTTCCGCCAGTACGCCGATGCCACCCTGCCCGGCAGCTTCGTGCTCGACGGGTTGCGGCGTGGCTACCGCTTCGGGCTGATCGCCTCGTCGGATCACGGCAACGGCGCCAGTTATGTCGGTGCCTACGCCCCGACCCTGGACCGCGAGGCGATCTTCGAGGCCTTGCACAGTCGCCGCACGATGGGCGCGACCGCCCGCGACATCGTGCTGGATACCCGCATCGGCGACACCTTCATGGGCGGCGAACACCGCCTGAAAGGTCCGGTGGAGCTAGATGTCCATGCGCGCGGCTATCGCGAGCTCGCCCGCGTCGACGTGCTGCGCAACGGTGAGCTGGTGCACAGCGTCGTCCCCGAGCTGGACTTGCCTCAGGGTTGGATCGCCGTGCCGCTGCGCCTGGAGTGGGGCATGAACCAGAGTCCCACCGACTGGAGCGGCAGCTTGCACGTCGAGCGGGGCGAGGTGCTGCAAACGGCCTACTGGTCGCCCGAGGTGCAGGAGGTGGGCCAGACGTCGGTGTGGTGGACCGCTGCGACACAGAGCTTCGGCGGCGGCGGCATCTACGGGCCCACGCGCGGCGGCATCGAGCTGACTGTGGTAGGTCCACCGGACGCGGTGGTGCAGGTGAACAGCGGCGCAGGCAAGGTTTCGGCAGACCTCGCCACCCTGCGCGAGCACCCTGTCGATGCCACCTCGACGACCATGAGCACCCGGGCGCAAGCCAGTGGTCGGCTGCGGCTGCAACCCGGCGTTGGTGGCCTGTCCACCCTTGGCGGAAGCCAGCTGCTACTGCGCTGGACCGACGAGCGCCATGAACCCGCCTGGTACTACGCCCGGGTCTACCTGGTTGACGGGGAGATGGCTTGGTCGTCACCGATCTGGGTCGACGGCGACGAACCGCCGGCCCGCGGCTCCGTCAACGCGCCCAAGTACAAGGTCACGCAATGAGCCAGCTGCACACCGCCGACCGTGCGCTGCAGATGCTGCAAGCGTTCTCACCGGAGCTACCGACGATGACGGTCGGTCGGCTGGCTGAGGTGTTGGGCGTCCACAAGAGCACTGCATCGCGGCTTGCCGCCACCCTGTTGGAACGCGGCTTCCTGGAGCGCGACGCTCGCACCAACGAGTTCCGCCTCGGTCCCGAGTTGGGACGGTTGGGTCTGCTGGCGGTCGCTGGTGGTATCGACCTGGTGGCGCTGGCGCGTGAGTGCATGCGTGACCTGGCGCAGCAGACCGGTGAGACGGTCAACATCGCGGTGCTGGACAACCCCGGCACAGAGGTGGCCAACATCGCGCAGGCCGACGGATCACACATCGTGGGCATCGGTCAGTGGATAGGCCGGCGAACCCCGGTTCACTGCACCGCCAACGGCAAGGTGCTGTTGGCCCACCGCCCAGGGAAACGCACACCCTCGCCACTAACAGCCTTCACCGAGCGGACGCTGACCGATCCCGCGGCCTTTGAGGCGGAGCTGGTGCGGGTGCGCGAGGACGGCTACGCCACCGTCGTGGGGGAGTTTGAAGAGGGCCTGCATGCCGTCGCCACGCCGGTCTTCGACTCGCAGGGATGCCGTGCCGCGCTCAGCGTGTCCGGCCCCTCGTATCGACTGACCGTCGAGCGACTGCCGGAGCTCGCCGTCCTGTGCCGCCAGGCCGCGCTGGAGTTATCGCGGCGGCTGGGTGGTAATGGCGACGGCCGGTGACCGCGTCCACGTCAACGTCATCGACGTGGACGCTTGGAGGACGAGATGGCCGCTGAGCCTTCGGGTGCCGTACTGACGGTGCGTGAGACGCTCGCCATGCCGGCGTTCGCCCAGGCGCGCGTGGTGGCCGGGCAGGCGGGGCTGGAGCGGCCGGTCCGTCGCGTCCACATCGTTGACCTGCCGGGCGCAGCCTACGAATGGGGAACCCGCGACGTGCTGCTGCTGACCGCCGGTGTCGGGCTCGCCGACGACCTTGACCGCCAGGCGTCCCTCGTTCCCGACCTGGTGGGGCGAGGGGTTGCCGGCATGGTCCTGTCGGTCGGCTACATCTTCGACAACGCTCCCGAAGTGATGCGCGCTGCCGCCGACGAGCTGGGGTTCCCGCTCGTCACCACGCCCCCCGGTGTGCGGTTCATCGAACTCACCGAGGCGATCTGGCAAGAGCTGGTGAACCGTCGCGACGCCGCGATGCTTACGGGAGACCTTCTGGAGCAGGTGCTCACCAGCGCGAGCGACGCCGTCGCGCTCGCCGAACGGGCGCACCAGCTGCGCTTCCGGCTCGACCGCGGACATGCCGTGATCTGTCTGCGAGCGGGCGCCGGTGCCGCTGGACCGCTGGAGCAGGCCGTCACACGATGGCTGCGATCCAGCGGTCGCTGGGCGATCAGCGTGTGGCGCGGCGACGTGCTGGTGGTCGTCCTGGAAAGCGCCGATGACGACCAGGCGCTGGTCGACGCCGCTGCCCTGACCGGCGCCCTCGATGTCGCGGCGCTGGCCGACGCGGTCGACGACGCGACTGGCCGGTTGCTGGTCGGCGTGGGCAACGTCGAGCCGCCCGACAGGGTCGACGTGGGGGACAGGATCCGCCGCAGCTACGAACAGGCCTTCGAGGCGCTGCGCATCGCGGGCGCCCTGCCGACGACCGAGCGTGTCGTGGCGTTCCGAGACCTGGGCCTGCTGCACTGGTTGTGGCACCTGCCGCCGGAGGCTCGCGCCGGCAACCGCTACGTCGAGCGCGTGCAGACGCTGGCCGCCTACGACCGCGAGCACCGGACCGACCTCGTCATCTCCCTCGAGGCGTACCTGGATCACGGCGGGTCGCTGGCGGAGACCGCCGCCGGCCTGTATGTGCACCGCAACACGTTGCTGGCTCGCATCCACCGCGTCGCCGAGGTGCTGGCTGTCGACCTGTCGGTCCCCAGTGAGCGGCTGAACTTGGCCGTGGCGCTGAAGGCCTACCGGCTGCACGGCCGCTAGCACGCTCGCCAGCTCGTGCCCCCGCCAGCTTGTGCCCCGGCCGGCCGGGCGGGTGCGCCTTCGGACGGCGGATGTGTCCGCTGGTGCACCCAGCTGGCCCACGGTTGCCGCCGGTTGTGCGCGGAGCACAACGCGCGGCCCCAGATGCTGGGCTCGGCGCCCGTTCAGAACACGGTGGCCACGCCGTAGTCTTCTGGTTGCGATGCCCGACGACGATTCCGCGCTGGTCGCGTTCATGCCGTCGGGCCAACGAGGCCGCGTCGAAGCCGGAACGACGCTGTTGGACGCGGCCCGCCAGGTCGGCCTGGAGATCGAGAGCATCTGCGGGGGCCGCCAGACGTGCGGGCGCTGCCAGGTCACCGTCGAAGAAGGCACCTTCGCCAAGCACGGCATCGTGTCCGGCGCCGACCGGGTGACCGCGCCGGGTGCGAAGGAAGCAGAGCTACTGGTGCGCCGGGGACTGGACGGCCGGCGGCTGTCATGCGCCGCGCGCGTCAGCGGTGACGTCCTCGTCGGCGTCCCCCAGGAGAGCCAGGCTCGCAAGCAGGTGATCCGCAAGTCTGCGACCGACCGCGTCATCGCCGTCGATCCGACCGTGCGCCAGGTCTACGTCGAGGTCGCCGAGGCGTCGCTGACCGACCAGCGCGGCGACGCCCAGCGCCTGACGGCCGCGCTCGCCGACCAGTGGCAGCTGCACGACCTGCGGATCGACCGCACCGTCCTGTGGGGGCTGCAGCGCGCCCTGCGTAACGGCCGCTGGGCCGTGACGGTCACGCTGTGGGACGACCGGGAGATCCTCGATGTCCGGCCCGGATACCGGGAGGGGGCGTACGGCCTGGCGGTGGACGTCGGCTCGACGACCGTGGCCGCGCACCTGTGTGACCTGCGGACGGGCGCGGTGCTTGCGACCGAGTCGATGGCCAACCCCCAAGTGATCCACGGCGAGGACCTGATGAGCAGGGTCGCCTATGCCATGACCCATGACGACGGCCTGGAGCGGATGCGGCGCGCCGTCATCGACGGCGTGTGCCAGCTTGCCGCCGGTGCTGCCGCGACGGCGGGGATCCGGACCGACGAGATCTACGAGGCGGTCGTCGTCGGCAACACCGTCATGCACCACATCCTGCTCGGCATCGACCCGGTCGAGCTCGGTGGGGCGCCGTTCGCGCTGGCCACACAGGACCCCATCGACTGCAAGGCGCGCGACCTCGGGCTGGTGTTGCACCCGGCGGCCTACGTGCACCTGCCGGCGCTGCAGGCGGGCCACGTCGGGTCGGACAACGTCGCGGTGCTGCTCGCCGAGGAGCCGCACCGCGCCGAGGTGCCGACGCTGATCGTCGACGTCGGCACCAACGCCGAGATTGTGCTGGCCACACCCGAGCGGGTTTACAGCGCCTCCAGCCCCACCGGCCCCGCTTTCGAAGGCGCGCAGATCACCCACGGCATGCGCGCCGCCCCTGGCGCGATCGAGCGCGTGCGGATCGACCGTATCAGCGGGGCGCCGCGCTTCAAGGTCGTCGGTGACGAACGCTGGTCTGACCAGGCCACCGCCCCGGCGGCCTCGGGCATCTGCGGCTCGGGTGTGGTGGAGGCGATCGCGCAGCTCTACGTAGCCGGCATCATCCGCGCCGACGGACGCTTCGACCCGGACGCCACTGCCCCCGGGGTGCAGTGGCGCGGCCGCAGCGGCGCGTTCGTGCTCGCCACGGCGGCGCAGACCTCGTCCGGCCGGCCCATTCTCGTCACCCAGGAAGACGTCCGCGCCGTCCAGCTCGCCAAGGCCGCCCTGTATGCCGGCGCACGGCTGCTGATGCTGCGCGCCGGCGTCGAGCAGGTCGAACGGATCGTGCTCGCCGGTGCCTTCGGCAGCTACATCGATCCCTGGCACGCGATGGTGCTCGGCCTGATTCCGGACTGCGACCTCACGCGGGTCCACGCGGTCGGCAACGCGGCTGGCGACGGCGCGCGGATCGCTCTGCTGAACCGCGGCCGCCGGCGCGAGGCCGCCGGGCTCGCCAGGGCCGTCGCCTACGTCGAGACGGCCGTCGAGCCGGGCTTCCAGGACGAGTTCGTCGCCGCGATGGCCCTGCCGCACGCCCGCGACGCCTTCCCGCACCTGCGCGGTCTGCCACCACGGCCGGCGCCATCCTTGGCGGGTTCCCGACGGCGACGCGAGCGGGCGCGGCGATGAGGCAGGCCGACGTGCTGCTCGACGCGCTGGCGTCGACCCCGGCCGACATCGCGCGCGCGGCGGCGCGGTGCGACGCCGAGGCCGGCCGCGCCCGCCCCGCTGCGGACCAGTGGTCGGCGGCCGACATCCTCAACCACCTCGTCGATGTCGAACGGCGTTACCACGCGCGCCTGCGCCGCATCGCCGACGAGGAGCGGCCCACGCTGGCCCACATCGGCCCCGACGAAGCCCGCCACGACCCGCAGGCGACGTGCCAACAGCTGGCGGCGCGGTTCTGTAATGCCCGCCAGGAGACGCTGGCATTGCTCCGCGGGTTGCCCCGCGGTGGTTGGGCGCGCCGAGCCGTCCACGAAACGCTTGGTGACCTGCGCATGGACCAAGTCGTCCGCGGCCTCGTCGAGCATGACGTGGCCCATCTAGCCCAACTGGTGGAGACCCGCAGCCGCGTCACCGCCATTCCCCAAGGAGGAGACGTCGCGTGAGCGAAGACGTCGACATCACCGAGCTGGACACCACCGAGCTGTTCGAGCTGATGCAGGACGACCTGTACGACGGTCGCCGCAACGAGGTCTCCGAGGAGGTCAACGAAGCGCTGGGCCGCGGCATGGCGCCGTACCAGGTGCTCACCGAGGGCCTCGTCGCCGGCATGGACGTGGTCGGGGTGGACTTCCGCGACGGGATCCTGTTCGTGCCCGAGGTGCTCATGGCGGCCAAGGCCATGAAGGGCGGCATGACGATCCTGCGCCCGCTGCTGGCCGAGACCGGCGCGCCCAAGGTCGGCACGATGGTGATCGGCACCGTCAAGGGCGACATCCACGACATCGGCAAGAACCTGGTCGGAATGATGATGGAGGGCGCCGGCTTCGAGGTCGTCGACATCGGCATCAACCGGTCGGCCGACGACTTCCTCGCCGCCATTGCCGAGCACCAGCCCGACATCCTCGGCATGAGCGCCCTGCTGACCACCACCATGCCGTACATGAAGGTCGTCATCCAGGCGCTGGACGACGAAGGCGTCCGCGAGGGCCTGACCGTGCTGGTCGGCGGCGCGCCGCTCAACGAGGCGTTCGGCGCCGACGTCGGCGCCGACGCCTACTGCCGTGACGCGTCGGTGGCGGTCGAGACCGCCAAGAAGTTGCTGGGACGATGACCGACACGCGGAGCAGGCGTGGCCGTGACCGCGACGAGCGGCGCCAGCGACGCTCCCGGCCGCCGGCCGCCGTGGCACCCGCCGGCGCGGAGGGCGGCTGGTACCGGCCGTTGACCGACGACGGGGTGCGGCGCATCCACGACGCCGCGCTCGGGGTACTCGAGCGCACGGGCATCGAGGTGCTCCCGTCGGAGTGCCGCGACATCCTTGCTGCGGCGGGCGCCCGCGTCGACGAAGCTGACAACCGGGTGTTCCTATCCCGCGGCATGGTCGAGGACGCGCTGGCGTCCGCGCGCTCCGAGGTCGTGCTGTGCGGCCGCGACCCCGCCAACGACCTCGTCCTCGGCGGCAGGCGCGTGCACATGGGCACCGGCGGCGCAGCCGTCAAGGTCCTGGACCTGGACACCGGCGAGGCGCGGGAGTCGACGCTGGCCGACGTCGCGCGCATCGGCAGGCTGGTCGACGCCCTGGACAACATCCACTTTTACCTGCGCGCCTGCGTCGCCCGCGACATCCCCACCGAGGCGCTTGACCTCAACACCTACTACGCGGCGATCACCAACACGACCAAGCACGTCAGCGGCAATGTCTTCACCGTCGAGTCCCTGCACGATGTGCTCGAGTTGGCGGCGATGGTGGCCGGCGGCGACGACGCACTACGCGAGCGGCCCCTCGTGTCGTTCATCACCTCGTGGACGGTCAGCCCGTTGCGTTTTGCGGCCGAGACCGTCGAGGTGCTGACCGAGGTCGTGCGCCGCGAGATGCCGGTGTTCCTGTCCTCGGCTCCTCAGTCCGGCGCCACCAGCCCCGCGGCGCTGGCGGGCACGCTGGTGCAGATTCACGCCGAGGAGCTGTCGGGGCTGACCTACACCCAGCTGGTCAAGCCGGGCACGCCGGTGGTGCTCGGCTACGTGCCGTCCGTGTCGGATCTGCGCACCGGCAACTTCGTGGGCGGCAGCGCCGAGTTCGGGATGATGAACGCGGCCGTCGCGCAGCTCGGGCAGCACTGCGGCGTGCCCGTCTACAACTCGTCGGGGCTGTCGGACTCCAAGCTGCCTGACATCCAGGCCGGCTACGAGAAGGGCCTGACCGGCCTGGCGGCGGCGCTGGCCGGGTCCAACTACATTCACCACTCCGCGGGCTTGCTGGAGTCGCTGCTGACCGTGGCCTACGAGTCCTACGTCATCGACGACGACATCAACGGGGCGGTGATGCGCGCCGTCCGCGGGATCGAGGTGACCGACGAGACGCTGTCGACCGACGTGATCGAACAGGTCTGCCGCGGGGGAGAGGGCCACTACCTCGGCACGGCCCAGAGCCTGGAGCTGATGAACACCGAGTACCAGTACCCACACACCGGTGACCGGTCAACTCGCGAGGACTGGGAGGAGGGCGGCAGCCTGGACATGCGCGAGCGAGCTCGGCGAGAGGCGCAGCGCATCCTCACCGAGCACGAACCCGCCCGGATCGATCCGCAGGTCGACGCGGCCATCCGGGAACGCTTCGACATCCTGCTGTCGCCGGAGCTGGCCGGAGGTCCCTCGTGACCGAGACGATCGTCGAGTCGAAGACCAGGACCGTGGTGATCGGCCCTGACCGGCCGTTCGTGATCATCGGTGAGCGCATCAACCCAACGGGACGCAAGCAGCTCGCCGCCGAGATGGCCGCTGGTGACTTCAGCCGCGTGGAGGCTGACGCGCTGGCGCAGGTCGCCGCCGGGGCGCAGATGCTCGACGTCAACGCCGGGATCCCACTGGCCGACGAGCCGGCGATCCTGGCCCAGGCGATCACGCTGGTGCAGTCGATCACCGACGTGCCGCTGTGCATCGACTCCTCGATCGTGGCCGCCCTCGA
>Ga0136640_10001079_pt1 | contig 10797 bp, 12 predicted proteins | sample AntDrymUQ8642106_2_FD_105498 | JGI IMG/M metagenome (GOLD analysis project Ga0136640, IMG submission 105498) | Polar desert sand microbial communities from Dry Valleys, Antarctica - metaG UQ864 (21.06) | ecosystem: Environmental > Terrestrial > Soil > Desert | place: Antarctica: Dry Valley...
ACCCCGAGGACGACGACCGACCCGAGGGTCGGCGCGACTGCCACGGTCCGGATGATGTCCGCTGCGACCAGGAGTTCGAGACCGAGCAGGATCACGCGACCCAGCTGCTGCCGGAATCGGCCGTAGATGCCGGACTCCCCGCGCCCCATCGAACGGGCGGCGAAGGCCAGGACGAGAGCGATCCCGCCGGCGATCGCCACGACCCCCGCCACATCGATGGCGCGTCCGATCGCCTCGACCACCACTTCGAACGTCGGGATGGCGATCCTCCTGTGGCGCGAGATTGCTCCGGGTTGGGATGGGACGAGGACCAGCGGATCAAGTCCCCGCCGTGACTTCGCGACAGATCGAGGTCGGCGCTAGTGATGCTAGTGCACAACGACTGATCAGAAAACCCACGGCGTCGGTGGTGCCTTCGTGAGCCGAAGGCACCGAATCCCACGCCGCCTGCCACTGGCGGACGCTGCCGCAGTTTCGGACGGCGTCATCAAGGGGACTGGCCCCGTATGGAGGGAGCGCCCGCGGATCCACGTTCCTGAAGGCGGACAGGCACCTGTCATCGGAGCCTGTGGCTGAGCACGCGACTAGACCAACGGCCAGAACCAGTGCGGGCCCGACTGACCGGATGATCGTCGCGAGGAGCCGCGTCGCCGGTCCGGTCACTAATAGCGCTCGAGGATCTGCTTCATCTGGATGATCTCCTTGGTTTGACTCTCGATGATCTGCTGATACAACGAGATGATCTCCGGATCGGTCAGGGTCGACTCCTCGCACACCAGCAGGGCGCGCGAGTGGTGGGGAATCATGGACTCGAGAAAGCCCTTGTCACCGACGAATGTCTCGGTCCGAGCCAGTGAGAAACCCTCCCACCAGGACTACGGCAAGGGCGCCGGCCATCAGCAACGTCTTTTGACGCTCCTTGAACATGCGCCACATCGCGCCGAGCATGATCAATCCCATTGCGCCCACCATGGTCAGCGAGATGTAGAAGTTGCTCGCGTTCAGGTAGAAATGATCGAGCGACCGGACCTGCTCGAGGCTGAGGATGAACATCACCATCAGGCTGACGACCAGCGTTGCGATGAAGCGGACGTAGTTCACGGGGGCCTGCTCACGGTTCCCGTCCTTCCTTCCAGTCGGTACTCGGCGACTGGCGCTCGCGTCCGATGAAATGGCTCGCCAGCGTCGCCGTAAGATATTCGAACACGGCGAGCCCGTACAGCGAGAGCAGCCAGCCGAGGAGCTTCCTTCCCCGGTCTTGGGTTGGCTCGTCGCCCCTGTCGTCATGGCGTATGCCCTCCACCACCGGGCGTCGCCGTAGTCGCGGATCGGTGCCGCAGGACCGGATATCGCCTCGGCGCCGACCGCCGCGGGAGACTCGAAGGACGCCATGCCTGCCGCACCGACCACGAGCACCAGCGCCGTCGCGCCGACGACGTACCCAAGCCCACGCCGAACAGCCGTGGCCCGAAGGGAGGCGAATCCCCGGTTCAGGGACTTGAGGATCCGCAACAGGCCTACGGATCGCACCACCCGAGCGTGCGGAGTCAGACGGGCCGAAACAAAACCTGAGCCCCTGACGACGATGCGTTCGTAGATCGCGTTCAGCAGCTCTGCGCAGCCGTCTGGCGTTGCCCAGCCGCGTGGCAGATGACACGCGATCGAGCCGCCGCCCCGGGACAGCGAAGACGCCAGGGATCTCCAGCGGCTGGACGCCGATCAGTTGCTGTCGCTTGACGCGATCACATCCACGCCCGGGAGTCCGCCGAGGACCGCGACAAGCCGTTGCGGACTGCTCCCGGACGGCAGACGCAGGCTCATCTCGAGCTCGTAGCGACCCTTGCCCAGTTTGCGGCTGCTGATCGCGCTCAGCTCGGCGCCAAGACGGGTCGCGTGTTCGGTCACGCTTCCAAGGGCATCCAGGGTCGCGAGCTCCAGCCGCATATCGAGGATCCGACTGCCACGCGGACGGAGCCGGCGGATGATGGCGTTGAGGGGCCCCAACGAGAAGACCACGAGGACCGTGGCGACGGTGCCCAGAAGATATTCGCCTGAACCGACCGCCACGCCGACTGCGGCGGTCGCCCACAGACTCGCGGCCGTCGTCAGGCCCTTGACCGAGGCACCCATCTGGAGGATCGCGCCGGCACCCAGGAAGCCGATGCCGGTCACGATCTGGGCCGCGATCCTCGTGGGATCGAAGCCGGCACCGAGTCCGGCCTGGCGGACCGCCGCATAGCCGTAGCCGGAGATGACAGCGAAGAGCGTTGCCCCGAGGGCCACGAGGAGATGGGTCCGCATACCCGCGGGGTGGTCGTGGATCTCCCGTTCGAGCCCGACCACGGCTCCGAGGGCCGCCCCGACGACGAGCCGGAGCGAGAGTTCGAACTGAAGCGCCGGGTCAAGGGGCATGGCTTGCTTCGTCGATGACCGAACCGGCGTCCACAGGGAGCAAGATCGGGTTGGACCACGCCCGGAAGCCATCTTGATCGCGGACGGTGACTCGGCAGTAGGGCCCATCGAGATCCGCCAGATCCAGGGCCGCCTCGGTGAGCCCGCGGCCTCGAACGCTTGTGACCTGGTGACCGCGAGCCGTGACGAAGACCCGATCGACCGGCGTGCACTCGATCGTCATCCAGCGCGCCGCGTTGATCGCGATCGAATGGATCTCCGGACCGGTACTCGAGTAGAACTGACCGGCCTTCAGTGCGGTGAGCAAGTGAACTGCCGTGAGCGCCTCCACCTTGACCCAGACCCACGCCTGGAACGCGTCGTTCCGCTCGCCGGTGAAGTGAGCGTCGTCACTGGCGATCGCGTGATACAAGCCTCCTCGGCTCAGCAGCTGATCGAGGACGTACCAGCTATCCGGCCGGTCGTTCAGGTCGGCCGCAGTCGCATTCCAGACCTCGACCGCGTGGATCGGCCCGAGGGACCGGATCTCGCTCTCGGTCGCGCCGTACCAGGCCGGATGGGCGGCGGCCACGAAACTGCCCGCCGCGAGCGCCCGGGCGGCGAGCTGCGGACCGGTCTCATCCTCGCTCGGTCGCGCAAAGTCGGCGGGGAGGCCGATGCCCAGCAGATGCCAGAACTCCCCGGATCCGATCCGACCCGCGTGCAGTTCTGCGCCCCGGAGGGTGACGAAGTCGGCTGTGTCGCACGCCGATACGTCAGTCAACGCGTGACCGTACCGTTCGAGAAAGTGGTCGGTCATCGCGAGAAAGTCATAGCCAGCCGTCCGATAGCGCTCACACACGTCGGCAGGTGTGAGATGCCCGTCGGAGGCCGTCGAGTGCGTGTGCAGATTGCCGCGCCTGAACCGGCCAGGGAGTGCGAACGGATCGACGCGGCTCATTGCTCGCCCAGCGCGACGCCAGGAGACCCATCCACCGGTGAGCCAGCAAGCGCGAAGGCGCGACCGCCCGGCCTGGGCGCGGCGAGGTTCACCTCCTCACCGACGGCGAGCCTGGTCGCGTGATCGAGTCGCAGATGCCAGTTCACCTTGTCGCTAAGTGCAAGGATGTACTCGGTGCTATCGCCGAGGAATGCGGACCGGACCACCGTCGCGCGAAGGGTGGTCTCGTCGGGCGACGCGTCACCATCCTGGATCCGCACGCTTTCCGGTCTCACGTACACGACCGCCCGGTCGCCGATGGCCAGCGTGCCTGATGCATCAGTCGCGACGATGCGCTGGCCGTCCGCCTCGACCACCACCTGGTCCTGGATCCGTTCAACGCACACTCCGGTCAGGCGGTTCGGATTGCCCAGGAACTCGGCCACGAACGAGGTCCGCGGTTCAGCGTAGATCTCCGTCGGGCGGCCGACCTGGTGGATGACCCCATCCTTCATGACGGCGATCCGGTCGGACAGGCTGAGGGCCTCCTCCTGGTCGTGGGTCACGTAGATCGACGTGAACCCGAGACGGTCCTTGAGGCTCGCGATCTCCTCCCGCATCTCGAGTCGGAGCTTCGCATCGAGGTTCGAGAGCGGCTCATCGAACAGGATGACGGTGGGCTCGTAGACGATCGCCCTGGCAAGGCCGACGCGCTGCTGCTGGCCACCGGATAGCTCGCGCGGGAAACGCCCACCGAGCCCATCGAGCCGGACGAGGCGGAGGGCCTCGATCGCGCGCTCCCGCCGTTCGGCGGATCGAACCCCTCGGACGCGCAACGGATACCCGACGTTGTCGACTACGGTCAGGTGCGGGAACAGGGCTAAGTTCTGGAAGACGACGCCGATGTTCCGCTTGTGGGTCGGGACGTCGGTGACGTCTCGACCATCGATGATGATCCGCCCGCCATCGGGCCTCAGGCTCCCCGTGATGCAACGGAGCGCCGTCGTCTTGCCGCACCCACTGGCTCCCAGGAGCGTGACCAGTTCCCCCTGGTCCACGGCGAGATTGAGGCGGTTGCAGGCAACGACGTCCCCATACCGCTTGACCACATCGACGAGCTCGATCATCGCGCCCATTAGAGGCCCTTCACTCCCCCGAGGATGTTCTCGGGCCGGATCTGACGCTGGATCAGGAGCAGCAGGATCACCGAGGGAACGAGCAGGACGACCGAGATCGCGCTGGCGACCTCCAGGAAGCCATCGCCGATCGCGAGATACGTCTGTACCGTCAGGGTCAGCGTGTCGGGACCATAGGTGACGAGGGTGAGCGTGAATTCGTTGAATGACGTGACGAAGGTGAACAGGACGGAGGCCATGAGTCCCGGCATGGCCATCGGCAGGACAAGATGAACGAGGTTGCGAAACCAGTTCCCACCGCACACCCGACCGGCCTCGAGGACACGCTCGTCAAGACCGGCGAAGGTCGCGGACATGATGAGCACGACGAAGGGCAGTGCCAGGGTCGTGTGGGCGAGGGCGACGCCCAGGTGGGTGTCGACGAGATCGAAGCTGTAGAACTCGCGCGACAGGCCGAGGGCGAAGGTGATCGGCGGCACCGTCTTCGGTAGCAGGATCAGGGTCATCAGGACGTTGCGCGCCCGGACGTGCCGCCGACCGAGCGCCCAGGCGGTCGGGATGCCGATGACCAGACTGATCGCGATGGTCAGGCCGGCGATGATGAAGCTGTTCGCCATCACGCCCGGCAGGTTCGTCACGTTGAACGCCCAGTCGAACCAGCGCAGGGTCAGGCTGCCCGGAAGGATCCGCCCGCCGAACCAGTCCTGCGCGACCGAGGTGACGAGGATCGCGAGGAACGGACTCAGGACGTACAGCACGAACGCCAGCAGGAACGTGTAGGTGATCAGGCGCGACAGCCCGGGCCCGAGGCGCGGTCGGATCCGGGCACCCGCCGCGACCGCCACGGCGGTCATCCGGCGGATCCTCGAACCGGCTTGCTGGAGAACCGCGTGTAGAGCGCGATCGCGGCGAGGGCAACGACGGCCATGACCATGGCCAGGGCGCTGCCGCGCTCGAAGTTCTGGAAGACCGCGGCCTCGGTGTAGATGAGCACCGGCAGCGGACGGTGATTACCGCCGGCGATCAGCGGGACACTGAACGCCCCGAACGCCAGCAGGAATGTGAGGACGGAACCCGCGCGGATGCCCGGCCAGGCGAGCGGCAAGGTGACGGACCGGAACACGCGCCACGGCGCGGCGCCGCTGACCCTTGCGGCCTCCTCGACGTTGGGGTCGATCCCTTCCACCGCGGAGAGGGTCGTGAGGATCGTGAACGGCGAGTAGAGCCAGGTGTAGAAGATGAGCAGGCCCGGGATCGTGTAGTCGATCTGCAGCGGACCATCCGAGAACGGAAGGAGCCGGCTGAACAGGAGGTTCAACCAGCCGTTCCGGTCCCACAGGATCAGCAGGCCCAGCGCGCTGACCAGGGCGAGGATCATCAGCGGCGCCAGGACGAGCAGGCGGAGGGCCTGATGCCCGCGGATCCGGCGCCGCAGGATCAGCGCAAGCGGGACCGCCAGGAGGACCGAGATGACAGTCGTGCCGACCGCCAGCCCAAGGGTGAGCGCGATGACGCCCCAGTCCTTGGGCGAGGACAGGATCGTCGAGTATTCCTCAAGGGTGACGCCGGTTCCGTCGGCCGGCGTGATACTTGTTCCGAAGGTGATCAGGATCGGGTAGAAGAAGAACAGGGCCAGAAACGCGATGGCCGGCACGAGGAGGGCGGCCGTCACGGCTCGGCCGCCCGGGTGCCGCGCGCTGGAGGTACCCGGGCCGCCGGACCGCAGCCGGCGGAGGAGCTGGACGGCCAAGTCTGACTACCCTCCGGCGTACGTCATCCCATTCTCCTTGAGCCAGTTGAAGGCATCAAGGTTGGTCAGCGGGATTCGCTTGTCCTGGATATCATCCCAGCGAGGGATCGTTTCCCAGGTCTTCGCCGGGACGGCGTCGAACTTGTTGATCGCCATGTATTCCCACATCTCGGTCTGCATCCTGACCTGGGTTTGCTCGGAGAGCAGCCAGTCGAGGACGCGGTAGGCGAGCTCCTTCTTGGCCGCCGGAGTGTTGGCCGGAACGGCCAGATAGGCAGCTCCGCCGTACATGCCACTATCGAAGACGGCTGCCTTCATCGTCTCGGGAAGCAGACCCTGGTCGCGAGACCAGAGCGTGAAGTCGATCGCGTACTCGCTGATCCAGACATCGCCGTTCTTGAACTGCTGGAAGAGGACCGTAGGTTCCGAGGCGAGGGGCTGGTACATCGCCTTGGCGAATTCGCGGAACTTCTCGAGCCCGGCCTTCCACTCGGCCGAAGCCTGCAGCTCCGGCAGCGGCTTCTTGAAGTCCACGCCGGCCCCGATCAGGAAGTCGCGCAGCATGAGGCGACCGCCACCCGACTTGGCGTCGGGCCGGATCATCCCGATATGCCCCGCCCACTCCGCGCGGCGATCGAAGAACTCCTGCCAGGACGTCGGCGGCTTGGGAATCTTCGCGGAGTCAAACAGAAGCCCGAACTGGTCACGGAAGAACGGCGTTGCCTGGCCGTTGGTGGGGAGCCCAAAGGCCTCTTTCAGATCGTTCGGCTCGATGAAGGCGAGGTTCGGGATCTGGGTTGCGTGATCGGTCAACGGCTCGAATGCAAGACCGGCCTTGAGCATATTTCCGAGCACGTCGGGCTTGAGCAGGATGAGGTCGACATCGACCTCGGCGCCCTTCTGAGCCTCCAGGCGTGTCTGGAGTTCGGCGCCTGCGCCCGGCACGTACTTGATCTCGATCCCGAGGTCCTTGCTCGCCTGCGGCAGGATCGAGCCGAAGAACTTCTGGAAGTTGGCGCCGCCCGCCGTGTCGGCGAAGGTGATCGATCCGCCAGCTCCCGCAGCCGATCCTGCCGGGGACGCGCCGGGCCCGGTCGTCGTACATGCCGCCCCGACGACGGCAGCGACCAGACAGACAACCAACAGGTTACGCATTGGTTCGATCCTCCTTGACCCGATCCGGACGCCACAGGAACAATGTTGCGTCAGTCTATCAGCCTTGGCAATACCCTTCCCAAACCCGTTAGGATGTGGCGGTGGATGATTCAGGTCGAACCGACGGAGGCGTGAGCCGGCCGTTCATCATCGTCTGCGATTGGAACGGCACGCTGGTCGATGACGGTGATCGAGTCTGGGAGGCGGCTCACGCGGTTCTCGACCGCCTTGGACTCCCGACTCCGGGGCGTGCCGACTTCTTCGATCGCTGGTGTCTGCCGCTCGGCCGCCTGTTCGAGGAACTCGGCGTCCCGAGCTCACAGCTCGATGGAGCGGTTCGTGACTGGAACGACGAGGTGAGCGCTCGTGATGCAACGCTGGCGGGGGGCGCACGCAGGATGATCGAGGATCTACATTCGATGGGCGGCAGTGTCGGCGTCGTGAGCGCCGCGGCCGTCAAGGTCATCGACCGTGATGTAGCGCGACTCAGCCTCACGGGCGTCCTGGATTTCGTGATCGGTGACGCTGATCCGAAGCGGGCGGCGATCCGGGCCATCGCGCGTCGGCCGATCCAGGTGCTCTATGTCGGGGACACGGAGTACGACATCATCGAGGCTCGCGCGGCGGGCGTCTGGGCGATCGGCTATGGCGCCGGCTATCGACCGTCGGCCGCACTCGCGGCAGCCGGCGCCGACTACGTTATCGAGCGGCTCGACGCCCTTCCCGAGCTGATCCGAGAACTCGACGGATCCGCGCCGATGCGAACCGGTGCGCCGCGATGACCTCGGTCGTGGTGTCCAGGGCATTCCTGGCCGCTGCCTGGGATCGGATCGCGACCGCCACATAGAGTGCGTCCAGCAAGCTCAGGTGGGCGAGGCGGCTGGTCATCGCCTCATGGCGGAATGAGAGCTCCGGTCCTCCCGTCACCAGGACGACTCCCGCGAGCCGGCTGATCGGCGAGGGCGCGAAACTCGTTACCACGATCGTCGTTGCCCCGGCATCACGCGCCGCACGGACCGTGGCCACGGTCTCGCGCGTCGCTCCGGTGTGACTGATCGCGATGCAGACGTCTCCCTCGTCGAGCAACCGGGCGACGACGTGCTGGACATGGACGTCCGGGGGTGCGTCGCTCACGATGCCGATCGTCGCGAAGCGGTAGGCGGCATCCTGGGCGACCGGAGCCGACGTGCCCACCCCCACGAAGAGAACGCGACGAGCGGCGTGGATGGCGGCCACCGCCCGCTTGAAAGCGGTCGGATCGATCGTCGCGCTCCCTTCGGCCAATGCGCGAGCGGCCGAGGCGAAGACCTTGGCGAGGATGTCGGGTTCGGAGTCACCATCGGCGATGCCATCGTGGTGGAGCTCGTCCTCGCGAACTTCCCGGGCGAGCACGAGCCGAAGCTGGCGGAAGCCTTCGAACCCCATCCGCTGGCAGCACCTGACAACGGTCGATGGCGACGTCCTCGCCAGCCGGGCCAACTCCGACGTGGACAGTTCGATCACGCCCATCGGATCGGCCACGATCAGCTGCGCAACGCGGGCGTCGCTTGGGGTCAGTGATGGGATCTGACTCCGGATGTGAGGGATGGCTCCGCGCCCGACCGGGAGACCCACTGGTGGCTTGATGACATCCGCTTGGCTCATGGTCAGAGGTACGCTACGCATTCCGCCCTCTCCGCGTGGTGGTCCCGGTCAGTCTAGCCCTTGCGGCCCACGTTCCCGGCTCTCTGCCAGGTTCGGTGAGACGCCCACCTCGCCTGAGTCCTGACCAAGGGGGGCGATGCACACCGCAGCGTTCCCGCGATGCGGGGATACCATCCACATTCGGCCTTCCCGCCGAACCGCGACGATGAAGTCGCCGCACCTTGTCCGGCAGCGCGATCGCTGGTCCGTGACCGGCTCCGATCTACAGGCCTTCGTCTGAGAGGTCGTCCCGACCCTCTATTCCTGATGCTCGTCATCACCGCGGTCGCCACGGACATCCGCGCCGTCGGCAAGCCGCAGCACTCGCCATCGGCGGAACCTTAGCCCGGGGCGGAGGACATCGACACCGGTCCGATAGCGCCCGGTGTACGGCCCATCAGTCACGAGCGGCGGACGCACCGCGACCCACTCGAGAGGAGACCCAAGCAATTCGTCGAACTCCGCCTGCTTGGCTGCCACGACGTGTCCAGACACCAGCCGCACGATCCGCGACGCGAAGCGATCGATCATCGGCTTGTGGTCGCCTGGCACATCGACGGCCGCCCCCGACAGGGTTCACCATGCGCCGGACAGCCGGCTCCCGCATCGCCCCGATCACCGTGCGCATGCCATCGCGCAGGATCGTTACCTGGTCAGCATGGTTCCCGTCAGGTCCGAGCGCGCTGATGACCACGTCCGCGCCCTCGATCGCGCGCGAGACGGCGGTCGCATCGGTGATCTGCCCGGACACGACCCGCACGCGCTCGCCCGTCGGACCGAGCTTCCGGGGGTCGCGAACGAGCAGCGTCACCTGATGGCCCTTCGCAAGCGCCTGGTCGACGACCAGCCGCCCGATCCTGCGTGTCCCTCCCAGCACGGTCACCTGCATCGGCCGATTCTAGCCAACGCTCGGCCGGCCGGCAGATGCCGTCGGGAGTCAACGATCGACATCGCATCCGCGCGCTCGGCTCCTGCCCTGGTGCCGATCACGACACACCGTGCAGCCGTTCGCGACGCACGACGAGGAACTCGGCATCGCCGCCCGGGCGATCGGCTTCCAAATCCACGGGGTGTCTGGCTGGTAGCGCGAGTGTTGGATCGCCGGGCCTTGTCGAGCTGGAGCGGGGTCAACCCTGTTCCTCGGTCGGCGGTGCATCGCCATCCGGTCGGACGGACGTGCGACCGCTCGTCGGGCTGGTGAGGATCCCGCGGCTCCGCCCGAGCTCGCGGAGCCCACGCCTGAGTGGCGTCCTGAGGGTTGGGTCGAGACCGGCCAGGAGGTCCCCCTCGACTTGTCGCGAGATATCGTCGGCCCGCTCCAGCAGATCCCGACCAAGGACCGTCAGGGTGAGCGAATGGCGGCGTCGATCGCACTGGTCAGGATCACGACGGACGGCCGCCAACGCTTCCAGCTCGTCGATCATGTCCGCGACCACGCTGGCCGCAACGCCGATCGTGCACGCCAGCTCGAACTGGGACCGGGGCGCCTCGCTGAGCAGGTGCAGGACGCCGAGGTGACGTGGTCGGAGGCCCAATGGGGCCAGGCGCTCCGTGAAACGGGCCGCCGTCCACTCTCCGAGCTTGACGATCAGGTACGCCGGTCGGGATACGGTCCGGATTGACGACCTCATCGGCGAATGATAGCGTTCCCATATCGTTCGGTACCCGAATTACCTGGAGACGCTCGGTGGGCATGGACTGGGACGCGATGACGCAAGCGTTGATCGAGGACATCCGCACGA
>Ga0136640_10001080_pt1 | contig 10793 bp, 10 predicted proteins | sample AntDrymUQ8642106_2_FD_105498 | JGI IMG/M metagenome (GOLD analysis project Ga0136640, IMG submission 105498) | Polar desert sand microbial communities from Dry Valleys, Antarctica - metaG UQ864 (21.06) | ecosystem: Environmental > Terrestrial > Soil > Desert | place: Antarctica: Dry Valley...
CCGGGCTCCCGTTTGCGGTCGCCGGCGCGATCGTGGCGACGTCCTTCGGGGTGCTCGCGCGCGACGTGGGGATGCCGGCCTGGGGCGCCGTGCTGATGTCGGCGATCGTCTTCGCCGGCTCGGCGCAGATCGCGGCGCTCACGATCCTCGGCGCGGGCGGCGGGCTGTCATCCGCGCTCGGCGCCGCGGCGCTGATGAACTCGCGCTTCCTGCCGATGGGGATCGCGTTCGCTCCTTCGCTGCCCGGCAACCCGGTCTCACGTGCTGCGCAGGGCCAGGCCGTCGTCGACGTCTCGCTGGTGGTCGCGAAGGACGGTGAAGGCGGCTACGACCGCGGGCTGCTGTTCGGCTCGACCGCGATCCAGTACACGGGATGGGTGGGCGGCACGGCGTTCGGCGCGTTGGCGGGGTCGCTGATCGGCGATCCCGAGACGCTCGGGCTGGACGCGGTCTACCCGGCGTTCTTCCTCGCCCTGATGATCGGCGAGCTGCAGCACGACCGCGCGAAGGGCGTGGCCGCGGCGGGCGCATTGATCGCGCTCGCGCTCGTGCCGTTCACGCCGCCGGGCGTGCCGGTGCTGGCCGCGTCGCTCGCGACGCTGATCGGGCTGATACGCCGCGGGAAGGATCGCGGGGCGAGTCGTTGAGCGCCGGCACGACGTGGGCGCTGATCGGGGGCTGTGCCCTGATCACGGCCATGATCAAGGGGGCCGGCCCGTTGGCGCTGGGCGGCCGCGAGCTGCCTTCCTGGTTCTCCTCGATCGTCTCGCTGATGGCGCCTGCGCTGTTCGCGGCGCTCGTGGTCACGCAGGTGCTCGCGAACGGCCGCGACCTGGCCGTCGGCGCGGATACGGCGGGCGTCGCGTGCGCCGGGGTGGCGGCCTGGCGCGGCGCCTCCGTGATCACCGTCGTGACGGTGGCGGCGGTGACGGCGGCTGCGGTGCGAGCGGTGACGTAGGCGGTGGCCGCGCGGGGCGTCGGCCGTTGCCGTTTGCCGACCCGGGAGCTCGGCGGCCTCACCGAACGCCGCCGCAGTGGCCCTACCCCGCCATCAACCCAGGCGTGCGGATCAGCCTGATCGGCGCGAACGGCGGCGTCTTGTCGATGTAGAAGCGGAACCCGTCGCGCTCCTCGATGGCCGCCACGGCGCCCTCCTGCCGCCGCCACGCCAGCGCCCAGATGATCGCGAACCCTGCCGCCACCGCCGGTACCTGCGGCACGAAGACGCCCACTCCGGCGGCCCCGATGGTCGAGAACACGAGCGGCCAGAGGCGGTTGAGCAGGGTCAGGCCCGGTCGCAGCTCGGGCAGCGACATCTGCATCCGCGCGTCCGCGAGCAGGCGCGCGATCGGCGGCGAGGCCGCGTTGCGGCGGCCGAGCCAGACCCCGACGAGCGCCGCCACCAGCCACCAGCCGAGCGCGACCTCGATCAGCGTCGGCTCCAGCGCCTCGCGCGCCCGCACGATCGTCAGCGCGCCGAGGAACGTCGCCGACCCGGCGCTGAGCATCACCGTGGCCTTGAGGAAGTCGACGAAGCGCACCGCGCGTTCAGGCCAGCAGGGCCTTGAGCAGCGCGCGCACGCCGGCGGTGCCGTCGACCATCGCGTCAGCCGCCTCCTGCAGCGCCGGCGGGCCCTCGTCGGAACGCACGCCGACCCGCACGGCCGTGCCGAGCCGACCCATGTCGACCAGCTCGCGCAAGCCGCGGAAGGCGTCGATGTCGGTCATGTCATCGCCGACGTAGATCGCGGCCGCGAGGTCGGTGTCACGCAGCAGTGCGACGATCCCGGCGCCCTTGTCGATCCGGACCGGCGGGCGGACCTCGAGCACCTTGCGTCCCCAATGTGTCTTGTAACCGGCCGCTTCGGCGCGCTCGGCGACCGCGCGGATCGCCTGCTCGGCGCCCTCTTCGTCGGGCACGCCGCGCCAGTGCAGCGCCGCGATCGCCTCCTTGTCCTCGAGCCGCACGCGCAGGCGCTTGAGGTCTTCCCCGTAGGCCTCGTGGATGAAGCCCTGGACACGGCGCGTCCACGCTTGCAGCTCGCGGTCGAGCTCAGGAGCGATCGCCCCGGGGCGCAGGACCTCCGAGCCATGGTTGCCCAGGTAGGCGATCGACCCGAGCGACACGATCCGGCGCGCGTCCGACGCCCGGCGGCCCGAGACGCAGGCGACGGTTCCGTAACGGCGCGCAACCTCGATCAGCGGGCGGCGCGTGGTCTCGGGCATGTGCGCGTCGTCGGGTTGGGCGACGATCGGCGCGAGCACCCCGTCGACGTCGAGCAGCACCGCAGACCGCTCCGGGTCCCGCCGGAGCGGCTCAAGCAGCGCGTCCAGCGTGGCGTCGGCCTCGGTCATCGGCCTAGTATGGCGAGCGACGGCGCGCGTTCTCGCGCCTGGCCAACGGAGAGGACAGCGAGCGCATGACCGAGACCATCACCGGCGACGGCTGGGCGGTCGGCAGCCTGGACGGGTTGGGCGCAGGACCGGGCTTCCGCAAGGTTCGCACGGAGCTCGGGGTCACGGCCTTCGGTGTCAACGCGGTCGTGCTGCCTCCCGGCTACAGCTCGGGGCGCCACCTGCACGAGCGCCAGGAGGAGCTCTACTTCGTGCACGCCGGGACGGTCGAGTTCACGTTCAACGACGGCGAGACCCAGGTGCTCGCGCCCGGCGGCCTCGCGCGCGTGGACGCCGCGACGGTTCGATCGTTCCGCAACGTCTCGGATTCCGAGGATGCGGTCTACCTGTGCGTCGGCGGGGCCGGTGGCTATGTCGGCCGCGACGGCAAGCTGCCCGAGGGCGAGACCAAGGCGCGCTAGACGCCGTATCGTTCCGCGCCCATGGATGTGCCGCTGCACTGCTTCGTCGAGATCCCGAAGGGCTCGCGCAACAAGTACGAGTGGGATGAGACGCTTGGCGGCATCAAGCTCGACCGCTTCCTGTTCTCGTCGGTCGTCTACCCCACCGACTACGGCTTCGTCACCGACACGCTGGGCGAGGACGGCGACCCGCTCGACGCGATGGTGTGCGTCTCCGAGCCGACGTTCTCCGGCTGCCTGATCCCCGTCACCGCGGTCGCCGTCTTCCGCATGACCGACGACAAGGGCCAGGACGACAAGATCCTCTGCGTGCCCCAGGAGGACCCGAACTGGAGCGGCCTGCGTGAGCTCGACGACCTGCCGGGCCAGTTGCGGACCGAGATTGAGCACTTCTTCTCGATCTACAAGCAGCCCGAGGGCAAGGAGGTCGTCGTCGACGGCTGGCACGAGCGCGACGTGGCGCTCAGGATCATCGACGAGAGCCGCGAGCGCTGGCTCCAGGAGCGCTCCTGACGCGGGTGGTCGCGCTGCGCGGCGGCGCGGTGGAATCCGAGCACCGCGTCGCGTGGTGCGCCGTGCGCGCTGACGGGTCGGTCGCCGGCCCGGACCCGGAGCTGCCGGTGTTCGCGCGCTCGGCGGTCAAGCCGCTCCAGGCGCTGGGCAGCGTGCGCGCCGGGGTGCTCGAGCGCTTCGGGCTCGGCGAGCGCCACCTGGCGCTGGCGTGCGCTTCGCACGGCGGGACCGAGGCGCACGTCGAGGTGGTCGCCGAGGTGCTCGCCGCCTGCGGCCTCGTCGAGGGAGCGCTCGGCTGCGGGCCGGAGCTGCCGCTGGATCCGCGCGCCGCCGACGGCGTGCGCCCCGGGCGGATCCGCCACAACTGCTCGGGCAAGCACGCATTCGGCCTCGCCCGCTGCATCGCCGAGGGCTGGCCGCTCGAGGGCTACTTCCGCGGTGGCCACCGGCTGCAGCGGGCGATGCGCGACTGCGTGGTGGAAGCGTGCGCGGTCGCTGCTCCGTCCGAGGAGGCGACCGACGGCTGCGGAATGCGCACGTTCGCGGTCCCGCTGGCAGCGCTGGCACGCGCCTTCGGCGCGCTAGCCGGCGGCGGGCTCGGGCCGTCGGGCGCGCGCTGCGCGGCAGCGATGCGCGCGCATCCCGACCTGGTCGCCTTCGAGGGTGCGATCGACACCGAGCTGATGCGTGCCGAGGCGGGCCTGGTGGCGAAGATCGGTGCCGAAGGGGTGCTCGCGATCGGGCTCGCGGATGGCCGTGCGCTCGCGCTCAAGGTCCGTGACGGCGCGGTGCGCGCGGTCGCACCCGCTGGGGTCGCGCTGGCCCGCTCGGAGCTCGGGCTGGATGCCGCGGTGCCTGAGCGGCTGGCGGTCGCGCCGATGCTGAACTCGCGCGGGCTGCGGGTGGGCGAGCTGCGAGCGCTGGTCGTCTGACCGCGAGCCGCTCGGGGACGCGCCGTTCGAGCGTCCCTGCCGGCTTCAAGGGAGCCCGTGCTCCAGTGCTCCCTTGACGCTCGCGTCGAGCGCGTTCAGGCGCTGCAGCGCGAGCGCCTCCGGCGAGCCGAAGCGCCGCCCGGGTGCGGCTTCCGGCCCGTGGTGGCAGAGCACGCAGTGCAGCAGCGCCAGCCGCCGCTCCGGGGCGAGCCCCGCGAGTCGCGGCTCGAGCAGCTCCTGGCCCAGCACGAGGTGGCCGAGCAGCCGCCCCTCCTCCGACAAGCCCAGCTCGGCGCCGTAGCTGAACTCGCGCGTCTTGCCGAGGTCGTGCACCAGCGACGCGGTAAGCAGCAGGTCCGAGTTCAGGCGCACGTGCAGCTGGCACGTCTCGAGCGCGAGCGTCGAGACCGCGACGGTGTGCTCGAGCAGTCCGCCCAGGTATGCATGGTGGCCGGCGCGCGTGCATGGCGCCCGGCGCCACGCCGCCCGCAGCGGCGCATCCTCCAGCAGCCCCTCGAGCAGCGCGCGGTAGCCGGGCTCGTGCACTTCGCGGACGAGGTGCTCGAGGAAGCCGTCGAGCTCGTCGAGGTCGCGGTAGGCGACCGGCAGGAACGAGGCGGGGTCAGCGTCCGTGGTTCGCTCGATCGCACGCACCTCGATCTGCAGCTCGTCGCGGAAGCGCTCGACCCGGCCCTGTACGCGCACCAGGTCGCCGCGGTCGAAGCGCCCGCCGAGCAGGTCGGCGTCGCGGAACACGCGCGCCGGCAGCGCGCTCGTGCGGTCGCGCAGCTCAAGCGCCAGGTACGGCGAGCCGGTGCGTGCCAGCAGCCGGTCCTTGCGCGTGCAGGCGAAGACGCCGGCGACCTCGTCACCGGCGCGCAGCGCGCTGAGCTCTGCCTCGGGCATGCCCTCGATCATGGTGCGAGGGGCGGACGGGAGCGTCCGCTACCGTGGTCTGAGATGCAGCCGCTGCACTGGGATCGCCGTCCGGACGGGCTTCGTGCACCGGCGTTGGTGTGTGCGTTCAAGGGCTGGAACGACGCCGGCGAGTGCGCCTCCTCGGCGCTCACGTTCCTCGGCGCCGGGCTCGGCGCCGAGCGCTTCGCGGTGATCGATCCCGAGGAGTTCGTCGACTTCCAGTCGACGCGCCCGACCGTGCGGCTCTCGGGCGGCGAGCACCGCGTGATCGAGTGGCCCGACATCGAGGTGCACGAGGCGCGCGTCCCGCGCGCACCGCGCGATCTGGTGATCCTCTCGGGGCCTGAGCCGGCGTTTCGCTGGCGCACCTTCTGCGCCACGGTAGTCGAGCTGGCCGAGGCGCTCGGGGTGCAGATGGTGGTGACGCTCGGCGCGCTGCTCGCCGACGTGCCGCACTCGCGCCCGGTCAACGTGACGGCGTTCGCATCCGACGACGCGCTCGTGAAGCGCCTGGGGCTCGAACCACCGAGCTACGAGGGCCCGACCGGCATCGTCGGCGTGCTGCACGACGCCTGCGCCGCCGCCGGCATGCCCAGCGCGTCACTTTGGGCGGCGGTCCCGCACTACGTGGCGGTCGTGCCGAACCCGAAGGGCTCGCTCGCGCTGCTGCGGCGGCTGGAGAGCCTGATCGGGATCACGGTCGACGCGGCCGAGCTCGAGGACGCCGCCGGCGAGTACGAGCGCCAGGTCTCGCGTGCGGTCGAGATGGATCCCGACGTGCAGGCGTTCGTCGAGAAGCTCGAGCGCACGGCGGACGAGGAGGAGGAGCCCCCGGATCCCTCCCAGCTTCCCTCCGGCGATCTGCTCGCGCGCGAGTTCCAGCGCTTCCTGCGCCAGCGCGGCAACCCCCCGGCTTAAGCCGGAGGCTCCGGGCCGCGCATGCGGTCATAGCTCGCGCAGGGTGCTGCCGCCGTCGACCACGAGCGCGTGACCGGTGACGTACGAGGCGGCGTCGCCTGCGAGAAAGGCGACCGCGGCGGCGACCTCGTCGGGCGTTCCCGGCCTGCCCGTGGGGGTGCGATCGCCGGCTGCGAGCTCCTCGGCCGACGAGGACGCCGTTGCGATCCATCCCGGTGCGACCGCGTTGACCGTGACGCCGAGCGGCGCCAGCTCGAGCGCCATGCCGCGCATCAAGCCCTCCATTCCGGCTTTCGCGGCGCCGTAGGCCGCCGAGCCCGGGATCGCGGTGCGCGGGCCTGTGATCGAGGAGACCATGACGATGCGGCCGTAGCCGCGCTCGGCCATGCCGGGCGCCAGGGCCCGCGCGGTGAGGAATGCGGTCGACAGCGTCCGGGCGAGCTCGGTCTCCCAGTCGCGGTGCTCGAGTTCGAGGAATGACCGCTCGACCGGGTCCGCGCCCGTCTGCGCCATCCCCGCGTTGCACACGAGCACGTCGATCGGGCCGGCCTGCGCCGCCAGGCGCTGCGCCTGCCCGGGGTCGGTGAGGTCGGCGACGTGACCCGTCGCACCAAGCTCGCGCGCACGGTCGTGAATCCGCTCGCTCGTGGACGCGACCGCAAGCTCCATGCCTGCCGCGCGCAGCGCGCGGGCACAGGCGAAGCCGATCCCGCGCTCAGAGCCGGCGCCCGTGACGAGGGCGCGGGTCACGTCACGAGCGCGGCGACCGCATCCGCGAACGCCGCGCTGTGGCGGTCGACGTCGGCGTCGGTCGTGGCGGGCGACATCAGCGCCATGTTGTGGAACGGCGTGATCAGCACGCCGCGGTTGAGCAGCGCGAGGTGCAGGTAGTCCTCGAGCTCGGGGTCCGCCGCGGCGGCCGACTCGGCTCCCGTGCGCGGCGGCCCGGGCGTGAAGCGGTACTCGGCGCGCGCGCCGAGCTGCACGACGCACCAGGGCAGCCCGTGGCGCTCGATCGTCGCGCGCACGCCGGCACTGAAGCGCTCCTGCAGGGCGGTCATGCGCGGGAACGCCGCGTCGGTCAGCACCTGCTCGAGCGTCGCGCGCGCCGCGGCGAGCGAGAGCGCGTTGCCGGCCAGCGTCCCGCCGACACCGCCGACGTCCTCGTAGTCGCCCTCCGCGTCGGCGCCGATTCGCTCGGCCACCTCGGCCGATACGCCGTAGGCGCCGATCGGCACGCCGCCGGCGATCGACTTGCCGAGCGTGACGAGGTCCGGCTGCAGTCCCCACGCCGCGGTGCAGCCGCCCGGTCCGGCCGACAGGGTGTGGGTCTCGTCGATGATCAGCAGCGTCCCGCTGCGTGTGCAGGCGTCGCGGGCCGCAGCCCAGAAGCCTGGCTCGGGCAGCACGATGCCGATGTTCGTCAGTGCGGGCTCGGCCAGCACGCATGCGACCTCGCCGGCCGCCAGCGCCGCCTCCAGCGCGCCGAGGTCGTTGAACTCCACCACCGCGGTCGTCTCCGTCGGGTCGACTGCGGCTCCGACCAGCCCGGGACGCGCTCGCGGCCGCCCGCCCTCCAGGATCACGAACGTCTCGTCGACCGAGCCGTGGTAGCACCAGGCGAACACGAGCACCTTGCTGCGCCCGGTCAGCTGGCGGCAGAAGCGCAGTGCGAAGCGGTTGGCATCGGTGGCGGTGAGCGAGAACTGCCACTGCGGCAGCCCGAAGCGCCGTGCCAGCTCACCGCCCACCCAGGCTGCGTCCTCGCTCGGCAGCATCACCGTCGCACCCCCGTGCTCCTCGAGGCGCGCGCGTACAGCGGCAACCGTCGGCGGGGGGGAGTGGCCGGCCATCGCCCCGGTGTCGCCGAGGCAGAGGTCGGCGTACTCGTGGCCGTCCAGGTCGACGACGCGCGCGCCGTGCGCCTCGGCGAGGTAGACTGGGAAGCCGCCGGCCCACTTCGACATCCACGGCATCGGCACGCCGCCGAGTAGGTGGCGCCGGGCGTCCTGGAAGGCGGCGTGCGACTGCGGCCGCGCCGCCGCGAAGCGCTCGCGTTCGGCGGCGAGGAGCGTACTGAGGGTCCCGCGATGAAGTGCTCCGCCGGTCATCCGGACGGCGCTCTGATTGAGATGCCAGACATTCTGTCTCGGCCGGAGGCCTCGCCACCGGCTGACGCCTCGGTCTGGTCTTGACCGGGCTTCGACCTCATTTCTCGGCCGCCGGGCACGCGATCCGGTAGTCGCACATCGAGCACGCCAGCCAGGAGGGTTTCGGCTCGAAGCCCTGCCCGAGGATCCCGTCGGCGACCTCGAAGACGGTGTCGGTGATCCAGTCGCCGTCGTCGGCGCCGCGCTCGACCGCGACCTTCTCGTCGTCGAGCACGTAGTAGTAGGCCTGCTGCGCGGCCTCGAGCTGCCAGGACTCGCGCGCGCCGACCGCGTAGAGCGACAGCTGGACGTCCTCGCGCAACTGCATCGCGGACTTCGGGCGCCCGGTCTTGTAGTCGATCAGCTCGAAGCCGCCGCCCGGCAGCTTGTCGACGCGGTCCACGCGCCCACGCAGGACATGCGGGCCGAGCGAGAACGAGAACGCGCGCTCGAACCAGACCGGCTCGGCCGCCTCGCCCTGGAAGCGCTCGTGGTAGCGCAACAGCGCCTGTGTCGCCTTGGCACGCAACTGGCGCTCCTCCTCGGAGTCGCCGAAGCCGCCGCGCCGCCAGCCCGCCTCCAGCAGACCCAGCAGCTCCGGCAGCGAGCCGGCCGCGGTGCCGCCCTGGTGGAAGCGCTCGAGCACCTGGTGCACGAGTATGCCGAAGCGCTGGTTCAGCGTCGGCTCGGAGGGGATCTTGAACACGCGCGCGAACTTGTACTTCAGCGGGCAGGTCCGGTAGGTCTCGATGTCGGTCGCGCTGAGCACCAGGCCGTCGCCGCGCCGTGGCAGGAACTGCTCGAGCGACGGCTCGGAGCGCTGCGCGACGGCGCGTGCGCGCAGCTTCTCGTCGCGCTCGGCGTCGAGCAGGTACTCATCGAGAGCCGAAGTGTCGAAGATGTCGCGCTGCTCGGCGGTGGCCGCCTGCAGCAGGCGGGCATTGACCTCGGGCAGCGAATCGGCGACCGTGAGCGAGCCGTCGCGGGTGCGCTCCATCAGCGCCGAGAGCTTGAGCACCTCGAGGTAGCGCACGACCGCGTGCGAGACGTCGAGGTCGGTGTCGAAACGCAGCTCGCCGAGCCGCCCCCCGACCTGCGCGACGGTCGTGAGCAGCTCGTCACGGAGCAGCCGGAACGTCGACTGGAGCGTCTCCGCGGGGCCGAACAGCTCCTCCTCGCGCAACTCCCACTCGCCGCCGACGGCCACCCGCGCCGCCTCGGCGAACGGCGAGGGCGGCTGCGCGGCGCCGCGTTCGGTGACCGCCGGGTAGGCGAGCACGAGCCGGCGTCGCGCGCGCGTCATCGCGACGTGCAACAGGCGGCGCATCTGGGCCACGTGGACGGCCTTGGAGTCCGGTGGCAGCACCTCCTTGATGAGCGCGTCGGGTATCGGCTCGAGCGCGCGCTGACGTGGTCCCGGCATGCGCGCCGCCATCAGGCCCAGCACGTAGACGTGGTCGAACTCGAGCCCCTTGGCCGCGCGCATCGCCATCACCTGCACACCGCGCGGGCGATCGCCGGCGACGGCCTCCTCCTCGCGCAGCCCGGCGTCGGCGACCGCGGCGATCGAGCGGGCGAACTCGCGCGCGGTCGCCTGCGGGGAGCGGCGCAGGTAGTCGGCTGCCAGCTGGCCGAACTTCGCCAGGTTCACCAGCCGCTCGACGACCTCGGTCGAGGCGGCGAACAGCAGCTGGCGGCGCAGGCCGAGCCGCTCGATCAGGCGGTGCACGTAGAGGTCCGGCCGGGTCGAGTCCAGCGCGCCCGCAGCCGACCGGTAGAGCTTGAGGAAGGCGACGATGCGCTCGCGCGCCTCGGGCGGGATCTGAGGTGACTCCAGCGCGGCGCCCAGCGCGGCGACCATGTCGAGCTTGCGCCGGCGGGCGATCTGGGTGCAGCGGGCGATGTCGATCGCGCGCAGCTCGACCGGCGGGCGTGCGAGCGCGCGCACGACGGCGCCCGCATCGCCAGGATCGGCCAGCAGACGCAGCCACGCCAGCAGGTCGCGCACCTCGGCGCGCTGGAAGAACGCCGCGGCGCCTGTGATGCGGTACGGAACCGCGCGCTCCTCGAGCGCCGCCGCGACCGCCTGGCCCTCGCCCTTGATCGAGCGCACGAGCACGCAGACGTCCTCGGGACTTACGTCCTCGCGCGCTACAAGCCGCTCGACGTCGGCGGCGACCGCCTGCGCCTGAGCACGCTCGGACCCGCAGCGCCAGAATGCGACCTCCCCAGGTGCTGCTTCGACGCCGTTGGCTGTGCCCGCGGGCGCGGGCCCGGGCTGGCCTGCGACCGCGCGCGGCGCGTCAGGCTCGACGACCGCCCGTGCAGCGGCGATGATCTGCGCACCGGAGCGGAAGCTCTGGCTCAGGCGCACGACGGCGGCAGCGGGCCACTCGGCCCGGAAGTCCGCGATGCTCTTGGTCGAGGCGCCACGGAAGCGATGGATCGACTGGTCGTCGTCGCCCGCGACCGAGACGTTGCCCTGCTCGGCGACCAGCAGCCGCAGCAGCAGGCCCTGGGCGAAGCTCGTGTCCTGGAACTCGTCG
>Ga0136640_10001081_pt1 | contig 10792 bp, 9 predicted proteins | sample AntDrymUQ8642106_2_FD_105498 | JGI IMG/M metagenome (GOLD analysis project Ga0136640, IMG submission 105498) | Polar desert sand microbial communities from Dry Valleys, Antarctica - metaG UQ864 (21.06) | ecosystem: Environmental > Terrestrial > Soil > Desert | place: Antarctica: Dry Valley...
CCTCCCGGAGGCCCGTCAGCAGTGACGCTCCCTTGGCCGCGGGGCTGCGCGCGTGGTAGCTCGTCATCCGGGTCTCGACCCGATAGCGATCCAGCAGCCGCTTCGTGAGCCGCGTGTCCTCGGCCGCGATGAGCGGCACGGCGCGCAGGATCTCGACCGCGCGAACGGTCATGTCAGCCAGGTTCCCGATCGGCGTCGCCACCACATACAGCGTGCCGCCGCTCGCCGCAGCACCCCAGTCCACGCCCGCCGTGGCGACCCGGTCCACGTCCGCCGTGGCATCCCCGCCCCCTGCCCCGACCAGGCCGTTGCTCACCCGCGCGAGGATCCCGGGCGGCGCCGCGGATAGAGGTAGTCCACGCCCGTGGTTCGCGGCCCGAGCTTGGCGATCGGCGGGACCTGCCGCTTGAACTCGGCCCCGGCGACCATCCGGTCCACCCGCTCGACGAGCACCCGATCGAACCCGAGCGCGACGACCTCCTCGATGGACCGACGCTTGTCGATCCGCCAGAAGAGCAGTCGATCGAGGATGGGGTAACTGAAGCCCGCCTCGGACTCGTCTGTCTGACCCGGCCACAGGTCGGCCGACGGCGCCTTGCGCAGGATCGCGTCCGGCACGCCGACGGCCGCGGAAAGCTGGCGTACCTGGCTCTTGTACAGGTCACCGATCGGGTTGAAGGCGCACGCCGAGTCGCCGAACACCGTCGTGTACCCGATGAGTGTCTCGGTCTTGTTGCCCGTCCCGATGACCAGCCCGCCGAACGTGACGGAGCGGTCATAGAGGACGGACATCCGCATGCGGGCCATGAAGTTGCCCCGCCGCAGGGCGGAGGCGGCGGCAGGGTCCCCGGCCTCGGCTTCGCCGTAGAAGCCATCGACCATCGGACTGATATCGACGACCTCTGACGCACAGCCCAATCGGCGCACGACCTCCTCGGCATCAGCGCGCGAGGCCGGAGACGACGTCCGGTACGGCATGAGCACGCACATCAGCCGCTCGGCACCGATCGCCTCGGCCGCGAGGTACGCGACGAGCCCCGAGTCGATCCCGCCCGACAGGCCCAGGACTAGGCGCTCGAATCCGGCCTGTTGGAGCTGCCCCCGGATGAAGTCACCGATCACCCGCCGCGCGACGTCCGTATCGATCGCAAGCTCGCTCGGCAACTCGAAGGCGGCCGAGGCGTCTGCCGCGGCGGGCCCGCTCACCCGTGCACCTCCCGGTGAAACCCGATCGGTCTCGCCACGGGATCACCCGGCGCCACGTCCAGGCCGGCCTCGGCATCCGGGTCGCTCGTCGAATCGGGCGCCAGGCCGGCGCGCTCGGCCACGATCCGCCCGATCTCGCGCAGCTGGACCTCCGGACGCTCGTCGCGGAGCAGCGGCAGCCCGATCCGTTCGCGCCGGATGTCGGCCGTCGGAAGGTCCACGAAGAACAGTCCCTCGTCGTACAACGGGGCACCGAACAGCAGCGCGCCGTTCGGCGCGATCACCTCCGAGCCGCCCCAGAACGAGATCGATTCCTCGACCCCGACCCGGTTGCAGAAGACGACGTAGGACGTCGTCAGCTGGGCGTAGGTCCGCATCACCGTCCGCCACGATGTCGCCGTCCCGAGGCCGACCTCGTTCGTGGCGGCGAGGTCGCGCCCGGGCGACGACGACACGTTGATCAGGATCTGGGCCCCGTCGAGAGCCAGGATCTGGGGCACGGAGAGGTGCCAGAAATCCTCACAGATGGCCAGGCCCACGCCGACGCCCAGGCGCGACGGCACCGCGCGCAGGACGTCGCCCGCGGCAAAGAACCGGCCTTCGTCGAACAGGCCGTAGGTCGGCAGGAAGAGCTTGCGATGCACGTGCGCGAGTCGGCCGTCCTCGAGCAGCGCGGCCGCGATGAACAGCCGATGGTCGGCCGACTCCTCGACGAACGAGACCACGGCGGACAGCCCCTCGGTCGCGGCGGCGAGGCCGGCCAGTCGCGGATCGTCCAGGCGCATCGCGACCTCACCGGCAAGATCCTGCAACAGGTAGCCGGTGAGCCCGAGTTCCGGGAAGACGACGAGGTCGGCGCCTTCGCCACGGGCCTGCTCCAGGAACTCGTGATGGCGCGACAGATTCGCTTCGAGCTGCCCGAGCGCGGGCGCCATCTGGGCGAGGGCCATTCGAATCGTCTGCATCGGCCCGAGCATACGCGACCCCCATCGTCTGCGACCCCGTCCGGCCCCGTGACGCGCAGCGCGGCGGATGCTAGTCTTCGCGGCAACCCACGCTCCAGCCCGCGGACAGGAGAGACAGCGGTCCGCGGTCGGGGCTCGAAGAGGAGGAGTTCTGCGCATGTCTCGATCACGCATGTGGTCGCCACGGCTCGCGGCCTTGTTCGCGTCCGCAGCGATCGTCATCGCGGCCTGTAGCGGAGGCACCGCCACGGTCGCCCCGACCACCGGCACCACCAGCGCGGCACCGTCCACCGGCACCGCCAGCACGGCACCGTCCACCGGCACCGCCAGCACGGCACCGTCCACCGGCACCGCGAGCACGGCACCCAGCGCCGGTCCATTCACGGCGATGGCCTATCCGGCCACCGGGGAGGCACCGTGCGGCGAAGCCGCCGCACCCGATGCGACGCACTCGGCCTATACCGGCAACTTCAAGAAGATCAGTGCCAAGGACGAGAAGACCGTCGTCTTCGAGTTGTGCAACCCGGATGTCGCGTTCCTGTCCAAGATCGCGTTCACCTCGTTCGCGATCAACGACACGGCCTGGCTCGAATCGAAGGTCGATCCCGCCAAGGCGGATAACCAGGCCATCGTTTCCGAAGTGAACGGCACCGGCCCATACAAGCTGGAGGCCTGGAACCGCGGTTCGGACATCACCCTGGTCAGGAACGACGCCTACTGGGGCGAGAAGGCCAAGACAGAGAAGCTCATCGTGCGCTGGAGCAAGGAGGCCGCCCAGCGGCTGATCGAACTCCAGTCCGGCACGGTCGACGGGATCGACAATGTCGGTCCGACCGACTTTGCGACGGTCGAGGGCAACGCGGATCTGCAGCTCAAGCCACGCGCCGGCCTGAACGTCTTCTACGTCGGGTTCAATAACACGTTCAAGCCCTTCGATGATGAGAAGGTCCGTCAGGCCATCGCCATGGGCATCGACCGAGACCAGGTCGTCAAGAACTTCTATCCGCCGGGCTCCGAGGTCGCCACGCATTTCACGCCGTGCGCGATCCCCAACGGCTGCGCCGGCGACCCGTGGTACACCTTCGACGCCGCCAAGGCCAAGGAGATGCTGACAGCCGCCGGGTTCCCCGACGGCTTCAAGACCAAGATCTCGTACCGCGACGTGGTCCGTGGCTATCTGCCGGACCCGAACGTCGTCGCCCAGAACATCCAGGAGCAACTGAAGACCAACCTGAACATCGACGCGACCATCGACGTCCAGGAATCCGGCACGTTCCTGGATAACGCGGACGCCGGCAAGCTGGACGGTATCCATCTGCTTGGCTGGGGCGCGGACTATCCAGACGTCACGAACTTCCTCGACTTCCACTTCGGAGCGGGCTCCTCGAAGCAGTTCGGCGCGAAATTCGACGACATCACCAAGGCCCTTGCAGCGGGCGGTGCCGGCGCGGACGATGCCGCTCGTGAGCCGTCCTACGTGGCCGCGAACAACGCCATCCGGGCGAACGTGCCGATGATCCCGATCGCCCACGGCGGTTCGGCCGTGGCCTACCGCGCAGACGTCAAGGACGCACACTCGTCACCGCTCGGCAACGAGTACTTCGGCGCGATGACTCCGGCCGACCGCACCCAGTTCGTCTGGCTGCAGAACGCCGAGCCACCCGGGCTGTACTGCGCCGACGAGTCGGACGGCGAGGCGCTTCGTGTCTGCGAGCAGTTCGGTGAAGCGTTGTACGCCTACGAGGTTGCCGGCACGGCCGCAGAGCCGGCGCTCGCCGAGAAGTGCGAGGCGAACGCTGAGCTGACCGTCTGGACCTGCACGCTGCGTTCCGGCGTGACGTTCCACGATGGCGCAACGTTGGACGCCAACGACGTGGTCTTGACCTACGCCGTGCAGTGGGATGCCGATCACCCCCTGCACAAGGGTCGCGACAACTCGTTCACCTATTTCCCGGGCCTGTTCGGTGGGTTCCTGAACCCGCCGCCGCCGGCCCCGGAGGGGTAGTCACCCGTCCATCCAGCGCAAAGGGCGTCGCCTCCCAGGCGGCGCCCTTTGCGCACCCTGTCGCGGACCTGCCATCCGCCGCCCATCGCGAGAGGGATGATCGACCCGGATGACGAGATTCATCATCCGCCGGCTGCTTTCCAGCATCCCGGTCCTCATCGGGATCGTGATCCTCGTGTTCATCCTCGCCCGGATCATCCCGGGCGATCCGTGCACGGCCACGTACGGCGAGAAAGCGACCCCCGAGCTGTGCGCCCAGTTCGAGATCCGATATGGCCTGGACAAGCCGATCTACGAGCAGTTCGTCATCTATGCAGGGGCCGTGGTCCAGGGTGATTTCGGCAGTTCGATCCGATTCGGCCGGCCGGTCGCCGACATCCTCGTCGAGCGCCTGCCGGTGACCGTCGAACTGACGGTCCTCGCGTTGCTCTTCGCAAGCGTCGTCGGCGTCACCCTCGGCCTCATCTCGGCCACCCGGCGCAATTCGCCGGTGGACGTGGGCACGATGATCATCGCCAATCTCGGGGTCTCCACCCCGGTCTTCGTCCTCGGGCTCCTGCTCGCGTTCATCTTCGCGGTGCTGCTCAAGGACACGCCGCTCTCGCTGCCCCCGTCGGGTCGGCTCTCGCCGGGCGTGAACGTCCGGTCATTGGTGGAGGTCTGGGGTCTCACGAATGTGACCGGCATCCCGCGGGCGGTCCTGGACTTCCTGTCCAACATGTACGTCCTGAACACCCTGGTCACGGGTCAATGGGCGGCCCTTGGTGACGCTCTCCGTCACCTCGTCCTGCCGGCCATCGCCGTCGGGACGATCCCGCTCGCGATCATCGCCCGCATGACCCGCTCCAGCCTGCTCGAGGTCCTGGGCCTGGACTACGTCCGAACTGCCCGGGCCAAGGGACTCAAGGAGCGCTCCGTCGTGATCCGGCATGGCATGCGCAATGCACTGTTGCCGGTCGTCACGGTCATCGGGCTGTCGCTCGGGGCGTTCTTGTCCGGCGCCATCCTGACCGAGACGATCTTCAACCTCACGGGCATGGGCAAGACCCTGTTCGAGGCTGTCGAGGGGCGGGACTACATCGTCATCCAGGGCGTCACGATCGTGGTCGCCGTGGCCTACCTCCTGGTCAACCTGATCGTCGACGTCTCGTATGCCTTCCTCGATCCCCGTATCCGACTGTCGTGAGTGCCCTCCAGCAGCTGCCGGCGGCCTCGGAGGTGGCGCGTCCCAGCGCCTCGTCGCTGCGCAAGGACACGATCCGCAACGTCTTTCGGCAGCGCTCGGCGTTGATCGGCTTCGTGATCCTCGTCAGCCTGTTCGCCATTGCGATCCTCGCGCCATTCATCGCGCCGTACGACCCGAACGCGTCCATGCTGAAACTCGGGGAACCGGGGGTGCGGGGCGCCCCGCCGTGCATCCATCTGCTCGGCTGCGCGACGGACCAGCCCCAGCACCTGATGGGCCTGGACTCCAATATCCGGGACGAGTTCAGCCGGGTGGTCTATGGGGCCCAGGTCTCCCTACGGATCGGCTTCCTGACGGTCAGCCTGGCCATCGTCATCGGCTCCGTCATCGGCTCCGTTGCCGGTTTCGCCGGCGGCTGGGTGGACAACGTCCTGATGCGCCTGATGGACATCGTCCTGTCGTTCCCCAGCCTGATCCTGGCCATCGCCATCGTTACCGTGCTGGGCCCGGGCCTGACCAATGCCCAGCTGGCCATCGCGATCGTGTCGATCCCGATCTATGCCCGGGTCATGCGTGCATCCGTGCTTTCCGTCCGTGAGGCCGATTTCGTGACCGCGTCCAGGGCCCTCGGAGAATCGTCGCGCGGCATCCTGAGCCGGAGGATCCTGCCCAATGCCCTGACCCCGCTCATCGTGACGGGCACCCTCGGCATCGGAGGCGCCATCCTCGAGGTCGCCGCGCTGTCCTTTGTCGGGTTGGGCGCGGAACCTCCGCTTGCCGAATGGGGCTTCATGATCGCGAGCGACCGGAACCTGTTCTTCTCGGCACCACACCTGATCTTCTTCCCCGGCGTGGCCATCACCCTGAGCGTGCTCGCGTTCAACCTGATCGGCGACGGGCTGCGCGACGCCCTGGATCCGAGGCTGAACCGATGACCAACGAGACGACCACCAACCTGCCGGAGGTGATCGGTCCGCCCCTCGACCAGACGGTCATCGAGGAACTCGTCCCCGCCTCGGCACGCCGGCCGCGCCGCGAACGGGGCGCGCGACCGCTCCTCGAGGTCAAGGGCCTGCGGACCTCGTTCTACACCCGAGATGGCGTCGTCCGCGCCGTTGACGGGATCGACTTCCACGTCGACCGGGGCGAGATCATGGGTCTCGTCGGCGAGTCCGGTTGCGGCAAGAGCGTGACCAGCCTGTCGATCATGCGCCTGGTCGCCCGACCCGGTCGCGTGGAAGCGGGCGAGATCCTGTTCGACGGACAGGACCTGCTGAAGCTCAAGGACGACGACATGCGCAAGATCCGGGGCGACCGGATCAGCATGATCTTCCAGCAACCGACCTCCTCGCTCAACCCGGTCTGGGACGTCGGACGCCAGATCGAGGAGGTCCTGCGCATCCACCGCGGGATGAAGGGCAAGGTCGCCCACAGCCGCGCCGCGGCGTTGCTCAAGATGGTCGGCATCCCGGATCCCGAGCGCCGGCTGAAGGCGTTTCCCCACGAGATGTCCGGCGGCATGGCCCAGCGGGTGATGATCGCGATGGCCCTCGCCTGCGAACCGGAACTGCTGATCGCGGACGAACCCACGACCGCCCTGGACGTGACCATCCAGGCCCAGATCCTGGACCTGATGCGCAACCTGCGCGACGAGACGGGGACGGCGATCGTGCTCATCACGCACGACCTTGGCGTGGTCGCCGAGATGTGCGACCGGGTCGCGGTCATGTATGCCGGCGAGATCGTCGAGCATACCGACGTCAGCGCCCTGTTCCGACGCCCGCTCCATCCGTATACGCAGGGACTCATCGGGTCGCTCCCGGTCGTCGGGGTCCTGCAGGACGAACTGGCCGTGATTCCGGGCAACGTCCCCAACCTTATCGACCTGCCGAGGGGCTGCCGCTTCGCGCCGCGCTGCCAGACTCGGATCACCGAAGACGTCGCCATCGCCGACGACGTCCATCCGGCGCTCTTGCCGGTCCAGGCGGGCCACGAGGTCCGGTGCTGGCTGTACCACGATGCGGCGGGAGGGTTGATGCCAGGCCAGGGCGCAGCGGCCCGCGACGGAGCGACGGCCGGCGAGGACACGGCGGCCGGCGAGGACACGGCGGTCGCCCGGCCCGCGGGAGGCTCCCGGTGACGTCCGCGGCGGCGGCCAGCGGGTCGGCCGCGAAGGCGGGCCCACCACTCGTCGAGGTGCGCGACCTGGTCAAGCACTTCCCCGTCCGCGGCGGCATCCTCCAGCGGACGGTCGGGGCCGTCCAGGCGGTCGATGGCGTCAGCTTCGACCTCCAGCGCGGCGAGACGCTCGGTCTCGTCGGGGAATCCGGCTGCGGCAAGACGACGGTCGGCCGGCTGCTGCTCCGCCTGATCGATCCGACCTCGGGCACGATCCGGTTCGACGGCGTGGACCTGACGGCCATCCGGGGCGCGGCCCTCAAGCCCTATCGACGGCGGATCCAGATCATCTTCCAGGACCCGTACGCCAGCCTGGATCCACGCACGCCGATCGGCGACAGCATCGGCGAGGGGCTGCGCGTGCATGGCCTCGACGCACCGCCGGAGCGACGGGCAAAGGTCGCGCGGATGATGGACATGGTCGGCCTCCAGTCCTATCACGCCAGACGCTACCCGCACGAGTTCAGCGGCGGCCAGCGCCAGCGCATCGGGATCGCCCGGGCGCTCGTGCTGGAGCCCGACCTGCTCGTGTGCGACGAGCCGGTCTCCGCGCTCGACGTGTCGATCCAGGCGCAGGTCCTCAACCTGCTGAAGTCGCTCCAGCGAGAGCTCGGCCTGACCTACCTGTTCGTGGCCCACAACATGGGCGTCGTGGAACACATCAGCGACCGGGTGGCGGTGATGTACCTCGGGCGGATCGCGGAGGTCGCCGACCGGCGCGAGTTGTTCCGCAAGCAGGAGCATCCCTACACGGCCGCACTGATGTCCGCCATCCCCGTCCCGGACCCGGAGATCCGTCGACAGCGGGTGATCCTGAGCGGCGATGTGCCGAGCCCGGTCAACCCACCGACCGGCTGCCGGTTTCATCCGCGCTGTCCGCTGCGCGCCTCGCTGGGCGATCCCGCGGTCTGCGCGACGGACGTGCCGGCCCTGCTGGATCTCGGCGACGGCCACCTGTGTGCGTGCCATTTTCGCGGGGAGGGCGATCCTCAGGCGCAGTCCGGTGTGACGCGGTAGACCCGTGCGACCGCCGACGTGTCCAGCTTGACCACGACGATCTGCCCGGTCGTGCCGTCCGGCGTATTGAGGACGCGCATCAGGCTCATCGGTCCAAGGACATGGCCCGTCGCCGGATAGTCGGCGTTGGGCTCGAAGCCGACCGGTCGGATCGTATCGGTCAGGCGATAGATCGAGCCTTCGAACCGCACCCACGTGGGAAACGTGTCGTCGTGCAGGCCGTCGAGCAGCGCACAGTCCGCCAGTCGCTGGCCGGACATCACCGAGGCGTCAGGTCCGGCCCATGTGTCCACCTGCTGGTCGCGCCAGCGGTCGTAGCCGAACGAGACCAGGAGGTAGCCGATCACCAGGACGATCGCGACGCGGACCAACACCCAGGCGATCGGGTGCCATTCGAGCGGGATGGATCGCCGCCGGATCTTGTCGACCGGCACCTCGCGGCCGGCCTGGAGCGCGTGCATCAGGCTGCCGTAGCGGTCCGATCCGGCGCGAGCGTTGAGGCGTTGTCGGCGGGCCGCCCGCTCGTCGATCGAGATGCGCGGTCGATGCGCCCGTGACGGCACTTCGGATCGTGAGTCGCCGACCGGATCCATCCGGAGCCTCAGGTCGCTGGCGTGCCCGTGGCCACCGGGGTATCCGTTGTGGCGGTCGCCGCGACCGAGACCTTGGGCAGACGACGCGTGGCCGCATCGACCGTCGCCGGCGTGACGTCCTCGCTAAAGTGACAGGCCACCTCCTGGCCAGGGCGCACCTCGCGCAGCAGCGGCTCCTCGCTCTGGCAGCGCTCCGGGTTGCCCAGCTGCTCGCGCAGCCAACAGCGGGTGTGGAAGCGGCAGCCGGCTGGCGGGTTGGCCGGCGACGGCACGTCGCCGCGCAGGACGAGCCGCTTCTTGCGCCGGCGCGGGTCCGTCTCGGGCACCGCGGACAAGAGGGCCACGGTATACGGATGGGCGGGCTGGGCGTAGAGGTCGTCCACGCCCGCGAGCTCCACCAGCTTGCCGAGATACATGACCCCGACCCGATCGCTGATGTGCTCGACCACGGCCAGGTTGTGCGCGATGAACAGGTACGTCAGTCCCAGCTCCTGCTGGAGGTCGTCCAGCAGATTGAGGACCTGGCTCTGGATGGACACGTCCAGGGCGGACACGGGCTCGTCGCAGACGATGAACTCCGGGTTGAGGGCGAGTGCGCGGGCGATCCCGATGCGCTGGCGCTGGCCGCCGGAGAACTCGTGCGGGTAGCGGTGGATGTGGCTCTGGTTCAGGCCGACCTTGGAGAGCAACTCGCGGACGAGGTCCTCACGCTCGCGCTTGCTCTTGAGTCCGTGGACGAACGGTCCCTCGCCGACGATCTCTCCGACGGTCATCCGCGGGTTGAGGCTGGAATACGGGTCCTGGAAGACGATCTGCATGTCCCGGCGGACCTTGACCATCTCGCGTTCGGTGAGGCCGAAGATGGGCTGGCCATCGATGACGACCTGACCCGAGGTGGCCGGGATCAGGCGCAGGATCACCTTGCCGAGCGTGGTCTTGCCGCAACCCGATTCCCCGACGAGGCCGAGCGTCTCGCCCCGGCGGACGTTGAACGACACGCCGTCCACGGCCCGGACCGCGCCGATCCTGGAGACACCGAGCAGGCCGCCCCGGATGTCGAAGTGCTTGACCAGGTCCTGGACCTGGATGAGCTCGCCACCGACCGGCGTGGCGACCGGCTCGGACGGGAGGCCGACCGGATCCCCGTCCCGCATCGTGGGGGCGGCTGGCGGCGGCGTCGCGGCAGCCCCGATCATCGGATCGCTCATGGCCCGACCGAGAGGGCGACGGCGGCCTCCTGGGCGAGCTCCGGGGGCGCGGCGGCCCCGACCTCGGGCGGAGCCCCGTCCGGGGTCAACCAGCAGCGCGACAGATGGCCGGCACCGACCTCCTGGAGCGGCGGCGCCGTGTCGCAGATCGGCATGGCGTAGGGACAGCGGCGCTTGAACAGACAGCCCTCCGGAAGGTTCAGCGGATTCGGCACGACCCCCTCGATCACCGCCAGTCGCTCACGCCGGTCACCGAGGCGCGGGATGGAGGCGATCAGGCCCTTCGTGTAGGGATGGTGGGGCGTCTCGAAGACGGTGGTCACGTCGGACTGTTCCACGACCTTGCCGGCGTACATGACGACGACATCGTCGGCCATCTCCGCGACCACGCCCAGGTCGTGCGTGATCAGCACGATCGCCGTGCCGTGTGTCTC
>Ga0136640_10001082_pt1 | contig 10791 bp, 7 predicted proteins | sample AntDrymUQ8642106_2_FD_105498 | JGI IMG/M metagenome (GOLD analysis project Ga0136640, IMG submission 105498) | Polar desert sand microbial communities from Dry Valleys, Antarctica - metaG UQ864 (21.06) | ecosystem: Environmental > Terrestrial > Soil > Desert | place: Antarctica: Dry Valley...
GGCGACTTCGAGCGGGCCGGCGCCGAGCGGGGCGACTTCGAGCGGGCCGACACTGAGCGAGGAGACACCGAGCGGGCGGGCACCGGACCGGTTCACAGCGCGGAGCCGGGCTCGCAGCGGCGTTCTCAGCCGGCGGCATCACCCGGGCGGGATGTAGCTGAGGACGGCCGGCCGCGACCCTGCTCGCAGGCGGAGGCGTTGCTGGAGATCGCGCGTACCTTCCTCGACCCTGATCCGGCCAGGCGCTCGGCTGCGGCCCGCCATCAGGTGGTCGTGCATGTCGACGCCGACGTGCTAGCAGCGGACACCGCCGCCGGCGCGGCGCACCTGGACGGCGGGCCCGCGCTCAGCGCGGAGCAGGTCGCCCGGATCGGCTGCGACGCATCGCTGGTCGTGATGCTGCGCCGCGGCCGCGACGTCCTGGACGTCGGCCGGGCCACCCGCACCATCCCGACCTCGATCAACCGGGCGTTGTGGGCGCGGGACGGCGGCTGCCGCTTCCCGGGCTGCCATGAGGACCGCCGCGCCCGTGTTCAAGGTCATCACATCCGGTTCTGGTCCAGAGGAGGCCGCACCGCGCTGAGCAATCTGGTGCTGCTGTGCGGCTTTCACCACAGTCAGATCCACCACGGCGGGTTCACCGTCACGATGAACTCCCACGGCCGGCCGACCTTCGCGGACCCACACGGTCGACGCCTCGACCAATGCCCACAACCGCTCGCGGACAACCAACCCCTCCCGGCAGCCACCGGCGAGCTTCTGCCGACATGGAGCGGGGAACAACTCGACCTGGACTATGCAATCCACGTCCTACTCAGCCGCCGCGACCACGTCCGGCAACAGCCGGCAGACCGAGGCTCCGCCGCCGCGGCCTGAGGCCGCTAACCAAGACGTCGAGGAGTGAGTTTCGCGGCAGGATCGGGCTCGCAGTCGTCGCCCGCGAGCGGGGTTGAGCGCCTCGACCCAGGCGATCCGGCCGAGCAGATGCGCCCGGAAGTCCGGGTGCCCGCTTCGGTTCTGCGCCTGGGCGCCGGTCAACGCAGCGTTGTGCAGGGTGGCACACAGCCGCTCGTAGTCGTCACGAGCCACGTTCGGCTTGTCGTTGACCACGATGCCGGTCACGGTCTGCCTGCCGTCACGCGGCTGCACCCGCGTCTTACCGTTGTTGAGCAGGAACCCTTCCTCCTCGATGATCCGCCGGATGCTCGCGACGATTCGGTTCGCCCGCCGTCCTACCTCCCACCCGCCGGAGAAGGTCAGGTCGTCGGCGTACCTCGTATAGGTGGCACCCACCGCGGCGGCCAAGCCGGCGAGCCGGCAATCCAGCCGGTACGCCGACAGGTTCGCCAGCTGCGGTGACGTCGGAGCGCCCGCGGCAGGTGTGGCGTCGCCAATGTTCGGCGCAGCGCGTAGCGATCATCGGCCGAGCCTCCGGGCGACATCTCACCGAGCACCGCGATCGGCGTCGCGGTGGGGCACAGGCCGGTCATCATGTAGACCACCGTCTCGGGGTAGCCGGCCACCTGCAGGATGCCGTAGATACGAGCGGCGGAAACCGCGGCGAAGAAGCCGGCGAGGTCCAGGCCGATGACGACCTCAGCCCGGACGTGCAGTGACGCGCCGGTACGGGCGCTGCGGCCGGGACGAAGCCGTGCGCGGCGTTGTGCGTCGGTATGAGTGCTGCGATTCGATCGAGCAACGTCCGTTGTGCGCGGCGCAGTCGAGGTGTCAGAAACTCCAGCAGCCGCGGTGTGCGGCCCGGGCGGGTCAGCCACCGGTACCGGTAGAGCAGGCAAGGCCTGCGTGCGGGTACGCCGCTGCATCCCCATGATGTCGGCGTACCACCCCAGGTGTCTGGGACTGAGATCGAGCAGGCCCGCGAGCCCGGCGACGGTGTCCACCCGGGCAACCGGCCATCGACGCTCTGCCATCCGGGTCAGCGGCGAGGGTCCGGACCGCCCGCAGCGGCGGGCCCTCCCGCCGACGGGCTGCGGCCGCTGCGGCCTGGAAGCCGTCGGTGGCCATCACAACCGCCGCAAGTACGTGGGGGCGATCTGCCGGCGGATCGCGGTAGAGCGACAAGACCTCTGCGACCACTGCGCTCAGCCAGCGCGGGCGGCGACCGAGCGTCGTGGCGCCGCGCCGGCGCAGCCTGTCAGGGCTCCATTCGCCGGCGAGGAACGCGCCGGCCAGAGCCGCCGCTACTGCCCTGTCTCCGGCACCGGTCATGGCCGGGACCAGTCCGCAACGGGTCGGCGGCGGTCAAGCATCGGAGCGGAGCTGCGGTGGCGCCGGGCGACCTGTCCGGTCGCGCGGGCGCTTAGCTGCCTGGATCGCAGCGGCGCGCCTGCGGTGCAGTGATGAGGCCATGCCTCGGTCCCCGGGGTAACCCCGGAGCTGCCGGTCCGCCGAAGCGGCCTGGCACTTCTCGCCTCGGCGCCACCGCACCTCGGGACCTAACCGCCGCGGCGGCATCGGACCAGAGTGGCGGCGCCGCACCAAAGCGGCGGGGTCAGCGCTTGCGTCCGTGCGTTTGGCTGTACGGCGCTCACTCCTGCGGCCGTTGCGCCGGGGCGGGCGCTCACTCCTGCGGCCGTTGCGCCGGGGCGAGCGTTCACTCCTGCGGCCGTTGCGCCGGGGCGAGCGCTCACTCCTACGGCCGTTGCGCCGGGGCGAGCGTTCACTCCTACAGACGTTGAGCGGGGTAGGCGACCGGGGACGGGGTCACTGCTGCACCTGGATGGTGAGGATCTCCCACGCCCGGAGGGCGAGCTCCAGCCGACCGCCGTCGACGGGCAGCGGATCGCCGGGACGGCCGAGCAGGTCCGCCCGGCGCGCGGCGGTAACCCCGAACACCTTGGCCCAAGTGGCCTCGGGGTTGAGAGCAACGAGGCGGAGTTCGAGCCAGTCGTCGCGTCGGCGCAGGCTGGTCAACTCCGCACCCCCGGCGATCTCGAGCCCGCGCCTTTCGGACAGACTCGCACCGGCCGGTCCGAGCCCGGCGACTGCGTGCAGGTCATGCCGGAAGTGCTCGGCGGCGCGGAGGACATGATCGACCTGCCACGGCCAGCCGTGCGCCAGGACCGCGAGCCGCATCCTGACCGGGCCGATGCACTGCGCCAGCGGAGTGGGCAACTCGGGCCCGGCCGGCTCTTCCCGATACCCGTGGACGCTGCGGCTGAGCTGCCCCACCGACCGAAGTGCGGTGAGTGCGATCTCCCGGCCGTCCGCAACCACCTCGTACTCGGTGACGTGGTCGAGCAGGATCGCGGCGCCACCGGCATCGACAAAGGATCCGGCCGGAAACGTGGGTATCGGCACCTCGCCGTGGCCACCCTCGCTGGACAGGCCCCGCTCGACGACGGCGAACTGCCCCTCGGCGTACGACGCCGTGGCCGGCCGGGCAGTGGGTACGTGCAGACGGGTCCGGTGATCCGCGCTCGGATTGAGGAAGTCGACGGTGAGCCGGACGAACGGCTCCCCGAGGCGGACCTCGACCCGCATGGCCAGCTCGACCTCTTCGGTGGCCTCGGCCCGGCCGGCCCGGTCAGCCGTGAGCCCGGCTGGCCAGCGGTACGTCCGCCCGACCATCAGCGCGCCGAGCAACGGGCCGCGGTCGGTGACCGCGATCTCGACCGACAGCGGTTCGTCGACGACATGATCGCGGGCGGGCGGGGCGTAGTTGTAGGTGTCTCCGGCATCGCCACCGTCGACGATCCGGCCGACGCCGTCCAGTACCGTGCCATCCTCACCGGTGATGCGCAGCGTGCCGTCGGCGGCCACCGTCACGCGTACGAGACCGTTGTCCACAGTGGACTCATCCACCCGGACGAGCCGATCCACCGGCGGCGCTGACTCAAGGGACGGTCGCAGGCTAGTCCAGCCGAGCGCGGCGACTGACGCCTCGACCAGGACGGTGCTGAGCGGCTCCTCGAGGATCCGCAGCCTCCACGTCAGGCCAGTGCCGGCCGCGCGGACGTGTAGATCGTCGGCGACGGCGTCGATGTCGAAGGCCGGATCCCCCAGCCGGCCAACCTGAAACGTCACCGTCGTGTCCTCGACCCGAACCCATTGGATCCGCCGGTTGAATAGCTCCTGGCCGAAGCTGCGCCGCAGGATCGCCTCGCGCAGGTCGGTGCCGGTGAACTCGGCGTCGTACAGCGTCGGCTCCCGCTCGCTGAGCCGCTGTACCGGCCGGTGCCGCCCGCCCGGGTCCACCATCGAGGCGACGTCCGCCCCCGGCACCGTGACAGTCACGAGCCCGGTGCGGTTCGTCGGGGTGGGGTTGAGTACCAGGACGGCGTCGCTCGGCACGCCCGACGCCAGGCGGGCGACGACCCGATCGCGGACCGCCTGTCCCAGCTGCTCGGCCTCGGCGATCCGGGCGGCCACCTGCACGGCGGTGTCGTCGACCCCGCAGCCGGTCACCGAGTCGTGACAACTCGAGGCCACCAGCCGGTGCCAGGCCATGTCCAGGAACTGCGCCGGCCACTCTGCTGCCGGTGACCACAGCGCCGCCCACGGTTCTGCGTAGCGCTCGACCATCCGCTCGGCCCGGGCCATCGCCTGCTTCAGGTGGATTCGGACCGAGATCACGCCGGGCAGGATGTTGGCCCGCGCGTGACTGCGCAGCTCACCTCGGACCGCCGGGAGCCCCGCGGTGTCCGCGCCGAAGAGAGCGAGGTAGTCGGCGAGGGTGCAGACTTCCAGGCGTAGCGGCGAGTCGGAGTCGTTCAGCGAACGCACCAGGGCCATCAACGTGGGCAGCGGAGCGGAATGGTCGGTGCCGAACATGGCGAGGATCGGGTCGTCGCCGTACCACCGCCGCGTCCGGGCGACGAACTCGTCAGCCCGGGCCGGGAGCCGCTGCTCGTCGGAGAGCAGGTACGCCGCGTTGCCGTAGCCGTTCGGGAGGTACTCGCAGCGCACCGGCGTACCGTCCGGCGCCTCCCAGCGAAAGGCGTGACTGTCCACTGTGGACGGTACGCCGCGCCAGAGACAGGCCTGGTCGATACCGGCGAGGGACAGCAGCTGCGGCATCTGCGCGCAGTGCCCGAACATGTCGGGCAGGTAGCCGGTGCGCATCGGCGTACCGAACATCGCGGCGCGGGCCAGGCCGCGCTCCAGATTGCGGACGATCGTCTCACCGGAGCACAGGAACTCGTCGAGCAGGATCTCCCACGGGCCGACGGCCAACTGACCGCGCTCGACCAGAGCGGCCACCCGGGTGGTGTCCTCGGGGCGGACCTCGAGATGGTCGTCCACCGCGGCCAGCTGCCCGTCCATGGTGAAGCAGAAAGACGGGTCCCCCTCGGCGCGGGTGAGAACGTCGTCGAGCAGGTCGACCAGCCGCAACCGGAACCGCTGGAACGGCTCGTACCACTCGCGATCCCAATGCGTGTGCGGGACCAGGTAGACCGTCTCTCGCTGATCCGCAGCCATACGCTGGACGCTACGGCAGCCGCCCGGATGACCCGGGGTCCCGGCTCCTCCCGGCGCGCTCGGCGGGCAGATGAAGGTCAGCGGGCGGGGAGCACGGTGCCGGTTACCTCGCCGAAGCCGATCCGGGTGCCGTCCAGGCCCGGGGCGCCGGCCCGCAGTGTCACCGTGTCGCCGTCCTCGAGGAACGTCCGGGTTACGCCGCCCGCCAGGGCCACCGGCTCCGTCCCGCCCCAGGAAAGTTCGAGGAACGAGCCCCGCTCCTCCTTGGCCGACCCGGACACGGTGCCCGAGGCGTACAGGTCGCCCGTCCGCAGGGACGCCCCGTTGACGGTCAGGTGGGCCAGCTGCTGCCCGGGGGTCCAGTACATCGAGGCGAACGGCGGCCGGCTGACCACCGTGCCGTTCCACTCCACCGCGAGAGCGAGGTCCAGCGCCCAGGGAGCGGCGTCGAGGAGATAGTCCAGCGGTGCCGGATCCTGACGCGGCCCAGCGACCCGGGCCTCGGCCAGCGCCGCCAGCGGCACGACCCACGGTGAGACCGAGGTGGCGAAAGACTTGCCGAGGAACGGGCCCAACGGCACGTACTCCCAGGCTTGGATGTCTCGCGCCGACCAGTCGTTGACCAGGATCACCCCGAACACGTGGTCGGCAAAGTCCACTGTGGACACCCGTTCGCCCAACAAGGTGGGTACGCCGACAACGAACCCCACTTCGGCCTCGATGTCCAGCCGCGTGGACGGCCCGTACGCCGGCGTCTCGTCGGCCGGTGCCTTGCGCTGCCCGCACGGACGCACGATGTCCGTGCCCGACACGACGACGGTGCCGGCCCGGCCGTGGTACCCGACCGGCAGATGCGTCCAGTTGGGCAACAGCGCCTCCGCATCCGGCCGGAAGATCTTCCCGACGTTGGTGGCATGGTGCTTCGAGGAGTAGAAGTCCACGTAGTCCGCGACATCGAACGGCAGGCACATGCTGACCGCGTCCTGCCGCACGAGCAGCGGCTCGACGTTGCCCCGGCACGACTCGTCCGTGAGCAACTCGGTGATGCGCTCCCGCACCCGTGTCCACTGTGGACGCCCGGAGGCCATGAAGTCGTTCAATGTCGCCGTACGCAACGCTTTGCTCGGCCCGTCCAGCAGACCGCGCTCGACGACGCCGGCGAGGTCGAGCACGTGCTCGCCGATGGCGACGCCGATGCGCCTGCCGTTCGTGCCGCGGAACACGCCGTACGGAAGGTTCGTGATCGGGAAGTCCGAGCCCTCGGGCACGGGCACCCAGGTCTGCGGCAACATCAGAGCAGCCCGAGTTCGGTCAGGTCGTTGACCGGGTCGAGGACGCTGCACGAGCCGAAGCCGACGAACATCGCCCGCGTCCGGCGGGCATCGTGATCGGTCACCTGCCGGTACGCCGACAACAGCCGTTCCCCGTCCGTCTCGCCGATCAGTGCCGTGACCGCGTCGACTCCTTCGCCCAGGACAGCGGCGTGCGTAGCCAGCGCCACGTTCAGGAAGCCGTGATGGTCGAATCCGGTGGTGGAGTCGCGATGGCGTACGGCGTTGTGCAGGCCCGCGGTGCACTTGAACGGCACATCCCGCTCGGCACAGGCCATGATGAAGGCGGCCAGTTCGGCTTCGCTGGGAAACGCATCCGCCGTCGTGCCGCCGGTGCGCAGCTTCGCGCCACGACCGGCAGCTGCTATCGCCTCCAGGCCACCGGTCCAGCCCGGGGAGCGGGGCAGTTCGACAAAGGCGAGGATCGGGGGCAGCGGCTCGAGGACCTTCTGCACTGCCTCCATGAGGTCGGCCTCCTCTGCTGGCCTGACCTCCACCGCCTCGACGGCCAGGCGGTGGTCGGTGTGCGCCAGGTCGAGCGCCTCGGCCAGTCCGGGAAGGCCGGTGTCCGCGATCAGCGAGAGCTCGATTTCGTCGCCCTCGGGCAGCACATCCGTGAGTTCCTGCAGCCGCGAGGCGGGGCAGAGGAAGCGGCCGACGACGTCGGCGTACCGGGCCGCCTTGTGGTGGGGGTGGGCGGCCAGCGCGTCCGGCATGCTCGCGCAACCCGGGGGAAACAGCGCCGCGTCGTCGACGATTGCAGTGAACAGCGGGTGTCCCGGTGACATGCTTCGGGACGCTAGCGCACGCTCGGGGACACCACCGGAGGTGCCGCGAGCCGGCGAGCCGACTCGCGGCGGCCGATCACCTCGAGCATGCGTCCGGCAACTGCGTTCCAGGAGTTCTCCCGTGCCACCGCAGAGGCATCCCGAACGACCCGGCCGCGTAGTGCATCGTCGGTACATACCGAGTGGATCGCTGCGGCTACGTCCTCGGCACCGGCGTCTTCGACGACCAGAGCTCCGGTGCCCTCCGGCACGAGTTCCGGCATGGCGAATGCACGCCGTCCCACACACGGCAAGCCGGCGGCCCGTGCCTCCAGGAACGTCAGGCCGTACGCCTCGAACCACGACGGCAGCACGAAGGCGTCATGCTCTGCTCACAGCTCTGGGACGGCCCCGCGCGACCTACCCGAGTGACCCGCCCGAGAAGGAGCAGCGAGCGATGTCAGAGCGGGTAACTGTCGTCATTCCCACCCGCAACAGGTGCGGGCTGCTACGGCAGACGCTGCGCCCCTGCCTGCCCAGGAGGGCACCGACGTCGATGTGGTGGTGGTCGACGAGGGGTCCACGGACGAGACACCGGCCATGCTGCGGCGCCGGACGAACGACCGAGTTACCGTATTGCGCCACGAGCAGGCCAAGGGCGTTTCGGCGGCCCGTAACGCTGGCATCGCGGCGGCTACCGGACGATGGATGGCTTTCGTCGACGACGACGACATCTGGGCACGGGCCAAATTGAGTGCGCAGCTCGCAGCCGCCCGGGAAAGACCGGGGCGGCGTGGGCCTGTGCGGGCGCGGTGAAGGTCGACGCGCAACTGAGACTCGGCGGCGCCGAACGGCCACCGGTCGCCGAGTGCGTGACCGACAGCTTGCTAGCCGGCAACGTCATCCCCGGCGGGGCGTCTGGAGTCATGGTGCGCACCGACCTGGTGCGGGAGCTGGGTGGGTTCGATCCAGCTCTGTCCAACCTGGCCGACTATGATCTCTGGATCAGGCTGGGCCTGGCGGCTCCGGTGGCCGTGGTCGACCGGCCGCTGGTGGGCTACCGCGTACACCCCTCCGGCATGGCGCACAACGTGCGCCGGTCCGAGGAGGAGCTGGCCTACATCGAGGAGAAGTACCGGACAGTGCGCCGGTCGCGCGGAGTGACTGTCCAGCGGGAGAGGTTCTTGTGGTACTTCGGGGCCCTGTCCCTCCGGCAGGGCCACCGGGTTCAAGCGAGGCGCATACACCGGGACATCGCGTTACGGTGCGGGGACCGGCCGCTCTACGCACTCAGCCTGGCACTGGTCGGTGGAGTGTGGCCGGGCATTCAGCGGTTCCGCGACGGGGCCCAGGGCCGGCGCGTTCCGTCTCCTGGCAGTCGGAAGCCGAGAACTGGATAGCGCCGCTCAGGCACGAGCTGAGCAACTGACGAGCCGAGCACGTCACAGCTCGTGTCCGCCGACACTGACCGGCGAGGAAAGTGCGGTGCGGAAATAATCGCATGGACCGCGGCCGGCCAGGTTGAGTCCGGCGGCTTGAAGCGGGGAGCCGATCTGCAACTTCATGCCGTTCGCATTCACCGGTGTCGGCCAAGCGGCGGCGTTCACCAGCATCGGATTGCCGGTGACGGCGCTCGCTTTGCCGGAAATCTGTTCTTGGCCGGAAGCCTGTGTCCACGCCGCAACCGACCCGAACTGGCTGCCACCCCAGGCGATCGCGAACGCGCCGGTGGAGTAGTAGCTGTTTCCCTGGAACAGTACGGCGCTGGTGCTCAAGGCCGATCGGGTCATCACGACAGGACCGGTGCCGGTCGCTAGCAGGATGTTGTTGCGGACGTGCACGCCGGAGGGACCGTCCCAGACTGCGACCGCCGCCGATGGCACAATGCCGGCCCCGCCTGCCACCATCGTGTTGTTGTAGATCTCGGCGCCGCGGACCGAGCCGGCAACGAGCACCTCTGCGTACGAACGATGGCAGCAATGGTGCCGTCATGTAGTCGTACCATAGCGCAGAGTAGTAAGGACTATACGGCGTTCGTCGGCTCTTGACCCCCGTCGTCGAGCACGTGCGTCGTGACGCTCTGCCCAGTCGCGCTTCGGCGGCCGGCAGGGATCCGCGGGACCCTCGCCAACGACACGTGAACCGGGCTCCGGCGTAGGGTGAAGCATGCCCTTCTACCGGCAGATCGGTCAGCTTCCGCGTAAGCGACACACGGCCTTCCGCAAGCCCGGCGGCGGCCTGTACGCCGAGGAACTGATGGGGATCGAGGGGTTTTCCAACGACTCCTCGTTGCTCTATCACGAGGGGCTGCCGACGGCCATCGTCGACAGCACGGTGTACGACGAGTTGCCGGTGACCGCCGGCCCCAACCACCCGTTGCTGCCCCGGCACTACAAGACCCACAAGCTGGACGCGGGAGCTGCGGATGCGGTGACCGGCCGGCAGCAGTTGATGGTCAACGGCGACGTGCGCATCGGGTACGTCGCCGCGGACCGGCCATCGCCGCTGTACCGCAACGCCACCGGTGACGAGTGCCTCTACGTCGAGAGCGGCTCGGCCCGGGTCGAGACGGTCTTCGGAGCACTCGACGTCGGCACCGGCGACTACGTGGTGATCCCCACCTCGACGACGTACACCGTCGTACCCACCGGCGATGAACCGGTGCGGATGCTGACGATCGAGGCGTTCGGGCACATCGGTCCACCGCGCCGCTACCTGTCAGGCAAGGGGCAGTTCCTGGAGCACTCGCCGTACTGCGAGCGGGATCTGCGCGGACCGACCGAGCCGCACGTCGTCGAGGGCGACGACGTGGCGGTGCTGGTGCGGCACCGGCAGGGGATCAGCGAGCTGACGTACGCCCACCACCCGTTCGACGTGGTCGGTTGGGACGGCTGCCTGTACCCGTACGCCTTCAACGTCGCCGACTTCGAGCCGATCACCGGCCGGGTGCACCAGCCGCCGACGGTGCACCAGACGTTCGAGGGGCCGCGGTTCGTGATCTGCTCATTCGTGCCGCGCAAGGTGGACTACCACCCCGAGTCGATACCGGTCCCGTACAACCACGCGAACGTCGACTCCGACGAGATGATGTTCTACTGCGGCGGCGACTACGAGGCCCGCAAGGGCGCCGGGATCGAGCAGGGGTCGATCTCACTGCACCCGTCGGGGTTCACCCACGGCCCGCAGCCCGGCGCCGCCGAGGCGTCGATGGGGGCCGAGCGGTTCGAGGAACTTGCCGTCATGGTCGACAC
>Ga0136640_10001083_pt1 | contig 10774 bp, 12 predicted proteins | sample AntDrymUQ8642106_2_FD_105498 | JGI IMG/M metagenome (GOLD analysis project Ga0136640, IMG submission 105498) | Polar desert sand microbial communities from Dry Valleys, Antarctica - metaG UQ864 (21.06) | ecosystem: Environmental > Terrestrial > Soil > Desert | place: Antarctica: Dry Valley...
CTGCACATGTTCCCCTACACCTGGCGGGGCAGCAAGCTGATCGAGCGAGCCATCGTGCTCCTGTTCGGGCGCAAGGGGCGGCGCCGCTAAGTAGGTCCTTTCCAGGCCTCAGGAGGTCTGCGGTCACCGATCAACGAGACGAGGAGCACGCATGGCCGTAGCCGAGCGAGAAGCGAGCATTCACTGGGAGGGCGACGTCCAGAAGGGCACGGGGACGATGGCCATGGAGTCGAGCGGCGCGTTCGGCGACTTCGGGGTCTCGTTGCCGACCCGCACCGAGAGCCCCGAGGGGCACACGAGCCCCGAGGAGCTCCTCGCTGCCGCCCACGCCGGCTGCTACGCGATGGCCTTCTCGCTCGTCCTCGGCGAGGCGGGTAGCCCTCCGGAGTCTCTCGACGCGCATGTGCTCGCGACGCTCGACCGGGCCGGCGATGGTTTCGCCATCACCAAGATCGACCTCACCGTGCGCGGCAAGGTAGCCGGGCTCGACCAGTCCGCTTTCGAGGACTTCGCTCAGCAGGCCGAGAAGGGGTGCCCGGTCTCCAACGCGCTGCGCGGCAACGTTGAGATCAACCTGAGCGCGACGCTCGACCAGTAGCCCCGCTCTCCTAGCCTGGGCTCATGCGCATCCCCGACGCAGAGCTCCCGAACCTCGATCGGCTCGCGCTGGTCGTGGTCGACGTGCAGCGAGGGCTCGACGATGCCGCGTACTGGGGGGAGCGCGACAACCCGCGCTGCGAGGCGAACATCGCGGCGCTGCTCGACGCGTGGCGCTCGCACGAGCGCCCGGTCGTGTTCGTTCGGCATGACTCCACCGAGCCGGGATCGCCGCTGCGCCCCGGGCAGCCCGGCAACGACTTCAAGGAGGTCGTCGCCGGTGCGCCGGACCTGCTGGTCACCAAGTCGGTGAACTCGGCGTTCCACGGAGCCCCCGACCTGGACGGGTGGCTGGGTGAGCAGGGCCTCGAAGGCCTCGTGATCTGCGGCATCAGCACGAACCAGTGCTGCGAGACCACCGCGCGCGTGGGCGGCAACCTCGGCCATACCGTGCTCTTCGCGCTCGACGCGACGCACGCGTCGGACCGAACCGCCCCCGACGGCACGCGCGTGACCGCCGACGAGCTCACGCGCGTGACGGCGACGAACCTGCACGGCGAGTTCGCGACCGTGGTGCGCACCGACCAGCTCGTCTGAGCCGGAGCGCACCCGTGCGTTGAGCGGCACCGAGCCGCCCGCGCGCGACTTGTCAGGCTTCGCTGGTGCTCGCCATCGGTCTCGCCCTCGCCTCGAGCCTCGCGTGGGGCCTCGCCGACTTCGGGGCGGGGCTGAAGAGCCGGCGTTTCGCGGTTCTCACCGTGCTCGTGATCTCGCAGGTGGGCTCGCTGCCCTTCGTGGTGGTGGTCGTGGTGGCGCGCGGTGCCGGCCCGCCGGAGGATCTGAGCTTCGCCGTGCTCGCCTTCCTGGCCGGGGCGTCGGGCACGGTGGGCATCGCCGCCTTCTACCGCGGGCTGGCGGTGGGCACGATGAGCGTGGTGGCCCCCATCTCCGCGACCGCCGCGGTGGTGCCGCTCACGGTCGGGGTGGCCACCGGCGAGAGGCCGAGCGCGGTGCAGGGGCTCGGGGTGGCGCTCGCTCTCATCGGCGTGGTGCTGGCCTCGCGGGAGGCCGCGAGCGCCGCCGAGGGCGCCCGCCCCGGGTCGCGAACCGGAGCCGGGGTGGGTCTCGCGCTCATCGCCGCGCTCGGCTTCGGGGGCTTCTTCGTGGGCATCGACGCCGCCAGCGCCCGGGGCGACGAGTTCTGGGCCATCCTCGTGCAGCGCAGCACCTCCCTGCTCCTGGTGGCGGCGGTGGCGCTTCGCGCCCGTCCGCGGCTCGCCGTGGGCGCCCTGGAGACCTGCGCTCTGGTGGCCATCGGCGTGGCTGACGTAGCCGCCAACACCCTCTTCGCCCTGGCCTCCACGCGGGGCCTCGTCTCGGTGGTGGGCATCCTCGGGTCGCTCTACCCGATCATCACCATCATGCTGGCGTGGACGGTCCTGCGAGAGCGTCTGGCCCCGACGCAGTGGGCGGGGGTGGGTGGCGCCCTAGGTGGGGTGGCGTTGATCGCGGGAGGGTGAGGCCCGGCCCTCGCGGCCGGCGCGCCGTCGTCAGGGAGCTCGCCCGCGGCGTCCGCGCTCAGCCGCTCCCGGGCTCGGCGAGCACGCGTCGGAGCGCCCCGGCGGCTTCGTCGATCGCCGCCCCGCCCTGATCGATGACTCCGGCGAGGAGCATGAAGTTGTGGATCGTGCCTACGTAGCGGGTGACCTGCACCTCCACACCGGCGGCGCGCATCCCCTCCGCGTAGGCCTCGCCCTCGTCGCGCACGGGATCGAACTCGGCGGTGATCACGAGGGCGGGCGGGAGCCCTAACAGGTCCTCGGCGAGCAGCGGTGAGAGCTCCGGCCGAGCGCGGTCGACGTGCGCGGGCACGTACTGGTCGAACGACCACTCGAGCGATGCACGGGTGAGCAGATAGCCCTCCGCGAAGTGGTCGAGGGACGCGCTCGAGTGGGTGGCGTCCACCGCGGGGTAGAAGAGGCCCTGGTGCACGATGGCCGGACCGCCGCGGTCGCGCGCGCGCCGCGCCACGACGGTGGCCAGGGCACCTCCCGCCGAGTCGCCGGCCACCGCGAGCCGCGCCGCGTCCGCGCCGAGCTCGGCGGCGTGCTCCGACACCCAGATCGTGGCGGCGTCGGAGTCCTCGAGCGCCGCGGGGAAGAGCGCCTCCGGTGGGCGGCGGTAGTGAACGGCCACCACGACGCAGTGGCCGCCGCTCGCGAGCGCGCGGCACAGGCGGTCGTGGGTCTCGAGGTCGCCGCGGACAAAGCCCCCGCCGTGGAGGTACACGAGGATCCCGGGCGCACCCTCGCCGTGCGGGGTGTAGACGCGGAGGGGGATGTCCCCGGCCGGACCCGGCGCGGCGATGTCGCGCACCTCGGCGAGCGCGGCCGGCTCGGGGCCGAGCCCGGCGAGGCCGTGCGCGGCCTCGCGGTAGGCCTCGATGCCGTCGGCGGTCGGATCGGCCTGCGGGTTGTGGGCCGCCTGCGCGAGATACGCCTCGGTCTGCCCGTCGAGCGGCATCGCGGGGCCGCCTACCCGCCGCCCTTCTGGATGAGCTGGTAGGTCACTCCGTCCGAGGTGTCCGGCGCGGTCCAGTAGCTGAGATTGCCGCCGATCTCGAGCGGATCGTCCCCGGCGCCCACGTCGAGGGATTCCACCCCGCTGCCTCGGAGCTCGCCCATCACGGCGCGCGCGTCGTCGACCTCCACGGCGATGTGGTCGATGCGGGCTTTGGCCCCGTCGGCGAGGGGCCGGAACGGGGAGTCGGGGCTCACGAGCTCGACCGCCTCGATCATCACGGGACCGCAGCGGTAGAAGGCGGCCTTCAGCCCCAGCGCCTCCATCTCGGCCTCCCGTTCGAGGGACAGGCCGAGCGTCTCGCCGAGAAACCCCTTGGCCTCGTCGAGGTCGTCCACCACGACCCCGATGTGATCGACTCCGCTCAGCTCCATCTTGCCCGTCCTCTCGTTGGCCCTCGGTCGCGCGAAGCTAACCGGTGCGGGCTTCGGTGGCAACGGGCCCGCCCGGGAGAGAGCCCTCTACTGCGCCGTCAGGTTTAGGCTCACCACGCCGGCCACGATGAGCACCAGCCCCACCACCTTGAGCGCGCTCAAGGACTCGCCGAACGCGAGGATCCCGATGAGCGCCACCGCGGCGGTGCCCACGCCGGCCCAGACCGCGTAGCTGAACCCGAGGGGGAGGCGCTGCACCACGAGGGCCAGGAGCACGACGGCGGCCGTGAAGGCCACCACGGTGACGACCGAGGCCGTGAGGCGGGTGAAGCCGTCGGAGAGCTTGAGGGCGACGGTGCCTACCACCTCCACGGCGATGGCGAGGGCCAGGAGCAGGTACCCGGCCACGGAGGGAGCGTACGCCGTCTCCATCACCCTCACGGTCGCAGCCCGCGGCCCTTCGGACCGGCGGCCGTCTCGTGAGCCACCAGCTCGTGCGCTCGCTCGGCCCAGTCGCAGAGGATGGGCCGGGTGTCGCGCGGGTCGATGATCTCCTCGATCCCGAAGCGCTCGGCGGTGCGGAACGGCGAGCGCACCGCGTTCAGCCGCTCGACGATCCCCGCGCGGGCCGCGGCCGGATCCTCGGCCGCTTCGAGCTCGCGCCGGTAGGCGGCCTCGATCCCGCCCTCGATGGGAAGCGAGCCCCAGTCCCCCGAGGGCCACGCGTAGCGGAGGTTGAGCGCCTGGGCGTTGCCGTGCCCCGAGCCGGCCACTCCGAAGACCTTGCGCACGATGATCGAGACCCACGGCACGCTCGCCTGGTAGGCCGCGAACACCGCGCGCGTGCCTCGGCGCATGGTGCCCGCCCGCTCGGCCGCCGTGCCGATCACGAAGCCGGGCTGGTCCACGAAGTTCACGACCGGGAGATGGAACTGGTCGCAGAGGTCCACGAACCGGGAGAGCTTGTCGGACCCGTCGCCCGTGAGCCCGCCCCCGTAGTGGTTCGGGTCGGAGGCGAGCACTCCGACGGGTCGGCCGCCGAGTCGCGCGAGGCTGGTCACGAGCGGGCGGCCGTAGCGGGCGCCCATCTCGAAGACCGATCCCCGGTCGAAGACGGCCTCGAGGATGCTGCGCATGTCGTAGGGGCGCCGCGACTCGCGCGGCACGGCGGAGAGCAGCTCCTCCTCGCGTCGCTCGGGAGGGTCGGAGCTCGCGAGCACGGGCGGCGGCTCCCACACGCTGCCCGGCAGGTAGGAGAGAAAGGCCTTGATCTGCGCCAGCGCGTCGTCCTCGTCGGCGGCCACGTTGTCCACCGCGCCGGCGGCGGCCTGCGCCCGGGCGCCGCCGAGCATCTCCTTGTCCGGGGTCTCACCCATGGCCGCGGCCACGACGGGCGGGCCGGCCACGAAGAGCTGCGCCGTCCCGCGCACGATGGTCGAGAAGTGGGCGGCCACGACACGGGCCGCTCCGAGGCCCGCCACCGGCCCGAGCGCCGCGGCGGCCACCGGCACGCGTGAGAGGTTGGCCACCGTGAGGTCCCACCCCGGTACGTGGGGCACGTAGGTGTAGCCCATCTCCTCCAGGGAGCGCACGCTGCCGCCCCCGCCGGTACCGTCCACGAGGCGCACGAGCGGCAGGCGCAGATCGTGGGCCAGGCGCTCGGCGTAGACCATCTTCTGCCAGATCGCGGCGTCGGCGGCCCCTCCGCGCACCGTGAAGTCATCGCCCTGGACGACCGCGCGCCGGCCCTCGATGCGCCCCTGTCCGACGACCATGTTGGCCGGGACGAAACCCGTGAGCTCGCCCTCCTCGTAGCTCGCCCTGCCCGCGATGGCGCCCGTCTCGCGGAAGCTGCCGGCGTCGAAGAGCCGCTCGATGCGCTCGCGAACGGTCAGGCGCCCGCTGGCGTGCTGTCGCTCGACGCGCTCCGGCCCACCCATCCGGCGAGCCAGCTCCTCGCGGCGTCGAAGCTCCGCGAGCTCGGGCTCCCAGGTCACGGTCGGGCGCTAGCCGCTGTGCTCGGAGGAGTCGCGGGCGGGCTGGCGCGCCGGCACCTGCCAACCGGCCGCGGCGGCCAGCGCCCGCACCACCCGCTCGATCGCCTCGGTGTCCCCCTCGCGGGCGAAGAGACCCCGCAGGGCCTCGACCGTGGTCACCTCCAGGGGCGGCCCCTTGAGGAACTCGAAGCGCCACTTGCGGCGTCGCGAGCGCCCCTCGGTCTGCTCGGCCACCGAGACAGAGGTCTGGGCTGGGTCGACCGCAACGTGATGGCACCAGACCGTGGCCGTCGGGGTGGGGGAGGATCGCTCGTCGCCGGCCACGGAGATGGAGAAGAACGAGCGGCCATCCACCGCGAGCACGGTCGGGCGCCCCGACACCACCGCCACGGCCCACTCCGGCTCACCTGCGGGGAGAAGCGCGGTGAGAGCCTCTTCCAGGGAGCCGAACTGATTGAGCGCGCCCTGCTCGTCCGCCCCTGCGTCGATCCAGGCCTGGGCGATGCGGCTGGCGAGCTGGCGGTCCACGCAGAGCCGATCTTCTCGCCCGCCTCGGACGCTTTGGCCCTCGAGCGCAACGGCCCGGCTTCGGGTGGTCTCCGACGCGCCACGTCCCGAGGCGCCCGCCGGGCGTGGATACTTCGGCCGTGACGGGTTCGACCACGGACAGGCCTCGCGAGGCGGCGATCATCGCCGTCGCCCAACGGCGGATCCTGCGCGTCCTGGCAGCCGCGCAGGTGCTCGGCGGAGCCGCCTTCTTCATCGGCATCGCGGTCGTGCCCGTGCTCGCGCGCGAGGTCACGGGGTCCGCCGCCCTGGCCGGCGTGCCCACGGCGGCGGCGGTGGCCGCCTCCGCCCTAGCCGCCGTCCCGCTCTCACGCCTGATGGCCCGGGCCGGCCGCCGTCCCGGGCTCGCTCTCGGCCACGCCATCGCGGTGGTGGGGGCGGGCCTCGTGGTGCTCGCTGCGGTGTCGCGCAGCCTGCCCGTCCTCATGCTGGGGACCGCGCTGTTCGGGGTCGCCAACACCTCGAACCTGCTGGCCCGCTTCGCCGCAACCGACCTGAGCGTCGAGGCGCAGCGCGGTCGGGCCATGGGCGTGGTGCTCTTGGCCACCGCCCTCGGAGCGGTGGCGGCCCCCAACCTGGTGCCGGCCACCGGGACGCTTGCGGGCGCGGTGGAGCTCCCGGCGCTCGCCGGCCCCTTCCTGTTCGCGGCCCTCGCCTCCGGCCTCGCCGCCCTGCTGCTCTTCGCCCTGCTGCGGCCCGACCCGCTCGAGGTGGCCGGCCGGCACGCCGTGGCGGCTCCATCGGGCACGGGCTCGTCCTCCTCCGCACGGCCGCCGATCCTGCACGCGCTCCGCGACCGCCGGGTGGCCATCGGGGCGACGGCGATGATCGCAGCCAACCTGGTGATGACCGTGCTCATGACCATGGCCCCCTTGCACCTCGTCGACCACGGTCACTCGCTCGGCGTCGTGGGCGTCGTGATCTCGGTTCACGTGGCCGGGATGTTCCTGCCCTCTCCGCTCAGCGGCTGGCTCTGCGACCGGTGGGGGCGTATCCCGGTCATCGCCGCCGGAGGCGTTGCCCTCCTGTGCGCCGCGGCCGTGGGCGCTATCGCCGACCCGAACGCGAGCGCGCCGATCGGCGTATCGCTGGTGCTGCTCGGGCTGGGCTGGAACCTCGGCATCGTGGGCGGAGGCACCCTCCTCACCGACGCGCTGTCGGTGGGCGAGCGCCCGCGGGTCCAGGGCGCGGCGGACCTGGCCATGGGCATGGCCGGGGCGCTCGGAGGGCTCGCCTCCGGGGCGGTCCTGGCGGCCGGAGGCTTCCTGCTCCTGTGCGTGCTCGCGGCGGGAGTGATCGCTCCGCTGCTCCTCGTCCTCATGCGAACGAGAACGCCGACGCTGACGGCGCCTTCCTGAGCCGCGCCGGCCTCTAGCGGAGCGACACCCCGAGCAGGCGCTCGAGCTCCGGCAGGGTCTCCTCCGCCCCACGGTGGAGCACCGAGGTCATGCCCACCGCCTCCGCGCCCTCGCAGTTCTCCCGCAGGTCGTCGACGAACACGCAGTCCTCGGGCTCGAGGCGCACGCGCTCGGCCCCGAGGCGGAAGATCTCCGGTCCCGGCTTGTTGAGGCCCACCTCGCCGGAGATGACCACGGCGTCGAAGAGGCGGTCGAAGCGATCGCGCTCGTAGGTCACGCCGTTGCCCCAGGAGTTGGATATGAGCCCGGTGCGCACGCCCGCGCCGCGCGCGGTCTCCACGGCCGCGAGCATCAGCTCGTCGGGGCGCACGCCCGCGAAGAGGCGCTTGATCAGCCCCTCGCTCTCCGACACGCCGAGCATGGGCGCGAAGCGGCGCTCGAACTCGTCCTCCTCGACCTCGCCGCGCTCGAGCTCGCGGAGCAGGGTCCGTGCCTCCTGGTCCTCCTTGAACAGCCGCTTCACGGTGCCCGGGTCGATGCCTTCCTTCTCGCCGAACTCGCGGAAGGCCTGGAACACGTCGGTGGTGAGCACCCCCCCGAAGTCCACGATCAACCCCCTCATGCGTGGGGCGCCGGCTGCCGGGTGATCTCGAGCGCCGCGTCGGCGATGTCGGGCACCCCCTGCTCAAGCATCGCGAACCACTCGTCGTCGGTCGTGCCGGCCTTGTAGCGCGCGTAGGAGCCCTCGAGGAACACGGCCGACTTCCACAGGGCGAGCGCCTGATACCAGCGCAGGTCGGACATCGAGCGCCCGGTGCCCTCCTCGTAGCGGGCGATCAGCTCGTCGCGGGTGGGGAAGCCCTCGGCTCGGGTGACCGCCGAGAGCTTGAAGAGCATCGTGTCGGGGTCGTCGGCCTGGGCGTAGGTGGCGGTGAGGTAGCCGAGGTCGGCGAGGGGGTCGCCGATGGTGGCCAGCTCCCAGTCGAAGACCGCGACGATGCGCGCGGGCTGCCCAGGACCGAACATGGTGTTGCCGAGGCGGTAGTCGCCGTGCACGATGGTGGCGGGCGGCGACTCGGGCACGTGGTCGCCGAGCCACCGGGCCACCTCGTCCACGGCCTCGACCTCGCGCGTCTTTCCCTGGTCCCAGAGCCCCGAGAAGCGACGGATCTGGCGTTCGAGGTAGCCCGACGGCTTGCCGAAGCCCTCGAGGCCCGCGGCCTTCCAGTCCACGGCGTGGATCTCGGCCAGCGCGTCGATCAGCTCGAGGCCCATGCGCTCACGCTCGTCGGGGCTGTCGAGGGCCTCGGGCAGCTCGGAGGTGATGACCGAGCCCTCCAGGTACTCCATGACGTAGAAGGGCACGCCGAGGATGGATTCGTCGTCGGAGCTCGACAGCACACGCGGCACTCGGACCCCGGAGCCCTGCACGGCTTCGAGCACCCGCGCCTCGCGCAGCACGTCGTGGGCTGACGGGGGAAGAGGGGGCCGGGGCGGGCGCCGGAGCACGAACCGGAGCTCCTCGCGCCGGATCAGGTAGGTGACGTTCGAGTGGCCTTCGCCGATCCGCTCGGCCTCGATCGGCCCGGAGCCGAGCCCGTGGGCGTCGAGGTGGGCCTCGAAGGGCTCGCGGACGATCAGCGGCGCGAGCTCGAGCTCCGCGGCCTCGGCGGGGGTGTCGACGATCTCGGGGCTGCGGACCACGGCTGGGCATCCTAGGGTGGCCTCCCCGCGCCCGTCCGCTCGAACCCGATCGAAAGAGCCCATGTCCAAGAGTCGGGCCCGCGGCCCCTCGCACGAGGGGCGCGGCCGCGCTCGGCCGGGCCCGCCCGCTGGCGCAGCGATGCGCTAGCCCGAGATCTCGTTCAGGTGCGCGATGTTGGCCACGTCCCCGGCCTCCGCGCTCGGTGCGGCCGCGAACCACGCGTCGAGGACCTCGTCGAGGACGGCCTCGCTCGTCGTGCGCAGGGAGAGGGCGAGCACGTTGGCGTCGTTCCACCTACGGGCACCTCGGGCGGTCTCGGCGTCGGCGCAGAGTGCGGCCCGCGCCCCGGGCACCTTGTTGGCCGCGATCGAGGCGCCGGTGCCCGTCCAGCAGCACACCACGGCCTGCTCGGCGCGGCCCTCGACCACCTCGCGGGCCGCCACCTCGCTGGCCCAGGCCCAGTCGTGGCGCTCGCCCTCGCCGAGCGCACCGTGTAGCGCGAGCTCGTGGCCCCGCCGGCGCAGTCCCTCCACCAGGGCGGAGGCCACACCCGCACGCTCGTCGGAGGAGACGGCGATCTTCATGCCCCCAACGCTACGCCCTCGAGAGCCCGGGGGGCGCGCCCGCCCTCGCTCGTAGAATCCGGACGTGGCCATCGCTCGCCCCCGCGTCCGTGCGCCGGAGCTGCGCGGCTCCGGCGGTTGGATCAACGTGCCCGCCCCGCTCTCGCTCTCTCGTCTGCGGGGAAAGATCGTTCTGCTCGACTTCTGGACGCTGGCCTGCATCAACTGCCTGCACGTGGTCGAGGAGATCCGTGGGCTCGAGGAGCGCTTCGCCGACGAGCTCGTGGTGATCGGCGTCCACTCGCCCAAGTTCCCGCACGAGACCGATCACGCGGCCGTCGTGCAGGCGGTGGCGCGGCACCGCGTCCGGCACCCGGTGATCGACGACCCCGAGATGCGCACCTGGCGGGAGTACGGCGTGCGCGCGTGGCCCACGCTCGTGCTCGTGGACCCCTCCGGCTACGTGGTGGGCGGGGTCTCCGGCGAGGGCCACGCGGACGCTCTGGCCGAGGTGATCGAGTCGATGGTGGCCGACGCCGAGGCGGCCGGCACGCTGAGCCGCAAGCACCTCGACGTGCTTCCCGCCAGGGCGGCCACCGGAGTGCTCGCCTTCCCCGGGAAGGTGGCCTCGGATGGCGCCGGTCGCCTCGTCGTGGCCGACACGGGCCACGATCGGGTGCTGGTCCTGGGCCTGGACGGCGTCGTCCAGGCCGAGCTCGGGCCGTTCTCGCAGCCTCAGGGCGTCCGCTTCAACGGTGACGACGTGCTCGTCTGCGAGGCGGTGGCCGATCGTGTGTGGCGCGTCCGTCTCGCCGGTGAGCCCGAGCTGCTGGCCGAGGGCATCTCCTCGCCGTGGGACGTGGTGCGCGAGGGCCCGCGGCTCGTGGTCTGCGAGGCGGGCCGCCACCGCCTGTGGGCCATCGACGGCTCGGGCGCTCGCCCGATCGCGGGCACCGGCGGGGAGAACATCGTCGACGGGCCGGCCGAGGACGCGCTGCTCGCCCAGCCCTCAGGCGTGGCCAGCCTGCCGGAC
>Ga0136640_10001085_pt1 | contig 10764 bp, 9 predicted proteins | sample AntDrymUQ8642106_2_FD_105498 | JGI IMG/M metagenome (GOLD analysis project Ga0136640, IMG submission 105498) | Polar desert sand microbial communities from Dry Valleys, Antarctica - metaG UQ864 (21.06) | ecosystem: Environmental > Terrestrial > Soil > Desert | place: Antarctica: Dry Valley...
AATGTACGGCGCGGGGCAACCGAGCTTCCGGCTGGCCAGCAAATCCGCGCCCGATGCCCGGTTCTGGGCGCTCGACGGCTTCCTGGGCGGCATCCAGCCCTGGTGGCACCACATCGGCGCGTATCATGACGACCGGCGGCAATACCGAACGGCGGCGCCCCTCTTCGCCTGGCACAAGGAGCACGAAGCGGCGCTCGTGGAACGTACGCCGGTGGCGACGGTCGGTGTCGTCTGGTCCCAGGAGAACGTCGATTTCTATGGGCGCTCCCGGCCGGGTGAACTGTACGGCTTGCCATGGGTGGGAATGACCGATGCCCTGATCCGGGCTCGTATTCCGTATCTCCCGGTCCACGCCGACCACGTTGCCCGTGACGCCGAACGGTTTGGTCTCAAGGCGCTCGTCCTGCCGAACGTCGGGTCCCTGAATGCGTCGCAACTGGACCAGGTCAGGGCGTTTGTCGAGGGCGGCGGCGGATTGCTCGCGACCGGCGAGACCAGCCTCTACGACGAGGATGGCATCCGGCGGGACGATTTCGGGCTGGCCGATGTGCTGGGAGTCCACGCGACCGGCTCGCATCACGGGTCGGATCGTGACGACCGCGCCAGTTGGGACGAATGGGGGCAGCACACCTACCTCCGGCTCTCACCGGAGCGCCGCCGCTGGGTCGACGGGCCGCAAACCGGGTCCGAGCCCGACCAGGATCTTCCTCGCCACGAGGTACTCGCGCATTTCGAGGAGACGGACACCTTGCCGTTCGGCGGCCGGCTCGAAGTGGTGCGGATTGGCGAAGGGGCCGAGGCGCTCATCACGCTGGTTCCGCCGTTCCCGATCTACCCGCCTGAAACGAGCTGGATGCGCCACCCCGCGAGCGACGTGCCGGCCCTGGTGCTCAACGAACGACCGGGAGCGGGACGCGTTGCCTACCTCGCCGCCGATATCGACCGCTGCTTCGGCCGCAGCCGCCTGCCCGATCACGCCGTCCTGCTTGGCAATCTCGTGCGCTGGACGACCGGCGGCAACATTCCGCTTGCGGTCGATGGCCCTGGCTTCCTGCACTGCCAGCTCTACCGTCAGGAGGGGCGACTCGTGCTCCACCTCGTGAACCTGACCGGTCACGAGGTGGGCCATGCGCCTGTCGATCAACTCTTCCCGATGGGTCCGATCACCGTCACCGTCGACATCCCGGACGGGACCGGCGATAGCGTGAGCGTCACCTGCCTGGTCGATGGCGGGGCGAGCGACGCCAGGGTCGTCGACGGCCGTGCGGAGTTCCAGATCGAGCGGATCGGCGACCATGAGGTGATTGTGATCGCCGCTGGTAGTGCTCCGTAGTCCGATCAGCGTAACGTGTTTGATACCCGGCTCTCCAAACTGTCGTCACTCCGAGCGTGTCATACGGACTTCGGGTAGAAAGTAGGGTGATACTGGAAGGGCGAATGAAGGAGGTCCCGCCATGCCCCGCTGTCTGACCGTCGCCCCGCATCTCCCGTTGGATGAGCTGGCGGCGCGCTGCCGTCAAGCCCGGAATCCCGTTGAACGCAGTCACTGGCAGATGGTCTGGCTGGTCGCCGGCGGCCAGCACTGTCCGGCGGTGGCGCAGCTGACCGGCTATTCCGAGGACTGGGTACGGGCGATCGTTCACCGGTACAACGCGGCGGGGCCGGCTGGCCTCGCCAACCGCCGCCAGCACAGCGCGGGCCATCCGCCGCTGCTGAGTCCAGAGCTTCGGACGGCGTTGGAGAACGCGCTCGACGGACCGAACGAGTATTCCAGGCCTGGAGGGAACGCGGTGCAGGGCCGTTCATGATGAGCACGGCGACGACAATGCTCCCGAGCAGGCACAGGCAATCCATGCCACCACCTGGGGGCTCCACGCGGGAGCGGCTGCCGTCAGCCTCGCCAGCCGGTTGGCGATCGCGCCGCCACAGGCGCATGGCGTCGAGCGGACGGGCGGCGCCGGATGGATGAGTCGCGCCAAAGAAGGTGGTGGCGTCTCGGGCGTGGTACGCGGGTGGTGTGCTGGCTCGTGCTGGCGGCTGCCGGCCTGGCCCTGCTGGTTTTCTTCATCGCCGACAATTTCGTACTGGTGGATGTGCGACTCTTCACCTTCCAGCGGCAAATTCGCCTGGCCTGGGCCCTGCTCATCGCCTTTGCCGTGGGCGCGCTATTCGGCGCCGTCGCCTCCCGGCGGCGGTGATTGGTACAACTCACGCTCGCCACGCTCCTGCCCGCCCAGGAGTGTCAGGATGGCGAGGTTGTCCGTGGTGATGCCATCGACACCGAGGCCGATCAGTTCGTTGACTCGTTCGAGGTCATTCACGGTCCAGGCAAAGACCAGGAGCCCCTGTTCGCCAAGCCAGGCAATCGTCTCGTCATCCAGCGCCGACTCCCGGATCGTCACGCCGTCGATTATTTCTCGCGTCGCCGTGCTATCGCGCAGCTCCCGGTCGAGGAATTTTCGGTCGGGCACGCTGAGCAGGTACACGGCATTTGGCGCCTGTTGCCGCAGGTCCGCGAGTACCCACGAATCACGGCCGGTCACGATCAGCTGGCGGTAGGGTGCGCGCGTCGCCAGGAACTCACCAACCAGGCGAACGAAGGCGGGCGACGATTCCTTGAGGTCCAGCGAGACGGCCTCAGCCCCGAACGCGGCGGTCCAGATCGTGTCGAGGCGAGGGCCGCGGAACCACTCCTGCCCGACGAACGGGAGGGGCGAGGAATGGGCTGAGTAGAGTGTCCCGTCGATCTCGACCACGTCGACTTCGATCACGTCGGCGCCATAGATGAGCGCCTCCAGGGTCGCCTGGAGGCTGTCGCCGGAGTTGTGGGCCACGCCGAAGACCGAGCCATAGGCGGCGTCGGAAAACGTCTGGAGATCGGGGTCGATATCGCCCTGGAACAGGGTTGGCTGCAGCCCGGTCGTCCATGCCTCGGCGGTCAGCGGATCGAACGCGAGCCAGGCGAGCAGGTACAGGCTGCCCGAGATGACCAGGACCGCAATAGTGGCAACGATGACCTGGAAGGCGATCGCGGCCCGGCGAATCCAACGGGAAGGAGGAACGGTGGATTCACTCATGCAATGCCTCCCGCCTGCGAACCGAAAGGGTCATTCTGGATCATCGCCGCCCCTGCCGTCACGCGGAACCCGCAATCGCGCTACCCCAAAATGCCCGGCAGATCGAGGTTGTGCTCGCGGGCGCAGTCGAGGGCGATCTCGTAGCCGGCGTCGGCGTGGCGCATCACGCCGGTGGCCGGGTCGTTCCAGAGCACGCGCCCGATCCTGGCCGCTGCCTCGGGCGTGCCGTCGCAGACGATCACCATTCCGGCGTGCTGCGAGTAGCCCATGCCGACGCCCCCGCCGTGATGGAGCGACACCCAGGTCGCGCCGGACGCGGTGTTCAGCAACGCGTTCAGCAACGGCCAGTCCGAGACGGCATCGGACCCGTCACGCATTGCCTCGGTTTCCCGGTTCGGGCTGGCGACCGAGCCGGAATCGAGGTGATCGCGGCCGATCACGACCGGCGCCTTGAGTTCGCCGCTGGCAACCATCACGTTGAACGCCAGCCCGAGCCGGTCGCGGTCGCCAAGTCCGACCCAGCAAATGCGGGCCGGAAGCCCCTGGAACCGGATGCGCGCGCGGGCCAGGTCCAGCCAGCGGTGGAGGGGCGCATCGTCCGGCAGCAACTCCTTCACCTTCGCGTCGGTGCGGTAGATGTCCTCCGGGTCACCGGAAAGGGCGACCCACCGGAACGGCCCGACGCCCCGGCAGAAAAGCGGGCGAATGTACGCCGGGACGAAGCCTGGAAAATCGAACGCGTTCTCGACACCCTCGTCCTTCGCCACCTGCCGGATGTTGTTGCCGTAGTCGACGGTCGGGATGCCCCGCCCGTGGAAATCGAGCATGGCCCGCACCTGGACCGCGATCGAAGCCCGTGCCGCCGCGGCGACCGCCTGGGGATCGCGCTCGCGCGTCTCCTCCCATTGCTCGACCGACCAGCCTTGGGGCAGGTAGCCGTTGCCCGGATCGTGGGCGGAGGTCTGGTCGGTCACGATGCCGGGGCTTACGCCGCGGTGCACGAGTTCGGGGTAGACATCGGCCGCGTTGCCGAGGAGCGCGACCGAGACCGCTTCCCGTTGCCCACACGCCGCGTCGACGATGCGGAGGGCGTCATCCAGGTCGCGGGCCTGGGTGTCGACGTAGCCGGTGCGGAGGCGCATGTCGATCCTGCTCTGCTGGCACTCGACGGCGAGGAGCGAGGCGCCGGCCATGGTCGCGGCCAGCGGCTGGGCACCGCCCATGCCGCCGAGCCCGGCGGTGAGAATCCACTGCCCACTCAAGTCGCCGCCGTAGTGCTGGCGCCCCGCTTCGACGAACGTTTCATAGGTGCCCTGAACGATTCCCTGGCTGCCGATGTAGATCCACGAACCGGCGGTCATCTGCCCATACATCGCCAGACCCTTGCGGTCCAGTTCGTTGAAGTGCTCCCAGGTGGCCCAGTGCGGGACGAGGTTCGAGTTCGCGATCAGCACGCGTGGGGCATCGGCGTGGGTGCGGAAGACCCCGACCGGCTTCCCGGACTGGACGAGCAGCGTCTGGTCGGATTCGAGCCGCTTCAGCGATTCGACGATCCGGTCGAACGCGGGCCAGTCGCGCGCGGCCCGTCCGATGCCGCCGTAGACCACCAGGTCGCCCGGCCGTTCGGCGACGTCCGGATCGAGGTTGTTCATGAGCATCCGCAAGGGCGCTTCGGTGAGCCAGCTCTTCGCGGTCAGCTGGGTGCCCCTCGAGGCGCGAATGACGCGGGAGGTGTCGGTTCGGGTGGTGACGGTCATATCTTGCCTCCATGGAGAAAATTGCCTTGCTCGAATCGGCGACGATCGGTCTATTCCTGGATCGATACGGCACGATTCACCGATGTCTTGCGTACAGGTACGGGAGCACCTTGTGTGCTCCCGTTATACTGCGGCCCGGTTGCTTCGGGAGGACACATGTTCCTCCCCTACAAAGATCTGGCCTTCACGGGCAATCCTGATTGCGTCATGTCTTTCCGCCTTCGGCGGGCGTTGTGACTTCCCATTCCACCATGCCCGGCAAGGGCACACCGGCCACGTCGATCACGCTCCCGGCCCGGACCATCGCGATCGCCCGCTCGAACTCAGGGTGGAGGTAGCGATCATCGTCGAGGTGTGGCACCTCGCGGCGGACACGAGCCTTCACCGCCTCGATCGATTCGCTCGACAGAAGTGGCGCGTGGAAATCGCAGCCCTGGGCCGCTGCCAGCAATTCGATGGCGACAATGGCCGTCGCATTCTCGATCATCGGGAGCAGCCGTCGCGCGCCGTGCGCTGCCATCGAAACGTGGTCCTCCTGGTTCGCGGAGGTGGGAATCGAGTCGACGCTCGCCGGGAACGCCCGTTGCCGGTTCTCGGCGACAAGGGCCGCCGCCGTGACCTGCGGGATCATGAAGCCGGAGTTGAGGCCCGGTTTGGGGGTGAGGAAGGCGGGCAACCCGGAAAGGGCGGGATCGACCAGCAACGCAATCCTGCGCTCCGCAATAGAGCCGATCTCGCAAATCGCCATCGCCATCATGTCCGCCGCGAAGGCGACCGGCTCGGCATGGAAATTGCCGCCGGAGAGCGCCTCGTCGTCGTCTGGAAAGATGAGCGGGTTGTCGGAGACGCCGTTCGCCTCGGTTGCGAGCAGCGAGGCGGCCTGGCGCAGGATGTCGAGCGCCGCCCCCATCACCTGGGGTTGGCAGCGGAGACTGTAGGGGTCCTGGACGCGAGGATCGCCCAACTTGTGCGATTCCCGGATCGCGCTGCCGGCCATGAGCCGGCGGAGCGCCGCCGCTGTTTCGATCTGTCCCCGGTGCCCGCGCAGGTGGTGGATCCGCGGGTCGAACGGGGCGTCGGAACCGCGCGCGGCGTCGGTTGCCATCGCTCCGGTGACCAGGGCGGACTGGAAGAGGACCTCCGCCTCGAACAGCGCGGCCAGGGCGTATGCGGTCGAGAACTGCGTACCGTTGAGCAGCGCCAGCCCTTCCTTCGGGCCGAGCGTGAGCGGCGTCAGCCCCGCCGCCGCCAGCGCCTCGCTGGCCGGCAGGCGGCCCGGCGGCGTGATCGCTTCGCCGGCACCGATCATCACCGTGGCCATGTGCGCCAACGGGGCGAGGTCGCCGGAGGCGCCGACCGAGCCCTGGGCCGGCACGACCGGGATCACCTCCCGCGCCAGCATCGCCGCCAGCATCTCAACCGTGGTGACTTGCACGCCTGAAGCGCCCTGGGCTAGGCTCGCCAGCTTGAGCGCCATCATCAGGCGGACGACCGGTGCGGGAGTGGGTTCCCCGACCCCCGCCGCGTGCGAGAGCACGATGTTACGCTGGAGCGCTTCGAGGTCACTGGTCGCGATTGGCACGCTGGCGAGCTTGCCGAACCCGGTGTTGATGCCGTAGACCGGCTCGCCGCGGGCCACGATCCGGGCGACGCTGGCGGCGCCCCGCTCGATCGCCGGGACAGCGTCGGGCGCGAGTTCGGGCGTCGCCCCGCGATAAATCGCCCGCCACCCGGCGAGCGATACCGCGCCGGGATTCAGCGCAATGGTGGTCATTGGCCCCTCCAGACCCGGGCGTGCAGCGGATTGAACCCCATCCGGTAGACCAGCTCGGCCGTCCGCTCGACATCCCAGATCGCGAGGTCGGCCCACTTGCCGGCTTCGAGCGTGCCCGTTTCACCCAGCAAGCCAAGCGCCTGGGCGGCGTGGCGGGTGACACCGGCAACGCACTCCTCGACGGTGATGCCGAAGAGCGTGGCCGCCATGTTCATCGCCAGCAGGAGCGAGGTGAGCGGCGACGTGCCTGGGTTGGCGTCGGTGGCGACGGCCATCGGCACCCCGTGCCGGCGGAAGGCGTCGATCGGCGGTTTTTGCGTTTCGCGGATGAAATAGAACGCGCCGGGCAGCATCACGGCCACGGTGTCCGCGGAGGCCAGTGCCGCCGCGCCGTCCTCGGAGGCATGCTCCAGGTGATCCGCCGAGAGCGCGCCGAAGCGGGCAGCGAGCGCGGCGCCGCCCGTGTCCGAGAGCTGGTCGGCATGGAGTTTCACTGGCAGATCAAGCGCCCTGGCCGCCTCGAAGACCCGTGCGATCTGCTCCGGCGTGAAGGCGATGCCTTCCGCGAAGCCATCGACGGCGTCGGCGAGCCCCTCCCTGGCCACGGCCGGCAGCATCTTGTCCACAACCAGGTCGATGTACCCGTCGCGATCGTCCCCGTACGCGGGCGGCACGGCATGGGCCCCGAGAAAGGTGGTCTGGACCGTGACGGGCCGTTCGGCGCCAAGTTGGCGCGCCACCCGGAGCGATTTCCGTTCGTTCTCCGGGTCGAGGCCGTAGCCGGATTTGACTTCGACCGTCGTCACGCCTTCGGCGATCAGGGCGTCGAGGCGGGGCAACGTTTCCCTCAGCAGCGTCTGCTCGCTCGCCGCCCGGAGTGCCGCGACCGAGGACACGATGCCGCCGCCAGCCCGCGCGATCTCCTCGTAGGTGGCGCCGGCGAGGCGCATCTCGAACTCGTTGGCGCGGTTCCCGGCATGGACCAGGTGAGTGTGGCAATCGATGAGACCCGGCGTGACCAGCCGCCCTTCGCAGTCGACAATTGCGCCGTCTGACTCTACGAATTCTGCCGGTAACTCGCTTTCAGGACCGGCGTAGACGATCCGGCCATCGCGCGCCGCAACCGCGCCGCGCTCGACGATGCCGAGACCCTCGCGGCCGGGCGCAAGCGTTGCCAGGCGGGCGTTGCGCCAGAGCTGGACGGAGCCGGGCTGTTCACTGGTGTGGATTGACATGGGCTTCGCAACTCCGGTCGGTCTGAAAATATCGCTCCATATGTATCACGAGAAGCGGCTGCTCGAACGCCACGCCCGCAATGCCGGTCACTTCTGGCCGCGTGCGTCATCGAGGATATCCGCCATCGCCTCGGTCATAAGGTAGCCACGTTGCGCCTCGTGCCAGGGACGGGTCAGGCCGCGATCCGCGAACGCCGCTCCCAGCGTAGCGACGGTTCGGGTTACGTCGGCGTGGCTCCCCACACCGAGACGTGGCTGTAACTCCTCACCGTCGAAGAGTTCGTCCGGATTGTCGATCAGCACCTCAAGAAAACGCCGGGCCGGACTATCGCCGAAGCTAGCCAGGATGTCCCGGACTTCCTCAAGGTCGAAGCGGGTGAGGTGCCGGAGGTTGAGGGGAGCGTCGCCACCAGGCGTTGCCGGGGCCGTTCCCGAACGCAATCCCGGTATGACCTCCCTGGCCACCTCGCGCAGGATCGGGAGTTCGGTCTCGGTCCGGGGCCAGGGAACGTAGATGTCGCGAAATCCCGCCTCATGATAGGCGGCGACGCCTTGCTCGAAGTCCTCCACCGATGCGAGCAAGTTGATCGACGGGCTGACCGAGCGCACCAGCGTGGCGGGGTCGCGCCCTTCCTCGCGGCAGATATCGTCGAGGCGCCGGCGCACATCGGCGGCGTCGGCGGGCGGGCCGACGGTGTTCCAGATGTCGGCGTGGCGGGCGACGAGCCGGAGCATGCGGGGCTTCGACGCCCCGATCAGGACCGGCAACCGGTTCGGCTGGAGCGATTTCGGCTCGAACGGCGCGTCCAGCAGCTGGTAGTGTTCACCCTCGAAGGTCGTGCGCTCCCGGCGTTGCAGCCCGTCCCAGATTTCGAGCGCTTCGGCGAAGCGCTCGACCCGCTCGCGGGCCGACGGAAACGGGAAGCCGTAAGCCTCGTGCTCCCGCTCCAGCCAGCCCGCTCCGACGCCGAAGTCCACCCGTCCGCCCGAGATATGGTCGACCGTGATCGCCTGCTTGAGCAGCAGCGCGGGATTGCGGTACGAGTTGCCGCTGACCATGATCCCCAGCCGTATGTTGTGAGTGTATGGGGCCAGCGCCGCCAGCATCGTGTAGGCCTCGTGCGTCGGGTCGGAGACGTCCTTGAGGCCAAAGAAGTGATCGACGAGGAAGAGGCCGTCGAACCCGAGCGCTTCGGTTTCGCGGGCGCGGGCCAGCAGCTCCGGCCAGGAGGCACGCTGACCGAGCACGATACCGAAGCGGGGCGCTTCGTTGTCCATCGGGGTTGCTCCACATCCGGGTCGATGAGCGGACCATCGCGTGATGGTGGTGAGGATGGCATCGCGATCCGCCTGGCGCAAGACGGCGCCCGGTTGACGGCAATCGCCAGACCGGCGTGAATTGGCGTCTACGATCCAGGCTGGTAACGACGCCGTCGACGAGATGTCGTCGCCACAGGGGAGGAAAACGCATGGCCGCTAACGATTTCGAGGTGATCGACGAGCGATTCACCAGCTGTTTCAAGGGATCGGCACGGGTCGAGAAGTTGTTCGAGGGCTGCCGCTGGGCGGAAGGGCCGGCCTGGTTCCCGCTGATGCGCTCGGTGGTCTGGAGCGACATCCCGAACGACCGGATGCTGCGCTGGGACGAAACGACCGGCGTCACCGGTGTCCTCCGCCACCCGGCCGGATACACCAACGGCAACACGGTCGACCGCGAGGGGCGGCTCGTGAGTTGCGAGCACGGGAACCGCCGGGTTACGCGCACGGAGCACGACGGCTCGATCACAGTGATTGCCGATGCCCACGACGGCAAGCGGCTGAACAGCCCCAACGATGTCGTGGTCAAGTCGGACGGCTCGATCTGGTTCACCGATCCGCCGTACGGGATTGAATCCGACTACGAGGGGCACAAGGGCGAGGTCGAGCAGGCGGGCAACTACGTTTACCGGGTCGATCCCGGCAACGGCGAGATTCGGGTGGCGGCCGACGACCTGGACCGGCCCAACGGCCTGGCCTTTAGTCCGGACGAATCGAAACTGGTGGTGTCCGACACCGGCCGGGCCCGGACCAGTCACCTCCGCATCTTCGATGTCGCCGACGAAGGCACGCTGTCGGGCGGCGAGGACCTCGCGACCTGCACGGTGGGCGGGTTCGACGGCTTCCGGTTCGACACCGATGGCCGGATCTGGACCAGCGCCGGGGACGGCGTGCATTGCATCGACCCGGATGGCACGCTGCTCGGCAAGGTGAAGGTGCCGGAGGGGGTCGCCAATGTCGTTTTCGGCGGCGCCAAACGGAACCGGCTCTTCATCTGCGGCACGACGTCGCTCTACTCCGTGATGCTCCCGGTCCAGGGCGCGAAGACGTTTTAGTCTGGATTAGAGCTTGCGCCATCAGGCAGCCGCGGCTGGCACGGGGCGGACAACAGGATCGACCAGATTGGGCCTGGGCCAGGCGCTGATCGCGGTCGATCCAGGTCCGCCCGTACGGTCGGCGGCGCCGTCGATGGTGCGGTCCATTGGACCTGGTGGCGCAAGCTCTTATTCATGAACGATGTGGGCAAGCTCGCATGTCCAACGTCCCGGTAGGGGATATCGCCTTCGTGAATGGTCCGGGTTAAAGCTGACAGGGGGTCGGTGCGTACTGCTCACCGGGGGGGGAGGAACCAGGCATGAGGACCGCCTTGCTGGTGGTGGACGTCCAGAACGGGTTCATTGACCAATTCGCGAGGCACATTCCCGCCCGGATCACCAACCTGATCCAACGGGACGAGCATTCGCCGGTGCTCTTCACGCGCTTCGTCAACATCGTGGAGCCGGTTGCAGGTCTTGGCCAGGGTGTCTCTCATCTGGCTTTCAGATACCCAAATGAGGAGCGAGCGACGTGGCCATTGGCGGAAGCGCACGGTTGACCCGACTGAC
>Ga0136640_10001087_pt1 | contig 10753 bp, 8 predicted proteins | sample AntDrymUQ8642106_2_FD_105498 | JGI IMG/M metagenome (GOLD analysis project Ga0136640, IMG submission 105498) | Polar desert sand microbial communities from Dry Valleys, Antarctica - metaG UQ864 (21.06) | ecosystem: Environmental > Terrestrial > Soil > Desert | place: Antarctica: Dry Valley...
CGACGACGTGGCTCGAGGTCAGGATCCCGCCGGCCCCACCGAGGTCGAGCACGCGCGCGAGGATGTCGTCGTTGCCGGCGTACAGGGCGAGCCCGTCGACGACGGCGAGGCTGTCGTCGTTGGCCTGCTTGACGCCTTCGATGTGCTCGAGCTGGGCGAGCTCGGCGAGCAGGTCGTTGGGCATGTCCGACCCCGTGCGCTGGGGGATGTTGTAGAGGACGACCGGCCGGTCGGCGGCGCGGCTGACCTCGCGGTAGTGGGCGACGATCCCGCGCCGGCTGGGGCGGTTGTAATAGGGGTTGACCGACAGCAGGCCGTCGGCGCCGAGCTCGCACGCGCGAGCGGTGAGGTGGACCGCATGGCGCGTGTCGTTGGAGCCGACGCCGGCGATGATCGTCGCGCCCGCGGGCCGCTCGGCGACGGCGAGGGCGACGAGATCGAGGTGCTCCTCGTCCGACAGCGTCGAGGCCTCCCCCGTCGTCCCGCATACCACGAACCCATCCGACCCATTCTCGTGCAGGTGGGCCATGAGGCGCACGAACGCCTGCTCGTCGACGGACCCGTCGTGACCGAACGGGGTCACGATCGCGGTGAGGATGGCTCCGAAGCTTGGCACGCGCGGCCAGTATCGCAGGCGAGGTCGTCGGCACGGGCTCGAGCCGGCCCGCAGCGCCAGGGCTCGGCGCCGGCGTCGCGGACACCTCCTCGCGCGCGACCTGAGAGGCTTGCCACGTATGGGTTACGCGCGGATGCGGCCGAGCTGATGCGGGTCAGAGCGCCACGCCACGACGAAGCGGAGGCGGTGCTCGCGGTCATCGTCGCGCGCGACACCGCCGACATCGGACGTCCGGACTACCTCCTGCAGGACGTGCTGGAGGATTGGCGGGCGCCGGGGCACGACATCGAGCGCGACGTGTTCGTCGCCGTGGACGACGGCGCGCAGATCGTCGGCTGGGCGGACGTCGACCCGCGCGGCGCCCGCGTCGCCGTGCACCCCGACCACGAGCGCCGCGGCGCCGGCACGCTGCTGCGCGGCGCCGTCGAGGCGCGCATGCGCGAGCTCGGGTGCGCGCTGCGCCAGGAGGTCATCCCGGCGAACGCCGGCGCCGTCGAGCACCTGCGCGCGGCCGGCTACGAGCGCACCCTCGTCTACGAGCGGATGCGCGTCGCGCTTCACGGGGTGCCCGCGCCGCCGGACACGCCATGGCGGCGCTTTGACCTCGGCACCGAGGCGCCTGCCGTGCACGCGCTGATCGACACGGCCTTTCGCGAGATCGACGGCAGCAGCCCGCTGCCCTACGACGTCTGGCTCGCCGAGGTCGCCGCCCGCTCCGAGCCGGCGTTTTGCCTCGCGATCGACGGTCGCGAGCGTCTCGCGGCGGCCGCCGTCGGCGAGCGCAGGGAAGACGGCGTCGGCTACGTCGCCCGGCTCGCCGTCGCGGCGGGCGAGCGCGGCCGGGGACACGGCCGCGCGCTGCTGCTCGCGCTGCTCGACGCGTTTCGCGGCGCCGGCCTGACGGCCGCGGAGCTGGGCGTCGCGGGCACGAACGCGCCGGCCACGAGGCTCTACGAATCGATCGGCATGGCCTTGGACTTTCGCTCCGAGGTCTGGGAGCTCACCGCCCCGCGCGACGACGGCGGACTACGCTGACTGCAGTCAAGGGATGGGCGCGGGGCTCACCGAGACCCGCCGCCCAGCCGTATGGAGGCCAGGTGGCCGCAATGAGGTCTCACAGTTCAAGTCCGGGTGCCGTCGGCAGCGCCCGCGACGGCGGCGAAGCCGTCGCCGGCCGGCCCGAGTTCGAGTGGCTCGCTCGCGCCGGCCTGGTCGCCCGGGGTGTCTCGTACGGCATCATCGGGATCCTCGCCCTGAAGCTCGCGTTCGGGTCGGGCGGCGAGACGACCAACCAGCGCGGGGCGCTGACGACGATCGCCGGTCAGCCGTTCGGCAAGGCGTTGCTGATCGCGATGGCGATCGGCCTCGCCGGCTACGCCATCTGGCGCCTCGTCCGCGCCGGGATCGGCCACGGCAGCCACGAGCGCGACAGCAAGTTCGAGCGGGTCTCCGGTGCGGCCAGCGGGATCGCGTACGCCGCGCTGTGCGTCACCGCCGTGCAGATCCTCGTGGGAGCCAGCAGCAGCGGTGGATCGAACAGCCCGAAGAAGACGACCGGGGGCGTACTGGACGGCACCGGCGGGACGACGATCGTCGCCGTCATCGGCGTCGTGCTGATCGGCGTAGCGATCTACCAGGGCTACAAGGGCATCTCGCGCAAGTTCCTCGAGGACTCGAAGACCTGGGAGATGAGCCGCGCGGTCAAGCGCGCGTTCACCGCGATCGGCGTCTTCGGGCACCTCGCGCGGATGGTCGTCTTCGGTCTCGTCGGCTACGGCCTCGTCAGGGCCGCGATCGACTACGACCCGCGCGAAGCCGTCGGCCTCGACGGAGCCCTCAGCAAGGTGTCCGAGTACTCCTACGGACCGGTCCTGCTGGGCGTGGTCGCCGCAGGGCTGATCGGATTCGCCCTGTACTCGATCGCCGACGCCCGCTATCGCAAGATCTGAAGTCAGCGAAGGTGTAGCCCATCGCGCAGCACCCCTACCCCCTCGTGGCAACGCAACGCGCGCCGATGCGCGACGGCTCTGTCACGACACGCCCACAGGACGTGTGACGTCGAGCCCGGCTGCCAGACTCAGCGCGTGTCGCAGTCCGAGCAGGACGGTGCGCCGCGCGACGTCGCGGCCGGCGAGCTGACCGCCGAGGTCATGAGCGTGCGCTGGAGCGTCCCTGATGGGGACTTCGCCGTGCTCGACGCGATCACCGAGGACGGCGAGGAGGTCGTGCTGGTCGGCCCCCTCGCGCACGTCCGCGAGGGCGAGTCGGTCGCCGTCGCCGGCGGCTGGCGGCGCCACCCGAGCCACGGGTGGCAGTTTCAGTGCAACCGCGTGCGCGTGCTCGAGCCGGTCGGCGATCACGCCGTTCGCGCACACCTCGAGAGCATCAAGCACGTCGGTCCGCTCGCCGCCGCGCGGCTCGTCGAGCGCTTCGGCGCCGGCGAGGTGCTGGCGGCGATCGACCGCGACCCCGAGCGCGTCTTGGGCTCGGTCTCGGGCATCGGCCCGCGACGCCTGGACGCCGCGGTCGCCTCCTGGCGCGACGGGCGCGAGCTGCGCGAGCTGCGCCTGTTCCTCGACACGCACGGCGTCGACGCCGCGTCGGCCGGACGCATCGCGCGCCACTTCGGCGCGGGCTCGATCGCCCGGCTGCAGCGCGAGCCGTACGCGATCTGCGAGCTCGACGGGATCGGCTTCGCCACCGCCGACGCGCTGGCGCGCGCGCTCGACACGCCGCTCGACGCGCCGGGCCGTCTCGCCGCCGGCGTCCTGCATGCGCTGCGCCTGGCCGAGACCGACGGGCACTGCCACCTGCCCCGCGACGAGCTCGTCCAGCGCGCCGCGCGGCTCCTCGGCGGCGGCGAGCTCGAGGATGCGATCGACGAGCTCGCCGCACGCGGCAAGGTCGTCGTCGACGACGGCCGGGTGGCCGACGCGCGCCTGCACGAGGTCGAGCAGCGCCTGGCCGCGCACGTCCGCGGCCTGCTCGACAGCGAGCCCGCGCTGCGCCTGCGCGGCGTCAAGCGTCCGCTCAGCGGGTCCTTCGTGCCCTCCGACGACCAGTGGCGCGGCGTGACGCAGGCGCTCGAGCACCGCCTATCGATCCTCACCGGCGGCCCGGGCACCGGCAAGAGCGCGACGATGCGCACGCTCGTCGAGCTCGTCAAGGCGCGCACCGCCACGGCACGGCTGTGTGCGCCGACCGGCAAGGCGGCGCGCCGACTCGGCGAGCTGACCGGCGCCGACGCGACGACGATCCACCGGCTGCTCGAATGGAGCCCCGGGGAGGGCTTCGTACGCGGCGCGGACGACCCGATCGAGGGCTGCGACGTGCTGATCGTCGACGAGGCGTCGATGCTGTCGGTGCGCCTCGCGGAGGCGCTGCTCGGCGCGGTCGGCCCGCGCACGCACGTGCTGCTCGTCGGCGACGTCGACCAGCTCGCGCCGGTCGGCCCGGGCCGCGTGCTGGAGGACCTGCTCGACGCCGGGGCGGTGCCGGCCGTGCGCCTGAGCGAGGTCTTCCGCCAGGCGGCGCGCTCGATGATCGTGCGGGCCGCGCACGCGATCAACGAGGGCGAGCTGCCCGCCGCGATCCCCTGCCCCGACGACGTGCGCGACTTCTTCCTCGTGGCTCGCGAGGGCGCCGGCGCGATCTTCGAGGAGGTCTGCGAGCTCGCCGCGGCCCGCCTGCCCCGCCACTACGACCTCGACCCGGCGGCCGATGTCCAGGTCCTCGCGCCGATGCACAAGGGTCCGGTCGGCATCGACGCGCTCAACGACGAGCTGCGCGCGCGCCTGAACCCCGACGGGCAGCGCATCGAGGGCACGCCGCTGCGCGTCGGCGACAAGGTCATGCAGACGCGCAACTCCTACGAGCACGACCTCTTCAACGGCGAGCGCGGCGTGCTCGTCCATCACGACCCCGAGCGCGACCGCGTGCACTTCCAGGGCGAGGACGGGCGCCGCCTGACGCTGCCCACGGGCGCGCTGGACACGCTGCGCCTCGCCTATGCCGCGAGCGTCCACAAGGCGCAGGGATCGCAGGCACGGGCGATCGTCGTTCCCGTCTTCGGCGGGCACCGCATCATGCTCACCCGCAACCTCGTCTACACGGCGGTCACCCGTGCGCAGGAGGTGTGCGTCGTCGTCGGCGAGCCGGCCGCCCTCGCGGCCGCGGTCCGCCGCACCGACGCGCGCCGGCGACACACGCGGCTGCGTGAGCTTGTCGCCGGTGCCGGCTGAAGTGCGTCACGCGAGGTTGCGACCGAAGTGGTGCACGACCGTCACGCCGTCGATCTGGCGGCCCGGCTCGGGCGCGTCCGGCGAGCTCCAGACTGCGCCGTACTGCCAGTTGCGCAGGATATTCGCCCGGTGGCCCGGCGAGCTCATCCAGTCTCGCACGATCTCCCGCGGCGTCGAGAACGCACCGGTGGCCCACGCGAGGTTCTCGCCGACCACACGCCCGCGCGGCCTGCCGGCGAGGATGAACGGAAAGCGCAGCACCCGGCTGGTCCAGTTGCCGTGGTCGAAGCGCGAGTTGCGCACCGACACGACCGCCCAGGCGCGCGCGGAAACGCGCAGCGAGGAGGTGTACCTCAGCGCCGGTAGGCCGCGCTCCCGGCGTTCCTCGTTGACGAGCTGGGCCACGGCTCTGCGGTGGCGCTGTGGGGTCAGCGCCGTGATGGGAAGGTCGAAGTCGCTCATGACCGTCGGGCGTGAGGAAGGTGTGAACATTGTTCAGCACTCCTTCTGGACCGATGAGAGACCTGAGATCTAGCCGGGCGCGTCGTAGAACGCATGGATCCGGCCACCGCGCGCAAGCCAGCGGCCGACGAGCTCGTGCGCGCACTCGGGCTCGCGACGGAAGAGGCCCACGCGAACCGCGAAGATCGTGTCGAAGCGGCGGTCTGCGAGGTCGAGATCCTCGAGCGCGGCAACCAGGAACTCCGCCCTGCCGGCCTCGACGTGCGGCGCGTTGCGCCGTGGCCGCCGGCGTCTCGGGCCGTTGCTGTGACAAGCGACCTCCAGTGCCGTGCGCGATCTCGTTACCGCTCCGCGCGAGCGCCGTCGTAGACCGGGGTTGGAACGCAACCCGCGCTCTGTGAGAATCCCACCGATGACCGAGGACGACTTCCTCCGGCGCTTCGACGAGCACCTCGTAATCGGCAACGACCACCTGGCGCGTGGCAGCGAGCATCTGGCCCGTGGCAGTGAGCTGCTTGCGCGCGGAAACGAGCTGCACGAGCGCGGAAACGAGCTGCACGAGCGCGGCAACGAGCTCATGGACGAGAACCGCCGGGCCTTCGCGGCGCATCAGCAGGCGATGCAGGACATCCGCCTCGAGCTCAAGCAGATGAGCCTGCGCGGAGAGCGGATCGCCCAAGGCTACTTGCGGGTGCTGGATGACATGTCCGACCAACTGCGCGCAAACACGCAGGCGGTGCTATTGGCACTCGACGAGTTCAAGCGCGGAGACGGCCCAGCAACGGCGGGCGCCACCTGAGTCGCCACCTGGCTGGCGCCTCGCTCGCATCGGCGAGGAACCGCCTCAGCCTGCCCCGTCGCGCCGCTCGCGCCACCGCTTCCCCGGATCGACGAGCGCGCGATCGTCGTCCTTCAGCGCGTCGGTGAAGCGCTGGTCGACGCGCGGCGAGCCGAAGCGGTCGTTCTCCCACAGCGTGATCACGAGCAGCTCGCGCCCGGCGCGGTCATGGCGACAGACGAAGATCACGCCGCGGTCGACGAGGTCGCGGACGTAGACCGAGCCCCGTGCCGCCGTCTCGCTCGCACCCGGCGGCGGCACGTCGCTCGCGCGGCCCGCCGTCCACGCCGCGCTCACGCGACCGGCGATCTCCGGCTTGACGTCGAAGCCGCCGTGACGCGACCCGACGCGCTGGCGAAAGCGCTCCGCTGCATGGTCGGTGACGGCGACCGTCACCCCGGCGGGCATCAGAACAGCAGGTGCTCGAGCCCGACGACGGGCGACTCGGTGAGCTCGGACACCCGCCGCACCGCGAGCAGCACGCCGGGCATGAAGGACTCGCGCTCGAGCGAGTCGTGACGGATCGTCAACGTCTGGCCGAGGTCGCCGAAGATGACCTCCTGGTGGGCGACGAGCCCGGGCAGGCGTACGGAGTGGATCGGCACGTCGCCCGCCATCAGCTCGGCCGTGCGCGCCGCCGTCCCCGACGGCATGTCGAGCTTGCGGTCGTGGTGCAGCTCGACGATCTCGGCCTTCGCCATGTGCCTGGAGGCCTCGGCCGCGAAGCGCATCATGAGCACCGCGCCGATCGCGAAGTTCGGGGCGAAGAAGACGTTCGCCGGCGCGTCCGGGCCGAGATCGTAGAGCGGCTTCATGTCGAAGCCGGACGTCCCGATCACGACGTGCACACCGGCGGCCACGCAGTCCAGCGCGTTGCGCAGCGCGGCGTCCGGTCGCGTGAAGTCGACGACGACGTCAGCGCCGGGCAGCACGTCGGCGAGGGTCGTGTCGAGCGCCGGGTCGGCGCGGCCGGTGAGCTCGAGGTCGTCTGTGCCCTCGACGGCGACGCACACCGCCTGGCCCATCCGCCCGGCGGCGCCGGCGACCGCGACGCGGACGCTCACGCGGTCGCCTTCGCGTCGGCGGACACCTTGCCGGCAACAGGCAGCAGCGGCTCGAGCCCGGCGCGAAAGACGTCCTCGTCCGTGCCCACGCCGGCGGCGCTGAGGCGCTCCGGCGCCAGTAGCTCCGCCGTCAGCTCTGCGAGGTCGTCGAGCGTGACCGACTCGATGCGCTGCACGGCCTCGTCGAGCGTCAGCAGCGGCAGGCCGTTGAGCGTCGCCGCGCCGAGCCGGTTCATGCGCGCCGCCGTCGACTCCAGCGACAGCACCATGCGGCCCTTGACGTTTTGCTTGGAGCGGTCGAGCTCGTCCGCGGTGAAGCCGTCGCGACGCACCAGCGCGAGCTCGTCGGCGACGACCTGCAGGGCCGGCGCCACGTTGTCGGGGCGGGTGCCGAGGTACATGCCGATCTGGCCGCTGGTCGCAAACAGCGACTGAAACGAAAAGACGCTGTAGGCCAGCCCGCGACGCTCGCGGACCTCCTGAAACAGCCGCGAGGACGACGTCCCGCCGAGGATGTTGTCGAGCACCCGCAGGGCGAAGCGCCGCTCGTCGTCGCGCGCGAGGCCGGGGGCGCCGATCGTCAGGTGGTACTGCTCGGTGTCCTTGCGCAGGAAGCGCACCCGCGGCTGCATCTGCGGGGGCAGCGCGTCGCGGGCGCCCGCCGGCGCCCGCGCCGGCATCTCGATCGCCCGTGCCAGCTCGACCACGGCGTCGTGCTCCAGCGACCCCGCTGCCGCGATGACGACGTCACCCGGCACGTAGTGGCCGGCATGGAAGGCGGCGAGACCCTCGGCGGGCGTACCCGCAACGACGTCGGCGCGGCCGATCACCGGCCGGCCCAGCGGGTGATCGCCGAAGACCGCCTCGCCGAGCACGTCGAAGACCCGGTCCTGCGGGTCGTCCTCGTACATCGCGATCTCCTCGAGCACGATCTCGCGCTCGTTGGCGAGATCCTCGGCGTCGAAGCGCGGATGCCAGACCATGTCCGCCACGACGTCGAACGCCGCCGGCAGGTGCTCGTCGATCACGCGGGCGTAGACCGACGTCGACTCCTTGCCCGTGCCCGCGTTGAGCTCGGCGCCCATCGTGTCGAAGATCTGGTCGATCTCCAGCGAGCCGTAGCGATCGGTGCCCCGGAAGAGCATGTGCTCGACGAGGTGCGACAGGCCGGCCTCGGCGACGCTCTCCGCCGCCGAGCCGGTGGCGATCCAGAACCCGAGCGTCACGGATCGGACGGTGGGCATCGCCTCCGTCACGACCCGGACCCCGGAGTCCAGGACCGTCAGCCTGTGGTCGGTCAGGGGGTCAGCCCTCGCCGTGACGCGGGCGGCCGGAGCCGCGACGCGGTCCGCGCTCGCCGCCACGGTCGCCGCCGCCACGCGGAGCGCCGTTGCCCCGATCGCCTCCGCCACCGCGCGGGGGCCGTCCGCCGCCGCTCGCGGCGCCGGCGGCCACGAGCTCGTCCTTGGTCTTGCCCGAGACGTCGGGATCCTGCGCCAGGCGCAGGCCGATGCGGCCGCGCTCGCGGTCGACCTCGAACACGCGGACGTGGATCTCGTCGCCCTTGTTGAGCACGTCCTCGACGGTGTCGACGCGCTGGCCGGGCGACACGTTGGAGATGTGCAGCAGGCCGTCGGTGCCCTTGGCGAGCTCCACGAAGGCGCCGAACGTCGTCGTCTTGACGACCTTCGCCGCGGGGAACTCGTCGCCGACCTCGACCTCCTTGGTCATCGACGCGATGCGCGCGGCGAGCGCCTCGCCGAGCGTGCCGTTGGCCGAGTAGATCAGCACCTGGCCCTCGTCGTTGACGTCGATCTGCGACTCGAACTCGTCCGCCAGGCCGCGAATCGTCTCGCCGCCCTTGCCGATCAGCAGGCCGATCTTGTCCGTGTCGATCTGCACGGTCAGGATCCGCGGCGCGTGCTCGGAGAGCTCCGCGCGCGGCTCGCCGATGACCTTCGCCATCTCGGCGAGGATGAACGTGCGGGCCTTCAGCGCCTGCGTCAGCGCGTCGCGCAGGATGTCGAACGTGACGCCCGTGATCTTGATGTCCATCTGCAGGGCGGTGATGCCGTCCGACGTGCCGGCAACCTTGAAGTCCATGTCTCCGAGGTGATCTTCGACGCCGGCGATGTCGGTCAGCACGACGTAGTCGTCGCCCTCCTTGATGAGCCCCATCGCGATGCCCGCCACCGGCCGCTTCAGCGGCACGCCGGCATCCATCAGCGACAGCGACGATCCGCAGACCGACGCCATGGAGGACGACCCATTCGATTCGAGGATGTCGGACACGACGCGAATCGTGTAGGGGAAGTCCTCGATCGACGGGATCACGGCGACGAGCGCGCGCTCGGCGAGCGCGCCGTGGCCGATGTCGCGGCGCTTGGGGCCGCGCATGAAGCCGGCCTCCCCAACCGAGAACGGCGGGAAGTTGTAGTGGTGGAAGTAGAACTTGCGCGTCTCGAGGCCGAGCGTGTCCAGGCGCATCTCCTCCTTCAGCGTGCCCAGCGACGCAACCGACAGCGCCTGCGTCTGGCCACGCGTGAAGAGCGCCGATCCGTGTCCGCGCGGCAACAGCCCGACCTCGGTCGAGATCGGCCTGATCTCGTCCTCGGCGCGGCCGTCCGGGCGCTTCTTGTGGATCGCGATGCGCTGGCGGATGATCGACTTCTCGAGCTTGTCGACGGCCATCTGCGCGGCGGCCTTGCGGTCACCGTGCGCCGCGTCCTCCGAGTCGCCGGAGTGTGCCGCGACAGCCTCGACCATGACGCGGTGGCACTCGTTCTGACGCTCGAGCTTGTCGAAGATCTGCGTCGCCTCGTCGAGGGCGGCGCCATGCGACTCCTGCACCGCGGCGAGCAGCCCCTCGTCGACCTTCGGGACCTCGATCTGCATCTTGTCCTTGCCGGCCTTCTCGCGCAGCTCGCGCTGCAGCGCGCACAGCTTCTTGATCTCGCCATGGGCGATGTCGAGCGCGTCGAGGATCTCCGCCTCGGGGATCTCGTTGCAGCCCGCCTCGACCATCAGGATCGCCTCGTCGGTACCGGCGACGATCAGGTCGAGGTCGGAGTCGTTGAGCAGGCCCTCCTCGTCGGGATTGACGACGAAGTTGCCGTCGATCTTGCCGATGCGCACGGCACCGACGGGCATCGGGAAGGGGATGTCGGAGATCATCAGCGCGGCGGACGCGCCGTTCATCGCGAGGATGTCGTAGGGGTGCACGTGATCGACGCTCAGCGTCAGCGACACGAGCTGCGTCTCACGGCGCCAGCCCTTGGGAAACAGCGGGCGCAGCGGGCGGTCGATCATGCGCGCGGTCAGCGTGCCCTTCTCGCCGCTGCGGCCTTCGCGCTTGAAGAACGAGCCGGGGATCTTGCCCGCGGCGTACATGCGCTCCTCGACGTCCACCGTCAGCGGGAGGAAGTCCACGTCGCGTAGTCCACCGGCGGTCGCGGTGCTCAGGACCACGGTGTCGCCCTGGCGGACGACGACGGCGCCGGAGGCCTGCTTGGCCATCTTGCCGGTCTCGAAG
>Ga0136640_10001088_pt1 | contig 10749 bp, 10 predicted proteins | sample AntDrymUQ8642106_2_FD_105498 | JGI IMG/M metagenome (GOLD analysis project Ga0136640, IMG submission 105498) | Polar desert sand microbial communities from Dry Valleys, Antarctica - metaG UQ864 (21.06) | ecosystem: Environmental > Terrestrial > Soil > Desert | place: Antarctica: Dry Valley...
GACTCCGCTTCTGGCATGGCGCGACAGCTCGAGTTGGCTCCACAGGGTCCCGCCGAGGCGTCCCACCCGTTTCAAGGGGATGCGCTTGAGGCCGTGTCCTTTCGTACTGCTGGGGGCCAAGAGAAGCAGAGAGTATCTTTCGCTATTTATCGCTCCGCGATCCAGGAGTCCGTCCAGCGCCTTTACCAACTCCAGGGAGTAGCGTTGTACGCCGGTGAGGGTCTGAGTAAGGAACCTAGCGTTCACCAGTACTTCGCACTTACCGGCGTTCAAGCGGTTCCACCTCTTCTCAAAGGTCCGCTGCCGACGACGGGAAGCGAGCCCGCGATAGATCCCACGTTGGTCACGGCGGAGGTGCCTTTCCCGTTGGCTTCACCCTGTCGTCAGGGTTCGAAGTCCCGCGAACTTTCCCGGGAACGCGCTGCAAGCGGCGTAGCGCGGCAAACGCGCTACGGAGTCTTGACCGACTTTTGCGGGGCTTTTGCGGAGAGAAGTTGAGTAATAGCTCCCTACCAATCGTCTGGCTAAAGCGATCTACTTTGTGAGGTAGAGAGAAGCGTTTCCCGTTCTCTGCGTACTCGGCCGAGAGCTCTCTATCTCTCACCAGCCTGGAGATCGCCTCGGCAACCATTCGCGCGTCGTCGATGTCCACGGTGAGACCCAACCCGTACCTCCGGGTCAGCCAGCCGATCAAGCCTTCCTCGCAGGCCACGACCGGCAGTCCCGCCAGGGCCGCCTGGAGCTGAACCCCGCTCGCGATGTACTGCCCCCGATAACCCATCCAGGCCACGTCCGATGCGCGGAACACCGCCTGCTCGTCTTCGCCGTACAGAAAGTGGTCGTACTCGTAGAGCCGCGAAGCCTTGCGCAGCGCCCTGGCCTGGGGGGAGGCGAGCAGAGCCTTCACCCCAGGTTTCTGCAAACCGGCCACGAGGAAGGTTACCCTCTCGGGGAAGTTATCTACCCGCGTGCTATCGAGCAGGGCGTCTATACCCTTCGATCCGTCGAGCGCGCCGTAGACCAGGATGACTGTGGCGTCGCTCGGTATTCCCAAGAATCCCCGGGCCGACTCTCGAGAATGCGAGCCCCGGAGATCGGTGGGCTCGGGGATATAACGCAGCGGTCCCGCAAGGTCTGGATGCCTCTGGCGTACGTAGTGAACGAGGGTTTCGTCGAAGGTGAACAGCGCCCGGAGCGACCTGGCGCGTAACAAACGGACGAACAGCCTCCCGCCGATCCACCGCAGCCGGGAGCTCGGAACCCGAACACCCATTTCCTCCAGGTGGAAATGCGACTTCATCATGATCCCGCCCCAAGGGATACGGCCGAACGGAGATCCCAGAAGGGCAACGGCGTGAGCGCAATAATCGAGGTACGGTACGAACACGTAATCGGGCGGTTCTTCGCGCGACAGCAGGCGGTGGCACCTGGCAAACATCCTGTAGTAATGGAGCTGGAACCTGGCCGTGCCCAGGTGACCATGCGCCCCGAGCGTTCCCTCTTCTTCGGGCAAAGCCAGCGGCCGGATACTCCCCCCGCACTCTTCCTGCAGACTCAGGTACAAGGGGTGCTCAAAGCACCCGGCGGAGGAGACCAACCACACGGCGTAGCCACAGGCTACGGCTTCCTTGGCGATCCAGCTCGCGTACCGCATGTGGTGTCCACTCCAGCGGGGCTCGAATATCAGTAAAGACGGCATAACCAGCAGCTTCTCCCAACGACTTGCGTATCCCTGCCGAATCCTAAAGGACCTCCACGTTCGGAGGCAGCGGATCGTTCGACTGCTCGTTCAGTCGACGGCGTACGGCGTTGCGGAGGTCTACCACCTTAGACGCGGTATCCACCACCAGACGCAGATCTATCGCCGCGTGGTCCGTCGCGATTATCGTGCAGTCGGACGCGCGGAGCTCTTCTTCCGTAAGTCCGACCGAGGAGAGCCCCCACTCCGGCAGAACCGAAACGTAGGGATCGTGGTAGCCGACGTCGGCCCCGATCCTCCGCAAGAGCTCGACGATCTTGAGCGAAGGGCTCTCGCGCAGGTCGCCGATACCCGGTTTGTAACTCATCCCCAGGATCAAGACCCTGCTGCCCTTTACCGCTTTGCCTTCGTCGTTCAGGGCTCGGACCACCCGGTTCGCCGCGTAGTAGGGCATGTTCACGTTCACCCGACCCGCCAGCTCGATGAACTCCGTGGTGGTGTCGTAGGCGCGGGCCCGCCACGAAAGGTAGAAGGGGTCTATCGGGATACAATGGCCTCCGAGCCCCGGTCCCGGATAGAACGGCATGAAGCCGAAAGGCTTGGTGCTCGCCGCATCGATGACCTCCCAGACGTCTATCCCCATCCGGCTGCAGAGGATGGCCAACTCGTTTACCAGGGCGATGTTCACTCCCCTGAAGATGTTCTCCAGCAGCTTGCTCAACTCCGCGCTCTCCGGGGTCGAAACCACGTGGGTCTCCTGGGTGATCCGCCCGTAGAGCTCTCTGGCGCGCCGGGTGCATTCCGGGGTTATGCCGCCCACCACCTTCGGAGTGTTTCGGATGGTGTATTTCCGGTTGCCGGGGTCGATCCGCTCCGGGCTGTAGGCAAGGAAGAAATCCGCGCCGACCCTGCGCCCGCCACGTTCGAGGATGGGCAAGACCACCTCGCGGGTCGTCCCCGGATAGGTGGTGCTCTCCAGGACGACCAGGGTTCCGGGTTCAAGATGTTCCGCGGCGGCTTCGGTGCCCGCCACGACGGCCGAGAGGTCGGGACCCCGGTGCTCGTTCAGGGGAGTGGGCAGGCAGATCAGGACGGCGTCGGCGTCGCCGAGGGCCTCGTAGTTCGTCGTGGCCCAAAGCTTCCCGGTGCCTACATAAGACCCCAGACGTTCGGAGGAAACGTCCTCCACGTAAGAAATCCCCGAGCCGATCGTTGCCACCTTCTTGGCATCCGCGTCCACTCCGACCACTTCCAGGCCGATTTCCGCAAAAGCAACGGCCAGGGGTAGCCCCACGTATCCCAATCCTACGATCCCGACCCGTTGCGTGGTGGTTTGAGTATGCACAGCACGGGCTCCCTCAGATTATCGTGCGCAGGACACCGAACGCCTCCGCGTACTCGACTCCGATCTCCTTGCCCCTGATGCTCGCCAGAGCCTCCACCGACTCTGGGCTTCGGATGTGCGGGCTCGGCCTGAATTGCGTGGCGTAACGTTTGATCACCTCCTGCTTTACGTCGAGGTGATCGGAGATGTCGCAGAAGGCGACCGGTCGGGGCAGCGGATCCGCCGCCCAGTTCAGCTTGGTCATCTCGTAGGTTATCACGTGCGGCACCAGGTACTTACCGAACGCCTCCGGAATGGGCCGGGCGGCGGCGAAGGCAGCCCGGAAAGTCGCCAGGTGGTCCTGATCGTAGTCCACGCCGTAAGGGAGGAGCAGAAGGTCCGGACGGTGCTCGTTGATCTTCGCCTCGAAGAAGTCCACCAGCTCCCTCTGAGGCAGGGTGTCGAGCTTCTCGATGAGGTCCTTATCGCCGTAGGCGACCTCGTAGCTGCAGCCGAGCAGCCCGGTGACGGCCTCGATCTCCACCACGCGCTCCTTATAGGACGTCCAGCGGTCGAGGCCGTAGTGGTGGAATCCGTCTACCGCCATGTACAAGACGTGGACCTCGCTCTCCCGATCGGAGAGCTTCGCCATCAGGCCCGCGCACCCCATCGCCTCATCGTCAGCGTGGGGCGCGACGACCAGAATCCGCTCCAGGCCTTCAGACAGAAGCATGCGTATCCTGGCGACTCTCGCGCGCCTGACGGTAGTCCTCACGTGCCCGGTAGTAGGCCGCCGTCTCCATCACGAGCTCATCCAAGCCGATCCGAGGCTCCCAGCCCAACGTGAGCGCCGCCTCGAGGACCGGGACCTTCTCGAAGGACTCGGCCTCCTTGTACTCCGGCCCGTAGACATCCTCGCCGCTGGTGTAAACGATCTCGGAGTCGCTGTCCAGGTGTGTCTTTACCCGTTCCGCGAGCCCCCGAACCGTCGTACGGTTCGCCGGGTTGCCGATGTTATACACACGCTCTTCGCTCTCCAACGCGGCATCCCAGTAGTCGGTCAGGAAACGACTGAGGTCCGTGGCCGAGGTAAACGCCCGCACCTGTTCGCCCGTATCGAAGACGGTGATCGGCCTCCCCGCGAGGGCCTGCTGGACGAAGGTGGGCATGACGAAGCCGCCCGCTCGGGACTGGCGCGACCCGGCCACGTTGAAGGGACGGATCACGATCGCACGCAACCCGCGGCTCAGGCTGTTCACCGTCATGGCCTCCGTGAGGGTCTTCGCGATGGCGTACTCGATGCGCGCGTTGTACCGTGTCGGGACGCGGATGTCGTCCTTCTCGCCCAGCAGGCCGCTGCGACCGTACACCTCCGCGGAACTGAACACGCAGAGGGGTACATCGGACTCCAGGCACGCCTCGATCACGCACTCGGTGCTCCGAACTATGTCGGGCCCCAGTCGCCCAGCGTGCCGTAGGATGCCCGCCGGTCCGACGTGAGCGGCCGCGTGCACCACCCTGTCGGCATCCCCGAAGGAACCGCCTCCTGCGAAAAAGTCCTCTATGGACCTCCGTATCACGACGCAACGAGGATGCGCCTCATACTCGCTGCCGTCGATCACCGCCGATACGGCTGAGTCGATCACGGTCACCGAGTCACCAGCGACGAGATACGCGTCAACTACATGCGAGCCGACGAAGCCGAGCCCTCCCGTAACCACGACTTCACCCATTTATCCTCCTTAAGGAGTACGGATTAGCAGACTACCCATATCAACGCGACATACTGGCAGCAGGATCAGCCAAAGACAAGGGAACTCCAACCAATACACACCACAAAATGTACTCAGGTTAACCAGGAGTGCAAGCTGGCACTAAGCCAAAGCATGCACCAAAGCATGCACCAAAGTGTTAGTTGATATTGCCCCGCTTCGACGGACGGTTCCGGGCTACGCCACGGCCGCTCCCTTCATTCTAGCCTCCTCGTACTCGACGGGGCTCAGGTGGCCCAATGAGGAGTGCCTCCTTCTCGGGTTGTAGAAGCACTCGATGTACTCGAAGATGCCTACCCGCACGCCCTCCCTGCTCGGCCACGAGTGCCGGTGCAGGAGCTCTCGCTTTAGGGTCGAGACGAAAGACTCGGCCAGGGCGTTGTCGTAGGCGTTGGCCACGGACCCCATCGAGGGGAGCAGTCCCACCTCTTTGAGCCTGCCGCCGAACTCAACCGAGGTGTACTGGGAACCGCGATCCGAATGGTGGATGAGTCCCGGGGTCGGCCGGCGGTTGTGTATCGCCATGTTCAGCGCGTCGAGCACCAACTCCGTGCGGAGGTGGTTCGCCATCGACCAGCCGACCACCTTGCGGGAGCAGGCGTCGAGCACGAAGGCCAGATATAGCCATCCCTCCCAGCTCCTCGCATACGTGATGTCCGCCACCCACAACCTGTTCGGGTCTTCGGGAGTGAAGTTGCGCTCGACCAGGTCGGGGGCCACGGGCACGCGTTCGCCTTCGCCCCTTCGGGTGGTGCGAATGCTCTTCCTGCGACCCCCGCAACCGACCAGGCCCGCGTTTCGCATCAGCCTCGCCACCCGTTTTCGTCCGCACCTGACGCCGGAAAAGCGCAGTTCTGCGTGGACGCGAGGCGCCCCGTAGGTTTCCCTGCTGTCCCGGTGCATGCGCTCGATCCTCTCAGTGAGCGCCGCGTCGGCCCGATCCCTGGCAGAGGGAGGCCGTTGCCTCCATCCGTAGTAGCCGCTCTTGGAGACCTTCAAGACCCTGCACATGGTGCTCACCTTGTGGTTGGCCTTCTCCCCCTCCACCAAACCGTAGATCACCGCCGGGGCCGGAGGTTCTCTTCCTGGGCGAAGAAGGCCGCGGTGAGTTCAACCGGTCGGTGCAACACAGGGTAGGGTTTCGGGTGTTGTATGGATCGGAGGCAGGAGTATGGCTCAGGTGGGACGCCCAGGGTTGTCGGCGGCGCGCAAGAAGGAGATGTGGGAACGGTGGAAGGCCGGCGAATCCGTCAGCGACATCGCTCGGGCCCTGGACAAGAAACCCGGCTCCATCTTCGGTACGCTCAAAGCCGCCGGCGGGGTCGCTCCGCCCGAGCGGCGCAGGGCACCGGCGGCTTTAGATGAGCCTCGCCGAACGAGAGGAGATCTCGCGCGCTCTCGCCGCCGGGGGTTCGATGCGTAGCGTCGCGTCCCGGCTGGGGCGGCCCGCCTCTACGGTGAGCCGGGAGGTGGGCCGCAACGGCGGGCGGGCGAAGTACCGCGCCCAGGAGGCCGACGAACGCGCCTGGGACCGGGCACTTCGTCCCAAGAGATGCCTGCTCGCATTGAACGAAACCTCGCGGGACGTGGTCGCGGACAAGCTCTCCATCGACTGGTCAGCGCAGCAGATCTCTGGTTGGCTTGGCGGACACTATCCCGAAGACGAGGCGAAGCGAGTGTCACACGAGACCATCTAGCAGACCCTGTTCGTGCGGACCAAAGGGGCGCTGAAGAAGGAGTTGATCGCCCACCTACGCTCCAAGCGCAAGATGCGCCGATCGCGCAAGGCGTCCACCGCCGGACAGCGGCGAGGGAGGATCAAGGACGCCGTCTCCATCCGCGAGCGCCCGCCGGAGGTCGAGGAGAGGGCGGTGCCGGGCCACTGGGAGGGGGACCTGATCGCCGGGTCGCGCAACTCCCACGTGGCGACGCTGGTGGAGCGCGGCAGTCGATTCGTGATGCTGGCGCGGGTTGAGGGCAAGGACACGCAAAGCGTGGCGGGGGCTCTTGGCAACCAGATCCAACGTCTGCCCGAGAGCATGATGAGCACCTTGACATGGGACCGAGGGACGGAGATGGCCGAGCACAAGAAGTTCACCATCGCGACCGACGTGGCGGTCTATTTCTGCGACCCGAAGAGCCCGTGGCAGCGGGGTACGAACGAGAACACAAACAGGCTGCTGCGCCAATACCTGCCCAAGAAGAGCGACCTCTCGGCGTACAGCCAGCACGCGCTCGACGAGATCGCGCTGGAACTAAACACGAGACCCCGCAAGACGCTCTCGTATCGCACCCCGGCTGCTACACTGGCGCAGACCGTTGCGTTGACCGGTTGAACTCACCGGTCTTCGGCTCATCTTCTGTGGGTTAGCGGCGAACCCTTCGCCTTCCAATCTCTCCACGAGGAGCGCAACACCTTGACCCTTTCTCCGGAGCCTCGACGTCCGGGACCACCTCGAAAGTGGGAACTCCGGAGACTCGCTCCACCTCTTCCGGCGACTGGCAGCTATGGTCCAGTCTAACAGATTCCTCCCCGATGGCGTTGGGGTTCCGCTGTGTCCGCTCCGGATCGGAACTCGTTTAGCTTGCCTGTATGAGCCAGGTCTCGGAGATCTGCTCCGCTTCGAGGTTTCTCGGGAAATCGCGTGGGTTGCACGGTCGACCAGGAGAGTCGCGTGATAAGGGCCGCCAGAAACATCCGCTTCTCATTTCACAGCTTCTAGGGGGCGGACAATGCCTTACGCTATGAGAACCGTCGTAGAAGAGGCAACAATTTACCGTACAATCGTCCCCTTCTTTCCGAATAGTAGACCATCTCTGCCAGGGATCTGGCGAGAGGCTTCGGGGCAAGGAGCATGACTGTAAACCAGGCTATGTAGAGTATCCTCACGTACTTGTACAGGTTAGGATCCGGGTGGATCGCAGAGAGCACGCAACCACGGATGAACAAAGACAGGAGATTCTCCCCGAAGGGATGGTTCCGATGATCCAGCTTCAACGAGATCATCTTCTCGCATAAGAAGTGCAAATCTCTTGGTTCCGCGTTTCGGGCCTCCACGGAGTATAGTTCTTTAAAGAGGCGCCTCTACCGGGCGTGGTTGTCGGCCACGGCGACGAGGATCTTCCTGAGCTTGTCGAGGCTGGTCGAGTTCATGAAGCCGTAGGAACCGTAATAGGCATTCCTCCCGTGTATCCTGTAGAGAGACCCCGGTTCGTCGAGGGTGATCACCGGGCCGAAAATGGCGCTCAAGTTGCACAGGTGGATGTCTGGGAAGCCACGACACAGGTCTTCGGGTATCGGAAGGATCCGGCGCAGCACCGCGGACGCGAATGCATTTCCGCTCGTCGATGGCCAGGCGTACTGACCATCTTCCAGGACTTGCGGCCGCAGATCCCCGCTCTGCATACGTACGTGATCGGGCAACTGGTTCATGCCCATATATCTGCCCGATGTATCAACGATCCGCTGTCTGTACTGCACCTTCGCCACGCCCGTCCTGGATCTGAAGGCCCCTACCACCCTCCCGACGGTGTCGGGCAAGAGCACATCGTCAGCGTCGAAGAAGATCGTTATCTCCCCTTTAGAGGCCCGGAAGCCCGCGTTGCAGGCCGAGGCTTGCCCACCGTTTCCTTTCAGCACCGGGACGATCCGATCCCCATAGCTCGCGATGATCTCGCGGGAACCGTCGGTGGAGCCGTCGTCTACCACGACCACCTCGACGTTTGGGTAGGTCTGGTTCAGGGCGCTGTCTACCGCCTCGCCCAGAAAGCGTTCGTAGTTGTAGTTGCTGATGGCGACGCTGACCAGAGGCGACTCGGATACGCCTACGTCCACGGCGGCCTCGTGCCCGAAGTTGTATCCCTGTGACTCCTTGGTTATCCGGGCCACATCACCTCCGAGTGTCGGGAGACGTTAATCCTCACAGGTTTTTCATGGAGCGTAATACTGATCCAGTTCATTGATGTCCCAACGCGCCGACGGCCTCCACCCACCACGAGTAACCTGTGAGCCGCTGCAAAAGGGTGGGCTCTCGCCAGTAGGGCGCAAGCGCCTCGGTGAGCGCCTCCTGAAGTAGCTCGACGCTCTCGAAGGTCTTGTTGGAGAGCGCGCGCCGGAACTCCTGAAACCATCTTTCCACGGGGTTGAGTTCGGGGGAGTAGGCGGGGAGGTTCAGGAGGCTCACGTTCTCGGGATGGGTGATCTCTTTGGAGAGGTGGCTGGGAGCGTTGTCGAGTACGAGCACGAGGTGATGATCCTGGTACGCTTCGCCGAGGTGTTCGAGGAAAGTCTCGAAGCAACGACCATCCATGCCCGGCAGATACGAGCAGAAGCTCTCGCCACTCATCGAATCGACGGCGGCGTAGAGATAGGTCCACTCGTAGCGGCGGCGCACAACCCACGGCGGGCGGAAGCCTTTCGGACAATAGCGTCTTCGGCGCCAGTTGATCAGTCCGAAGCGCGCCTCGTCGAAGCCCATCACCTTCAGCGGCTTGCCGCTCCCCGGTTCGCCAGCGCACTCCCTCGACTCTCCTATCTTCTCGGCGAACTTTTTTTGAAAGCCTCTTGTTCCGCGGAGTCGGCCTTCTCATACCGGGGACGACCTGTTTTGGACTTCACCTTGCGTCGCCTCAAGAGTGAGCCCACGCTTTCGGGATGAGAGTAGCCAATCCCTCGCTTCAAAAGAAACTCGTGCGCCTGGGCGATGGTCGCTATCTCGCCACGCTTCATCGCCTCTTCAAGCTCCTCAAAAGCCTCCTCGGTGACCAACTCCCTCCGGCCACGCTCACCAACCCTGCTGAGGAGCAACTCCTCCAATCCCCCCTTCCTTGTAGGCGGCGAACCATCTCTGGTCCTGGCGACGACTGTAGCCCAGAGCTTTGGCCGCTTCTCCAATAGTGGGCTATTCCCCGCTCCCCAGCAACCTCAACATCCTCACCCGGTGGAACAAGTGGCTGTAGCGATGGCGCTTCTCGAGCTTCTCCAGGTCCTCCTGGCTTTCACCGATCATCCGTGGATAGTCTATGGGTGCCATCAAAAATTAGGAACGGTATAACACATGCTTCTGATCTAAGTATCCTGGGTAAAGTCGCGTCCGAAATCGGCCCTTGCGGGGCGAACTGAACGGTTATCCAGTCTCCTCCGAATCCGGAAGATCCGATGACGAGTGGGTTTCCGTGCCGTTCGCCTGCGTACCTGCTGTCTTTTAGCTCGGACGAGCTGTGTTTGTGGCAAAGATCTCCTGTGCCATATTGCGGGCCTCGGTCTCACCGGGCAGGCGATGCTCGAATGGGATGGCTATCGGGCTGCAAATGAAGGTCTGGGTAAAGGCTTCCGTGGCGCGGTGATCGACGCGGAACCCCGCCGTTCTCAAAAGAGATGACAGACAATCGGGAGTGAGCCCCCAGAACCAATTGCCATACCCTTGATCCGGCTCAAATCCATCCGTGATGCTGACCTGCCCGCCTGCGCCCAAGCTTCTCAAGTCCCACAACCGACGTCCCCTGGGCTCGAGCATGGGAAAGTAGACGGCAAAGTTGCCCAGTCCGCTGATTTCGGGAATCGTCGATGTGCGCAGGATGAGGGTCCGGCCGCACATCCGTCGCAAGGCCACCAAGAGATCGAAAGGACTGGGATGATGGTACAACACACCGGCGCAAAAGACGACGTCGACCACGCCTATCCTGGCAACCGTTTCGGGATGAGAAGCATCACCGAGAATGAACTCGACCGCCGAGTTACGCGTTCGCTTTTTGGCTTCGAACTCCGGCGTTGGTCCGAATACGTCCACCCCTTTGATGCTGCGCGCGCCTGCTTCTTCGGCTATAAACGCGTACTCACCGTTAACGCCCCACATACATCCGATGTCCACAAAGCTCCGTCCAGACGCATACTCGCGGATGTATTCGGGTAGGCGGCTGTAGTCGCCGACGTCATCGCCACGCCAGGCTCGCCA
>Ga0136640_10001089_pt1 | contig 10745 bp, 7 predicted proteins | sample AntDrymUQ8642106_2_FD_105498 | JGI IMG/M metagenome (GOLD analysis project Ga0136640, IMG submission 105498) | Polar desert sand microbial communities from Dry Valleys, Antarctica - metaG UQ864 (21.06) | ecosystem: Environmental > Terrestrial > Soil > Desert | place: Antarctica: Dry Valley...
GTGCACCTGATCGCCGGCGGGCAGGGCAAGGGGCAGGACTTCACTGCCCTGGCCGGCCGCGCCTCTCGCGTGTACGTGATCGGCGAGGCGGCGTCGCAGTTGGTCGCGCAGGTCGGCGGTGAGCCGTGCGGCTCGTTGGAGGTCGCGGTCGCTCGCGCCCGTGCGGCGGCGCGCGCCGGCGAGGTCGTGCTGCTGTCACCCGCCTGCGCGAGCTTCGACCAGTTCGCGGACTACGAGGCGCGGGGGCGGGCATTCAAGCTGATGGTTGTTCGAGGTGTCGAGGGCGAGAAGTGATCCGCCATCGTTCCAGGAGGGGTGCCCGAATTAATCGATCCATTCCCAGACTTAAAGTAACGGGCGGCGAGGAACGGAGCAGACGCTGTCTCCACCAAATCCGCTATTGCAGCTCGAGCGTAAGCCTGTCGACGAGATAGGAACCGCGTGACGAATCGCCCGCGTTCGGCGGCCGCTTGAGCGCTATGGGGTCGGTGGCCTCTGGATGACGTTCATCGTCCACGGCGAAGACCTCAAAGATGATGGCGGTGGTTCGCTCCTCGTCGCAGCGAGGTTCGACGATCACGAAGCTCTTGTGGAATGGCGCGTCCGTGGCCTCAGCCAGTTCCGAAATCCCGGGAATCGCGGCAACCGCCATCGTGCGGAACACATCTCTGCCGTGCTCGGTCTTGCCTCCGATCCCATCGCGATCGCGCAGAGCGTTGCCGATCCTGTCCCTCGGAACCTCGGTCCGACTGGTCACCATGACGATGCCGACGGCCACGAGTCCGGCACCCACAGCCGTTACGAAAGCGACAGCCACACGTTTGAGGTCGTCGGAGAACTCGAGGATCCAATCGGCACCGAACCAGCCCAGGGGTGCGCCGCCAGCCGCGACCCCGACGATCATCCACTTAAGCAGAGATGGGACATGGCGCCAAGCCTTGCCCAGCAGCGAGATGGCGGCGAATGTGAGTGCTAGTAGCAGCGCTCCGACCTCGAGTAGCAGCATCAATATCGCCAACCGTTGCATGTTCTTAAATTCGTCATCTCCGAGGTAGAGGAGCAGCGGGACGACGAGCAGCAGCGGCCACAGTGAGGCGATAGCGATGCCAGTACGAGCGATCGAGTGCGTCCCGGCGCTCGCCCATTCGTCGCGCATGCGCAGCAAGTTCGTAATAAGGTAGCGAGCGGATGCGGTGATCGCCACGAGCAACACCAGCGTGACCAACAAGAGCGACGCCAGGTTGTGCTCGATCTGCGGTGTGATCGTCAACTTGGTAAGCGCAGCGCCGGCAGCACCCACAACGGCGACCGCGAGCAGCCTGAGTGGCACGAGACGTCGCAGGGCGGGAAAGGCCCGTAACACTGGAAGTGCTACAGGCAGCATCGGAATCAACACGGCTATCGCGATCCCCGCAGCGATGACCTTTGTGTCTCCAAGGTCGACGTCGCGCAAGAGCACAACGGCAGCGAACAGGGCGATCACTGTTCCAGCGGTCAAGATGCCCGCCCTGAAGGTCGCGCGTCGCCGCCAGGCCATGACCGCAGCGGCGAGCAGGCCGGCGAGCGCCACCGCCGAATAGCTCCCGCCCACGGCCGTCCAGACGCCCATCCCAGACCCACCCTTGAGCTTTACCGTCTCTCGAACGGAGTCTGCACCTTGATCGAGAGCAAATCCCAGGATGGTCACGAGCAGGCCGCCGAGCGCCATCAACGCGATGCCCGCGAGCACACCGACACGAGCCGCGAACCGCTGTGCCGACTGTTCGCGTGACGGAAACTGATGATGCGCGAGTTGCACCAGCTCGAGCCTTGGCGGGTCGGTTCCAGTAAGAGGCAGACGTAAGTCCGGGCCCATCTTGATGGTGTGCGTGGCCGAGAGGTAGGCCCCGCCCCCACCGGCTATCAGTTGTACGGGCGCAAGCCGATAGGCGCGGGCTTTTTCACGCACCGCTTCGTCGATTACGAGGCGGACCGCGTGGTCGATGCCGATCGCCCCCGAATCGTCGGTCTCGAGCTGGACCTGGCCCGCAAGCACGAAGCGCTGTGCATTGTGGATGTCGCCCGCCACCGTGGCCACGATGCCGGTCGCAGACTCCTCGACGAGGAGGTCGCGCAGGTCCGCGGGAACGTCGTCTGTCGCGCCCGCGAATTCTGAGCGGTTGATCGGGATACCGCCAATGCGGTTGTTGACCACGATCGGTTTGCCCGTCACGACGATCTTGGGACATGTACTACTCGCCAACTGGCGACGGATCCATCGAGCCTGTTCAACGTCGATTGAGCCATCGACGCCCGTGTCGACCGTTACCAGACGTAGCGCCGGCTCCTGTCCGGTGGTTCCGACCTTGCCGATGTCGATCGCGTAGTACGGGCCTGGCTGAAAAGGCATCGGACCGGGGGAGCCTGTCCTCCACCTGGACGCGACGCTCGCACGCAGCGGATCGAGCATGGCCCGGTCCGGGCGAGTGGGGTTCTGCCAAGCGGACCGGACCAGGCGCTGCATCGTGGTTAGTCCGGCACCGGAGAACCGGACTTCCGGGAGTGGTTCGGCGCCGCACGCGTGGAACATGAAGCCGGTGAGGCCGTCGTACCAATCGTGGTTGCCTGGCGTGGCGAAGACCTTCCAATTCGGCAGCGTCACAGCCAGTCCAAGCGCATCTTCGGCAGCCTTCCAGGATGACTTCGGAAGGCCGAGATACGGAAGGTAGACGGCATCGCGCCAAGCGTTGATGTCACCCGCGGGGTAGACGACGTCAGACATGAGCACAAGCACGTCGGCCTTCGTGGCTGCGAGTTCGCGCACGAGCACGTACTGCGAGCCGTCCATCTCACCGGGGTCGCCGAGCAGCAGCACTCGTCGGGCGTTAGGCAGTCGAACCGGCGCATCCACGTCGATTCCGCATGCCTTCTGCGCCGCAACCCAGCGCATGCGGCGGTTATCGATGATCCGGCCACCGTCTGCCTTCGCGAGGATGTCATTGGCGCTGTCGATCAGCGTGCTCAGCGATAGCCACGAGAAGTTTCCCCACTTGTGGGTCGCGCGCGCGGCGAGCAACTCTCGCCAGAAGCGGTCCGCTACCATGCCAGCCCCCGTCGTCCGTGCACTGGCCCACGCTATACCGGGACGACCGTTTGCGGGAGAAACCTATTGAGCACAACGTTCATCCCGAGCGGTGCCCTGGGACACCGCGTTCACGAGAACGCCCGCCCGCTACCGCCGCCGCGCCCAGGCCTCCAGCGCCGGGTTGGTCCACCCGGCGTCCGCCTGGTTGACGTTCGTCCCCGGCGCCACGATCTCGTCGATGCGGTCCAGCACGGCGGTGTCGAGCACGACGTCTGCGGCGCCGAGCTGGGATTCGAGCTGTTCCATGGTGCGCGGCCCGATGATCGCCGCCGTCACGGCCGGATGGCGGATGACGAATGCGAGCGCCATGTCGATCAGCGAGATGCCGGTCTCGTCGGCCAGGCGGCCGAGTGCGTCCGCGGCCTCGAGCTTGGCTTGGTTGGCGGGGATCGAGAGGTCGTAGCGGTCGGGGATCATCGCCGAGCGCCGGGAGGTCAGGTCGCCGGCGCCCTTGCGCCAGCGGCCTGACAGCCAGCCGCCCGCCAGGGGGCTCCAGGGGATGACGCCCATGCCGTGCTCCAGACACGTCGGCAGCACGTCGGCCTCGATCCCGCGGGCGAGGATCGAGTACGGGGGCTGCTCGCAGACGAAGCGCTGCAGGCCGCGCTCGCGCGCCACCCACTGCGCCCTGACGATCTGCGGCGCCGGGTACGTCGAGGAGCCGATGTAGCGCACCTTGCCCTGCGTCACGAGGTCTGAGAGCGCGGCGAGCGTCTCCTCGTGGTCGGTCCAGGGATCCCAGCGATGGACCTGGTAGAGGTCGATCCAATCGGTCTGAAGGCGCTTCAGCGACGCCTCGACCTCGCGCACGATCCAGCGGCGCGAGTTGCCCGCCTCGTTGGTGTCGTCGCCCATCGTGCCGTGGAACTTCGTCGCCAGCACGACGTTGTCGCGCCGCCCGCCAGACAGCGCCTTGCCGACGATCTCCTCGGACTCACCGCGCGCGTAGACGTCGGCGGTGTCGATGAAGTTGATCCCGGCATCGAGCGCGCGATGGATGATCCTCACGCACTCGTCGTGGTCGGTCTCGCCCCAGGCGCCGAACATCATCGTGCCGAGGCACAGCGGGCTGACGTGCACGCCGGTGCGCGCGAGGGTTCGTTGATCCATGCCTCCGACGGTAGCGCCAAGCGGCGAGGGTTCCGCGCGTCCGCGTCGAACGGCGAAGGCAATGGCCCAAGCCGCTCAGGCTCGTCCCGACACCCCGCCCAAGTCCAAGCGCAAGCCCCGGCCGGTCGAGTACAACATCCTGCTGACCGCGACGCTGTGCCTGCTGGCCGCGGGCGCGGTGATGGTCTACAGCGCGTCGTCGGCGCGCACGCTGCTCGAAGGCCAGGGCGACGGCTCCGCCTACCTCGTCAAGTACGTCGCCTACGGCGCGCTCGGGCTCGTCGTGCTGCAGGTGCTAGCCCGCGGCGGGCTCGAGCTGCTGCCGCGCCTGACGCCGGCGCTGCTGGGGCTCTCGTTCGTGCTGCTCGTGGCCGTGAAGGTGCCCGGCATCGGCGTCGAGATCAACGGCGCGCAGCGCTGGATCGGAGCCGGGCCGCTGCAGTTTCAGCCCTCTGAGCTCATGAAGCTCGCGCTCGTGCTGCACGCCGCCGGCGTCCTGGCGACGCGACCTGGGCGGCTGCGGACGATGAGACCCGTGATCCGGCCGCTGCTGGTCGTCGCCGGCGCCGCGATCGTGCTGATCGTGTCGCAGCCGGACCTCGGCACGGCGCTCGTGATCGCCTTCACGATGGGGACGCTGCTGCTCGTCTCCGGCGCGCCGATGGCCATGCTGACTCGGATCGGCGCGGTCGGCGCCGTCCTGGTCCTGCTGTTCGCGCTCATCGATCCCGAGCGCGTGTCGCGGTTGACGGCCTTCGTCAACCCGTGGGCGGACGCCACGGACACCGGATTTCAAGCCGTTCAGGGGCAGATCGCGCTCGGCTCGGGCGGGCTCTTCGGTGTCGGCATCGGGGAGTCGGTGCAGAAGGTCTTCTACCTGCCCGAGGCCCACACGGACTTCATCCTCGCGGTCATCGGCGAGGAGCTCGGCGTCGCGGGCGTCTGCGGCCTGCTGCTGCTCTACGGGATGATCGGCTACGCCGGGCTGCGCACGGCCAAGGCCGCTGCGACGCGCTACCAGCAGCTGCTCGCCGCCGGCCTGACCGGGCTGATCCTCTGCCAAGCGCTGCTGAACGTCTTCGCCGTGCTCGGCATCGCGCCGCTGACCGGCGTGCCGCTGCCGTTCATCTCGTCGGGCTCGAGCAGCCTGCTGGTCCTGCTGGCGACGATGGGACTGCTGCTGAACATCGCCGCCCGCAGCACGAGCCACCTGACGCTGCTGCCCCAGCCGCCCGGCGAGCGGGCCGATGCGCGAGGATCGAGCGGTGAGAGTGCTGATCGCAGCCGGCGGGACGGCCGGGCACGTGGTGCCCGCGCTGGCGGTGGCCGAGCGTCTTACGGCGGCGGGCACTGACGTCGTCTTCGTCGGCGGCGAGCGCGCGGAGGCCACGCTCGTCCCCGCCGCCGGCTATGAGCTGCGACCGATTCGCGTCGCGGGGCTGAGCCGCACGAACCCGCTGCGCGCGGCGCGTGCGATCGGGCTGGCCGGCGCCGCGGTCCTCCATGCGCGCCGGCTGCTGGCCGAGCTCGCTCCCGCCGTGGTGCTCGGCGGCGGCGGCTACGTCGCCGGGCCGGTCGGCCTCGCCGCGATCGCGCGGCGCATCCCGCTCGTGCTGACCGAGGCCGACAGCCACCTCGGCATCACCAACCGCCTGCTCGCTTCGCGCGCGCGCCGCGTCTGCCTCGCCTTCCCGATCGCCGGCCGCGACGGCGATCGCTACCTCGTGACGGGCCGCCCGGTCGCGCCGCCGGCGACGGACCGCGCCGGCGCCCGCGCGCGCTTCGGGCTGCGCGAGGACGAGACCTGCGTGCTCGTGTTCGGCGGCTCGCTCGGCGCGCGCACGATCAACGAGGCCGCCGTCGAGACCTTTCGCACGGCGCGGTTTCGCGTCCTGCACGCCGCCGGCACGCGCGACCACGACGCGCTGGCGGCACGCGTGGACGGCGAGCACTACGACCTTCGCCCCTACATCGACGACTTCGCGCAGGCGCTCGCGGCGTGCGACCTCTGCGTCGCGCGCGCCGGCGGCTCGATCTTCGAGATCGCGGCGGCGGGCAAGCCGGCGCTGCTCGTGCCATATCCGCACGCCAGCGCCGACCATCAGAGCTCCAACGCAAGCTGGATGGCCCAGGCGGGGGCAGCCATCGTCGTGCCCGACGCAGAGCTGACGCCCGCGCGCCTGGGGCAGGAGGTCACAGCGCTGCTCGCCGACCGCCCGCGCCTGGCCGCGATGGCGGCTGCCTCGGGGGCACTGGCGCGTCCGGACGCCGCCCAGGCGGTCGCCGACGAGGTGCTCGCCGCCGCGCGGTCCGCAGACGCATGAGCAATCCGGCGCAGTGGAGCGGACGTCGCCTGCACTTCATCGGGCTCGGCGGCGCCGGGATGAGCGGCCTGGCGCTCATCGCCCGAGCGCTCGGTGCGACCGTCACCGGCTCCGACCGCGTCGATTCGCCGTACCTCGCCCGCGTGCGCGACGCCGGGATCGATGCGCGGATCGGCCATGACGCCGCGAATGTCCCGGCGGGCGGGGAAGTGGAGATCGTCGTCTCGACGGCAATCGGCACGGACAACCCGGAGCGCGCCGCCGCCCGCGAGCGCGGCCTGCCCGAGATCCATCGCGGCCAGTTGCTGGGCGAGCTGAGCCGCCTGCGGCGGACGATCGCGATCGCCGGCACGCACGGCAAGACGACGACCGCCTCGATGGCCGCCCACGCCCTGATGCGGATCGGCTGGGAGCCCTCGTACGTCATCGGCGGCGCGTTGCGCACGACCGGCGCCAACGCGGGCTGGGGCGCCGGCGAATGGCTCGTGGTCGAGGCCGACGAGTCCGACCGCTCGTTTCTGCAGCTCGCGCCGGAGGTCGCGCTCGTGACGAACATCGAGCTCGACCACCACACGACGTACGCCTCGCATGCCGAGCTCGAGCAGGCGTTCGCCGAGTTCCTGAACAACGGGCTGCGGGTCGTCGTGGCGGACACGCCCGAGGCGGAGGCGTTCCTCGATCGCGCGGAGATCGTCGATGCCGCCTTCTTCGTGGCCACGGACGTGAAGCTGCACGCCGGCGGCGCGCGCTTCGCCTGGGCCGGCCAGGACGTCGCGCTGTCTGTCCCGGGCGCGCACAACGTCGCCAACGCCGCCGCGGCGCTGACGGCCTGCGTCATCGCGGGCGCCGACCCGGCGCAGCTCGCCGGCACGCTTGCCGACTTCGAGGGCGCGGGGCGGCGCTTCGAGCGCCTCGGCGAGACCGCGAGCGGCGCGCTGGTGGTCGACGACTACGCCCATCACCCGACGGAGGTGCGCGCCGCCATCCTCGCGGCGCGGACGCTCGGGCGTGGGCGCGTCGTCGCCGCGTTCCAGCCGCACCTGTACTCGCGCACGCAGCTGCTCGCTCGCGAGTTCGGCGCGGCGCTCGTGCTCGCCGACGCCGCCTGCGTGCTCGAGATCTACCCGTCGCGCGAGCGCGGCGAGGACTTTCCCGGCGTCAGCGGGCTGCTGATCGCGCAGGCGGCGGCCGACGCGGGGTCGGGGCGCGTGGTGGGATGGGCGCCGGACTTCGACGCAGCCGAGCGCCTGCTCGGCGCGCAGCTGCGAGCGGGCGACGTCTGCCTCGTCCTCGGCGCGGGGGACGTCGACACGCTCGGGCGCAGACTGGTGGCACGCCCGCCGGCCGGCTGAGGGCGCCTAGCCGTCCCACGCGTGCCCGACGAACACCGGCTCCGGCACGAGCTCGACGCCGAACGCCTCTCGCACGCCGCCCGCGATCTCACGCGCCAGCGCGACGAGCTGGGCGGTCGTTCCCGCGCCGCGATTGGTCAGGGCAAGCGTGTGCTTGGTGGAGATCGCGATGCCGGCCGGGTCGCCGTGGCCGCGCGCGAACCCCGCGTGCTCGATCAGCCACGCCGCCGACGTCTTCACGTGGCGCCGTTGCCCCGCCGGCCAGGACGGCGGCACGGCATCGCGCCCGAGCCGCTCGGCGGCGTGCCCCACGAGCTCCGCGAAGGCGTGCTCGCGCAGGATCGGGTTGGTGAAGAACGAGCCGGCGCTGACCGTGTCGGGGTCGCCGGGATCGAGGACCATGCCCTTGCCGCGGCGCAGCTCGAGCACCGCGTCGCGCACCGCCTGCAGCGGCGCCCGCTGACCCTCGTCGATCCGAAGACGTCGCGCGAGCTCGGCGTAGCGCACGGGCTCGGACTTGCCCGCGGGCTCGAAGGCGAAGCTCACGCGCAGCACGATCCAGCGCGCGGGATCGCGCTTGAACACGCTCGAGCGGTAGTCGAACAGGCACTCCTCGACGTCGAGCGCGTGGACCTCGCCGCTGAGGCGGTCCAGCGCGCGCACGCCGGCGATGACGTCCGCGACCTCCTGCCCGTAGGCGCCGACGTTCTGGATCGGGGTCGCGCCGACCGAGCCGGGGATGCCGGAGAGGGCCTCGATGCCGGCCGCGCCGTTGCCGACGCACAGCGCGACGAGCGCATCCCACTCCTCGCCGGCCTGCACGTCGAGCCACACGCGCCCGTCGCTGCGTTGCAGCTGCTCGATGCCGCGGCTGGCGACGCGTACGACCGTTCCAGCGAAGCCCTCGTCCGCGATGACGACGTTGCTGCCGCCGGCCAGCACGAGCAGCGGCTCGCCTACCGCGTCTGCCTCGCGCACGAGCGCGACCAGCTCGTCCTCGCTCGTCGCGTCGACGAGCCGCGTGGCGGGGCCGCCGAGACGCAGGGTGGTCAGCTCGCTCAGGGGCGGGGCGCTGTGCACGCGGCGCAGGCTAGTGACCACCGCCGGGGCAGGGGCGGGGCGGGGCGCGACGAACACCCAAGCGATGTCCTCGTTCGCCAGCCGGCGCCTGCGCGCCGTCCTCGCTCTCGTCATCCTGCTGGCGGTCGCGGGATCGTTCGGGGTGTGGCTTCGCAGCAGCTCGCTCGTACGCGTGAACGACGTGACCGTCGCCGGCGCCGAAGGCCGTCAGGCCGCGGAGATCGTCGATGCGCTGTCCGCCGCCGCGATCGGCATGAGCACCCTCGACGTCGCCGAGCACGCGCTGCGACGCGCCGTCTCCTCGTATCCCGCGGTGCGCGGCCTGCGCACGAAGGCTGACCTCCCGCACGGCCTGCGCATCACCGTTGTCACGCACCGACCCGTCGCCGCACTGCAGTCGGGCGGCGACCTGACCGCGGTCGCAGCCGATGGCACGCTGCTGCGGGGCAGCGCGACGTCGGGGCTGCCGGTCGTCGGCGTGCGGTGGCTACCTGCCGGCGACCGCGCCGGCGACGCGGGCACGCTGCGCGCCCTGCGCCTGCTGGCTGCGGCGCCCGCACCGCTGCGCAGGCGGATCGCGCGCGTGTTCCGGGGTACGCGGGGTCTGGCCGCAAGCGTGCAGGACGGCCCGAAGCTCTACTTCGGCGGAGACGAGCGCTTCGCCGCGAAGTGGTCCGCCGCGGCTCATGTGCTCGCGCACAGCGGGACGCAGGGAGCGCGCTATGTCGATCTACGGATCCCGGAGCGGCCCGTCGCGGGCGGCTACCAACCAATCCCCCTCATACCTCAGCCTCAACTGTAGGTTGATAGCGTCTGGGAGCCGTTTCTCCTGCTCAGGTCGAGGGTCGTACATTTTGCAATCGAAGTTGCGAGAGTAGACTTCGCGTTGACATCGGTTCTAGCCCGTGCTTACTGTGGTTTCTGCAGCAACGCTCCGGAGAGCCTGAATCTCTCAACGCTAACTCAAGGGTCGGACGCCACTCATGGAATCCAGCAGCAGCTATCTCGCGGTCATCAAGGTCGTCGGCGTGGGCGGCGGCGGTACCAATGCGGTCAACCGCATGGTCGACGCGGGTCTGCGTGGCGTGGAGTTCATCTCGGCCAACACCGACGCCCAGGCGCTGCAGATGACCGATGCCGACATCAAGCTCAACATCGGCCACGACCTCACCAAGGGCCTTGGCGCCGGCGCCAACCCGGATATCGGCTTCGGCGCGGCCGCCGAGTCGCGTGACGACATCAAGGAGGCGCTGAAGGGCGCCGACATGGTCTTCGTCACCGCGGGCGAGGGCGGCGGCACCGGCACGGGCGCCGCACCGGTGATCGCCGAGATCGCAAAAAACGAGATCGGCGCGTTGACCGTCGGCGTCGTCACGAAGCCGTTCGAGTTCGAGGGCTCACAGCGCACGCGTCAGGCCGAGGAGGGCATCGCCCGCCTGCGCGAGGTCGTCGACACGCTGATCGTGATCCCCAACGAGAAGCTGCTGTCGGTCGTCGAGCGCCGCACCACGATGCTCGACGCCTTTCGCGAGGCCGACAACGTCCTGCGACAGGGCGTGCAGGGCATCACCGACCTGATCACGATCCCGGGCCTCATCAACCTCGACTTCGCCGACGTCCGCACGATCATGCAGGACGCCGGCTCGGCGCTGATGGGCATCGGCACGTCCAACGGCGAGAACCGTGCGGCCGAGGCGGCGCGGATCGCGATCTCGAGCCCGCTGCTGGAGGAGAGCGTCGAGGGCGCGACAGGGA